>Ga0209536_100005215_pt1 | contig 20290 bp, 20 predicted proteins | sample DeeMarSeWOR28_12_FD_187461 | JGI IMG/M metagenome (GOLD analysis project Ga0209536, IMG submission 187461) | Marine sediment microbial communities from White Oak River estuary, North Carolina - WOR-2-8_12 (SPAdes) (version 2) | ecosystem: Environmental > Aquatic > Marine > Intertidal zone >...
CCCGCCGTCGGGTCAGCGAGCGGTTCCAGGGAATTTTTCCATCGCGCCCCGAGCCGGCCACCGACGGCCAGTGGGCCGAGCGATGGCGCGAACTGCGCGCCGGCCTGGAGGACAGCGAGGAGGTTCCGGCCACGGGTGGCGGCGATCCGCTGTCGCTGTTTTTCCGCCGGCTGCAAAGGGTCGCCTTGAGCCAGCGCGCCCATCAGCGGCTCGACCGATTCATGCCCGAGCTTCTGGAGCGCCTGGATCGAATGGCGTTGAATGACCAAACTCTGAACCGTGTTTTCGACCTCGTGCTGGCGGTGTGCCGCCGCAGCGCCTACCTCGCGCTGCTGGTGCAGCAGCCGCTCGCCCTCGACCGCGTGCTGGAACTGTTCGAGCGCAGCGAGTGGATCGCGGACAAGGTCATTCGCTTCCCTGCATTGCTCGACGAGCTGATCGACCCCGCGCTTGGCCGGTACATTCCGGAGCCGCGGGACCTGGTGAACAGCGTAACCCGCATCCTCGAAGCCTCGCCCGGCACCGAGGCGGTGCTGGCCAACCTCAACTACCTGAAGCTGGCGAACGAGCTGAGGCTCGCCGTCGGCCAGTTGCAGGGCAACCTGGACGGCGAGCGGGCCCCGGCCGCGCTGTCCGAGCTGGCCAGCGCCCTGCTCGGCGGCGTACTCGACATCGCCGGCCGGGAAATCGCGGCGCGGCATGGCGGTTTCCCGACGGCGGAAGGGCAGGATCGCGAGGACACCGGTCACCATCAGGGCCTGGCGATCATCGGCTACGGCTCCCTGGGCGCCGGCGAACTGGGGTACGCGTCCGACCTCGATCTCGTATTCCTGTTCGAAGGCGGCCAGGAAGCCTCCGACGGCGCGCGCCCCTTGCCACCCGAACGCTACTACGCGCGCCTGGCCCAGCGCGTGCTCAGCTTCCTCACCGTGATGACCCCCTCGGGACGGCTTTACGAGGTGGATACCCGGCTGCGTCCCAACGGCCGCGCCGGCTCGCTGGTCAGCAGCATCGGGGCGTTTCGTGAATACCAGATCAAGCAGGCCTGGACCTGGGAGTTGCAGGCGCTGACCCGTGCCCGGCACGTGGCCGGCAGCGAGCGGGTGGCTGCCCACTTCAACCGGGTGCGGCAGGAAGTATTGTGCCAGCCGCGGGACGAGCGGACGCTCGCCCGGGAGCTGCTGGAGATGCGCTGGCGAATACAGCGCGAGCATGGCGCCGAGGGGGGCGAAGGTCCCGCGGACCAGGGTACGGAGCAGGGTATTGGCGCCCCCGGGCAGTCCCCCAAGCACCAGCCGGGCGGCCTGATCGATATCGAGTTCCTGGCCCAGCTCGGCGTGTTGACAACCGCCCGGGTGTATCCCCGGGTCATCCGGGCCACCGGCACCCTCGCGCAGTTGCGGGAACTGGAATCCATTGGCTGGCTGAGCGCGGAGGAGGAGGCGGTGCTGAGCGAGACGATGCGGCGCCTGCGGAGCAGCCGGATGCTGAGCGTGCTGCTGCCCGGCGAGGCGGCCAGCCCAACCGATACTGCAGCGGCGGGCCGCATTTTCCGGGAACGGATAGGCGACCCGGGGCTGCTGGAACAGTCGACAGTGCAATAATGTGACATCGCGGGAGGCGGGTGCCGTAAAATACGCCTTCAGCGATCCACAGAAGCGAACACCAGGGAGTACGCATTGTGAGCCACCCGACCGACGCCACGGATTCCAGCCTGGGTAACGCCAACACCCAGCGCGAATACGAAGTCCGCCGGCAGGACCTGCCGCTGTCCTGCCCCGGCCCGGACCAGAAGCTTTGGAACTCGCACCCGCGGGTCTATCTACCGATTGAAAAAACCGGCACGGCCATCTGTCCCTACTGCAGCGCCAGCTACCGCCTGGTCGACTGACCTGCCTGGCTGGGCGGGATCGATCCGGTGCATGTCGTTCAGGTCCTGGTCTCGCTCAACCTGGGCGGGTCGGAACTGGTCGCCGTCGAACTGACCGAGTTCCTGGCCGCGGCGGGCCACCGCGTCACGGTAATCGCCGCCGACGGACCCCTGGGCGACCGGGTCCGCACCAGCGGGGCCACCCACCTGGACTGGCCGGTCGGCAAAAAGCGCCTCGGCACCTTGCGGTACATTCCGAAGCTCCGCGAATGGCTGTCCGGCGAGCGGCCGGACATCCTGCATCTGCATTCACGCCTGCCGGCCTGGATCAGTCGCCTTGCCATGCGCGGGCTGAGCACCGATCAGCGACCGGCCACCGTCACCAGCGTGCATGGTCATTATTCGGTCAGCCGCTACAGCGCCGTGATGGCCAGCGGCGACCTCGTGATCGCGGTGTCCGACCACATTCGCGACTACACGCTGCACAACTACCCGGGCGCCGATCCGGCGCGCGTGATCACGGTGCACGGCGGCATCGACCGGGCAGCCTTTCCCCATGGTTACCAGCCGGATCCGGCCTGGCTGGAACAGGCCTGCCGGGATTTCCCGGAGCTGCGCGGCCGCCGCTGGATCTGCCTGCCCGGGCGCCTTTCGCGCTACAAGGGCCATGCGGATTTCATCGAATTGATCGCCCGCCTGCGCCCCGAGGCGCCGGACATCCACGGCGTCATCGTGGGCCAGGCGCGGCCGGGTTCGCGATACCGCGATGAACTCGAAGGCCTGGCCGAGCGTTACGGCGTGCTGGATCGCATCACATTCACGCAGGCCCGCATGGACGTACGCGACTGGATGGCGGCCTCGGAAATCGTATTCAGCCTGTGTGCCGACCCGCCCGAGGCCTTCGGGCGCACGATCCCCGAGGCCCTGCACCTCGGCGTCCCGGTGATCGGCTGGGACCACGGCGGCGTGCAGGAGACGCTGGCGGCGATGTTTCCCCAGGGCGCGGTGGCGCCGGGCGACCGCGCCGCCTTGCTGGGCCGCAGCCTCGCCTTCCTGCGGCGGCGGCCGGCGGTTGCTCCCAGCCGGGCGTTCGGCCTGCGCGAGTCCATGGAAAAGACCATGGATGTCTATCGATCCGTACTGGAAGAAAGATCACCATGAAGCTCTTCATCCGACGCGTCCAAACCGAGTGGGCCAGCTGGCTCGCCGTGGCCTTCATCGCCCTGTTGCCATTCAGCCGCCTGGCCGAAATTCCGCTCTCGCTCTTTGCGGTCTCGTTGGCTTTCCTGGCCCGTTCAGAGCCGAACCGGGCGCGCATTCGGGCCGCCTCGACGTTTGTCCTGCCGCTGTTCCTCTGCTACTGGATTCCGATGCTGCTCTCCAGCTTCGACTCCTTCGACCCGCAGAAGAGCTGGGTGCAAAGCATCGCTGCGTTGCGTTACCTCGCCGCCGCCCTGGCGCTCTCCGTGTTGCTCGCGCCGGCCTCGGCCCGGGAGCGCGTGCTGCGCTGGACGGCCTGGTTGTTGCTGTTCTGGGCCATGGACGCCTTCGTGCAGCTGTTTTTCGGGCGGGACGTGTTCGGCATTGCCATGCATCCGGACAGGCTCAACGCCTTGTTCGTGAAGAAGTTCCAGTTCTTCGGACCCACGCTGGCCATGCTGTCACCGCTGGTTCTGGAGCACGCCCGCCGGCAGTGGCGGCCATGGGCCTGGGCCGCTTCGTTCGCGGTGATTCTCGGGGCGGTCATGATTGCCGGAATGCGCGCAGGCTGGTTGACCATGGCGCTGGTCCTGGCCACCTACATGGCCCTGATGCTCAAGCGCGAAAACCGGGAATTGCGGCGCACCGTGTTCACCATCCCGGCGCTGGCGATGATGGTGCTGGCCGGCAGCTATTTTGCCTCGCCCCTGTTCCAGGAGCGCGTGGACGTCACGCGCGCCTTCGCCACCGGCGCCGACCAGGGCCTGGACCCGTCGTCCATGGAGCGGGTGCCGATCTTCCGTGCGGCGCTGGCCATGTACCGCGAACATCCGGTCAACGGCGTCGGCGTTCGCGCCTTCCCCGTCGCCTACATGGTCTTTGCCGAGCCCGGCGACATCCACATCGAAAAGTCCGGCGGCCGCTCGGGCGCCACGCACGCCCATAACGTCGTGCTGGAGGTGATGTCCGACACCGGCAGCATTGGCCTGCTCGGGCTGGCGCTGGCGCTGGTCTTCCTGGCCAGGCACCGTCGCTGGACGACGCCCGGCGAACGGGTCGATGCGTTTCCATTCGCCCTGGCCGTGTTCCTCATCCTGTTCCCGCTGAATTCGCATTTTGCGATCTACGGCACGTACACGTCGTCCCTGATCTGGTTCCTGGTGGGGCTGTGGAGCGCCGCCCTGCGCCACGAAAGCCGTGGCACGTGAGACTCCCGCCGGAGCGGTTGGTCGGCACCGCGCAGCGAGGCCGATCAGAGCGCCGGCCAAATGATGCCGTCTCGCGCAGCCGGTTTTTGCCGCAGGCAAAAGAAGGGAAGCGAGACCCCTTAAATCATCGAGCGAAGGATCGCCGCCGTGATCAGGGCGACCGTAAGCAGGAAAAAAATACGGATGACGATTTTCATGGCGGCGTCCCCATTTGGGCTCAGTCGTAAAACGGCGGCTCGCCCTCCGGCCGCGTCTTGAACCGGCGGTGGATCCACCAGTACTGATCCGGGGCCTGACGGACATGCATCTCCATCAGCGCGTTGATCCGTGTCAGATCCGCCATGACATCGTCGGTCGGAAAGTTTTCCAGCGCCGGGTAGATTTTTATCACGTACCTGCGCGTGGCGCTCTCGTACACGGGGAACATCGGCACCACCAGGCACCCGGTGAGGCGGGCCAGCCGCTCGGTGGTCGTCAGCGTCGCCGTGGGAATTCCGAAAAAGGGCGCAAAGACGCTTCTCCCGGGCCCGAAGTCCTGGTCGGGAGCATACCAGAGTATCCCTCCACCCCTGAGGAAACGGACGGCCGAGCGCAGGTCGTTTTTCTGGATCAGGCACTGCGTCCACTTTGAACGGGAGCGTCTCTGGTACCACTCCAGCGGCGCGCTGCGCAGGGGCCGGTAAACACCCGCAGCATTCTCGAACTCCAGCCCCGTTCGGTGAGCCGCGATGTCGAGGCAGGTGAAGTGGGCGGTGACGAGTAGCACGCCCCGGCCCTGGCTGACCGCCTCCCGGGCATGTTCCAGCCCTTCGACAACGGCAACCCGGCGCAGAAAGCGCTCGGAAGCGGACGACGACCAGGCCACCTCGAACAGCATGCGCCCCAGCGACCGGAAGCAGCTGTCGATCAGGGCGTCGCGCTGTTCCCGGCCCAGCTCGGGAAAGCAGCGCCGGATGTTGCGTTCGGCCACCTGTCGCCGGCGAGTCATCAGGCGCGCCATCAGCCAGCCCAGGGGCCTGGACAGCGCGAGCCCGACCCGCTGTGGGGTCTTGCCCAGCAGCCACATCAGGCCGACGCCCAGCCAGCCCGGCCAATAACGGGGTGTCAGCGGCGGTCGTGTTTCTGCCTGCGCGGTCATGCGGTTATTCTCACCGCAACGGCGCCGATAACCAAGCGCCGGTGCTATACTCGTGGCGCCCATGCGCAGCCTGTATTCGCTTCTCCTCTACGCCGCCATGCCATTGGTGCTCCTGTACCTGTTTCTGCGCGGCCTGCGCAGCAGGAACTACCTCCGCAGGTGGCCCGAGCGCTTTGCCTGGTTTCCGGCGCCGCCGCGCGCCGGGGGCATCGCCATCCATGCAGTCTCCATGGGCGAGGTGAACGCCGCCATCGAACTCGTGCGCGAGGTGGCCAGACGGTATCCGGACGAACCGATGTATTTCACCACGCTGACACCGACCGGATCGGAACGGGTCAGCGCGCTGTTCGGCGACCGGATGTTCCATGTCTACGCGCCGTTCGATCTGCCGGGCGCCGTGCGGCGCTTTTTCGACCGCGTTCAGCCACGCCTGGTGGTGATCCTGGAGACTGAAATCTGGCCCAATCTGTTCCACGAGGCGGGTGCCCGCGGCATTCCCGTGCTGATGGTGAACGCCCGGATCTCCAGCCGGTCCTTCGGGCGATACCTCCGCTTGCGGCGGCTGACTGCGGCGGCTCTCGCCCAGGTTGCCCGCATTGCCGCCCAAAGCCAGGGGGATGCTGATCGATTGATAGCCATCGGCGCGGACGAGACGCGCACCAGCGTCACCGGCAACCTGAAGTTCGACCTGCACCTGCCGCCCAGTTTGCTGGAACAGGGCGAAACCATTCGCCTTGCCTGGGGTGCGCACCGGCCGGTGCTCGTCGCCGGCAGCTCGCACGAAGGGGACGAGAGGCCGCTGCTGGCTGCTTTCGGCCGCCTGCTCCCGACTTTTCCCCATGCGTTGCTGGTACTGGTTCCGCGGCATCCCGAGCGATTTGCACGAGCCGCTCAACTCGCGCGCGCCGCCGGCCTGACCGTAACCCTGCGCAGCCAGGGTATCGGGTGCCCGGCAACCACGCAGTGCCTGGTAGTCGATGCCATGGGTCAACTGCTGTCTTTCTACGCGGCTTGTGACGCCGCCTTCGTCGGGGGCACTCTCGAGTCGGTTGGCGGCCACAACCCGCTGGAGCCGGCGGCCCTGTCCAAGCCGATACTGTTCGGACCCCACACGGCCAATGTCGCGGACGTCGCGCAGCAGTTGCTCGACAGCGGTGCGGCTTTCCGGGTGGCCGATGCGGAGGAGCTGGAAACGGCCGTGAGGAGACTGTTCGGCGACGCCGAACTGCGCGACACGATGGGAAGGGCGGGGCTGACGCTGGTCAGGAGCGGTCAGGGTGCGGTCGGCCGCACCCTGGACCTGATCGAAAGCGAGCTCACTCCAACAGCTGGTTGACGACACGCAGGTCGTCGGCGCCGAGCAGTCCGGCCACGCTTTTCAGCCGCAGGTGGCGCAGGATGTAGGCATGCCGGGCGATGGAGTTGTCGCGCTGGGCCTGATACTTGCGCTGTTCCGCGATCAGCACGTCGACAATGGTGCGCGTGCCGACTTCGAAACCGGCCTGGGTCGCTTCCAGCGCGCTCTCCGCGGAGATGCTGGCCTGCTGGAACGCCTCCACCTCCTGGATGCCGGCGATGACCGCCCGGTAGGCGTTCCGCGCCTGGCGCACCACCGCGCGCTGCACGTCATCGAGGTCCTGGCCGCTGGCATCCATCAGGAAGCGGGCCTGGCGGGTCTGGGCACTGACCCGGCCGCCCTGGTAAATCGGAATGTCCAGGAGGAACCCAACCGAGTATTCGTCGTCGGTCAGGCTGCCGCTCCGCTGCAGGCCGGTAATGGGGTCGGTGTACTGGTACTTGTTGTCGTCGTACCGGCGAATGGTGCCGCGCAAGTCCAGCGTGGGAAAATGCCCGGCCCGCGCCAGGCGCATGTTCGCCTCCGCAACCTCGAGCGCCGCGCGGCTGGACAGCACGGAGGGGTTGCTCTGCAATGCGAAATCGACCCATGCCTCGGCGTTGTTCGGATCGGGTTCGACCAGGGGGAGCTGCTCCTGCAGTGCGTCGTACTGTTCGAAGTGCTTGCCGGTCAACTCACGCAATGCCTCCTCGGCGTCAGCCAGGTCGTTTCTGGCCACGATGGCGCGGGCGCGGGCGTTATCGTAACTGGCCCGGGCTTCGTGAACATCGGTAACCGCGGTCAGGCCAACCTCGAACCGCTGCTCGGCCTGCTCGTATTGGCGCCGGAATGCCTTCTCCTCGGCCTCCGCAAAGGCGACGCCGTCCGTCAGCGTCAGCACGAGGAAGTAACGGTCCGCCACGCGCAGCAGAAAATCCTGGTACGCGACCTGATAGACGGCTTCAGCCTGGCTGATCTGGCCGCGCGCCACATCCAGGGATTCGTAGTTCGCCTGCCGGTAGAGGGACTGCCGCAGATTCAGGCTGTAGACGTCCTCGTCGATGTCATTGTCGATCGTTTGCGCAAAGCCGGGGATTTCGGTTTCGCTGTTGCCCCTGTTCCAGGTGCCGCCCGCCCCCAATTGTGGAAGCAGATTGGCCCTGGCGATGTTCTTGTTCTCGCCCGTGGCCTGCCGCCGGAATTCCGCGGCTTGCAGCCGGGGGTCGCTATCGACGGCGAGATCGTGCACGCCGATCAGGTCAACAGCCAGGGCCGGCATGGACATCAGGCCCGCAGCAGCGAGGCACAACAGTTTCGGTTTGATCGACATGGCGGACTCCAAAACTCTAGAATTCAAATTTCGGCGGTTGCTCCGAGTGCACCAACCTCGGGAGGTCGGTTTCGAACAGGCTCTCCACTGACCAGTCGGTCACGCCCGTCCTTCTCAACAGCTTCGCCTCCATGGCGGGCGAATCGCCGGTCACCACGAACAGCCGCCCTCCCGGATTGACCCAACCCAGGAACGACTCCGGCACGTTGGGAACCGAACCGGTAACCACGACCACGTCGTGCGCCTGTTCGGGCTGCCAGCCCTGCATCACGTCACCCACGAACAGTTCCACGTTGGGGATCCCCTTGTCCCGCAGCTTGCGCTCTGCGTCCTCGTGAAGGCCTTCGAACACCTCCACGCTGACCACCCGCTTGGCCAGGCCGGCGAGGCAGGCCGTGATGAACCCGCTGCCGGTGCCGATTTCGAGCACGGTCTCGTCAGCCTCGACTTCCAGGGCCTGCAGCATGCGCGCCTCGATTTTCGGGCGCATCATGACCTGGTCGTGATCCAGTGGTACGGCGAGATCCGCAAAGGCGAGCTTGCGGTAGCGTACGGGAACGAAGTCCTCCCGGTGAATGTGTTCCAGCAGGGCCAGCACCCGGCTGTCCAGTACTTCCCATGGCCGGATCTGCTGCTCGACCATATTGAAGCGTGCTTGTTCGAAATTCATGTTCGGTTCCTGCTTGCCAGCGACCGGAAGACCCGGTACAAACGACCAAGGGTAAGTCTTCCCGGCCACTGCATCAAGCGCAAGAGTGCTCGCTCATGACTCCAGGATTAAGTGCCATTAGTCACAGCGGGCCGCACGGTGCAGTTACCCAGGGAGGGCCATGCCCGCACCCATGGATGCACTTGCGGCGGCCGCCAGGGTCACGTTATGTTCTCGGGACTGTGTGCCAGGGTTGTCGGCGGGGGGAAGCAACCGGTCTGGACACGCAGCGCCGGAACAGCGCGGCAATTGTTGAAAGCAACCATGGGAAATTCCGGTCATGAACAGTGACGATGATCGCCAGGCTCGCTTTGACGAGTTGGCCGGAGCATATGGGGCTGACCTGTATCGGTTCGCCATGTGGATTTGTGGCGATGACGCGCTCGCCAAGGACCTGGTGCAGGAAACGTACCTGCGGGCCTGGAAAGCGCTCGACAAGCTGCAGGATACAGGGGCCGCCAAGAGCTGGCTGATTACGATCCTCCGGCGGGAATATGCCCGGACGTTCGAGCGCAAGGTACCGAAGTTCACGGACATCGACACCGTCGTCGTTCCGGAGGATGGCGAGTTGGAGCCGGATGACCGCGCGGATCTCGACATCTTGCGCCGGAGCATTCTGGGGCTGGCGCCCAAATACCGTGAGCCGCTGCTGATGCAAGTAATCCTGGGCTACAGCTGCGAGGAAATATCCGACGAACTCGGGGTCAGCAAGAGCGCGGTGATGACCCAGCTGTTCCGGGCGCGTGAGCAACTGAAGGCAAAACTGCAGAAAGACGGAGTTACAGGCAATGTCCATGGACTTTACTGAGTTCAAGCGTCTGCTCGGCGCGGACCCCCGAAGCCGGGATCCCGAGTTTCGGCGCGCCCGCGCTTCGTCACCGGAGTTCGAGAAGGCGGCGGCCGAGGCCGACCGCTTCGAGGATGTGTTGGCCCGGGCGGTTTCAGTGCCGGTTCCAGAGGGGCTGCTGGACGACGTCCGCTCCATACCGCGGCGCCATTCCGCCGCTGCCACCGAGCGCCGCTGGTGGCCAATGGCGATGGCGGCGGCGCTGCTCGTGGCGGTCGGCGCCGCCGGTGTAACCTGGAAGATGAACCCGTCCTGGGACTCGGTCGAGGACTATGTCAGCGACCACTATCGCCACGACGGCGCGGATGTTCTGGCCCTGGCCGACGGCCAGGTCGCCGGGGAGGTGCAGGCTTTGCTGGCTGAGTTCGATGTCGAGGCGCTGCCGGCCCTGGCCGATATCATAGGGGTAATAAAGTACTGCCCGACACCGGACGGCAGGGGCGTGCACATGGTGCTGAATTCCGAACGCGGGCCGATTACCGTCATTTACATGCCCGACACGCCCGTTGCCGACCGTGAGCGGATCGCCTTCGACGATCGGGAAGCCATGCTGGTCGGCCTGAAGTCCGGCTCGGCCGCCATCATCGGCACTCCGGCACAACAGATATCCGACCTGCACGCCCTGGTGCAGGCGTCCCTCGTGCCGCTGCCTCGCCGTAGTTGATCCCACCCCGCCGGACCCCGTCCCGGGCGGGGTAGCGGACCGCCAAATCTGTTATCTTGCTGGGTATGATCACTCAACTTTCGCAACGGGCGCGCATCCTCTGGATTGCTGTTCCCTCGGTAGGGTTGCTGCTGTGTCTGGCGGCCATGTTTTTCCTGAATCACGAACCGCCCCAGTTCAATCCCGTGGCCAGGGCCACGCTGCACGCACAGGCGCATGGCCACCAGGTAGTGACCGGTTACACGACCACTGCGACAATGATCGAGACCGTCGACGTGTTGCTGACCAAGCGCGGCGGTTACCTTTCCAACGACATCATGCCGCCATGGGTGTTCCTGGACAATGTGCCCAACTGGGAATTCGGCGTGCTGACCCAGGTCCGCGACCTGGCGCGCGCCATGCGCAACGATTTCAGCCGCTCCCAGACCCAGTCGAAGGAGGACCCCGACCTGTCGGAAGCGGACCCCCTGTTTCATTACGACAATGGCCGCTGGATCCCACCGGATACCGAGGGCCGCTACCGGAAAGCCGCGGAGGCGCTCGAGCGGTACCTGACGCGGCTGTCCTCGCCCAGTGAACCGGACGCGCAGTTCTTCGCCCGGGCCGACAACCTCACCGACTGGCTGGCCATTGTCGAGAAGCGCTTGGGATCGCTGTCACAGCGGTTGTCGGCCAGTGTCGGGCAGGCGCGTTTGAATACCGACCTGTCCGGGGATCCCGAGGCGCGGCAATCCACCAGCAGTCCGGACGCCCTGTACGTCAAGACCCCGTGGACCGAAATCGACGACGTGTTTTACGAGGCGCGCGGCACGGCCTGGTCACTGGTCCACTTTTTGCACGCCATGGAGGTCGACTTCGACGATGTCCTGCGCAAGAAGAATGCCCTGGTGAGCTTCCGCCAGATCATCCGCGAACTTGAGGCCACGCAGACGCCCCTGCACAGCCCCATGGTTCTCAATGGAAGCCAGTTCGGCCTGTTCGCCAACCATTCTCTGATCATGGCCAACTACATTGCCCGGGCCAACGCGGCGATCATCGATCTCCGCAAGCTCCTGCAGGAAGGATAAGTGCCATGTGCAAGGGTCGTTCTGTCCTGCTGGTCCTGTTCGCGATGCCGACGCTCCTCGCGGCCTGCGCCGGCGACACCATTGCGGACCGCCGGTTCGGGCAACAGATCGTGTGCCACGATGGCGCCAAGACCCTGACGGTATCGAACGCCGACAGTTTCGTGCACCTCGGTCATGGCGACACGCCCGGCCCCTGTCCGGACGCCTGACCCGGCGATTGGAGGGCGGCCGTGACCCGTCCCGTCATCCGGCAGCGACCCCTTTCCTACGTTCACTCGCTGGCGTCCAGGCCCCTGGACCGGATCGACCTCGTGGTGGTTCACTGCACCGAACTCCCCGATCTGGCCCAGGCGCGGGCCTATGGAGAACGGGTCGTCTACGCCGATTCGGGCACCGGTAATAGCGGTCACTATTACCTCGACCGGGACGGCCGCATCGAGGAGTGGGTTCCTCCCGACCGCGTGGCCCATCATACCCGCGGTTTCAACGAGCGAAGCATCGGCATCGAACTGGTCAACCGGGGCCGCTATCCCGACTGGTACGACTCGAGGCGCCAGACCATGACCGAACCCTACGGGCGGGAACAACTGCAGAGCCTGGTCGCCCTGTTGCGCTCTTTGCAGCGCGATCTGCCGACTCTGCATTGGGTTGCAGGACACGAAGCCCTCGACACCGGGATGGTCCCGGCTTGCGACGCGCCCGAAATCCTGATTTACCGAAAACGCGATCCCGGGCCCCTGTTTCCATGGGACAAAGTGCTCGGGTCGGTCGGCTTGAGCCTGCTGGAAACCGGCGCACCCCAGAAATAATGCACTAATACGAACCTTTATCGCGCCGCCTAGCGCCCACCCATCTCGATGGCAACCACGCGCCCGCGATGCAGCAGCACCACGCGTCCCAGGCTCCGCGCGCTTTGCCTGTAGTGCCAGCGTTGGACGGTGACGTTGCGGGTAACGCCGTCGATACGAACATCGGCCTGACCGCGATCCTTGGCCAGCGGCTCGCCGCAAACCCTCAAGACGTCGGCGGTCGAGTCACCGGTGTGGATGAGCTTGCGGCCGCAGCGGTAGCTGTCGGCTGTCGCGGCCAATGGAGCCGCCACCAGCAGCGACAGGCTCAGGACGTATGTCAGGGCGGGTTTTTGCATGCCCCAAGCATGCACGCTCCACGGCGGGCCGGATGAGAGAGGATTGCGTGTCAGCGCGTAGGATATGTCTGCTGGCAACGGCCTCAGGGCGCATACCGGTAGCCCAGGCCATAAACCGACTCGATGAGTTCCAGGCCGGGGGCGGCCGCGTCCAGTTTCCGGCGCAGGTTCTTGACGTGGGTATCGACCGCGCGATCGCTGACCACGCGGTAGTCGGTGTACATTTCGTTCATCAGGTGCTCGCGGCTGAACACGCGGCCGGGACTGGCCTGAAGGGTCTTCAGCAGCGCGAACTCCACCGGCGTCAGGTCGAGCGGTACGCCATCGTAGCTCGCCAGATATCGTTCGCTGTCGATCAGCAGGCCCCGGGCGGGCGGGCCTGCCTCGGAATAGGTGCTTCGACGCAGAACCGCCTTGACGCGGGCAACCACCTCGCGTGGTGAGAACGGCTTGCAGATGTAGTCGTCGGCTCCCAGCTCGAGCCCCAGCAGCCGATCGATTTCCTCGACTCGAGCCGTGACCATGATGATGGGGACCGTGCTTTCGGCGCGCAGCCGCTTGCAGACTTCGATGCCGTCCAGTCCCGGCAGCATCAGGTCCAGCAGGACCAGGTCGGGCGGGGTGCTATGGAAATGCCGCAGCACTTCGTCGCCCCGGTGAACCAGGAGGGTCCGGTAGCCGCCGTGGGCCTGCAGGTAGTCAGCGAGCAGGGCGGCGATCTTGGGTTCGTCCTCCACGATCATTATGGTGGGCTGTGCCCCGTCCACCGGCCGCGTGCTCATTTCGGCAGCCGCACGTGAATGGCCAGGCCGCCCAGCGGGCTCGCTTCTGCACGTATGCGGCCACCGTGCGCTTCGACGATATTCCGGCAGATGGACAGGCCGAGCCCGCTGCCGCCGCCGACACGCGAGCGGCCCTGCTCGACCCGGTAAAACCGCTCGAAGAGCGAGCCCAGCTGTGCCTCGGCCACGCCTGGGCCGCTGTCTTCGACGGTGAGTTCCACGGCCCTGTCGCCTGCGGTCAGGGCAACACGAACGCTGCCGCCGGTGAGGACATAGCGGGCCGTGTTTTCGAGCAGGTTTTGCAGCAGCTGGCGGAGCCTTTGCGGGTCGGCGGTCAGGCGGACGTCCTGCGGCGCATGCAGTTCGATCGAAATGCCGCGCTCGGCCAGGCGCTCCCGGAAGGACTCGGCGACTTGCTGCACCAGGGCGCGCAAGTCGAGCGGTTCGCGGCTCAGGCACAGGGACCCCGCGTCGGACAGCGCCAGTGTCTGCAAGTCACCGATCAGGGTGGAAAGTTGCTCGATTTCCTCGCTGAGTGACGAGATCGCCCGCGCGTCGAGCTGGCGCACTCCGTCGGCCAGCGCCTCGACTTCGCCTTTCAGGATGGCAACGGGCGTGCGGAGTTCGTGGGCCACGTCCGCCATCCAGCGCTGCCGCGAGGACCGGTTCTTCTCGAGGGTCTCCCCAAGGCGGTTGATGTTGAGCGCCAGGGCGCCGATTTCGTCCCCGGTGTGCACGGCCGCGCGTCGGTCGTAATGACCATTGGACAGCTCTCGCACCGTATCGTCGAGCGCGCGCACCGGCCGGCTCAGGTGGCGCGCCAGCAGGAATCCCAAGCCGGCGGCCAGGCCCAGGGCAAACAGCAGCGACAGGACCAGCGCGTTGAACTGCCCTCGCAGGAACCGCTCCACTTCCGGCGGTCGGGCCCGGCCGATGGGGGCGAATCCGATCCAGCCCACGGCCGCGCCTTCGACCTCCACCGGGACGAGCGACCGGCCGTCCAGCTCCACCCCCCGGGCCCCGGCAACCCAGTCTCGCTGCGCGTCCAGCAGGAACAGGCGGTCGCGAAGCTGCAGGCGATCGTGCATGCGGAGCCAGCGCAGCTGCTCCCCGTCGGCAAAGGCGGGGGGTCCGGCGCCGTATGGGCGGGAGCGTCGAGCCGGATGCTGAGGCCCGTGGCCGTCCGCCCCTGCTTGCGCGGAAGGGTGCCGGCGCAAAAACCGCTGCCAGTGACTGGGGTTGTCGCGCAGGAAGTTCCAACTTCCCTCTGATTGGTAGACGTCCGCGAGTACGGGTGACAGAGTGCCCAGAACGTCCGCTTCCTGGCGATCGAGGAAGTCCATGAATCCGTGATGCAGGCTGATGCGCGTGACGATCGTCATCACCAGCAGCGCCAGGACCACGCTGATGACCTGGGCGGTCAGTATCTTGGCGAGCAGGCCTTTCATGGCCCCATGCTGCCTCGCTTGCGGCTGCCTGTTCAAGAGCCCGGGGAAAAAGTTCTTTTTCTCTCCACATTTGGTCCGCATTCAGCGCCGAGAATGCGCATCGTGGAGACCTGAATCAAATCCGAATTCTGTCGTCTCGACACACCGCAAATGCTAATGGAGAAACACATGAACCGTAAACTACTCTCACTGGCAGCCACCCTGATTTTGGCCGGGCTGCTGACGACCAGCACGGCACTGGCCCAGGCGCAGCGCGCCGACCCCTCGAGGAGCCCTGACCGGCCCTGGCACCACGAGCCGCGCGGCGCCGAGCAGCAACTCGCCCACCTCGACCTCGCGCTGGGTCTGACTGACGAACAGTCCCTGCAACTGCTGGAGGTACTGCAGCTGGCCGAGGCCGAGCGTGAAGCCCTGCACGCCCGGGCAATGGAGTCATTCCAGCCCGAAATCTGCGCCCTGAGGCAAAACACCGAGGCCGACATCTTCGCGATCCTGACACCGGAGCAAGCCGAGACGCTCCGGCTGCTGCAGCAGGAGCGGGCCGGCCGGCGGGAACACCGCCATGGCTTCATGCCGGACTGCCCGGACGAAGACGGCTGACCCAAGCTGTCAACGCGCGCGGTCAGCGCCGGGCGACCACGACGGCCCTCACTGGGGCCGGAAAGCCCTCGACGGTCCTGGTCCGGTCTGCCGGATCCAGGGCCTGTTCGAGGGATTCAAACTGCATCCAGGCTGTGCTGCGCTGCTCCGCGCCACTCGTCGCAGTGACATCGACCAGCTCGGGTTGCCGGAAGCCGGCGTCTTTCAGCCAGCCCAGCAAACGTTGCGTGCCAGGCACCGCCCACACATTTGGCATGCGGGCATAGCGCGGCCGCGGCCGCAACACCTCCCGGTCCAGCCCCGCGGGCAGAACCAGGGTTTCCAGGACCAGCCTTCCCCTTTCCCGCATCAGGGAGCGAACCCGCCGCAGGTGCTGACCGTGGTCGCGGCGGTGATACAGCACCCCCATCGAAAAAACCGTGTCGAATCCCGGCTGTCCGGCTGGCAGCTCCTCGATGCCGAGCGGAAGCACGTAGTTCGGAAGCCCTCCGCTGAAATGCCGGCACGCCATCCACTGCATCACGAACAACAGCGTAGGGTCGATGCCCAGCACCAACCGGGCCCCGGCACCAAGCATGCGGAGGCCGTAGTACCCGTTGCCACAGCCTATGTCGAGTATCCGCTGACCCTCGAGATCGACGTGCGGCGCCACGCGCCGCCATTTCCAGTCTGAGCGCCATTCAGTGTCGATGTATACGCCGCCCAGGCGCATGGGCCCCTTGCGCCAGGGATGCAGGCGCATCAGGATCTCGCGCAATTGCCGCAGATCCGGCGCGCGGGCGCCCAGTTCGGGCGTGTCCCGGTCCAGCAGAGCGGCTGGCTCGACAGCGGGCAGCGCAGCCAGTGCCGAACGCCAGCGCGGCAGGTCGCCGTGGGAATGGTGCTGCAGGCGCTCCTCGGCCAGCGCGGCAATGCCCGCGCACCAGGCGCTGCCGGGCCAGTGCTGCCGAAGTGCTCCGTAAACCGGGCTCAAGGCGCTACTTGAACGCAATGAGGGAGACGAAATTGAAGCCCTGGAACCATTGGTAGACACGGCTGAACCCCGCCTCCAGCAGGCGTTGCTGGTGAATCGGCAAGCTGTCCGGTTTCATCACCCTCTCGAGCGCGTCCCGTTTCCGGGCGATTTCCAGCTCGGAATAGCCCTGGGCTCGCTTGAAAGCATGGTGCCACTCCGTTTGCAGGCTGTCCTCGTCCGGCGAGTCGAATCGGATTTTCTCCGACAGCAGCAGAACCCCGCCGGGCAGCAGACCGGCGCAGATTTTTCCTAGCAGTGCGGGGCGCGCGGCGGGCTCGACAAATTGAAGCGTGAGATTAAGCACCACGACGGATGCCTCGTCGATGTCGGTTTCCAGCAGATCCGCGCAAACCGGGCTTATGGGAATGGCGCCGGGCGGATCGAAGCTGGCCAGGCGCTCCCGCAAGCCGGCGATCATGGCCGCCGAGTTGTCCACTGCGACGATCGCCGCATCTCGAGCTTGGACGGCTTCGCTCATGGCCAGGGAAACGGCGCCGAGCGAACAGCCGAGGTCATACAAGCGGCTGCCATCCTGCGCGTAACGCCGGGCCAACAGCGCGGTCATCGGAACCATCAAGGCGTAGCCGGGCACGGAGCGGTTGATCATGTCCGGAAAGACGCGGACCACCCGGTCGTCGAATCTGAAGTCTTCGGCGGCGGCCATGGGCGACTCGAACAGCCTGTCTTTTCCGCTCTTGCCCTGCATTCCGCCCTCGCCACACGGTGTGCTGTCATTCTCGCATGGAGTGACTTCCTGCGCATGCCCACGGGGCCCGCGCCCCAGGGCGGCGATCGGGGAGGCGCGCGATGACCCAATGCGCCATGCAGGGGCTGGCTGCGGGACGCGCGGGTATGCTTGCGATGGCTTCTGGTGTAACGTCGTCCTCTCCCTTGCTCTGTTTGCGACAACGAGGCTATCGTGGGCTGGTTGATTCACATCCTGTTTTGGCACTGGTGGGTGCTGGCGGCCGTACTGGTCATCCTGGAAATTCTGCGACCGGCCTTCATCTTTCTCTGGCTGGGCTTCGCGGCCGCCGCGGTTGGCTTTCTGCTGCTGGTGTTTCCCAGCACGCCCGTGGGGGCGCAACTTGGGTTGTTTGCCGTGCTGTGCCTGGTCGCCGTCGCGGCCTGGTGGCGCTACCGGCGGCGCACCGCCGACGGGCACAACCGACCCGAGTAGCCTCGCGACGGCCGCGCCGCTGGCATCGGAAGCGCTGCCGCGAGAATCCGCGCCTTCTGCCGCGCGTTGTCAGCGACTATACTAGCTCGTTTGGATGTGAAGGATGCCGCAGTCGGCGCTGCAGCCCCGGCGAGTGTCAGATTGACAACAATGACCTTTCAGGAATTTATTCAGAAGTTGGAGGCCTACTGGTCGCAGCAAGGCTGCGTGCTGGTGCAGCCACTCGATCTGGAGGTGGGTGCAGGCACCTTTCACCCCGCCACCTTTCTGCGATCCATCGGGCCCGAACCCTGGAGCGCGGCCTACGTTCAGCCCAGCCGCCGGCCCACTGACGGTCGCTATGGCGAAAACCCCAACCGTCTTCAACACTACTATCAGTATCAGGTCGTGATGAAGCCATCCCCGGACAATTTTCAGGAACTGTACCTGGGCTCGCTGGAGACCATTGGCATCGACCCGCGCGTGCATGACATCCGCTTTGTGGAAGACAATTGGGAGTCGCCAACGCTGGGCGCCTGGGGCTTGGGCTGGGAGGTCTGGCTGAACGGCATGGAAGTTACCCAGTTCACCTACTTCCAGCAGGCCGGTGGCCTCGAATGCCGGCCGGTCATGGGCGAAATCACCTATGGCGCGGAGCGCCTCGCCATGTACCTGCAAAAAGTGGACAGCGTGTACGACCTGGTTTGGACCCACTCGGGAGGCCGCCCGGTAACCTACCGGGAAGTTTTCCACCAGAACGAGGTAGAACAATCCCGCTACAACTTCGAGTACGCGGATGTCGACGCGCTTTTTTCCTGGTTCGACACCTGCGAGGCACAGGCGCGCAAACTGGTCGACCTCGGCCTGCCACTGCCCGCATACGAGCAGGTGCTCAAGGCTTCGCATACCTTCAATCTGCTGGATGCGCGGCGCGCCATATCCGTAACCGAGCGCCAGCGCTACATTCTGCGTGTGCGTGACCTCGCTCGCCGCGTTGCGGAATCCTACTACGCGAGCCGTGAGGCGTTGGGATTCCCCGGCCTCCGCTCCAATCATGCGGAGGGTAGCGCGGATGGCTGACTCGTTTGGCGGCAACGGAATGCCCGGCGATCTCCTGATCGAACTGGGGTGCGAAGAACTTCCTCCCAAGTCGCTCGATGAACTGCGGGAATCGCTGTTTGCCGGAGTGACGGCGGCCCTGCTCAAACACACGATCGCCTTCGACGTCGAGAACAGCCGCGCCTTCTCCACGCCGCGGCGACTGGCCTTGCTGATCCGCGACGTGGCGGCCCGCCAACCCGACCAGATCCAGGAGCGCCGCGGCCCGGCGATCCGGGCGGCCTTCGATGCCGACGGCAACCCGACGGGTGCGGCACTCGGCTTTGCGCGTTCGGTGGGGCTCGACGTCAGCGCCCTGGGGCGTCTGGAAACCGACGGCGGCGCCTGGCTTTACGCAAAAATTGAACTGCCCGGCCAATCACTCGACGATCTGCTCTATCCCATCCTCGAGCAGGCCATTCGCCAGTTGCCGGTTCCGAAACCGATGCGCTGGAGTGACCATGAATTCAGCTTTGTGCGCCCCGTCCATTGGCTGGTCGTCCTCCACGGAGACCGGGTCATCGAGGGCAGCCTGCTCGGCCAGGCGGCGGGGCGCCTCACCCGGGGCCACCGCATCCACTCCCCCGGCCCCCACGAGGTTGAGGCTGCCGAGCACTACGAGAAGGTCCTGGAAGACGCCTTTGTCCTCGCGGACCCGGAGCGGCGGCGACGGCGCATCCGCGAGATGCTCGAGAAAGCCGACCCCGGAGTGCGGATCGACGAAGAACTGCTGGCCGAGGTCAACAACCTGGTGGAATGGCCGTCTGCCGTGGTGTGCACCTTTGAGGAGGAATTCCTGGCGGTGCCCCACGCTGCGCTGGTCGCCAGCATGCAGGATCACCAGAAATTCTTCCCGGTGCGGGAGGCCGCCGATCCTGACCGCGTAACCAACCGGTTCATCGCCATTTCGAACGTCGACAGCACGGATGTCGACGCGGTCAGGGAGGGCTATGAGCGCGTCATTCGGCCGCGCCTGGCCGATGCTCGGTTTTTTCTCGAACAGGATCAGAAACAACCGCTGGACACCTATTTGCCGGCCCTGGACCAGATCGTGTTCCAGAAGGAGATCGGTACAGTTGGCGACAAATCGCGTCGGATGGCTGCGATTTCGGAGAAATTGTCGGAAATTCTGCATTGCGACGGCCATGCCGCCGCGCGTGGCGCGCTGCTGGCGAAGTGCGATCTGATGACGCACATGGTCGGCGAGTTTCCCGAGCTGCAGGGCGTCATGGGCCGACATTACGCCCTCGGGTCCGGCGAGCCTCGCGAGGTGGCGGCAGCCATCGGCGAGCATTATTCACCGGCCTTTGCCGGCGACGCCATTCCGGGCACTCCGGCTGGCCGTATCGTCGGCATCTCGGACCGGGCCGACACCCTGGTCGGAATCTTCGCGGCCGGATTGCGGCCGAGCGGCAACAAGGATCCCTATGCTTTGCGGCGCGCGGCCCTGGGCCTGGTGCGAATCCTGCTGGAAGCCCGGCTCGAATTGCCGCTCAGCCGCATCCTGGCGGTGGCGGCCAACGCCCTGTCGACACAGCTGAGGGCAGATCCCGCGCTACTCGCTGAAATCAGGGACTTTATCGTCGAGCGGCTGCGCCACTATTACCGCGAGCAGGGTTATGCGGCCGAGCTGATCAACGCCGCGCTGGCTTCCGGCTGGGACACACTGCCC
>Ga0209536_100005216_pt1 | contig 20289 bp, 17 predicted proteins | sample DeeMarSeWOR28_12_FD_187461 | JGI IMG/M metagenome (GOLD analysis project Ga0209536, IMG submission 187461) | Marine sediment microbial communities from White Oak River estuary, North Carolina - WOR-2-8_12 (SPAdes) (version 2) | ecosystem: Environmental > Aquatic > Marine > Intertidal zone >...
TTAAATCTCCTGGTTATTACTGTGTTTTCGCAAAATCCATTGTAACAACTAGTGTAGATTTAAGCCTCTCTTTTTCTCAAGTTAACGGGACAGCAGTGCAATGTAATCGAATATAAAATATAGTGATTCGACTGCCGGGATAGCTGATAAAATCAGTGGCAGGTTTATTGAATTAAAACCAAGGTCAGTTGTGGCCAATACGTGATGATCAACACGGCGGCCATCAATACAAACATGAAGGGAATACAAGCCTGATAGAGTTCGATGATGGACTTTTCGAAGCGATAGCTGGCGATGAATAAATTCATGCCTACCGGTGGGGTGAAGTAACCGATTTGCATGTTGGCCAGAAATATGACGCCCAAGTGCAACGGGTGAATTCCGTAACCAACGGCAATGGGCAGGATTAACGGTACGACGATCACCAGGGCCGAGAATATGTCTAACACCGCCCCAAGTATTAACAGAAACACGTTCAACAACAACAAAAAGGTGAGTTTGTCATCCACGTGGGCTTTGACCCATTCAAACAACGCACCCGGCACCTCGGCATCGATAAGATAATTGGTAAACGCCATGGAGGTACCGAGAATGAGAATAATACCGCCCACCATAGACATGGATTCGGTCACGACTTTGGGCAAGTCGCGAAATTTGATTTCTTTGTAGATAAACACTTCCACGATCAATACATAAAGCGCTGTGACCGCCGCCACTTCCGATACCGCTAAGATGCCGCCAAAAATACCGGCAAAAACGAATATAGGCAGGGGTATTTCCCAGATGGATTCGCGCAACGCACTTAAAACCTCTTTGCTGGAAAATGTGTGCGTGGGGATGCGATGGTGACGATTGGCCCAGAAAGCCCACAGAGTTAAAACGAAAATCATAAACAAGCCCGGCAACAAGCCCGCGAGAAAGATTTGTTCGAAATCAAACTCCCCGCCGATATGCATTTGTTGCATGATGATGCCGTACAGAATCAGCGGAATCGAAGGCGGAAGTAACAAACCCAAGCTACCCGAGGTGGTGACTAAACCAAGGCTGAATTTTTGTTGATAACCGGTTTGTGTCAGAGCCGGATACAATAAGGCGCCCAGTGCAAGAATAGTGACCCCGGAAGCGCCCGTAAATGCGGTGAATATGGCGCAGGTGATCAATACCACAATGGCCAAGCCGTTGGGGGCCCAACCGAATATGGCTTGCGATAATCGCATCAGCCGTTGTGAGGTTTGGCTCTCGCTGAGAATGTAGCCGGCAAAAGTGAAAAACGGTAAGGAGGCCAGCAGTGGTGTATCGATCACACGGTACAATTCTACCGCAATGGCCGATAAGTCGATATCCGCGTAGAAAAAACCCAACATAGTAGCGGCCAGGATGGCGGCGAATATGGGCGCACCTAATAACAGAAAAACGACTAATAGGATAACTGCTATCAGTGCCATTACGCGGTCTTTCGGCTTAATTGCACGAGGTTGGTGAGAAACGCGATCAAATACCGAGCGCTCATTATGAAGAACGCAAATGGAATGATGGATTCGCACAACCAATTGGGCACGTTGGCAAAGGCCGGGCTGCCGTCCTCGTATTCCAAAGCGACAAAATAAGCGCTGTAATAAGCCACTATAGCGCACACTATGGCGGTGAACAGATTGGCCAATGCACCAGTTACCGACTTTACCTTATCCGACGCATAGCGGGCGATTAAGTCAATATTGATATGTTTGGCTTGTCGGGTGGCGACCATGGCGCCGATTAATGCGGTCCATAACACCAATACCCTGACCAGTGTCTCCGCCCAGATAACACCGAAACCGAAAAAATTGCGTAGAAATATTTGCACCACGGCGATAAGAATCATGGAAAACAGAATAAAAACCAAAATCCAGTTTTCCGTTTGCACCAGGCCGGTATGTAACCGGCTCAACAGCGAGGCAGTATTTTCGCTATTCATGGACATGGGCGTGTTGCGCGCGGAATTCCTGCAGGTGTTTTTCCAATGTTTGCACCAGGTCAGGTGGCACGCCGCCGGTTTCAATCAGATTTTTGTTGGCGGTTTCGACCAGCTTAGTTAATTCTGCCACCGCCTCCGGTTTTGGTTCGATGAAAGTAATGCCTTGCGTGCGCATGGCCTGCATGGCGGCTTCGTTGTCTTTGCGGTTTAATTCATCCATTTGGGCGGAAATGTGGCCCATTACTTCCCGGACTATCGCTTGGTCCTCCGGTTTGATTTTATCGAAAGCCTTTTTGTTTAACACCATTACTCCGTAGATATAAGCCAGTGGCAAGTCGGTTAAATATTTGACCTTGGTGTGCCATTGCAAGGTCAATGCGCCGATTGGGGAGCCGGCCACGGTGTCAACCATACCGGTTTGCAGTGCAACCAACACATCGCGTAATGGTAAAGGAATAGGATTTACCGAAAACGCATTGAGTGCATGGGTGGCAACGATATTATTCTCCGGTATCCAGGCCTTCTGTTGGCGTAAATCCTGGACGTTATGAATAGGATTGGTTGACATCAAATAGGCGAACCCGATTTCAGAGAGACCTAGCGCCACCAGTCCGTTGTCTTCCAGCCCTTGAATTATGGCTGCATCCATGTTTTTGCGCACAAAGTCCACTTCCTCATAAGACCTGAATTTCATGACCAGATTATAAATCTGCACACCGGGATAAGTGGCTGCCAAGGTGCCGTTGGAAAACGCACCGCCTTGCAGTTGGCCCACCCGCATCTTGCGCAACACCGCTTTGTCCTGGCCCATCACGCCGCCGGGGTAGAATTTGAACTTCACGCGTTTTTCTGTTTGTTGCTCAATTTCTTTCGCGCCTTCGCGCATTTTTTTCATCCATGTGGAGCCATCGGGCGACAAAGTGGCGATTTTAAATGTGGCAGCGTGAGACGGGGAGAAACACAGCGCCAAAGATGCTGCTACGAGGTAAGGCATCCATCGATTCATTGGTAAAATTTTTCCTCCTGCTGGAATGCTTTTACAACATGTACCGTTACATGCTTGAGTCAAGTTAAAAATATTCGTCCGCACTGGCCGCCAGTTGTCTGGCCTGTTGTTGTGCGATGGTATTGATCAAGGTAAAACCGGGTTGTTCGGGATCCGCTTCAAGAACTTCGTTGATCAATTTGTCGTGTAGTCCCCGCTCAAACACCAAGCGGGCGTAGTGGCGCGCATAAACGACTTTTGCCATCAAATTCTTCCCTTGCGACAATGCGATAGCGCGTTCAAAGTGCTCGCGGCCGACGTCGGGGCGCCCTCCCATTGCCGGCGGCAGCAATGTGGCGATGACACCCAGATACATGTGGGCACTACCGTTTTCATAGCCTTCGTCCAATTCAACGACCCGGTGCATAATGCGTTCCACCTGGGCAAGTTGGGCGATAGCGTTCCAGTCGTCGGGATTTGCTTGAATCCAGCCTGCCCAAGCGGTGCCTAAAACGTAATAAGTAGGCACATCATCATTGGTAAGACCATTGATATGTTTTGCAAACTGCTCAAAGGGCATAGTGGTGATATTGCATGCTTTTTTGTGGCGCACACAAACTGCTTTACTGGCGTAGTTTAATGCTTTTTGCGATAAGGTTTTTTGGCGTTCAGAGTCCTCCAGAAACATGCCTGCATATGAACCATTCAGCGAAGCCGCGGAGCGTAACAGTGCTTCATTACTAGAGTCGCCCTCCAGCATTGCGTCGATTAACAACAAATACGCCGGAACACCTTCTTTCACCACGGCGGGATCGGATTGATTCAAAATAGTCGTGGACAGGTTATCCGCAAAGTCGTTGGTAGTGGAACGAATCATCCAGGAACAACCCGGTAACCAGACCAAGAAGAGCACAATAAAAGCTAGGAAGGTGGCTGTGTGAACGGCGTGTGATGTGTTATCGGGCCGTTGTCGCTGGTTTATGCTGCACAAATCAAAAAATCCTATGGAATATAGCGAACGCCGGCCGGAGCAATGGGATCATGGGGTAATAGTTAAGTAGGATTTAATAACGTTGTAATATTTCGGCCATACAAATGAAATTTTTGTAACATATAAAGCGCGCACAGGGTATCAGGCTTGAGCCAACGCCAGAAAAATCGAATGGTATCATAATTATATTGGTTTTGTTAAAAACCTTATTTGATAAAACAAACTCATCAAATTCATTCCGCTGGGCGCATTACTAACCTCCAGCAGTCACGTGATACTTACTATGGTGCCTGTGATTTAATCTATCGTATGGATTGCTTGGCCTGCAAAATATCTTAAAGGGGGGGGGATTGGCGCTAGAGCTCGCCACAATTGGTGAAAAAATACCGGAGACAAGCGAGAAAACCAACCAAGAGAATAAATCCGAAAGTGCTAAAAGGTGCTCCCTATGGAAAAAACGGCCTAATCGGGTGATTATCCCTTCAAGCCAGTCATCCCTTGACTCAAATCCAAAAATAAAAAAGCCCGCAGAGCACGGGCTTTTAGAGGGCTACTAACACAACGATAGGACTATATTTGCTGAAGGTGAATACAGTCTACGCTGTTGTAGCTGAACTCAAGCTGAATTCCTCCGTAAATCTTTCCCGCTAAGTAAAACTTGTTCCGTCCGATCGGTTTCAATTTCACTCATTCTATTTATTTGATTGCCTTGCTTCTTTTGGAATTTGGGACTTGAGGCTTCGTTCAGATTTTGTAAAATTTTAGTGTTGTATGGTTTCGAGTAACGCAACAAATAGGAGGCTATATGGGAGCAGGTGATCGCAAAACTCGGCGCGGTAAAATCTGGCGAAAAAGTCCTGGTAAATCTCGCCCAAAGAAAAAAGACCAAGCAAAAACTGAAAAAAAAATAGCGCTTGGGCAAAGGTCATGGTTATCCGCAGTCGCTACGACCGCGGTGGCGCAAACAACCGGTATGATTTGTATTTGAACAACGGTATTAGCACCATCCCCGCGACAAATCCACCGATATGAGCGCCAAAGGCCACGCCGCCTTGTTGTTCGCCACTTAAAGCGGAACTGATAATTTGCAATACGAACCAAAATACTAATACCCAGCCGGCCGGTAAGCGTGTGGTGTGAATAATAAAGCCGAATGGTATGGCCACTAACACCCTGGCGTGAGGGTAGAGTAACAGATAGGCCCCTAAGACGCCGGAAATTGCCCCGCTGGCACCGACCATGGGAATAACGGATTGCGGCTCCGGCACCGATTGCGCCAGAAAAGCGGCAACGCCACACAGAACATAAAAAATCACAAACCGCACGTGCCCCATGGCGTCTTCCACATTATTGCCGAATATCCACAAATACAGCATATTGCCAATTAAATGCATCCAGCCGCCGTGCATAAACATGGAAGTAAACACCGTGGTCCACGGTGGGATAATATCCAGTTCGGTGGGCAAGGCTTTGATACCAAACACCACCGAAGGGATAGCGCCGAACGAATAAATCGCCCGCTCGAACTGCTGACCTAACGAGATTTGCCAAAGAAATACTAGCACACACGTCACAATAAAAGTGACTGTCACTACCGGCACGATGCGGGTTGGGTTGTCATCGTGCAAGGGGAACATGCAAGTTTTGCCGAGACGATTATTTTTGCTGAGCGGAAAAATAAGCCGCGATGGCCTTGATTTCCGACAAACTCAATACCGCCGCCATGGCATGCATGGTGGTGCTCTCTCGGTTGCCATTGTGATAATCGGCTAACGCTTTTTCCAGATACGCCTGGATTTGCCCGGCCAGCCGGGGTTTGGTGGGATCTTCACTGAAACCGTTTTCGCCATGGCAGCGGTTGCATTTCTGTGATAACTCTTCCGGTGGCAATGGCAGTTCTATGCCTTCGAGTTTCAGCGGGGTTTGCCCCGCATAGTAGGCGCTGACATCGCGGATTTGCTCTTGAGTCAGTTCTTTAACGGCGTTGCCCATGGTTTCATTTTCCCTGGCGCCGCTGGCGTAGTCGCTGATGACCGTGGCCAAATAAGTTGCGTCTTGGCCTGCTATGGAAGGGACTTCAGGATCGGTGCTGTTGCCGTTGTCCCCATGACAACCATTACAAGACGAGGCAAGCTCTTCGGCTTGTTCTGGTTTGCCGGGTTTGGGATTGGCAGAGGCTGTGGGTTCCTGGATGGCGTAATACAAACTGACTTTTTCGATATCCATGTCGCTGAGTAAAGATACTAAGCTCCGCATAGTGGCATGCTTGCGAGTGCCGTCTTGGTAGGCTTTTATGGCGGCGGTTAAATACGAAGGATGCAATCTGGACAAACTGGGGATGCCCTTGTTGGTGCTATTGCCGTTGTTGCCATGGCAACCGTTACAGGATGCGGCAATTTTACCGCCGTCACCCACCGGGTCGAATGGACCCTCGGCGCTGTCCGTGCCCACCACTTTTTGGGGCTGTTGCGCCGCGTAATAAGCGCTTATGTTTTGGATGCTGCTGTCTTTGAGGCTTTTCACCGCAGTGCGCATCATGGCGTTTTTGCGCTGGCCATCGCGGTAGGCTTTAATGGCTTTGATTAAATACTCCTGATTTTGCCCGGTTAAACTGGGCATGGTGGGATTAATGCTGTTGCCATCAATACCATGGCAACCCGAACATTGCTGGGTGGCGGCGGTTTTACCGGCCTTCACATTGCCCGAGGAGGGTAAAGTTGAGCGAACGGGTTTTTGGCTGGAAAAATAGGCCGCGATGTTAGCAATGTCTTTTTGATTAATAGCGCGTTTGAAGTTTTGCATGATGACTTTCGCTTCTTTACGGTCGCCAACAAAATACGCATTAATGGCGGCTTTAATATAGTCGTATTGCAGGCCGGCTAGGGTGGGAATGCCCTCTAAGGTACTGTTACCGTCTTGGCCGTGGCATCCCACACAAGGTGTGGATTTTTCTTTACCAGCGCGAATGGCGTTCTGGCTGACTGCAGCAGTCGGCTTTGGCTTTTGCTTATAGCGTTGAGGATCCCAAGCGGTGGTCAAACTGTTGTAATAAGCGGCAACATTAATAAAGTCTGTATCCTGCAGAGTTTGCAAAGATTCGTGACTTTGATTGTCTTTGCGAACGGCATCTTTATAACTTCGCAACGCCGTGACCATATATTCAGCTTGTTGGCCGGCAAGAAACGGTGCCCCGTTTTCACTGGTTGCGCCATCGGCCCCATGGCACTGGGCACAGGATTGTTCGGCAAGAGTTTTGCCTGCCGCAACATCGGCGAGCGGCGCTGCTGGCGGTGCTGATTCAACCTCCGGCGGGATTTCGGGCGGTTGTTTTTCGCAAGCGGTTGACAGGAATAACAAAGAAATCAGTAACAAATAGGCAATTGGCCACAAACTGCGTCGCATGTTGGATTGTCCCCATGAATTGAGCATTTATTTTTGCGGTCTATGATAGTCTTTTCGGCCTGCTTTGACCATTGACCGGTATCAAACTCGGCCGAAATTACACAGTTTTGGGATTAGTCCTGCGTACCGGCTTTGAGATGCCGGGCCTGGCGTTGAGGAGTTGATCCTCGCTCACTCGGCAAGGGGCGTTCACCGTTGGGATGGATGGGCAGCAGCGTCTTATTTTCCAGTATAAATCTCGGTGTTTTTTTCAAACCACAACGTTGATAATCACGCCATAATATTTCCGCGGTGACAGCCGGCTCTAGCGACAGCTCCTGGGTGAGGGCGGCGTACAATAAGTCAAATAGCCGGGGAAGAGAAATTTTATGGGTTTGATGTGTACTGGCGAACAACCAATCACTTAAACGCATAAATCGTTGGAACGGTTGGTCGCCCAATATTTTCCCCAGTGAATGCACAAATCGTCCGGAATTGGCGATCATATCCCAATAGCGGGCAAAGCGGGTAATGCGTTGCATGGTGGTGAAATCAATAAGATTGGTGCTCAACACGTTGTACGGGGGATGCGGGTTATACACCATGTGATAGTCCGCTGTGTGACGGATAATAGGTGAACCTCGCAAGCGTTTTAATATACCCACTTGAATTTCATGCGGATTCAATTTCACCAGCTGATCAAAACTCTCCGCAAAGCTGGCCATGTCTTCTCCGGGCAGGCCGGCGATTAAGTCGGTGTGCAGGTGCGCGTGCGTTTCATTGCGCAACCACAACAGATTGCTTTGACTTTTGGAATTGTCCTGGCGGCGGCTGATCAAGGTTTGAACCTGGGGGTTAAACGTCTGAATACCGATTTCAAATTGCAGTGAACCGGGCGGAAACTGCGTGATGAGTTGTTTTAACTTTTCCGGCAGATGATCCGGGATTAGCTCAAAATGCAAAAATAAATTCTCATCCAGGCGCTGCAGAAAAAATTCGAGGATTCTGGCGCTGGTATCCACTCTCAAGTTAAAAGTACGGTCCACAAACTTAAACCGCCTCGCGCCTCGTTCATGCAATTGTTGCATTTGCTCAAGAAACGCATCCAGGGGAAACGGCCAGGCGGTTTTATCCAAGGCCGACAAGCAAAACTCGCACTTAAAAGGACAACCGCGGGAAGCCTCCACGTATAACACGCGGTGGGCAATGTCGGTGTCTGTATAAAACTCATAAGGAAACCGCAGAGTACTTAGGTTTGGCACTTCGGCTTTTATGGTTTTTTCTGCGCGAGCATCGCCGCGTAGAATTTGCCGGCATAAGCGGCCAAAGGCCTCGTCGGCGGCGCCGCTAATAACAAAGTCCGCACTGTGAAAAATTTCCGTGTTGTCGTATTCATAACTGACTTCCGGGCCGCCGATCACCAGCTGAATATCCGGCCGGATTTGTTTTAATAGGGCGACGATTTTGCTGGTTGATTCCACGTTCCAAATATACACGCCAAAACCGATGATCTTTGGTTCCAAATTTAATAGCGATTCGACAATGTCCAGCGGGCGGGTTTCTATAACGTACTCTTTAATCGCGGTCGTCGATTGTAGCTCTCCCATATTGGCCAGCAAATACCGTAATCCTAGAGCGGAATGAATGTAACGCGCGTTTAGCGTGGTGAGTACAATGTCGGGCATGATGCAGTGTGGTTGCTAAAAAGAGTTACCATCATAGGGAAAATCCCTGGTATTTATTACGCCAATGTAATCAAATTGTAATGAACATCCGCCATAATACGTTGCTATTTTAGCAGTGGATTGATATCAATTTGTGAACTTTCTTCAGTCGCATTGATCCTAAATAACAATCGGCAACTCATACTATAAAAATATTCACCGACCAGCAGCAGGAGCACAACATGATCGAACATCGGCATACCAAAAGGGTGGCGGTATCCGAAAACGTATCCCTTTACCATCGAGGTACATTCGTCGCCAATTGCAAAATTAAAGATATTAGCCTTGAAGGCATGGCATTGTGGGCCGGGCCTTTGCAATACCATCGAAATACCGTGTTGCAAGTGGAGTTGAGAAATCGGGACAACCCGCAGGAAATCCAACAGTTGTCTGCAATAGTGGTGTATTCAGCTGCTAAGGAACTGGGATTGATGTTCACCCAAACCAACACTGCAGCCCAACAACGGATACGCACCATCATGAACGGTGCCGCATTGGAGAATTCGGAGAAAGCGAAAACTCCTCAAAGTTGGAAAAAAGTGCCAAGCCCCCAACCTGCCTAATCGCTCGCTAAATTACCTTAGTGCCGCGTTCCACTGCAAAGCGGCACTCGTTTTCTTGTTCGCAGCGGCGTTGTTCTGGTTTACTCCATTTGTAGTATATTAATCGAAGAAAGAGTCATTTATGGGTAAAAAATGACTTGTCTCAATGAATAATCCTATTGGATTGGCAAGATCAACAGAGCGGATTCCCCTTAGTGTGAGCATCTAGATGGCTGAGCAACCAAATCCAAACGACGAAGGTCCTTCACCGAGAACTCTGCTACTCCCTTATTTGGTGGTTCTCGGCATATTTCTGCTGTTTTATGTCCTTTTTTACCAGGTCCCCACTCGAGAGCCGAGTTACGAAATCCCCTACAGTGAGTTTAAAGTCTATTTGGAAGAAGACCGAATTGATACCGTGACGCTGCAAGGCGATGCTTTACAAGGTGTGTTTTTTGAAGAACAACCCATCGGCCCCATGGGGGAAGCCGCCGTACGATTTTCCACCCGAATTCCAGCGTTTGGCGACGAAGCGCTGCTGCCGGCTTTGGAACGTCATAAAGTACAAGTGCAAGTGAAAAAGCCTGCCGAAGACACGGTCGGAGCGGTGAATTATTTCACCGCTTTATTGCCATGGCTGATATTCTTTGTGGTGTTTTTTTGGCTCATACGCCGGGCTTCCAAACGCATCGGCGGCGGCATAGGCGGGCCCAGTGAACTGAAACGCTTTTTAGAAACCCCTCACAAAGAAGCCAAAATACCCGATGTCACATTCGCCGATGTGGCCGGCCAGGAAAACGCCAAACGCGAAGTCACCGAATTGGTGGATTATTTGCGCTTCCCGGCAAAATATCTTTCTTTAGGTGCGGAAATCCCCCGCGGCGTCTTGCTTATGGGGCCACCGGGTACCGGCAAAACCTTGATGGCACGGGCTCTCGCAGGTGAGGCCGGGGTGCCGTTTTTTTCCATTTCCGCTTCGGAATTTATCGAAGTGTTTGTGGGTGTGGGCGCCTCGAGGGTGCGGCACTTGTTTGACGATGCCAAAAAACACGCCCCCAGTATTGTGTTTATCGATGAATTGGACAGTGTCGGGCGTACCCGCGGCGCAGGATTAGGCGGCGGGCATGATGAACGCGAGCAAACGCTCAACCAAATTCTGGCGGAGATGGACGGTTTCTCCGGCCATGAAGCGGTGATTGTGCTGGCTGCCACCAACCGACCTGATGTCTTGGACTCAGCGTTGTTGCGTCCCGGACGCTTCGACCGCCATGTCATGTTGGACTTGCCGGATCGCAAAGACCGCACCGCCATATTAAGAGTGCACTCGAAAAAAGTGCCTTTGGGCAACGACGTGGATCTGGAGAAAGTGGCGGCAGGCACACCCGGATTTTCCGGTGCCGATTTAAAAAATCTGGTCAATGAAGCCGCCATCAACGCGGCCAGAGAAAACAACAACACTGTTATGATGAAGCATTTCGACGCCGCCCGCGATAAAGTCATCATGGGTACCGAACGCACCTTAGTGATCGAACCCGAAGAAAAACACCGATTGGCGGTCCATGAGGCGGGCCACACTTTGGTGGCGTATTTTCTGCCACACGCCGATACCTTATATAAAGTGAGTATCGTGCCCCGCGGTAGGACTCTTGGTGCCACCCACCAACTGCCGGAACACGAACGCCACACTATGCCGGAAGATTATCTCAAAGACCGGTTAGCGGTTATGCTGGGTGGCCGCTCGGCGGAAAAAGAATTATTGGGCACCGTTAGCTCAGGCGCCGATGACGACATCCATCAAGCTACGCGCCTGGCCCGTGCCATGGTCGCCCGCTGGGGCATGTCCGAAGAAATCGGCCCGGTGGATTTGCGCGAAAGCGAAGAACATCCTTTCCTGGGCCGTGAAATCGCCCAACCCCGCCATTACAGTGAACACTCCGCCGAAGCCGTAGACGACGCGGTAAAAAAAATCATCACCGACGCCGAAGAGCACGCCTTGCAAACCATCAGGCAACATCGTCCCAAGTTAGACAAACTTATTCAATTGCTGGAAAAACGAGAAACTTTATACAAAGAACAGATAGTGATGTGTTTAGGTGTCACGGAAAACAAAACACCAGACTCGGCGCCCAACGAAAATAAACCTATAGCGTGAACTTCACCACTTCGCAATTGCCAAAATTCAATTCCAACATTTGCTGCGGATTCAGTTTGTTGAAATAAGCATAAAACACCCGCATCGCTTCTTCGTGCGTGACCAACAGAACACTCTTATGGTCTGATTGTTTTAATACCTCAAGAATCCGCAATACACGGTTTTGGAATTCTTTTACCGACTCGCCTCCCGGCGGAGTGAAATTGTAGCGGTCATGCTTGGTGGCTGTGAAATAGTCTTCAACTGGTTGGCTATCGAAACCAGTGCGGATGTCGTTTAAACAAGGATTAATGACAACCGGTGCATTATGATAACGGTTAATAACTTCTGCGGTTTGGTGAGTGCGTGGCAGCTCAGAGACGTATATTTTCGATAGTCGCGCATGGGCCAACTGTTTGGCTGCCGCTTCGGCTTGTCGGAGTCCGGTTTCTGTTAAGGTGACGTTTTTGCTTGGATCGTCGTTGCAAAGCCCCAGCAGATTATAGTTGGTTTGACCGTGACGTATTACGTATAAAGTCACACATGTTCCTTGGGTGTTCTTAAAGTCAATACAATAACTCAATCCAGCGTTTACCCGCTTTCAATTCGGCTTTGCGCCGTTGCCATTTTTCCTCGTTTTTGGCCATTTTGCTGAAGATTTTATCCAAAGATTCGCTGATGGCTTCCAGGCCGGCCACATAAACATAAGTTTTGTGGTGGCAGATCATATCCCACACTTCATGTTCGTGCTGTTCCAGCGCTTGTTCAATGGCGATGGGTTCTCCCCAATGGGGACGTGGGCTGATGGCCTGGTACGCTTTGAAGGTGTCTTCGTCGTAGTAGTTGGAGAAGTCGTCACGTTTGTCGTTCATGTATAACATTTCCAGGCCGGTGTGGGCACCATAGAACAATCGAACTTTACCCTGCCAGCCGCCCAAGTTGTGATAGATGTGTTTGATAAACGCGCGGAATGGGGCGATGCCGGTACCCATGCCTATCATCAAGATATCAGCGATTTTATCGTCCGGGATTTCAAATGGCAAACCATATGGGCCGCTTAATGTGACGTTAGAACCCGGTTTGAGATCACATAAATAGTTGGAGGCGATGCCTTGGTACTGTTCGCCGCTGTAATCATCGATGTAGTTGCAGCGCCGTACACACAAGGTGATTTTTTGTTGTATATGGGAGGTTTTTGGGTCGTCGGCGATGGTGTATAAGCGAAAATGGGTTTCGTGGCCAAAATCATGCGGTCCTGGTACGAGTACTCCAACCAGTTGGCCCAATTGGTATTGGAAATCCGTATGTTTAATATCGAATATGAGTTCTTTGACTTCCGTGGGGGCGTCGTCTTCGGTAATGCGTTCGCTGGATACCAGGGTGGCCTGATATTGTTTGCTGGTGTCGAAGTCTTGTAATCGCATGGTTTGGTCCTCATCGGTATTTCGCTACGTAACCACAACTTAGTTATCAGTCTTTCAACTCGTTCAAGAGGATCGTGGGAGGATTCCCGCCAACTCACCTTGTTTAGTACTCCTAACTCCCCAATCCTGCAAACCCCATAAACGTCAAGGACAGTATTCCCGCAATTATCAACGAAACTGCCGTGCCCTGAGCAATATTCGGTACTTCGGCCAGTTCCAGTTTTTCCCGTATACCAGCCATCAAAATCAACGCCAGGGTAAATCCTAGTCCCGCACCCAAGGCGAAGACGATGGATTGTATTAAGTCGTAGCCTCGATTGGTCTGAAACAAAGCCAGTCCTAAGATAGCACAATTGGTAGTTATCAAGGGTAGGAATATGCCTAGTGTGCGGAACAGCGCGGGGCTGACTTTCTTGATAAACATTTCCACGATTTGCACGGTGGAGGCGATGACGACGATATAGGAGATTAATTGCAGGTAGGGTGCGTTTATTAGCGTCAATAGAATATTGATGCCGTAAGCGCATACGGAGGCGATCAGCATGACGAACGTGACCGCTAGACCCATTCGGGTGGCGGTGGTGAATTTACCAGAGACGCCTAGGAATGGGCAGATACCCAGAAAATAAGCTAATACAAAGTTATTGATCAAGCTGGCACTAATGAATATGGACCACAAGGATTGCTCAGTCATATCTTCAATCCTTGGCTTCCTGACGCCTTTGTTTTAACCGGTTGATGACTAACATCCACAACGCCAAAACGAAAAAACCGCCGCTGGGCAACAGCATGATCACCCATTTTTCGAAATTAGTTGGTGTTACCATCAGGTTGAAAAACGTGCCACTTCCCAGTATTTCTCTGACTACCCCTAGGCATAATAGGGCCAAGGTGAAGCCCAAACCCATGCCCAAGGCGTCATAAATCGAGCTTTTTATGTTGTTTTTCGAAGCGAATGCTTCCGCCCGGCCTAGGATCAGACAGTTCACCACAATAAGTGAGACAAAGGCTCCCAGGCTTTTATGCAATTCCAGGTTTATGGCTTGGATAATATAATCCACCGCAGTGACAAACGTGGCGATAATGGCAATGTAGCTGGCAATACGTACTTGTTTGGGGATAACACGGCGCAACGATGACACCATGATATTGGACATCAAAAGGACAAACGCCGTGGCAAGCCCCATAGTCAGCGCGTTAGTGGCGGTGTTGGTGACCGCCAGGGTGGGGCACATACCCAGCACTTGCACGAATACCGGATTTTGCGCCCACAAGCCTTTGATAAATTCATCGGTGTCTTTGGGGCCGGTGACGACAATCTCGGCGTGTTTAGTGTTCAATTGTAAAACGCTCCTTTTGCTTAGCGATTTGAGGAAGCCAAAACGCTAGACTGCGGTTTAAGATTGATACTACCGCTTGCGAAGATACGGTCGCACCGGTGATAGCATCGATTTGCCAGGCTTGAGTATTTTTCGTGTTTTTGATCAGCTCCAAAGGATGCTCGAGTTCTTCGGCTCCAGGTTTTAACGTGATAGTGATCTGGCTGAAATTGCGCAGAAATTCATCGCTTTCGATTTTGCTTCCCAGTCCAGGCGTTTCCCGGCTTTGCAATATCACTAAGCCTGGTATTGATTGTTTTTGCAGGGAATAGCCATACAGCAAACCAATGGTATCCTGATAACCCATGCCTTGCGCGGGAATGGCGAAGCCTATTAATGCAGTTTGGCTATCGAAACACGCGTACACACTCGGGGGCCTGCTGTCGGCGCTTTTACGAAGATTGTTGTTTTCAGCCAGGGTATAGCCGGCAAATGACTTGGCGCCAGGCAAGACTTGAAATATCGCCCTTTCCAAGGCTTGTTGTTTATTGATTTTGATGGTGGGGAAGGTCACTTCAAACACTGAGACGATGACTAAGGCACACAGTAAACCGATGCCGACCAAGGTGCGGTACATAGGCCAGGGATTGGTCTGCGGCTGTATGGGCTGAATAGTTGCCATACGTTTACCCTTGGTGACCAAACGGAGTGGGTTGAAAATAGCGGTCGATATGCGGCGACACGGCGTTCGCGAATAAGATAGCGTACATCACCCCTTCGGGCATGCCACTCCACAGACGGATAACCACTACCAATGCGCCGATTAGCAGACCATAAATAAAACAACCCACATTAGTGATGGGCGATGCCACCATATCGGTGGCCATGAACATGGCGCCCAACATCAAACCACCGGTAAACAACATAAACACTACATTGGGAAAACGAACAGGATCTATAAAATGAAATACTGCACTGAGCAGTATGACTGCGATAAAAATTCCCGCTGGGATACGCCAATTCATCATGTTGCGTACGATTAAATAAAGTCCGCCCAACAAGATGAGCACACTGCAGGTTTCACCCAGAGAGCCGGAAGTCAAGCCCAGCAGGAGATCCACAGTCTCGGATGACTGCTGACTGAACTTCATGGCGGCCAGCGGAGTGGCGCTGCTGAGGCTGTCATAAGTCGGAGAGAAAAGCGGTAGCGCCAGAGTCGATGTCGGAATCGTTGTGAAGCGATCCGAGGCGAACGGCGCCATCCAAGAGGTCATGGCAGTGGGGAACGCAGCCTGCAAAAACGCTCTGCCCACCAGGGCGGGATTAAACGGATTGCAACCCAAGCCGCCAAAGATAAATTTACCCAAAGACACTGCGAGCACACCGCCCACAACCGTCATCCACAATGGCAGTCCCGGTGGCAAAGTCAGACCGTAGATGATGCCGGTGATTGCTACGGACCAATCGTTTACGGTGGTGGTTTGTTTCGACCATCTGCATAACAGGTGTTCGGTTAACAGGCAGGCCAGTACGGCGAAGATAATGGTGAAAAACGCCGCCAGTCCGAATGCATAAATCGAAAATACCACGACGGGGAAAAGCGCATACACAACGTTACGCATAATGACATCCACGCTGGCGCCATTGCTGATATGGGGTGACGAATGGATTTGCAAAGTTTTGTTACTCATTATGCGGCTTGTACACTCTTAAGCTGTGCTTTTTTAAGCTGAGCTTTGGCGATGCGGAAATACTGGACCAACGGTATGTGTGATGGGCACACAAAAGAACATGCACCGCATTCAAAACATTCTTTAAGTTGGTATTCATCGGCCATGACTTCGTAGTGTTGTTTTTTGGCAAGCAAACCCAGTTGCGAGGGATTAAGCAGCATGGGACACGCTTCCACACAGCGGCCGCAGTGAATGCAATGATAGCAGCGTCGAGTCATTAACTTGCCATCAGTGAATGCAATCACCCCGGAGGTGCCTTTGGTGATGGGGATATCCAGGCTGGGCGCAGACTGGCCCATCATAGGGCCGCCCAGGAATACTTCGTTTAAGGCTCCGGTTACGCCGACAGTGTCCAAAATAAAGCGTAGCGGTGTGCCAATGGGTATGCGGTAGTTGCCTTTTTGATTCACCGCTGCGCCGCCAACGGTAATCACCCGCTCCTGTATACCGCGGCCATGAGGAAGCAAACGGCCGATTTCAGCGGCTGTGGCCACGTTGACACCGACAACACCGATTTCCACCGAATGAGCGCCGGCGGGCACCTCGCGATTCAATAATGTTTTGATTAACATCTTCTCGGCGCCTTGGGGGTATTTCACGTTGAGCACTTCTACAATGGCAGGTAGGCCGTTGGGAATGTTTTCTTTGAGCTTGAGTGCCGCATCGGGTTTGTTGGCTTCCACTCCGATGATGGCGCGTTCGGCGCCGGTGGCTTTAAGTAAATAACGAATGCCGGTAAACACGTCCCGGGTTTGTTCCAGCATGACTCTATGGTCGGTGGTGAGGTATGGTTCGCATTCGATGCCGTTGATGAGTATGGTGTCGACCTGTTCGCCTTCCGGGATATTTAGTTTGACGTGAGTGGGAAACGCCGCACCACCCAAACCGGCGATACCGGCGTTTTGGATGGCGGTGATGATTTGTTCTTTACTGGCGTCCAACGGGCAAGGCTTGCCTTCCAGCACTTCCTGGGTGGAGGCGGGGAAAGGCTCCAGATAAAGCCCGCTAACCATAGCGCCCGTGATGCTTGATACCATGCCGATTTTTCTAACCACTCCGGAGGCGGGGGCATGGATTGGCACCGACATATAGCCATCGGCTTTGGCCAGCAGTTGGCCGCGGATGACTTCGTCGTGTGCTTTGACCACAGGAATTGCTGGTTTACCGATGTGCTGGGAAAAGGGAACGATCAATAGCGGTGCGAATGGGAATTGTTTGATAGCCAGATGCGCGGTGTCCTCTTTATGCTCTGGAGGATGGATTCCGTGGCGGAAGGGAGTGTGTTTTAACCAGGGCATGGAATTATCTTGTTTATCGCGCTTTATTTAATAACGAAAAAATATTTACCATGAAGCGCGCTCATATTATAAATATGAAAATTGTTTTTTCCTTCTGTCTTTGTGCGCTTCATGGTGAAATACAATAGGACTGATACGTAGCGTGCGCCGTGCGCATGTAAAGATCTACCTAAACTGGGCTCAACGTGCGCACAGCGCACGCTACCGGACTTTCCTCCACTTAGGGCAGAGGGGGTCAAACAAATCAATTGTGTTTCTTGCCGCGCTCTATCCATTTGTCTATGTCTTTTTCATTGCGGTTTTTCGGCAGTCCTGGGTGGATGATCTGGGCAGTGCACTTTTCCGCGGCTTTGACCAGATCTTTGTAAGGACCGCCGTTAGGATCTTTGATGTAAGCGTGTTTGTCCTCGTTATAAGCGAAGATGTTGGAGTTGATTTTGATGCATTCGTCGCAGGCTGTGCAGTCTTCGCTGTCTATCCAGGGGGCCATGTATTCGCCGGTTGGTGCGGCAGCCCGGGTTCCGCTGGTGGTTTCCAACGCTTCGCTTATGGCGGGTGCGATTGCCTGTTCGCCGCCGGTGATCCATTGCATCATTCCCTGGCTGATTTTAGCGATGACCTCCTGACGGATTTTGTTTTCTATGGCTTGCATATCCACGGCTTGTTTGTCTACGGCCGCGATGGCTTTCAACATATGCCAGAAATTACGCCGGTCTTCGGTGGAGCGCACCATGGTCTGATCCACTAGCAAACGGCTCAGCTGCTGCTTGCGGTCAACCGTCCAGATAAACGGGAATTTGCCTTCGCGCTCCTCTGGATTCAGTTCTATATACTGGACAAGCGGTACCATGTTCTCGTGCCAGGTATCCGGTGGCGCCATGCGGAAATGCTTACGAAAGCGCACTTCTGTGATGGCGAAGTCCGCAAATGTCATGGGCAGTTGCATTTGTTTGTCGCGACCGCCCTCGTGGTAAGTCAACGGGTATGTGGGCCAATCGGCCTGCATATCCGGATTGCCTTCCAGTTCGAAACAATCCTCGGGTTTAACGCCGTGATCGGGGTGGTAGCGGAACAAAGGATAGGCGCGGGACTCCACCGCAAGTTTGGCCTGATGATGGCCCATGTCATCGCCTATACCGTGTTCAGGCTGGCAGGAGGTGTAACAGTTGAATAACGCCGGGCGTTTAGCCATCAGGCCTTCGATAAAACCTTCTATCATATGATTGGGATGGGCTATCGTGCTCTGCATAACGTATGCGGTACGGTGCGCCATGGCGATCAAGCCGATTTCCTTACGGATCTCTTGCTTGCCGGGACTGACTTTACCGAAGGGCGCCATGTCGGACACTTGTCCGGTGAAGCCTGAGGTGCAGGCCTGGCCGCCGGTGTTGGAATACACTTGGGTGTCGAGTACGATAATCTTCAGCGGTTTGCCGGACATTAAGGCGCGCGATAAATTTTGAAAACCGATGTCGTACATGGCGCCGTCGCCGCCCACGACTACTACCGGCGGGCACAACAAAAACTCTTCGTCGCTGAACTGCCGCCAGTTGAAATAGCTGAATAGCTCGTCATGTTCGGCTGAATTGTAAGTGCCGTTGAGCTCCAATTCCGCCATGCGAATGGCTTTAAAGCCGTCGGCCATTTTGGCCATGTGGCCTTCGAACACCCCCATGGCCATGGATGGACTGTCCTGGAAAAGGTGATTGGCCCAGGGAAACGGATAGGGATTATACGGCCAGGTGCTGCCCCACACCGAGGAACAGCCAGTTGAATTTAAAATGCCCATGGACGTGCGGCCGTGGCCGGTTACGCCGTCGGTGTATTTCCACTTCAAGTGTTTGAGTTTGGCCACCCACTGCATGACCCGTTGCAACCAGGCTTTATCCAGGGGCTGGGTGCCTTCTGCGGCTTCGATTTTGGCCGCCAAGCCCGCTAAGGTTAAATCCCCTTCATGGGCTTGGGCAAGAATCTTACTGATCGCTTGCGGATTATCGACATTGATTTCCTGTACCAGTTTGGTTTCGATATAACGTTCCAGGCGGCTGATGAGATCTGTAAGATAGCTGACGTGATGTTGGATGCGAGGCTGCATTAAGGATTCCACCGTGGCGATGAACAGGTGCAGAACGGTTTTTTCCGAGCAACCCATGCAGGCGCCGTCACCGCTGGAAAATGCCAAATACACGTCTTTGTTTAACAGAATTGTTTCCAGCGCGCCGATACCTTCTTCCAGATTTTCCACCCGAATGTATTTCTCCGGCGTGTTGGGAAGCCCCAACCATAAGTCCCAGTTCTTCTGTAGTTGCGCGACAGTTTCCGGTGTTTGCGACACTGCCTCCAAGGCGTTATCCCGGCACACTTCAATACATTCTTTGCAGCCTTTGCAGGTGTAAGGATTGATGGTGATGGAAAACAATCCGCCGCTGCCTGCGGCTTTTTTCTCCGGATTGGTGAAATAAGGGCGGGTCAACGCAAATTGAAAATTACCCAGTTGCTCTCGAAACCAATCAAATTCTTTGGCCAAAGCTTTTTTGTCCGTGCTATTGTTGGCTAGCTCATCAATCGTCTTGTTGATCGCATCGTCCAGTATGCCGCGTACCGAGTCGGTTTCTTTCGCCTCTGCTAATAAAGAGTGAAAATGGTTTTCCATCATCCGGGTGGCTTTGGGTAAGTGTTGCACGCTAGAGTGGTGTTGTTTTACCCGGGCGGTGACGGTGTCCAATACCTGGTTGACGTCACTGACCAGGCCGGGACAAGCGGTGTCCGGACACACTGTATAACAGTCACCGCAGCCGGTGCACTTG
>Ga0209536_100005217_pt1 | contig 20289 bp, 14 predicted proteins | sample DeeMarSeWOR28_12_FD_187461 | JGI IMG/M metagenome (GOLD analysis project Ga0209536, IMG submission 187461) | Marine sediment microbial communities from White Oak River estuary, North Carolina - WOR-2-8_12 (SPAdes) (version 2) | ecosystem: Environmental > Aquatic > Marine > Intertidal zone >...
GTGAAACATGGCAAGCGTAATAAGAGATAAGAACGGCCGCAAGAGAATTGGCTTTACCGCGGGCGACGGAAGCCGTAAGAGTCTGCGGTTGGGCAAGGCAACGTTGCGGCAGGCAGAAGCCGTCAAGGTCCGGGTCGAGCAATTGGTCATGGCTTCCACCGGGATCACCGGCGTTATCGACGACGAGACGGCGAAGTGGTTGACCGGCCTGGATGAAATCATGTACGACAAGCTGGCAGCCATTGGCCTCGTGGCTCCACGGACCTGCACGACCCTGGGGGCCTTTCTCGAAGCATATATTGGCAAGCGTACCGACGTGAAGGCAGGCACCCGCACGGTATACGGGCACACCAGAAGGAATCTGATAGCCTTCTTCGGTGAGAACAAACCTCTGCGAGACATTAGCGAAGACGATGCCGACCAGTGGCGGCTCTTCTTGCTCGAACAGGGGCTGGGCGAAAACACGACTCGCCGCAGATGTGGAGTTGCCAAGCAGTTTTTCAAGACGGCGCTGAAGCGTAAGCTGGTCACATTCAATCCGTTTGCAGACCTCAAGGTGGCTGTAAGAGGCAATGTCGAGAAATTCTACTTCGTTACGCATCAAGAGGCTTCAAAGGTGCTGGCAGCCTGCCCTGACACGCAATGGCGGCTGATCTTCGCCCTGTGTCGCTATGGGGGCCTGCGCTGCCCATCTGAGCACTTAGCTTTGACTTGGGCGGATATTAACTGGGAGCGTTCGCGAATGACAGTGCGCAGTACGAAGACCGAACATTGTGAAGGTGATGGCGTGCGTGTATGTCCGATCTTCCCTGAGCTACTGCCTTATCTGCGGGATGCCTTTGAAGAAGCTGAAGAGGGCGCACAATTCGTTGTCACGCGCTATCGACAGACAAACGTTAATCTGCGCACACAGCTACTGCGAATCATCCGAAAGGCCGGGCTGAAACCTTGGCCAAAGTTGTTTCAGAATCTCAGAGCAACAAGACAGACCGAACTGTGCCAGAAGTTTCCGGAACATGTGGTCTGCGACTGGATTGGGAACACTCCTTCGGTGGCGCGGGAACATTATCTGAGAACAACGGACGAACATTTTGAGCAGGCGACGGGACCGGATGAAGTGACATCGGAGGCGACGCAAAATCCGACGCAGCAAATGTCGGAACTGTCTCGCAAGGCGTCGCACGCAGTTGAACAATCTGCATTTTGCGACGTAAAACGAGACCCTGCAATTCTTTGCAAGGCCTCACTGGGCCGGATTGGATTCGAACCAATGTAGGCTTGCGCCAGTGGGTTTACAGCCCACTCCCTTTAACCACTCGGGCACCGACCCCTGTTTGTCAATCGTTGCTCAGATAACGCCAAGCGGACATATTAAAGCATCGAATAGATCTGTTGTCAACGGTCAAAGACAATATTTCAAAGCAAGCAGAATTCTCCCTCGCTTGCCAGCTACCTTGAGCTCGAAAATACACCGCAAGAATTACGCAAAAATACCCCAAAGTCGACTCGGAAATCCCCGACGCCGCCTGTTCAGCAAAAAGACCACGAAATTTCCCGACGAACAGCCCCACGTTTGGTGCTCTGTCGCTTGTGGCCTGGGAGAGTCGATTGAGAAAGCTTCAAGAACCATCCCGCCAATTGGTTGCAATGCCGCGGCCGATTCTGTTATGATGTGCTCAATAAGCTCAGAGGTCAAAGGTATCGGCCGATAAGAGCTTTCTGCAAAAAGCTAAGGGGTTCGTCATGCGCAGGGGAAAAGGATTTACGCTGATAGAATTGCTGGTTGTGATCGCCATTATCGCACTGCTGATGGCTATCCTTATGCCTACTCTTAGGGCTGCGAAAGACCAGGCTAGGAAGACCGTCTGCACCGGGCATGTCAAAGGGCTCGTGATTTCGATGCGGATGTATGTCGATGACCACGACGGCAAGACACACGACTCGCCCAATAACGGGCTTTGGGATAATGCACACACGAATCCGTCGGTGGTCAAAGACTACGGGCCGAATGACAACCTGGCCTATTGGGGGATCGCATACTTTCCGTACTCCAAGAACAAGAAGATATTCCGCTGCCCCAGCACTAAACGCGTGGATGACTGGCCCGAGTGGGGCGAGCCTTGGGGATTGCCCTCGCAACATTACTTCGCATATTGCTCGTATGGCATTAACGGGTATATAACAGATAAGAAGATCGACTTTGACTTCAAACGTCACAGCGAAGTGATTGCATTTCAGGACCATATCGAGCAGAAGCTCGATGACAACGGAGATATGTTTCACATCCGGCCCGGCGATAGTATCAACCTGCCGCAGTGGCGCAACGGCGGAACGCTGGGCAACTTTCCAGAGGCGATCCAGGAGTGTTTTCGCCACCGCGGCGCCTCGATGACCGTCTGGCTGGACGGCCATGTGACCGAGATAGAAGAAACCACCGGTGAAGACATACCCCGCAAATGGTACACTGGCACGGAAGAGTGAGATATCTTCGATTGCCGATTTTTCAACCGCAATCGTCAATCAGTCTACCACGTTCTGCATTTTGCCTGCGAGGAATGCGGCAACGTTGTCCACAGATGCGTTGAGCAGCCTTTCTCTGGCGTCACGCGTGGCCCAGGCGATATGCGGGCTGATATAGCAATTGCGGGCCTTCAGCAGGGGATTCCGCTCGTCCGGTGGCTCGACGGCCAGAACATCCAGACCGGCGCCGGCGATCCAGCCGTCCTCGAGCGCGTCGGCCAGGGCCCGTTCGTCGATCAAGGGTCCGCGGCTCGTATTTATCAGAAAGGCGTTTTTCTTCATCCGGGCAAGATTCTCTTGGTTGACGATATTCTGCGTCTGAGGTGTAAGCGGGCAATGAAGGCTGACCACATCGCCGCGCCGGAAGATATCCTCCAGCGTCACCATCTCGCAGCCTTCCGGCATATCCGGCGGCGCGATAACGTCATAAGCGATGACCTTCATCCCGAAAGCCCGGGCGAGCCTCGCCGTCGCCCGGCCGATTCGCCCGAATCCAATGATGCCCATTGTCTTTGAGGTAAGCTCGACTAGCGGAGTATCCCAGTAGCAGAAATCCTTGCTTGAACACCACCTGCCATCGCTTACGGTCCTTGCGTGGTGGGCGACATTTTGCGTGAGATTCAGCAGATGCGCAAAGACCATCTGGGCCACAGAAGCCGTCCCGTAAGTGGGAACATTCGTGACAGTTACGTCCCGCCGGCGTGCCGCGTCTACGTCGACGATGTTGTATCCGGTTGCTGTGACGCCGATGTATCTTAGCTTGGAAAGACGGTCTATGGTCTCGGCTGAGATTACGACCTTGTTCGTGATGATTATCTCGGCCCCGTCGCAGCGCGCGATGACCTCATCGGGAGCCGACCGGTCATAGATGGCGCACTCACCAAGCTCTTCGAGACCTTTCCAGGAAAGATCCCCGGGGTTGAGAGTGAAGCCATCGAGTACGACAATTTTCAACATGCTTTGTTGCTCGATTCTGGAATCTAGATGCTCGACGAGCGCCAGGAAAGACCAATGCAAAAATCAAAGATCAAAAATCAAAATAGCGGTCCTATGGACTCCTTACGGAGAATCCGCCTCCGGCGGATGACTTCCTCAATTTTGCATCTTACATTTTGCATTTTGATTTTCTCTACTCGTCTGCTCAATTGCCGCCGCGATGCTCGCGCCTCGCTGGAACTTTACGCCCTCATCGGCGAGACACTTCTCCAGCGCCGAGAGAAACAGCATGACGTTGCTCAGCGTCGACGCCGAACCCATAAGGCCTATGCGCCAGGCCTTGCCCTTGAAGGCGCCGAGGCCGCCTCCGATTTCGATCCCGAATTCGTTGAGCAATTGTGTCCGTACGGCCGAATCGTCGGCGCCGGCCGGTATGGAAACGGCGTTTAGCATTGGAAGCTCGAATCCGGAGTCGGGGACATATTCAATCCCTATGGCGGCAAGGCCGGCCTTGAGGATCTTGTGGTTGGCGGCGTGACGGGCCCACCGTTTCTCCAGAGTCTCTTCCTTGATGAGCTTCAGGGCCTCAAGCAGAGCATAATTCATATTTACGGGGGCGGTGTGATGGTACAAACGTTCGCTGCCCCAGTATTTTCGGATCATAGATAAGTCCAGGTACCAGCTCTGGACCTTGGTCTTGCGATTCTCGATCACATCCAGGGCATTGTCGCTGAAGGTGATCGGCGCCAGGCCGGGCGGGCATGACAGGCACTTTTGCGTACCGGAGTAACACGCGTCAATCTTCAGGGCGTCGACGTTGATATCCATTCCGCCCAGGCTTGTCACCGAATCGACCAAAAGCAAGGCGCCGCTGTCATGGACGATCTTCGAAATCTCTTCGAGCGGCTGACACACCCCCGTCGAGGTTTCGGCGTGCACGATACCGACGACCTTCGCCCGTTTCTTCCTGAGGGCATCGGCGATCTGCGCAGGTTCAAAGGCCTTGCCCCAGTCTATCTCGATCGTCGACGTATCGGCACCGCACCTTTGAGCGACATCGGTCATGCGCATACCGAAGACACCGTTTATACACACAAGCATCGGATCGCCCGGCTCGATGAGGTTTACGACCGCGGTCTCCATGCCGGCGCTGCCGGTGCCCGAGACGGCAAAGGTCATCTGATTTCTTGTCTGAAAAGTGTACTGGAGCAGTTCACGCACTTCATTGAGCACGTCCAGGAACGCAGGGTCAAGGTGTCCGATCGTTGGCCGTGACAGAGCCTCCAGAACTCTCGGATCTACATCGGAAGGTCCAGGTCCCATAAGAACCCGCTTCAATGTGCTGGGTGTTGTCATTGTTGTCTCCCCGAATAAGAAGATCAAAGTGCAAAATGTAAAATGCAAAATAGTGGAATCCGCCTCCGGCGGATGACTTCCTAAATTCTGATATCTGATTTTTGATCTTTGAATTCTATTGTGTTATTGGATTGTCAGAGTTACCTTACCCAGGTCTCCGCATTCTCCCCTGTAACGGCCCTTTATCTTCGGGCCCTTGGTTTTGTAGGCCGGCGCAGCGGTGCCGCTTATTACAACGTCCCCGGGCTCCAGGGCCCGGCCGGTCTTGACCAGACTGTTGGCGAGCCATAGCAGCGAATTCCACGGGCTTCCCATCACGTTCGTGGCGGGGCTCTCGGCAAGTGTCTCTCCGTTTCGCAGCAATTTCAACGTTACGGCGTCGACATCGATCTTCTCGGCAGCGACACCGGGCCCGAGCACGTGAAAGTGCGCGCCGACGCCTGTGGCGATCATGTCCTGAGGCGTTGGTTTGCTCTCGTTTGAAACAAAGCGATAGTCGCCGATATCGAACGCGGCGTGCACCCATTTTACGTAGCCTTTCAACTGCTTGACGCCCCTGACGGGCCTGTCGATCCGCTTGCCTATGGTAAAGGCAATCTCGGTCTCCATGGCGAGCTCCACAAAATCGCTCGCCGGCAGCTCCGAGCCGCTGGGCACGCGTTGAAGCCGAAACAGCGGTCCGCTTGCCGGCTCATCGACGCCGAACTGCTCCTGTGCCGCCTTACTGGCGTAGGCGACCTTGTAGCCGCTCACACCGCCCAGCCTCTTGCTCAGGCCTTGTGCAACAACGGCCTGGATCTCGTAGGCCCGCTCAATGGAAAACGAACCATACGTTTTCGTCAGATACTGGATTTGTGTTTGATTTTCGTGTGCTGCGAGAATCTCGGCGACCATCCGTTCCGCTTCGATATCGTCCTTGCCGTGCGCTTGCGGCTGGACCGCCATGACGAAAAGACCGCTGATCGCCACCAAAGAAATGGTCAAAAGGAAAGACCTTCTTGCTCGCCTCATTCTGTCACCTCCAAGTACAATCGTCAGAAACCATGTAACCGGAACTCCAACGTCGACTGCAACACACAGCCGCTTCTCGATGCACCATGCACGTCGAGAACCCAGCATTGAGCATCTTGCTTCGAGTATACCGCATACTGCTGTGATAGCAAGAAAACACCTGTGGCAAATGTTGGCGGCGGCCGGTCGCAAGGTGAGCGTTCTTGAGCTTGATATCGGCCCAGTCGGGCAAAGTTCTTCTTGATTTGCGGCGGGTAAAATGCTAAGATGCAGATGGTCTGCAGGTGCCTCGAAGGTGCTGCAGCAGGAATGGGGTCATCCCGAAACATGGTATTGGTCTTCTGCGTTTGCTCGCCCTCAGTGCGCCGGACCGATGGTGGCCCGCTGAGCCTGCTGCAAGGACATAGAATCTGTAAGTGTTGCAGATGAAAGTGTTTATGAGTCTATAGCACAAGTGGCCCGGAAAATTCGTATTCTAAAGGCAGAACGGGGTGCCGCAGGCACCGATTCATTGGCAGAGTCTTAGAAAAAACGTTACATTTTGCGTCTTCAGTGGCACTTAATAGCAGTTTTTCGTTTTGTGCAGTTGCAATAGTCTTAACAGGAGCCCGACATGGATCAGCAGAGGTACCAGGTTGAACTGATCAAGCGGGCTCGGCGTGGCGACAAGGCAAGCCTTGAGGAGTTGGCGACACTGGCAAGAGAACGCCTGCGAACGTATGTTTACCGCATGACTCAAGAGGACAGCCTCACGCAAGACATAGTACAGGAGACCTTGTTCGAAATGTGCAAAGCATTAGGTAAACTGAAGAGCAACGAGCGGTTCTGGCCCTGGCTTCACGGCATAGCCACCAACAAGCTGAGGCGTTTCTACAGGACCGAACGAACACAGCGCAATCTGGCCGCCGCCAGCGCCAAACGAAAGGGCGAGATGGCAGATAGGCTGGATGGGCTCGAGAACCTCGTCAGCGAAGAATTGAAAGGGATCGTTGCGGCGGCGATGAAGAAACTCAGGGTGCGGCACAAGGCCGTCCTGGTCATGCGCTGCTACGACGGGATGACGCATTCGGAGATTGCCGAGTCGCTGGGCTGCAGCGAGTTCAGCACCCGCATGTTGTTTCTGCGTGCAAAGAGGGCCTTGCAGCGGGAACTTTCGCGCAACGGCTTCGCCAAAGGCTCTCTGTTAACAGCTCTGGTTTTGTTCGGAAAGATGACGGCTCCGAGCAAGGCCGCCGCGGCACAAGTATCGGTCACAACCGCTGCAATCAAGGTCGGCTTGCTGGCCGAGGTAGCCGTGCTGGCTACGTCGAAGACGACGATAGTCTCATTGACGGCAGCCGGAGCTTTGACTGCCGGCACGATTGTGGCGCCCGCGGTGCTGCCGAAGCAGAATGTCAATCCCTTGATGACAAATGCCGCGCCTGTCAGTTTCGGCATCAACAGTGACGCGACCGAGCGGCATTGGTACTTTTATCCTGAGGGTCCGGGCCGCGGCATGGTGCTGCGGGCAAAGTCCGGTCCGGTCGGCGGCGAATCTGCTCGAGAGATACTGCAGGATAAGTGGTCGAACTACGATTATCAGGACAACACCCTTTACATCAACAATCACCGCATGTGGGCCGCCGATCTCAGCGTCCCGACGCTTGCCACCGACGATCCGGCGATGACCGATTTTCTCAGAGAAGTCGTGCCCGGCACAAGAGTCTTCGAGCGTGTAAACGCCCGCGGCACAGACTTGCTGGTTGTTGCCTCCCGCAACTCAGACGAAGAGAACAAGCGACCCTGGGTGATGCGTCATCAAAACGCACTCTATGAGGATTACTTCCTGCCCGACTGGCCCACGACGACCGTTGTGGTGGATAACCGCGACGCCATGCACAAGCGGGGCTGGACTTACTTTCGGATTCGCGGCCAGGTCAACGGCCAGGAAGTCTTCGGTTCAGGACGAATCCCGTTTTTCTATCAGGCCTTCAAGGATGACGGCGCCTGGATGAAACTGCAAGTCGGATCCTTGACAATAGTCGACACCTACCGCGACGCCCACGTATCACGGGCCCAGTCGGAGCCGCACGGTACATACCGCCCGGGCAGCTTCTTCAAGGGCCTGGGCAGGCCATGGATGGGATTGCACACGATCGATACGGTTCGTCGTGATGCGGCTGCGAAAGGTATCTGGTTCAAAAGCGAGTATCTGCCAGGCAAGGAGTTCGCACAGGTTGAGCTGGATTGTGAAGGTGTAAGACTCGTATACAAGATCGACCTGAAGACCGATGTCATCGACGAAATCACCTTCCTGACCGACAACGGTGAGATAGGGAATCTGGAGTTTTCGTATCTACAATCAATTGAAGGTGTCGGCCGGGAGTTTGCACGTCCGACCAGACCAGAACAGCGAACGGCCACCAGGGATAATCCGGGCCTCCTTTGGCTCCTGCAGTTGGCGGAGGGTACAATTTGAGCAAAGATTTGCCCCACCGCCGAATCCAAACGGAGTTGAGTGAGATGAGACTGCCGGGCACAAGTTGGTTCTGGATTACTGCCGCCCTATTAGCAGGGGCGGCAGTCTGCTTTATGCCCGGTCACGTTCAGGCCGACTGGACCTACAACTACCAGGACGATTTCGACGATGTGAGAAACAACTGGGCCGAAACGGACAGTCATCTTCACTCAGTCTTCTGGCCCCAAGGGGCGTTTCCTCCGCAGGAGCCCTATCTTTACTTTCTCGAGACCGATTCAGGGCGAGAATTGGGATTCGGCGGCCGTCACGGCGAGGAGGCCTATCTGGGTTATAGCTTTCCCACCGGCCCACATCAATCGGGCAGAGCAGTCAGCGGGACCGTCGGGATTGACGTGCGGTTTGCCTCTGACACCAGCGTGACATTGTCTCCATCGGGTTACCTGCTTTACTCTGTGTCGGACGACGGTGTCAATTGGAGCGGTTCGGTTGAACTGGGATCGGGAAGCCATGTCATCCCGATAGAGTCGGTCGGGGGCACGTGCCGTATCGTCTTTTCCGGCACGGGGGTGTTGATAGACAATCTCGAGGTGTATCTGTTGGCATCGCCCGCCACGATTCGCGTACCGGACGATTTTGACACCATTCAGGCAGCCATTGATTCTTCGGTTGACGGCGATGTCATACAGGTAGCTTCAGGCACGTACAGCGGCTACGGCAACATGGATATTGATTTCAGGGGCAAGGCAATTACCGTGCGGAGTCAAAATGGGCCCGGACAAACGACCATCGATTGCACGGAGCACCGAGGTTTCTACTTTCGCAGCGGGGAAGGATCGGATTCTGTTCTGCGCGGATTCACCATCGCCGGGGGCCGTGTGCGCGGATCTGAACTTCCGCCGGACGGTGCCCCCTGGGACTCGAGTCCCGATAACTCTGTCGGGGGCGGGATATTCTGTGAGTTCAGCAGCCCGAGCATTGTCAACTGCGTGATAAGAGATTGTGGTGCAGAACTCGGTGGTGGAATCGCCTCTGTTGGCGGTTCGCCGAGGATTCTTGATTGTGTTATCGAGCAGTGTACTGCCGGCGGGTTGGGATCGGCTAATTCCGGCGGATACGGGGCTGGCATTGGTTTGATCGAAGGTTCCGGGGCCACGATAGTCAATTGCGCAGTCCGAGACAACATCGCCTATGTCAACAGTCGCGGGGCAGGCGTATATTGCCGGCAAAGCACGGCGTTGTTGGTTAATTGCGACATTTCCTACAACGGTGCGAAAGTCAGTGTAAGCGGCGGCGGTCTCTACTGCAGCGGATCTTCCGCCGGTGTAGTACTGGAAAAGTGTCTGGTCTCGAACAACATTGCCACAGCCGGCGGGGGGCTCTTCGCAGAGTCGCTTGATCATTTGCGTATGGCAAATTGCACGGTCGCCGGCAACAGACTCTCAGAATCCGGGGCGTCGGCAAGCGGCGGTGGAATTCATTCGGTTGGCGGTGACATCGTGATCAGAAACAGTATCGTCTGGCACAATGACGGCGCAGCCGTCCTGCTGGCCGATTCTTTTTCGCGGAACCCTGTTCTCTTTTCGAATATCCAGGGACACTTTCCGGGCCAGGGCAACATCGACACAGACCCGTTGTTCGTATCGCCGTCAAGCGGAGACTATCACCTGAAATCTGCCTACGGCCGCTATGATTCAAGCTGGGGTCGATGGGTCAAGGACAGTGATTACGTCTACAGCCCGTGTATCGATGCCGGCGACCCCCAGGACCCTGTTGGCTCAGAGCCCTTTCCGAATAACAGCAGGGTCAACATGGGTGCATACGGCGGGACGGCCGAGGCGAGCAAGAGCATCGGCCCTTTGATCTTTCACGTCGACCGCGCCGGCGGCAGTGACTTTAACACGGGTCTGAGCAGGAGCGACGCATTCGCCACCATTCAACGAGCGGTGAATGAAACATATGACGGTGACACGGTCATGGTCTGGCCTGGAGTCTATCAGGAGCAGGTTTCGTTCGGAACCAGGGCGATAACGGTGCAGAGTGCCGATGTAGCCGCCGTGGTCACGGCCCCATCCGGCTATGCATTCTCCTTTTACGGGGCCGAAGGTTCGAGAAGCGTCCTGCGCAACTTCGTCATCGTAGGATGTGGTACCGGGGGAATTTACTGTGAAAGTGCCTCGCCTACTCTTACTAATCTTACAATCGCCGACAACCAGTTCGGAATCGTTGCCGGCGGCGGGGCAGACCCGAGCATAACCAATTGCATATTTTGGGACAACGAGGCTGGCGATCTGCATCAGTGCCATGCCTACTACAGCCGTCTGCAGGAGCTTGGGCCCCTTGACGCCGAGAACGGCAACACGAACTCGGATCCCTTGTTCGCCGATCCTGCGGGTGGGGACTACCATCTACAATCCAGATATGGCAGGTATTCGCCTGGAAAAGGGACTTGGGTATTTACCGATCCGCTTACAAGCCCCTGTATCGACACCGGCGATCCCGGGGTGTACCCCGGACGCGAGCGGATGCCTCATGGAGGAAGAGTGAACATGGGTGCCTACGGCGGAACGCCGTTTGCGAGCATGAGCGGCTCGCAGTCGTGGGGCGATGTGAGTTTTGCCGTGCCGAATATGACAAATTAGTATTCCCAGACGGGATTCTTCTTGGCAATGGGCAAGTTGGGCCACGGCCCGGCCGGCACGGATGGCTCCAGGAGCTGGCAAGGAGGCTTAGAGTCTGTAAACATCTTTACATTAGGGGCTTAGCTAGAGTTGAAGATTGCCAGGTCTTTCTGCGGCCCGCCGGCGTGTACTCCAGAAACGAACGCACAGCAAGGTTCGGCCCGCCGAGGGCTGAAATCGCAAAAAATACTCAGAATTAGGGTTGACACGGAATTATGTAGTGCCTATAATAACGCGTATAGAAGGACAGGTTGGGCTGATGCGTCCAGTGAGCAAAGAGAATGGAGTCGGGGCACGATCGGAGGAGATCGAAATTCGCGTCCGAGGCAAAAAAGAGAAGATTTCTGATTTAGGCAGTCGCGGGTTCACGTTGATCGAACTGCTCGTGGTCATGTCTATCATCTCACTCTTGATGGCAATCCTTGTGCCGACGTTGGGCAAGGTCAGGCAACAGGCCAAGTCTATAAAGGGGATGAACAACCAGCAGCAGATCACTTCGGCGCTGAACCTTTTCGCCTCGGACAATGATGACAGGTATCCCGAATCGGTTTCCACTGTCGGATTTGACAACAGTTGGAACTGGTCGGAGCCGACCAAGCTGATCGGCAGTGAGAGTCGTACGCCGACTTCGCACAGAGCCATGAGCGAGCACCTGCGCACCTACATGCCCGATGCCGACACAGTGTACTGCCCGAGCGCTCCGCACAAGTACAAGTATCTGCAGCAGGCTTGGGATGCGGGCGACAGTTGGGACAATCCGGACACCGCTCCCACGACAGATCCGATGGGCGGGACCTATTGCTTCTATTGGAACTACAGGGGTTTTCTTCCTGATCGTAACGCTGTTTTCAGAGGGCCCCATGGCCCGGCCAGTGGCGGCAGATTCAGCAAGCTGCTCGTTACCGATTATTTCGGCTACGATCACTGGCGAACACCGGGTGCCTACGGCAGTTGTGAGCCGTTCCGTGGAGCGGGTGTCACTCCCGAAACCTGGCTGCTCTCGGCCTACTGGTCCCGCACTAACCCTGCTGAAAGCACTCCCGAATTCAAACTGCGGGCCGGATATACCGATGGGCACGTAGAAACGTATTCGCCCTCGGATGTCGTGCCTATGAAGGTCTCGATCAGTCGCGACGGAAGTGTTCCGTACCGTGACGGCTTCGGTCCCGGTTATTTCTACCTGCCGAGCAGCGCGCTGCACTAGAACTCATCTTATCTAGGGCAACTTGCGCACCTTTGCGCACCCCATAGTCTTGACCTGGATCATGCACGATCTCTTTGAGCGGAGCCAGGACTCCCGGCTCAGAAACGAACGTACCATTCACTTACTTGAAACCATATCGGAGTATGCGGCGATAGTGACGCGTGCTGGGGCCGGTTGCTTGGACTGCGCGGGAGCAAGCAAGGAGGTGCAGCCTCTGTTCGGAGTTTTCAATGAACTTGGTTGAAAGGGCGAGGGCTGGCAGCTCCGTCAACCTACCAGCCCTTTTCATTTCGCATCACAACAGTATTGGTCTATGATGTCACTGCCCGGTTGTAGATGCGGACGTCGTCGATCAGGAGCCGAGCACGCGGTCCAGCGTCGTTCCGGGCCTGCGCGCACAGGCGTCCCGAGCGCACGCGAGGGACCTGGGCTATGGTCTAACGGCTCGGTTGTAGACGCGGACGTCGTCGATCAGGCCGGAGAAGAAAGTTCCCGGTTGCATGTTCTTGCCGCAGCCGATGTAAAGACCGCTAAATGAGCCCTCCAGACTGTCCTGTGTGTCATCTGCTACTATGGCGTCATCAACATAGAGCATTCTACTTGAGCCGTCCCACACAAGACCTACACGGTGCCACCTACCGTCGGTTATGACACTCTGAGACAGCAGCGGCGTGCCGGACGGGTCCGGGCTCTTGACTTCCGTCATCAGTTTTCCCTCGGCATCCAGCATTAGCCAATTTGCGCCTGCTGTGCCTGAGACAATCACCTGGCCTGGCTCACCGCCCTGGACCCAAGCGAATGCACTGAAGGGGCCTTCTGCCGGATTCAGCACGGGATTGGCTATGATGCAACCATCTACACCATCCAACCTGATCGCGCCTCCAATTTGTCCGCCGGTTGGCTCCCAGATTGCGCCGCCGAAGACATAGCCGCGGTTATTGCCAACTTCCTCATTGGCAAATCCCTCGGTTTCGTCCAAAGGCCAGTGAGCGATCAGTGCCGTCTCTTGCTCAAGGTAAGTTGCAAGAGCCAGCAGGTCCTCGGCATCGACTAGTCCATCACCCCATGGCATCGGGCTGATGTCACACACTGAATAGTCCTGGCCCCAATAGTCCGTCAGAGTCACAACATCTTTTACGTCGACAGCACCGTCTCCGTTGAAATCAAAGTCGCGGACGATTGAAACCTTCTCCATTCTGAAATTGTCAATATGAATGCTTCCAACTATACCGGCAGCCGCATCACAGCCGATGTCCACTTCCCCGACACGGGTAAAGTAACTGTTCGTGAAGGTGCAAACCACCTCGTCGTTCAAAGTAATCGTGAAATCTGTACCTTTTTGCTCCATTGTTAGTGTGTTGTACTGGCCTGCTATCATCTGCGAACCTGGTATTTTGGTCCAGCCGGACCAGGTGCCTGGGCCGTGTTTGATGCCATACGAAAAGGAGCCTCCCGGCGAAGCATATACGCTCGCAGTGGTTTGGTAATCTTCATCTTCCGCATCAGAGACACGGATGTGGACATTGAAGTTGTCATCGGCCTTGAAGTCGAAGGAGAATCTCGTTTCATCCTCAACCGGCCGGTAGATCTCCGATTTCCACCAGTTATGGACCTGCTTACCTGTGATAAGGACTTCATTATCAACAATTTCGATCTCAACGTCCTCTTCAGTCCAAGTTGACCAACCATTACCTAGTTCGCCATCGGGCCTGTTGAAGTCATCCATGAAACGGCTCCCCCGGGCATTGAGACCCGAGAGCAAAAGAGCCACTGTAATGCCAGCTAACATCCACCTATTGCCGCAATCATCTAACCGTGTCATCTTATACCTGCCTTTCTTCTAACTGCCCTGTATTGACTTTCGCCAGACTCCGGCGAGGACCGAACTGTCGATCCCTATACATTTCCGGGAAAAATTCCGTTGCGCGCAGCAAGACCTCATAATTTTTCAAAGAACTTTCAAAAAGCCGCCTTTACAGCTCCAAATGAGGCAATACAGGTTGTTTTTGAGTTCGGCCTCTCGCTATAATGGTATTGAAGTATAGAGAGACTGCGTATGGCCTACCAGGATTGGACAGAAATGGGGGGGATAAGAGACAAATTCCTCAGCACCCACTGGTCTCTTGTGGAGGGTGTCAAGGAGCAGGGAGGTAGAGAACAGGCGCTACTGGATCTGCTTATTCAACGCTATTGGAAGCCTGTCTACTGCTATCTGCGCCGTAAGGGATATCCGAACGAAAAAGCGAAGGATCTGACCCAGGGTTTCTTCCATGAGGTCGTGTTGAATCGCCGTCTAATAGAACGCGCGGATGCTGCGCGGGGTAGTTTCCGCTCGCTATTGCTCCATGCGCTCGGTCAGTACCTTATCGACGAAAAGCGAAAAGAACGAACCCAGAAGCGCATTCCGAGAGACAAACTGGTCCCGCTGGATATCGAGAATACAGAAAGACTAACAGAGAGCGTGCAGGCATTCGATGCCGAGGAAAGCTTCAACTATGCCTGGAGGGTGGACCTGCTGGACCGCGCCCTCAACGAGATCAGGGAGAGCTACACAAACCAGGGAATGGAGGTGCATTGGCGTCTTTTTCATGACCACGTATTGGCTCCCATCCTGCAGGGTCGAGAGCCTCCCCCCTTGAAGGAGTCATTCCTCCAGTACGGCTTGGGGAGCGCCGCTGCGGCCTCTCACATGTTGACGACGGTGAAGCGACGCTTGCAGAATGTGCTCAAGAAACACGTAAGGCACATGGCCCTCACCAGCGAGGCGATGGAGGAGGAACTGAAAGAAATCCAGAAATTTTTTCAAAAAGACGGCGCGCCATAGAGATATTCCACGGATATATACTATGGGTTCGGATAATGCGATCCGGCTTCAATTACCTCAAGTAGGCTGCTCTTGGCTTATCTGAGCATAACGTCATATTTGGCTCATGACTTGATTGCATAGGAATCTATGTTAGACACTGATTAACACTGGTGAACACGGTCTGAAGAAATGAATCTGAAGAAATCTGTGTGGACCCGCGTAAATCCGTGTCTGAAAAAGGCCCCGCAGAAGGCGGTTAATCTGATAGGTTTTAACCATGGCAGATGAACCATCAGTATTTGAATCGAAACCCGAAGACGTGAAACGACTCTTTCAATACGTCTTTGCACCGCCAGCGGCGGAGGACCATGCGGTGCAGGCAACCTCGGTTGACACCATTGCAGAAAGGCCAGGCGGGCGGATTGACCGCTACCTGCTTCAAAGCACACTTGGAGAAGGCGGCATGGGGATCGTCTTTTTGGCCGAACAGGAAGAGCCTGTCAGCCGTCAAGTCGCTCTGAAGGTAATCAAGCCGGGCATGGATTCACGCAATGTGATCTCACGCTTCAAAGCAGAACAGCAGACTCTGGCCGTGATGGAGCATCCCCATATCGCTAAAATATATGATGCAGGTCTGACATTAAGTGGACGGCCTTATTTTGTAATGGAATACGTGCAAGGCCTACCCATAACGGACTACTGTGACCGGCACCGTTTGACCATCGAGCAGCGACTTAGACTATTTCAACGGGTTTGCGACGCCGTGCAGCACGCTCACCAAAAAGGTATCATCCACCGCGATATCAAGCCGTCGAATATCCTGGTTTCCGTTGAAAACGACCGGGCCGTTCCAAAGATTATTGACTTTGGAGTGGCCAAGGCTATGGGCAGGCAACTCACCGACCAGACCGTTTCTACTGTGGATAGTCAGTTGCTTGGCACCCCGGAGTACATGAGCCCGGAACAGGCGGACATGGCCACTGAAGATATCGACACTCGCTCCGACGTCTATTCACTCGGCGTGCTGCTCTATGTACTCCTAACGGGCGGACTGCCCTTTGACTCCAAAGCCCTCCGCGATAGCGGCATCGAGCACCTGCGCAGAACGATTCGAGAGACTGATCCCAAAACACCCAGCACTCGGCTGGCGAAGCTAGGAGATGAGGCCAGAAAGGTGGCCGAAAACCGCCGCATCCAAGTGGCGACTCTGGCCAAGCGCCTGCGCAGCGAGCTTGAATGGATTCCCCTCAAGGCCATGCGCAAGGAGCGATCGGAGCGCTATCGCTCCGCCTCGGAACTGGCCGATGACATTGAGAACTACTTGAGGGGGGCTCCGCTGATAGCCGGGCCACTCAGCACGAAGTATCGACTTAAGAAGTTCGTTCAACGAAACTGCGTGTTGGTAGGTGGCATTGTTGCTGTGTTGGTTGTGCTTTCTGCAGGGGTTCTGGTTTCCACAACTCTTGCTATCAAGGCCGAGCGGGCCCGATCTCGTGCGCAGGCTGTGTCCGACTATCTTCTGGAGAATGTCTTGGACTCCGGGCGCGATGGCGCGCTATTAGAGCGGGATTTCGGGAACACGCTTGATAACGCCGTGAAAGGGCTTGAGGGCAGGTTCAAGGATCAACCACTGGTCGAAGCAGACATCCGCTATAGTCTGGGTCATAAATATCTGGAGGAATTTGAGCCCGAGACCGCCATGCCACTTCTGGAGAGGGCCTATCAAATCCGCCGGAAACATCTTGGCTCTGAACATGGGGACACGCTCCACACGGCAATGATGCTGGGCTGGGCCCACAGTGGTTCGGGACGGTTTGATGATGCCATAAGGCTGTGGACTGAGCAAATCGAGATGATACGAGGAGCACACGGTGACGGGGATTGGCGGATAATGCAGTTGATGACATGCATCGGTGACTTGTACAAGACCTCGGGCAACTACGAAGAGGCGGAGGCCTATCTGGAGGAGGCCCTGGAGCGCTGGGAGCCTCTGCGTGATCGGCCTGTCTTTCGCTTTCGGCTCTTCGCTATTCTCAAGGGACGGGGCGAGAATTACCTGGCCCAGGGACGCTATGCCGAGGCAGAGCAGACCTTGCGCAAGGCATTGGAGCTGGACGTGCGATCCGGGGTGCAGAGGTTGTCGTGTATGAGGACGCTGTCGGCTGTCTATCGAGCGCTGGGACTGTACGAAAAGGCGCAACGGTTGTGCGAGACTACGCTAGATACGATGCGCAAAGACCTGGGCGAAGACCATTGGGCGACGCTGAAGGCTAAACGCGAACTGGGATGCATCCTTATGGACCAGGGTCGTTTGCCTGAAGCGGAGAAGCTGATCTCAGAGGCGCTACAGAGTGGCCGCCTCAAACGTGGTAACGCGCATGAAAATACCCTCCGGTTCATAAATGCCCTTGCCGTGGTATACACCAAGCAGAGTGACTATGCCGATGCGAATGACTTGTTCGTAGAGGCTCTGAAGGGCACAGAACACGTGCTTGGCGACAACCATCCGGTGACGCTGAAGACCCTAAACGATTTCGCCGTCCTCCGCCGCGCGCAGAGGAACTACCCTGAAGCAGAGAAATTGCTCCGCCAGGCATTAGACGGCAGAAAGCTTAAGCTGGGACAAGACCATCCCGGCTGCTTTGAATCCATGTACGAATTGGCTGTACTGTACAAAGAGCAAGCTGAATACGAAAAAGCAGAACCACTGTTAGTTGAAGCCGTCGAAGGCCGCAGTCTCAAACTCGGCGACACTCACCCACACACGCAGGAGTCAATCAAGACCCTGATCGCTCTCTACGAAGCCTGGAACAAGCCAGAACTAGCCGAAGAGTGGCGGGCAAGACTTGCACAGAAAGAAGACTCCAAAGAGTGACAATGTCACAGTGACACACGCGAAGCGCCTTTTATAGTGCTCCCGATTGAAAACTCTCGCTCTTGCGCGGGTAAGCGGCCTATAGTGTTCCCGATTCAAGATTCCCGTTCTTGCGCGGGTAACTTGTGCCATAGGTAGTTGCCTCACAATAACATGCTATGGTTTTGCCCGCGAGAATTTACTATCCTGAACGGTATCACCGCCGAGATCGCGGAGGTCGCAGAGCGGCGGTCAAAACAAGGCCTTTCTCCGGTCTCTGCGTGCTCTGCGGTAAAACACAACTGATTCTTGATCTTTGCATTCTCTTGTTCCAGTGCTCCTGATTCAAAAATCCCGCTATTGCGCGGGTGAGTGCCTTTACAATAACAGTCTATGATCTCACCCGCGGGAATTTACTTCCCTGAAGGGTATGCTTTGACTGCGCGGGACCTAGCAAAGGAGCGCGGCTTCTGTTCGAAGTTCTCAGTGCACTCGGTTAAAAAGGAGAGAGCTGGCAACTCCCTCGCGATGCCAGCTCTCCAACAACTACATTGGGCCTTCTTGTCTGAATTGGTCTACTGGGCCAGTAACTCTATCTTTTCAGGGTTGAGTGCAACGTTGTAGATGCGAACGTCATCGATCAGGCCGGAGAAGAAGGTGCCTGCATCAAGAGTTTGCCCCGCACCAATGTATAGACCGGCAGTCGATTCTACTCCACCGACGGAATAGGTATCGACAGCGACCTCTGCTCCATCTACATACAGATGTCTTTTCATTGTGGTACGATCGTACACGAGGCCGACGTGGCGCCACTGCCCATCTGTGACCACCGACTCCGACTCTAATGGGCCAAAGAAGATATCCATCAACCCGGTCATGAGGCTTCCATCTGATGGATTTAGGCCGAGCCATGTGCTTCCAGATTCAACAGGACCCTGTTCACTTGCATCTGCCTGAGACATGATGACTTGGCCCGACACTCCGCCCAAGATCCAAGCGGTAACGCTGAACGATACCTCTCTGGGGTTCAATATGAAGGGCGTGCTGACGTAATCATTGGCCCCATCGAACCGAAGCGCTCCACCTATCTTGCCGTTGTCAGGCTCCCAGCGCTGACTTCCAATCACAATAGCATCGTCATCGCTGCCGGCACTGTCCTGGGCGATATCGCCTTCTATCTCGTCCAATGTCCAGTGAGCTATGAGCGTACGGTCTATGGGCTCTATGTACTCCGTGAGGACTGCCAGATCCTGGACGTCAACAATGCCGTCGCCCAATGGCGTAGGGCCAATGTCACAAAGGGGGTAATCCTGGCCCCAGTGTTCCGTCAAAATCAAGACGTCTTTCATATCTACAATTGCATCGCCGTTAAAGTCAACGACCGGCAAAATCGGCGCCTGCCATACATCGTTTATTCCGTATCCGCCGTCTCGTGGAATCCACCAGTCACTGAAGTAAAGTGTTTTCTCGTCGGATGATATAAAAGGCTCTGCTTCACCTGCTTCAGAGTTCAGCATCGGGCCTAGATTGATCGGCTTGCTCCAGTCGCCCTCTTTGGTACTCCGCCTGGCCATCCATATGTCCCAGTCTCCGTACCCGCCGGTTCGGTTAGACGTCATGAACAGCATGAGACCGTTGGCTGAGATAAAGGGCTGACCATCATAGACCGAGCTATTGACAGTCGGACCGAGGTTGACAGCCGTGCCCCAGGGATCTGCCACCGTGGCCCGAGTACAAACCCATATGTCCCAATCCCCGGAGCCTCCTCCGCGTGATGAGCCGAAGTAAAGCTTGAGACCGTCAGCCGAGATGGTGGGACCCAGTTCCCAATCATTACTGTTCACAGATGTACCGAGATTCACGGGATTCTCCCAAGGATCCGAGGTGGATACACGCGTTGCCATCCATATGTCAGCACCGCCCGATCCGCCGGTTCGGTCTGAGTCAAAGTAAAGCTCAAGACCATCGGCCGATATACATGAGCCCACGATCCTTTTAAACGGAGGCGCAAGACCTATTGCCTCGCCCCAGGGATCCTCCGTTGTCTCCCGCGTTGCCCTCCTGAAGGTCCCCAGGCCGAATCCATCCAGGAAAGAGGATAGGTAGAGCTCCAGACCATCAGGGGAAACAGAGATACCTCCATCTTCGACTGAGGTGTTGATATTTGGCCCAAGATTCGTGGATTCACCAAAGGTGAAATCCGCCTCCACGGCCCCACCACCAATCACAATAGCGGCCAAAAACCCAACCAATACTAACCTCATTCTGTCATCATCGAACCATTTCATTCTATACCATCCTTTCTGCCAATAGGGCATCGAAGTAATACGAAAGATTGAGTTTTCGAGAAGATCAGGTTGTTCTTGCCATTCAGGTACCTGCTAAATACTCCTACTTTGTAATACGGGGTAAATCGCTGAGGCTGCGCATTCTGTGGAAAAATTGCGATTATTCTTAGTGTGCCGA
>Ga0209536_100005218_pt1 | contig 20287 bp, 18 predicted proteins | sample DeeMarSeWOR28_12_FD_187461 | JGI IMG/M metagenome (GOLD analysis project Ga0209536, IMG submission 187461) | Marine sediment microbial communities from White Oak River estuary, North Carolina - WOR-2-8_12 (SPAdes) (version 2) | ecosystem: Environmental > Aquatic > Marine > Intertidal zone >...
ACGAGCACCGAGCGCCGCGAGGCCATCGTGGAGTCGGTTAACAAGGAAACCCGGGAGATCAGGGTCATCGATGCGGACGGCAAGATGCACAAGTTCGTGGCCGGCGACATGGTTGCTAATTTCGACCAGATCGAGCCGCGTGACCGCATCGTGACGGAATACCTGGAGTCTGTCGCTGTCTTTGTCGCGCCCGCGGGCACACCGGCGCTCGGCGATTTAGGACTCGTCGAGGTCGCGCCGATTGGCGAGAAGCCCGGCGTGGCGATAGCCGATACCTTCATGGTCGCCGCTACGATCGACTCGATCGATCCAGAGGAACGCATCGTCGCGCTGCGCGGCGACGACGGCTTTCAGACCGCCATCAGGGTGGCCGATGACGTCGATATGGATACTTTCAAGGTCGGCGACGAGGTCCGCATGCGCGTGACGGAAGCTATCGCGATATCGGTTGTCGAAGCGCCCTGATTCCGCGTTACCAGGTCCTTACGGGACCCATATCCATGTGCACGAAGTCGGACTTCGGGTAGTAACCCACGCCGCCGCGCTGCATCCGTATCGCCGTGTTCCTGAGAGTGGTGGTGCGGATGCCGCGCAATCGCACATCGATGGCATTGCCTTTCGTATGGTGGCTGTTCTTTGCGACCCCGGCGGTTGTAGTTCGCAACATTTCGTTTGTCTGCGGCGAGCGGTAAGCGGATATGACCTCGAAAGTGGCCTCCGGGCCGAGTTCGTTGCGTAAATCGTGAAGCAGGTCGAGCAGCTCCGGGTTTATCGCGGTGATTTCGCCTGTCCGAAAGTCCTTGAGGAAGCGATTTACCTCGTCGAGGGCGGAATCGACATATTCGCCGTTTGCGTAGTAGACGACGTCAAGTTGCCGCCGGGTATGGGTGTGGTAGAAGGATAACTGCCTCGCGTCCGCAGCGTGGACATCAAAGGATCTTGCCATGGAGCCCAGGGCGGCGACGCCGACTACCACAATCAGGGCTAGAATTTGCTTCGATCTTTCGGTCATTATCCGGGAGTGATGTTCCAGTCTGCCAATTTCGCCAGAAATTCTAGCATCACAACGATCCGGATCAGCCAACCAGCGCACAAAAACGCCACGAGACGGGGTCAGTATGACGCTCTGTGACAGGCGGGAAACGAGGAAGTTCTGAAAATGTCGAGAATCCCGAAATGGATATCCGGTGTGCTGCTGGTCTTCGCAGGCATTACGGTCTTCGCGGATGAAGCGGACGTCCGGGAAGCAATTCGCAGCGAGATCGAACAGCTGCGAGAAAGTGGACGGCTGAGCCTCGGCGATGTGGAAATAGCATCGGGGGACTTGCTCGCCCGGGTCTACGAGCGCCGCGATTTCGAACCGGCCTGGTCCGGCGTCGGCAAGGTGGACGAGCTGGTAAGTCTCATTGAAAAGGCGGCCGATGACGGACTGGACTCCGCCGACTATCATCTCGGCGAAATTCGGCGCGCACAGGCCATGATCGCGAACGGGCGCAGGTTCGATGCCACGGAGCGTGCGGCCATGGATATCGGGCTGACCGACAGCCTGATTCGTCTCGGGTATCACCAGCGCTTCGGCAAGGTGAACCCCTATGATCTTGACCCGGACTGGAATTTTGCACGTGAGCTCCGAAACCGGGATCCGGCGCTGGTCATACAAGAGGCAATCGATGCGGATTCGCTGGCCAGGTATCTCAGCGCCCTGTTTCCCCGCGATGAACTCTACAGGCAACTTCAGGCCTACCTGGCGAAATACCGCGAACTGGCTCGATCAGGTGGCTGGCCCGGCGTACCGGATGGGCCGACACTGAGACCGGGCGATACCGACGAACGTCTCCAGGCACTCGGGCGGCGCCTGGCGATAACTGGCGACCTCCCGCCTGGTGCGGCTGTCGAGGCTTCGGTCTATGGCGGCGCGCTGGAGACTGCCGTCAGGACCTTCCAGGAGAGACACGGGCTGTACGTCGACGGCATTGTCGGACCGGGAACCCTGCGCGCATTGAACGTTACAGTCGAGCAGCGAATCGATCAGATCCGCGTCAACCTGGAACGTGCCCGCTGGGTCCTCGACAATCTTGAAGATGACTTCGTGATCGTCAACATTGCCGGATTTCGGGTCTATCTGTTCAGGGATCACGAAGAAGTCTGGTCCACTCGCGCTGTCGTCGGCCAAACCTATCGCAAGACGCCGGTGTTTCGCTCGGAGATGCGATACCTGGTGTTCAATCCGGACTGGACGGTTCCGTACAGTATCGCCACCAAGGACATCCTTCCGAAGGTACAACGCGATACCGGATACCTCGCGGCGGGCAATTACATCGTAAAAGACCGTGACGGTAACATTGTCGATCCATCGCGGATCGAATGGGCCTCGCTGGGCCTGCGGAATTTTCCGTACACACTGGTGCAGCAACCCGGGACGAACAATGCGCTTGGTGAAATCAAGTTCATGTTCCCGAATGAGCATGCTGTCTATCTTCACGATACACCGGGCAAAGGCCTCTTCGACCGTGCGGCACGTACATTTAGCTCCGGCTGCGTTCGCGTCGAGCATCCCTTCAAGTTCGCAGAATTGCTACTGGAGGCTAATGGCATGGACGCGGCGAGCATCGAGGATTTGCGCCTCAGCCGGCAGACGAAATCGGTGTTTCTCAAGAAGAGGCTTCCGGTACTGCTGTTGTACTGGACCACCGAGGTGGGAAGCGATGGTCGCATCCGTTTCTATGAGGATATTTACGAGCGCGACGGTGCGGTTCTCGAGGCGCTGAATGCACCCTACCGGGTAGAGTTGCCCGAGGAAGGCTAGACGATTCGATTGCGCTCGATGCCGTCGAGAAACGCCCTGGTGTTTGCAGCCAGTTCGTCTATGGCGTTCTGCCGGGCTTCATCCGTCGCCCACGCGATATGCGGCGTGACGATCAGGTTGTCGCCTCCGTAGTCGAGCAGGGGATCTCCTTCGACGGGCGGCTCTTTCGGTAACACGTCGATTGCAGCCGCTGCTATCTGCCCGTTGTCCAGGGCATCCGCGAGCGCCCGCGAGTCGACCAGTCCGCCGCGGGCGGTGTTAATGAAGATTGCGCTGGACTTCATCGCTTCGAATTCCCGGGCGCCGAACAGATTGCGCGTCTCGTCGGTGAGCGGGCAGTGCAGGCTGATGACGTCGGCTTCTGCGAGTAGTTCGTCAAAGCCGACGCGGTCGTCGGGGACTGTCCCTGCTCCGGGGCGCGCGGAGACGAGTACGTCCATACCGAATTCGCGCGCGATTCGGGCGACGCCCTGGCCCAGCGCGCCATAGCCTACAACGCCCAGCGTCATCGACGAGAGCTCCCGCACCGGGTGGCTCAGCATGCAGAAGTCGGTCGATCGCTGCCAGTCGCCCGCGCGCACCGAGCGCTGGTACTGCCCGAGGCTGTGGGTGAGTGACAGCAGTACCCCAAACACATGTTCGACGACAGACTGCGTGCAGTAATGACGGATATTCGCGACGCCGATGCCGTGCTTCCTTGCACAGGCCGTATCGATGTTGTCAGTGCCCGTCGCCGTCAGCGCGATGAACTTCAGTCTGGGCGCGCGTTCCAGCAGTTCCCGCGTCAGCCGGATCTTGTTGGTGAAAACGATGTCGGCATCGGCGATTCTTTCGGCAACCGTATCGTCAGGCGAGTCCTGGTAAACGACCAGTTCCGAGACCAGGCTCTCCAGTTCCTCGAGGTCCAGGCCGGCGCCCATCGTTGCGAAGTCCAGGAATACGGCTTTCATCGAAAATTGAGGTAACCTCTGTCGGATTCGAGACGATGAACGATCAATTCTGGAAACGCAAATCGCTGGCGGAAATGACGGACGCCGAGTGGGAGTCGTTGTGCGACGGCTGCGGCTTGTGCTGCATGCTGAAAGTCCAGGACGAGGATACCGGTGACGTTTTCTATACCGATGTTGCCTGCCGCCTGTTCGATATCGAGACCTGCCGCTGTACCGACTATGCGAACCGGGCGAAGATCGTCCCGGACTGCCTGGTGCTGACCCCGGACGAGAAAGACGCTTACAACTGGCTGCCGGACAGCTGTGCGTATCGGCGTCTCGCCAACGGACAGGATCTGCCTGGCTGGCACCCGCTCGTTACCGGCCGGCCGGATTCGGTGCACGAAGCCGGAATCTCGATGCAGGGCAAGGCCATCTCGGAAAACGATGCGGACGAATGGACCGTGCTTCGGAGCGTTTGCGGTGACTGACTACCCGATGATCCCGCTCGCGGACTATCGTGAGTATTCCGTCGAGGAGATGCGCGAGCGCGTCGAACGCTTCTACCAGGACATGGCGCGGCGCCGCACCGTGCGCGATTTTTCCGACCGGCCCGTGCCCCGAGACATCATCGAGACGGCCCTCAGGGCTGCAGGCACCGCGCCCAGCGGCGCCAACCTGCAGCCATGGCATTTCGTCGTTGTAAGTAACGCGGAAACGAAGAAAAAGATTCGTGAAGCGGCGGAAGCCGAGGAGCAGGAGTTTTACGAACACCGCGCGTCCCCGGAGTGGCTCGCCGCACTCGAACCCCTGGGTACCGACTCGAACAAGCCTTTTCTCGAGACGGCGCCGTACCTGATCGCCGTGTTCCTGCAAAAATATGGCCGGCTCGAGGACGGCCGCAAGGTCAAGCACTACTACCCGACGGAATCCACGGGCCTCGCAACCGGCATCCTGATCACGGCGCTGCACCAGGCTGGCCTCGCGACCCTGACGCACACCCCGAGCCCGATGAAATTTCTCAACGAGATCCTGGGACGGCCCGTGAGCGAACGGCCATTCCTGCTGCTGGTCGTGGGTTACCCGGCCGACGACGCCCGCGTCCCGGATATCAAAAGAAAAGAGCTGGCAGAATTCACCACCTTCGTCGACGATCCGTCTTAGAGTGGTCCTGCGGCTCGTATCCGGGCCGGCCGGGATGTTCCTCGACCGAAGTAAAGCACAGCCGTGCGCAGCACGGCGAGCCATGAGGGAGAGGAATCAACCCGTCGGCCCGCAGATGTCAGCGCCTCGACAAATACCCTGGACGTCACCGCCGGGCCGAAAAAGATTACCCTGTGTTTTGCATGCCCTGGGCGATGCCGTTGACGCTCGCAAGCAGCGCTTCGAACAGCTCGGCATCTTCCCGGCCTGACGCGCGCCAGCGCTTGAGCAAATCGACCTGCATCAGGCTCATCGGGTCGACGTAGGGATTTCGCAGCATGATCGCGCGCTGCAGCGTGATATCCCCCTCGAGCAATGCCTCATGGTCCGAGTACTCGAGGATGAGGTTCTTGGTCAGTTCGAATTCGTCGCTGATGATCGGGTAGAAGGTTTCGTGCAGGTCACCCGAGAGTTCCGAGTAGAGCTTTGCAATACCGAGGTCGGCCTTGGCAAGCACCATTTCGGCATCGGCAGTGAGGGCGCGCATGAAATACCATTCCGTGAACATCTTGCGGAAGGCCGCTTCCTCGAATTGCTCTGCCGCTTTGGCGAGTCCGGTGCCGATGCCGTACCAGCCGGGCAGTACGAAGCGCGCCTGCGTCCACGCAAACACCCACGGTATCGCCCGCAGGGCATCTACACCGCCTTTCGACCGGCGCAACGCGGGCCGGGAGCCGATGCGCATGCGTTCGATGATGTCGATGGGTGTCGCCAGTCGGAAATAGTCATAGAACTCGGGCGTGTCGTAGATTAGCTTGCGGTAGGCCTTGCGGCTTTCCTCCGCCACGACGTCCATCATCGCGTGCCATTCGGGATCGTCGTTGCCGCGGTGCCGCGGCATCGCGGTAGCGAGAGCCAGCGATCCGACCACCTGCTCGAGCGTGCGCAGGGCGATGCCCCGCAAGCCGTACTTCTCGTTGATAATCTCGCCCTGCTCGGTCACGCGCAGCCGGCCGTTCACGGTACCGGGCGGCGAGCCGAGTACTGCAACATGGGTCTTGCTGCCACCGCGACTGATGGTGCCGCCACGACCGTGGAACAGGGTCAGCTCGATATCGTGGGACTCGACGGCGTTCACCAGGGTCTGTTGCGCGCTCTGCAGCGCCCAGCGAGCGGACGCCAGTCCGCCATCCTTGTTGCTGTCGGAATAACCGATCATCACGGTCTGGCGTTCGCCCCGGGTCTTCAGGTGCTCGCGGTAAAACTCCGACGACAGCAGCTCGTTGAGAATCTCGGGTCCGCGGTTCAGGTCGTCGACCGTCTCGAGCAGGGGCGCGACGTCAAGCGGCACCTCGCCGCGGCGATTGTGCAACTCGCTCCATTGCGACAGCAGCAGCACGGACAGTATGTCGTCGGCGCCCTGCGTCATGCTGACGATGAATGGACCGACGGCGCGTCTGCCGTACTTGCGCCGGCAGAAACCGATTGCCTGGAACACGGCGATGGTCTTGCGCGCTTGCGTGCTCAGGGTCTCGGGCAAACTCTCGCGGGATTCGATAGCCTCGATGATCTTTTGTGAACGTTCCGAGGACGACATTTCCATCCAGTCGTCCTCGCCCAGGCATTCACCGACGACCTCGCGGTGCACGTGTGCATCCTGCCGGACATCCAGGGTAACGAGACGGAAGCCGAAAGTGTCGATGCGGCGCAGGAGGCGCCTCACCGGGAAGAGGCCGGCGTGTTCGCCTCTGTTCTCGGTAAGACTGTCGTGGATGAGCTGGATGTCGTGACGGAACTGCGCCACTTTTTCGTACGGGAACAGATCGTCGTCATAGGTCGACTGCAGGCGCTGCTGTATGAGTCGCAGGAAGACGCGGTACGGCATGTCGCGATGACGTGCCGGGACGTCGTGATACGCGCTCTGGAACACTCCGCTATAAGTGTCGATCTGCTGCATCATCTCGTCGCTGAAACCGACCCGATCCTCCGCCTGGCTCAGCTTCGCCGACAGCTTGGCGCATTCGTTGTAATACAGATCGAGAATGAGCGCGCGCTGCCTCGCAAGCGTCGAACGGATGGTCTTGGCGTTGACGTTCGGATTGCCATCCATGTCGCCGCCGACCCACGACGCGAAATTGACGATCGTGGGAATGGTGATTTTTTCGCCTTCTTCACCGTATATCCGCCGCACCGCCGCTTCGATGTCCTCGTAAAACGGCGGCATCGTGCGATACAGGACGTCCGTCATGAAGAACAGCACGTGCTCGAGTTCGTCCGCGACGGTCATCTGCTCCGACGGGTGTTCGTCCGTCTGCCAGCCGGTCGTTACGAGCAGGCGAATGTTTTGCAGCGCCGCGTTGCTCTCCTGCGGCGTCATTGTCGGATTGATCATGTCGACCAGGTGACGGACGATCGCCTGTTCCTTGCGCAGGATCGTGCGGCGCGTCGGTTCGGTCGGATGGGCGGTGAACACCGGCTCGATGCGCAGCGAATCGATCAGCTCCTGCACGTCAGCGGCGCTCATGCCGTTAGCCTTGAGCCTGATGAGCGTATCTTCCAGGCCACCCGGCTGGTAGCCTTCGACGTCGCGCAGGTACTCCCGACGCCGCCGGATTCGATGCACCTTCTCGGCCGTGTTGACCATCTGGAAGTAGGTCGAAAAGCTGCGGATGACCTGCATGGCCATATCGGGCTCGAGGTTTTCGACCAGGGACGCGAGTTCTTCGCCCTCGAGTTCGTTATTCTCGCGGCGGCGAATGGAACGCAGCCTCGCGTTCTCGACGAACTCGAAAAGGTCGTCTCCGCCCTGTTCCCGGATCAGGTCACCGACGAGCGTGCCGAGCGTGCGGACGTCGTCGCGCAGCGCCTGGTCCTTATCCTCGAAGATGATGTCCTGGCGGCGGAGGGTCTTGGGGACGCCTTTATCCATGAACTTTCAGCGCGGGGTTTTCAGTCCCGGAAATTCTCATACTGGAGGGGCAGGTCGACATCGGTTTCCTTGAGCAGGCGAATCGTGGCCTGCAGATCGTCGCGCTTTTTGCCGCTGATCCTGAGCTTATCGCCCTGTATCGCTGCCTGCACTTTGATTTTACTGCTCTTGACGGTCTTGACGAGCCTGCGCGCGAGGTCCGAATCGATACCCCGGCGCAGAATCACGTTCTGCCGCGCCACGCTGCCCGTGGTCTCGGGCTCCTGTTCGTCGAGGCAGCCGATGTCTACGCCGCGCTTCGCGAGCTTCTGCCGCAGGATGTCCATCATCTGCTGCAGCTGGAACTCGCTCTGTGACGTGAGAGTGATCACCTGCTCGTCGAGTTCGTACTTCGAGCCGGTGCCCTTGAAATCGAAGCGCGTGTTGACCTCCCGGTTAGCCTGGTCCACGGCGTTCGCGGCCTCGTGCGCGTCGAAATCGCTGACTACGTCGAAGGATGGCATCGGTTCAGCTCTCGAGCTGCTTGCGGTACTTCCTGACCAGATCGAGAAACTCGGGCGTGAGGCCCTTGTCTTCATAGACCGGATCACCGAACTCGTCCTCGCGGATCACCTTGTCCCCGGGCACATACGGTATTGCGGCCTCGACCTGGTCGAGCGCAGCAGACAGCAGGTCCGTGATCACTCGCTCGCGATCGACGCCGGGAAACAGGTCGGCAAGCGCATGCACCTTCGCGGCGTCTACCGTCGCAAGGTGGACTTCGTAGGTTTCGGAGGTCCTGGTCGGTTCTTGTTCTGCCGCCCAGGTATCGAGCAGTGATTTGAAGGTCATCGTGGTGGTCTCGATCGCGGCCGCGTCCGGCGACGGGACAATATCAGAATCTCGGCGGGCTGCCCAGTAACTGCCGCTGACGCGGGCCGGCGGCAGCGCGCAGAATCTGCAGCTGGGAAACGAGGCGACCAGGGACGGATCGTGATCGAAGCAACTGCCGCAGCAGCGGAGCTGTCGTTTGTCGGCCGTGAGAAGCGGTTTGCCGACGCACCGCAGGCAACCGGCCTGTGCCGGCGGCTGCGGCTCGCAGGCGCGGAACCCCTGGATACCGAAGCGTCACCCACAAGGAATTACCTGCTACTCGGCGAAACCGCTCATGGTGATTCTGTATGGAGGGCGTTGTGGGACCTGCGGACGGATCCCTGCGTGCGAACGGCCTTTGCCGATCGCGTCGTGCCGCAGTGTCCTCTCCTGTCGGCCGAGCGCGGGCGCGCGATCGTTGCGCCAATTGGTCTACAGGCACCGGCTGGCTCCGCGTGGATCTGCATGGGCGTCAATCTCGTGCAGTTCATGCGTGGTGGCGTGCTCGACAGGCACGCCTTGAAACAATGCGTCGAGACCTGCGTCGACGTAGGCGAGAAACTGCACGATACGCTGGCCTGGCGGAGCGCCGACGCACAGCACGATGCCTGGCTGAATCGCCGCCTCGCCATCGTCCTTTCGGGACTCGGGGACCTGCTGTGCATGCAGGGCATGAAACCCACGGATCATGCAAGCCTGCGCTATCTCAACCAGGTGCTGCTTTGCCTGCGCACGAGCGCGCAGTCGAAATCGCGCTCCATAGCGCTGCGCTCGGAGCCGCTGCCTGCGATCGCCCTGAGCGATCCCAGTCATTCGCTGCCGGGCGGAAGTATCCGGGAAGACTGGCGTCGCCGCTGGCGCGAGGCTGTGCGCGCCACGCTCGTACGCCACCGAAACCTGCTGGTCATCTCGCCCTGGAGCCTGTTCCCGACAGATGCCCGTGCTGACTACGAATATGCGGAACTGCTGCCGCTGCTGCGCCACGCCGACGCCTGTGCATTCAACCGCGCGACCTCCATCCGTCACTGGAACTTCAATCAATTCAAGCATTTTCATCAGCGCGCGCGTGCTGTATTGAAGCAGAGAATTGCGACGTCGCGGATTGCGGAGCACGTATGAACTACGATACGGTTTCAGCCCGCGCTCGTCGAAGCGCGACATGCGTTTGCGTAATCGAGGGGACGGATTGCAGCCGATATCACTTGACGCTCACGGAGTGGCGGTACTGGTCCTGACCGCCGTCGCGCTGTTCCTGTTTACGCGCGATCATATCCCGCTGGAGTCATCGTCACTGACGATTCTGATCATACTCGTCGCCGGGTTCGAGCTGTTCCCGTATACGCGCGACGGTGAGGTCGTCATCAAGTCGATCGATTTCTTCTCAGGCTTCGGCAGCGAAGCGCTGGTCGCGATTTCTGCGCTGATGATGGTGGGCAAAGCCCTGGAAACGACAGGTGCCCTGCAACCACTCGCGACGGTTGTCGGCAGGGCCTGGTCGAAAAACCCGGTGCTCGCATTGCTCGCCACGCTGATCGCTGGCGCGATCCTGAGCGCTTTCATGAACAACACGCCGATTGTTGTGCTGCTGATGCCGATACTCGTCGGTGCCTCGATCCGCAGCAAGTTCCCGGTCTCGAAAGTGATGATGCCGATGGGTCTCGCAACAATCATCGGCGGCATGTCGACGACCATCGGCACGTCGACGAACCTGCTCGTCGTCGGTATCGCGCAGGACATGGGCCAGCACACCTTCACGATGTTCGAGTGGGTGCTGCCCGTCACGATCGTGGGCGGAGTGGCCATCCTTTTCCTGTGGCTCGTTGCGCCGCGGCTGCTGCCGGACCGCACCCCGCTGATGGCGGATACGACGCCGCGTATCTTCAGCGGTCAGTTACACATCATGAAAGGCGGTTTCGCCGACGGCAGGACCTTGTCTGAGGTGCTGGCGAAAGCCGACGGTCAGATGCGGGTCGACAAGATCCAGCGTAGCGAGTCGCTGTTCCTCGCGAAGCTTCCCCAGGTGAAGCTGCAGCCGGGGGATCGCCTGTTCGTCAAGGACTCGCCGGAGAACCTCAAGCACTACGAACAGATTCTCGGCGCGACGCTCTACAACGCGGAGGACGAGGAACACCCGGTCGATGACGAGTTTCCGCTCGAGGCCGGCGGCCAGCAACTCGCGGAAGTCGTCGTCACCCGCGGCTCGCCGCTGCACCTTCGCACCCTCGCCGCAGCACGCTTCTCGGGCAGCTACGGGCTGATGCCGCTCGCGCTGCACCGTGCACGCGCACCCAGTTCGCAGATCACGGGAGACCTGAACACGATTCGGCTTCGTGCGGGTGACGTGCTGCTGGTGCAGGGGTCGAGAGAAGCGATCAACCACCTCAAGGACAGCGGTTCGATGCTCGTACTCGACGGTACGACGGACTTGCCGCACACGCATCGAGCCAAGCGTGCACTGTTTGTAATGGCCCTGGTTGTTGCCGCCGCCGCGCTCGGCATCCTGCCGATTGCCGTCAGCGCCGTCATCGGCCTCGGCCTGATGATTGCGACCGGTTGCCTGACCTGGCGGGACGCCGTGGGTGCGCTGTCTATCCCGGTGATCATGATCATCGTGACCAGCCTGGCCCTCGGCAAGGCATTGCTCGGCACGGGCATGGCCGACTATCTCGCCATGGGCTTCGTCACGATGACCGCGTCGTTACCCATCCCGATGATCCTGAGTGGATTCCTGTTGTTGATGGCCATACTGACGAACGTCGTGTCCAACAACGCGGCGGCGGCGATCGGCACGCCGATTGCTATCGGTATCGCACAGCAGCTCGGCGTGCCGGCCGACCCCTTCATCCTGGCGACCCTGTTCGGCGCCAACATGAGCTTCGCGACGCCTTACGGCTACCAGACGAACCTGTTGATCCTGAGTGCCGGCGGTTACAAGTTCACCGACTTCCTGCGCGTAGGTATCCCGCTGACGATCATCATGTGGATCGGTTTTTCGCTCGTGCTGCCGGCGCTGTACTCCCTGTAATAGTGCGGCGCGGCCCCCTGTTCTTGACGGCAGGGGATTGGCCGGTAATACTCCGGGGCATGAACGCTCGGCACAGCAACTTCTGGTGGTGGCAGCTCTCGTAGGAGAGGGGTGCTGGCCGTCCGTTAGCTGAGCAAAGGAAAACCAGAAGCCCGTCTCCGCCACCGTGGAGACGGGTTTTTTTATTGGACAATGCATGCAGGAACCATTCGACATAGCGGCCGATCTCGATACACCGGTATCGGCGTTTCTCAAGCTCGGGCCGCTCAAGCCGCGTTTCCTGCTGGAGAGCGTCGAGGGTGGCGAACGCCTTGCACGCTACTCGTTTCTCGGGTTCGGCGACGCGCTGGAGGTGCGCATGGACGCGGACGGGCTCCGCGTCGATGGCGAGAGCCTGCCGCGGCCGGCTACGCAGGATGAGTACCTCGGCGCATTGCGTGAAGCGCTCGCGAAAGCGCCGCGTCCGAAGCCCGAGGTCGAAGGACTGCCATTTTCCGGCGGGCTGGTTGGTGTGTCGGGCTACGACGTCGTGCGGCTGTTCGAACGCCTGCCACGCGATACCCTGCCGCAGACGAACGTGCCGGATGCCGCGTTCTCGGCGCCGACCTCGTTCCTCGTCTTCGATCACCTGACGCGCCGCGTTGCCTTGCTGCACGACGGCCCTGACGAGGAGCGCCACGCTTTGCGGCGCGAGGTCATCGACTGCCTGCGTGGGCCGGTCCCGGCAGCCCGGACGGACGTGCAGATATCGCCCACGACGGCGAGCTTTACCGAGGAAGAGTTCACGGACCGGGTGAATGCCTGCAAGGAGTACATCGCGGCTGGCGACATCTACCAGATCGTGCTGTCGGTGCTGTTCCGCGGCCGCACGAACGTGCAGCCCTTCGAGGTATACCGCGCGATGCGGTTGCTCAATCCCTCCCCGTACATGTTCTACTTCCAGTTCGACGGCCTCTCGGTCGTCGGTTCGTCGCCCGAAGCGCTCGTCCGGCTGCACGGCAGCCGCGCATCGCTCAGGCCGATCGCGGGTACCCTGCCGCGGGGTGCGACGACGGCGGAAGATCTCGCCAATGAGCAGGCGCTGCTCGCCGACCCGAAGGAAGCGGCCGAGCACGTGATGCTCGTGGACCTCGCGCGTAACGATCTCGGCCGCGTTGCGCGTGCGGGCAGCGTGCACGTCGATCCCTACCGCGCCATCGAGCGTTACAGCCACGTCATGCACATCGTGAGCGGCGTGCAGGGCGAACTCGATGAGCGCTTCGACCAGTTCGACCTGTTTGCGGCCAGCTTCCCTGCGGGTACGCTGGTCGGCGCGCCCAAGGTGCGGGCGATGGAGATCATCGAGGAAATGGAGTCGGTCGGCCGGGGCCTGTATGCAGGTACGGCGGGTTATTTCGGCGCCAGCGGCGACATGGACCAGGCGATCACGATTCGCACGCTGGTGTTCTCCGGTGACGAGTACAGTTTCCAGGCCGGCGCGGGTATCGTCGCCGACTCGGTACCGGCGCGTGAGTACCAGGAAGTGCTGGCGAAGAGCGCGATCCTGCGCCGCGCACTCGAGATGGCCGGGGAGGGCTTGTGATGGCCGATACCTTCGAACACGTGCGCATGCTGCTGATCGACAACTACGACTCCTTCACCTACAACCTGGTGCAGGCCTTCGCCGCGCAGGGCGCGGAAGTCATGGTGTACCGCAACGACGCGATCACCGTGGAAGAAGCGAAAGCACTTGCACCGACGCACCTCGTCATCTCGCCCGGCCCGGGGCGTCCCGAAGACGCCGGCGTGTCGCTGGACATGATTGCCGCGTTCGCCGAAGAGATTCCGATACTGGGCGTCTGCCTCGGGCACCAGAGCCTCGTCCACCACTTCGGTGGCGAAATCGTTCGTGCCGAACGGCTGATGCACGGCAAGACCTCGATGGCGAAGCACGACGGCAGGACGATCTACGAAGGACTCTCGCAGCCCTTCGAGGTCGGCCGCTATCACTCGCTGTGCGCCGAGCCGGCCACGTTGCCGGACGTGCTCGAGCTGACAGCCGAGACGGATCGCGGCGAGATCATGGGCGTGCGCCACAAGAGCCTGCCACTCGAGGGCGTGCAGTTTCACCCCGAGAGCGTGTTGACTCCCGAGGGCGACCGCCTGATGGCAAACTTCATGCGGATGACTGCATCATGACTTCCGCCGACCGGAAGGCGAACCTGAGCCCGGTCCTCGACCGCCTGCTGAATGGCCAGGCGCTGGCCGAGGACGATGCTTACGAACTGATGCAGCGTTTCGCGGCGGGCGAACTCGATCCCGCGCTCGCGGGCGCATTCCTGGCGGGGCTGCGCGCGAAAGGCGAGACTGCGGACGAGGTGCGCGGATTCGCGCGGGCGATGCGCGAACTCGCCGTGCAACCCTTGATCCCCGCTGGCACGCCGACGGTCGATACCGTTGGCACCGGCGGCGACGGTTCCGGAAGCCTGAACCTGTCGACCGGCGCCGGCCTGCTGGCGGCTGCCTGCGGCGTGCGCGTCGTCAAGCACGGTAACCGCTCGGTATCGTCGAAGTCCGGCAGCGCCGACATGCTCGAATGCCTCGGCATGCCGTTGCCGCTGCACGCGCCGGAAGCGATCGCCTGCCTCGAGGCAACCAATTTCACGTTCCTGTTTGCGCCCGCGTATCACCCGGCGATGAAGGCCGTGGTGCCGGTGCGCGGCGCGATGGGCGTGCGCACCGTGTTCAACATGCTCGGGCCGCTGACGAACCCGGCGTTGCCGCCGACGCAGCTGATCGGTGCGTGGAGCCTGGACGCCGCCGAACTCATGGCCGATGCGTTGGCGGGCATGGACATCGAGCGGGCGTTCGTCGTGCACGGCGAGCCGGGCTGGGACGAGGCAACACCGGTTGGCGAGTTCGTGCTGTTCGACGTGCGTGACGGCAAGGTCGAACGCAACACGCGCAGGCCCGGGGATTACGGGCTCGCCCGTTGTGCGCCGGAAGATCTCGCCGGCGGCGACGCGGCGCACAATGCGAAGGAACTGACGCGCGTATTTACCGGCGAGGACAAGGGACCGCATCGCGATGCGCTCGTGATGAGCACGTCGCTGGTGCTCGAAGTGCAGGGCACGGCCCGCGACGCGATGCACGGCGTCGAGCTTGCCAATGCTGCGCTCGACAACGGCGATGCTGCTGAGCTGCTAACCCGTTTGCGGAGGCACTTCGAAAGCTGATGAGCGATTTCCTGCAGCAGATGGCGAGACTCTCGGCGGAGCGTGCCGATGCTGCGGGCACTATCCGCGCCAGCGACCTCGACAAACCGCTTGTGCCGCTGCGGCTCGGCCGCTTCGACATCATTGCGGAAATCAAGGGCCGCTCGCCCGCGGAAGGCGCGCTGGCGGGCGCCGATCTCGATCGCGTCGGGCAGGCGCGGCAATACGTGCAGGGCGGCGCAGCCGCGATCTCGGTACTGACCGAGCCGAGCCGTTTCGACGGCACGCTCGACCATCTCGAAGAAGTCGCAGCCGCGGTGCCTGGCACGCCCGTCATGCGCAAGGACTTCCTGGTCGAGCCGGTGCAGGTGCTCGAGGCGCGCAGGGCAGGGGCCAGCGGCGTATTGCTGATTACCGCAATGCTGTCCGACGAGAAATTGCGCGCAATGCTCGATGCCGCGTTCGAGCTGGGCATGTTCGTGCTGCTCGAGGCTTTCGACGAGAACGACCTGGCGCGCAGCAACGCGCTGCTCGATAAGCCTTCATATCATGATCGTGCAGCGGCCGGCGGGCTGCTCATCGGCGTGAATACGCGCAACCTGCGAACGCTCGAAGTAGACTCCGCGCGCCTGCAGCGACTGGCGCCGCTGTTGCCGGATGCACGTTGTGTCGCGGAGAGCGGGCTGAGGACGGCCGCCGACGCGGCTGACGTTGCCGGCTGGGGATACAGCCTGGCGCTGGTCGGCAGCGCGCTGATGCGCAGCGATGATCCGGCTGGGCTGGTCAGCGACATGCGCGGTGCGGGCAGCGCGAGGGTGGCGGCATGAGCCTGCTGGTGAAAATATGCGGGCTGCGCAAGGCGGAAGACGTGAAGGCGGCCGTGAGCGCGGGCGCCGACGCGGTCGGTTTCGTGTTCGCGGAATCGGTGCGGCAGGTGACGCCCGCGGAGGCACGCAAGCTGACGCAGTACCTGCCGAAGCGTGTACGGCGCGTCGCCGTCATGCGCCACCCGTCGCAAAGCGACTGGCAGGAGGTGCTCGACACCTTTGCGCCCGACGTCCTGCAGACCGATATCGACGACTTCGAATCGCTCGAGGTGCCGGCCTCGGTGGAGCGCTGGCCGGTTATCCGCGAAGGCTATACGGGTATCGACGGGAAGCTGCCCGCGGTGTTCCTCTACGAAGGCCGACGGAGCGGTGCGGGCCAGACGGTGGACTGGCCGCGCGCGGCTGAGATCGCAAAGCGTGGCCGGATGATCCTCGCCGGCGGCCTGGGCGTCGACAATATCGCGACGGCGATCCGCACGGTCCACCCGCACGGCGTCGACGTGTCGAGCGGCGTCGAATCCCGACCGGGACGCAAGGACCCCGGGCTAATCCAGCTTTTCATCAAGACGGCGCGCGCCGTGGAGAAACAGGCATGACATCCTTACTAAAGCCGGGCGAAGCAGAATCCCTGCTGCAGGCCGCGATCGAAGGCAGGCTACCGGACGAACGTGGTCGCTTCGGGCCCTTCGGCGGGCGCTACGTGCCGGAGACGCTGGTACCCGCGTTCGAGCGCCTCGAAGCGGGCGTCAAAGAACATCTGCACGACCCGCAGTTCCAGGCCGACTTCCAGCGGGAGTTGCGCGAGTGGGTTGGACGGCCGACCGCATTGACACATGCACCGAGGCTCAGCGCACGCTGGGGCGCAGACGTATGGCTCAAGCGCGAGGACCTCGCGCACACGGGCGCGCACAAGATAAACAACGCGATCGGGCAGGCGCTGCTTGCGAAAAGGCTCGGCGTCGAACGAGTCATCGCCGAGACCGGCGCCGGCCAGCACGGCGTGGCGTCGGCAGCGGCCTGCGCGCGCGTCGGCTTGCCTTGCGCCGTGTACATGGGTGCAGTGGATATCGAGCGGCAGGCACCGAACGTCGATCGCATGCAGCGGCTCGGCGCCGAGGTCATCGCCGTCGAGTCGGGCGACAAGACCCTGCGCGCGGCGATTGACGAAGCACTCCGGAAATGGGTGACCGATCCCGCGGGGATTTACTACCTGCTGGGGTCGGCGGTGGGCGCGCATCCATACCCGTACCTGGTGCGCGAACTGCAGTCGGTCATCGGCCGCGAGTCGCGCGCGCAGATGATCGAGCAGGCCGGCGGCCTGCCGGACGCGGCTTTCGCCTGTGTCGGTGGCGGCTCCAACGCGATCGGACTGTTCTACCCGATGCTCGGTGACGACATCGAGCTGATCGGCGTCGAGGCGGGCGGCACCGGCAGCGGCCTCGGCCAGAATGCTGCAACGCTCGCGACCGGAACACCGGGCGTGCTGCAGGGCAGCTACACGATGATCCTGCAGGACGATGATGGCCAGGTTCAGGAGACGCACTCGATTTCGGCCGGCCTGGACTACTCGGGTGTCGGACCCGAACACGCCTTGTTGCAGGCAACGGGACGCGTGAAGTACGTGGCAGCCGGAGATGACGACGCACTCGCCGCGCTCGAGGAGCTGTGCGAAACGGAGGGCATTCTGACGGCTCTGGAAACCTCGCACGCGTACGTCGCGGCACGTGAATGGGCAAAGGAGAATCCGGGCAAGCGGCTGCTGATCGGCAACTCTGGCCGCGGCGACAAGGATATGCCGACGTTGACGAAATACCCGGTAAAGGTGCGCAGCCATGAAAGCGCATGAGCGTGTAACGGCGGCCATTCGTGCCGCGAACGAGGCGGGCCGTACGGGGCTCGTACCCTTCGTCACGGCAGGCTATCCCGAACCGAAGGACTTCGTCAGCACACTGCAGGCGGTCGCCGCGGTGGGTGACGTCGTCGAGGTCGGCATACCGTTTTCCGACCCGATGGCGGACGGCATGACGATCCAGCGCTCGAGTTTCGAGGCGCTGCGAAAAGGCGTGTCGCTCGAGTGGATTTTCGACGAACTCGAAAAGGCCGGCGGTTTCGATGCGCCGCTCGTCATGATGTCCTATCTCAATCCGCTGCTTGCCTTCGGTTACGAGAGACTTGCCGAGCGCGCGCTCGAGACAGGCGTGTGCGCTTTCATCGTTCCCGACCTGCCGTTTGAGGAAAGCGAGGAGATTCGCTCGGTGCTCGAAGAAAAAGGGCTCGGGCTCATCCAGCTCGTTACGCCGGCAACACCCGACGCAAGGCTGAAGACGCTTTGCGATGCCTCCCGCGGTTTTGTTTACGCGGTAACGATTACCGGTATCACGGGCGGCGACGCGGGCTTGCCCTCCGATCTCGCCGGCTATCTCGACAAGGTCTCCGCCGTCGCCGGTATCCCGGTCTGCGCCGGCTTCGGTATCCGCAAGGCGAGCGACGTGGCTGCCGTGGGCGCGCACGCGGCAGGTGCGATCGTCGGCTCCGCGCTGGTCGAGGTGCTGGAGCGCGGCGAAGACCCGACCGGGTTCCTGAACTCCCTGCGATGAAGAAAGTTACATCCGCCGACACGGTAGTGATGATCAATCACTACAAGAACATACTGGAAGCGGAGGGCATTCCCTGCCAGATCAGGAATGAGCACCTGAACCAGATCTTTGGCGAGATGCCTTTCACTGAGGTATGGCCGGAACTCTGGGTACTGAAAGACATCGACTACGACCGCGCGAAGCAGCTGATCGACGCCGCGATCATAGATGAGAGTCCGCACTCGCCGTGGCGCTGCACAAAGTGCGGTGAGGAAAACGAAGGCCAGTTTGCCGCCTGCTGGAACTGCGGCGCCGGGTCGGACCAAGGTATGTAGTTGATTTTAAAGGTTCTAGGCTTTGCCAGGGCCTCAAGATGAACGCTAATCCGGCATTTCTGATCCGAAAATCACCGATATAGGCGTATCACTGGCGCTGCTGCGCCAAAAGGTCCTTCAAATGGGCGCCAGAATTAGGCGATTAAGGACGTATACAGCCTGGCATCGAGCAAATTATTGATACAGTTCAGTTAGTTATCGAGGTCCGACCCAGAGTTAAAGCTACTACGGCATGCCGCGCGACAGCAGCCGCGTGCCGGCGATTTCGCTGCGCAGGATTGCCGATACTTTCTCGGGCTGCATCGGGCGGCTGATCAAAAAGCCCTGTGCCAGGTTGCAGTTGCAGCTCTTCAGGAAATCGAGCTGCGTGACTGTCTCCACTCCCTCGGCCGCAACCTCGATATCGAGCCCCTGGGCCATTGCGATGGCCGCGCGCACGATGCGCTGGTGGCTGTCATTGCGGTCGATGTCCGCGATCAGGGACTGGTCCAGCACGAAGCTGTCGACGAAGCCGTTGTCGAGGGACTCGAACGAGATATCGCAGGTGCCGAAATGATCCAGCGACAGGCGTACACCGAGCTTGCGCAGACCCCGCAAAGTCTCGATCTCTGCCTTGCGGCGGTTCGGAAAATCACCGTCGCCGATCTCGAGTTCGATGCAGCCCGGATCGAGCATGGTTTCCTCGAGCGACCTGGCAACGGCGTCCACCAGGCGCCTGTGCATGAGTTGCTGGCGCGACAGGTTGATAGCCACGGACAGGTCCGGGAGTTCGAATCGCCGTTGCCAGCCTGCGAGCTGCCGACAGGCTGTTGCGATCACCCATTCGCCCGCGGAGTGGATTAGCCCACTCGACTCCAGGATCGGTAAGAAGCGCCCCGGCGCCAGCAGGCCGAAACGGGGATGCTGCCAGCGCAGCAACGCTTCGAGTCCGATGAGTCGGCCCGATGCGAGGTCGATCCGCGGCTGGTAGTGCAGCGCGAATTCGTTGCGTACCAGTGCGTGCCTCAGGCCGACCTCGAGTTCCTCGCGCTGCTCGACCCTGGTATTGAGCGCCGTCGAGTAATAGTGGAAGCGTCCGCCGCCGCGTTTCTTCGCTTCGTACATCGCGACGTCGGCAGCCTTGATCATGCGCTCGGCATTGTTACCCGACTCCGGGTAGATCGCGATGCCGATAGACGGCGTCGCATAGACTTCGCTGTGACCGATCTGGTACTTCTCGGACAATACGAGTAACAGCTTCTGGGCGGCGGCACCGGCATCGTTCATCTCGCCGAAGTCCTCCAGGCAAACGACGAACTCGTCGCCTCCCCAGCGCCCGGAGAAGTCGCCGATCCTCAGGTTACTCTTCAGGCGTTCGGCCACCTGCTGCAACAACCTGTCGCCGACGTCGTGGCCCAGCGTGTCGTTCACCGACTTGAAGCGGTCGAGATCGACAAATAGCACCGCGAGCGGCGCCTTCTTGCGGTCAGCACGGCCAATCGCCCTCGACAGGTAGTCGGTGAACACGCTGCGGTTCGGCAACTCCGTCAGCGCGTCGTACTGCGCCCGCTTTTCGAGTTCCGTCGTGCGGATCGTTGCGTCGGTGATGTCCCTGAACGTGATGACGCCGCCGATGAGTTCGCGGGTACCGTCATAAAGCCCCTGGCCGCTGATGTTCAGGTAGGTATCCGG
>Ga0209536_100005219_pt1 | contig 20286 bp, 12 predicted proteins | sample DeeMarSeWOR28_12_FD_187461 | JGI IMG/M metagenome (GOLD analysis project Ga0209536, IMG submission 187461) | Marine sediment microbial communities from White Oak River estuary, North Carolina - WOR-2-8_12 (SPAdes) (version 2) | ecosystem: Environmental > Aquatic > Marine > Intertidal zone >...
CCGCCTTTCCCATGTCTGAATGGACCACCATTCCCCTGATCTTTTCAGGTGTCAGGTCGCCCGGATAACCACTGACCTGCACGTACCGGAATCCCTGGAAGGTGAAATGGGGTTCAAAGGTTTCTTCCCCTCCTCCCCTCATCACAAAACTGTTGGTGGCCCTGGCCGATCGCAGGTTGTCGTAATACATGTTCCCCTCCTTGTCCAGCACTTCCGCATGCCTGAGGACCAGGGTGTCGCCCCGCGCTCCGCTTGCGGCGATGCGGATCCATCCCACCATGTTCTGGCCCATGTCCACCCTCCAGTCGGATCCCACACGCTCAACCGAAAGTGGTTCAAGCTCATCGACGATCCTCACGGGAGCACCTTCCGGTGCAACCAGTTTCTCAAAGGGAACATCAAGGGTGGCTACCATGGTCCATTCCGAATCATCGTATCCCGGCCTGCTCCAGCCATCCAGCTCCAGGTTGGCATCGTAGATTTCCCCATTGTAAATATCCGATTCCAGAATGGGACCCCTGGAAGCTTTCCAGCTTGGGTCGGTTCCGATGGTTTCGGTGCTACCATCTCTGTAGGTGATCCGCAGCTGGGCAAGTGCCGACAACCTGGAACCCCATATGTTGCGGTTATCGATCCAACCCAGGTTTCCACGGAACCATCCGTCCCCCAGGATGATCCCGATGGCATTCTCCTCTGCCTGCAGGTTTCCCGTCACATCATAGGTCTGGTATTGAAGCCGGGTATCATAGCTGGTCCAGCCGGGTGTAAACTCCTGGTCTCCGATCCGTTTTCCATTGATCTCGACCTGATAAAGTCCCTGTGCGGTGATGTACAGCCTTGCTTCGCTGACCGCTTTTTGCAGCAGAAATTCCTTCCGAAGGTAGGGGGAGGGCATGGAAAGGGTGGAATCTTCCTCCCAGGTGGGGGTGATCCAACTCGCCTCCCAACCTGCATCCTTCATGAATGCCGTTTCCCAGTATCCTGCATCGCTCCAGGTACTCCTTTTGTTATGGTTGTCCCAGATCCTCACCTGCCAGTAGTATCGCTGAAACGAGGTCAGGGGCGGACCCTGATAGGGTATATGGATGCTCTGTGATGATTCGACCTTCCCTGTTTCCCAAATGAGCCTCCTGCCTTTGGTCAGGTCACCGGGATCCATGGCCACCCTGATCTCATAGGCCTCCTGCATGGTATTCATCTGATCGGAATGGATGATCCAGCTGAGGCGGGGTACGGGTTGATCGATACCCAGCGGATTGGATTTGTAATCTACGAACTGTGATTGAACGGTCGATTGTGCGTGACCTGCAACGGAGATGGCGCCAAATAAGCAATAAAGCAGGAAGTATCGGAATTTCATGGACGTATAAATTGGTGAATGGTTATCTAAAAATAACAAATTCTTCAACATCGCTTTCAAGGTATCCGATTCTGTGTGCCACCGCAGTGAGTGTATCCCCGGGCACCAGCTGAAGTGGATCCGTGTAGAGGAACCAGTGGCCGGGTGTATATCCCTTGTGGTTCAGCTGATAGACAATGGAGGCCCCGGGGGTGGAAGAGGTCAGCGAGGCTTTTCCATCTTCGTACTGCAATACGGGCGGATCGGTGGCCGGTTGTATCCCCGCGGGCCACATGCTGTAGATCAGCTCCTGTTCAGTGGTGTATCTGACGCCTTTGTCATCAATGTCTGTCAGCCATTGATCCAGCGCCCCGCTGAGCCTGTTCAGCACCTCCCGGTGGGCCGGATCGGTCGCCAGGTTTTTCAGTTCGAATGGATCCTTCTCCACATCGTATAATTCTTCCTGTTCCTTGACCTTGCGGAACCAGTAAAGCTGCTGTTCGTCGAGGGCTCCGGCATCGCGCAGGGCCAGCAGTTCCTGCATGGTGTTCATCTGCTTGCGAAAACCGATGTCCAGGTAGGCCCCGATATCCGTGCGGTAGTTGCGTATGTACCTGTAGCGGCCATCCCTCACGCTTCTGCGGCAGTCGAACCACTCATCCATCCGGTCGCGGGCTCCGAAAATATAGTTGCGGGGCGAAGCCTTCTGCGGTCCCAGGAATGCCTGCCCGTGCATGTGGTCAGGTACCTCCACCCCCGCAAGTGACAGGATGGTTGCGGGTACATCCACAAAACTGCACAGCTCATCAACCACACTGCCTGCACCTTCCCTCCCGGGCATCCTCACAATAAACGGTACCCTGGTCCCCGATTCCAGGATTTCCCTTTTCCCGCGCGGAAGTGGGCCTCCATGGTCTGAATAGAATATGATCACGGTTTCCTCCAGCAATCCGTCCTCCTCGAGCTGACTGATGATCTCCCCCACCTCCCTGTCCATGATCGTGTTGTTGCTGTGCATCCGGGCAATGTCCCTCCGGATCATGGGTGTATCCGGATAATAGGGGGGTACATCCACACTGTCGGGGTGGATGATCCAAGGCTCCTCTTCCCACGCCCAGATCTGGGACTCATGGCTTCTGATGAAATTGAAAATGGAAAGAAATGGCATGCCCTCAGGGCGGTTCCTCCAGTGGGCGTGGCGGCCAGATTCATCCCAGGCCGACCTGGGAGCTGCAAACTGGTAATCCTCTTTGGCATTGTTGGTACAATAGTAGCCCGCAGCCCTGAGGTATTCGGTGTAGCATTTCACGTAGGGTGGAGGGGTGCACTCATACGGCGGGATCTGCAGGGAGTCGGGGACATTCTCCACCTGCCTGCTGTTACCGGTGCGCATGTGGTTCCCTCCGATGCTGCTGGGATACATCCCGGTAATGAGCGCATTCCTGCTGGGGGCACAGACACCGGATACCGAATACATGCGGGTGAAACGGATACCCTCCCTGGCCAGGTGGTCCAGCTGGGGTGTCAGTGCCACCGGGTCGCCGTAGCAGCCCAGGTAGGGGCTGATATCCTCGCACACCAGGCAGAGGATGTTGGGTGGATTCCCCTGATCCGGCATCCCCCTGTGCGTACAGGTGACACAGGAGATCCCCAGCGTGATAAACAGGCCTATTTTCTTGAACATGATGATCTTTTTTTTAAGGAGTTTCATCTTCAATGCAACGCACGGAGAAGAGGTTGGACTTCAGGTAATACCAGCCAATGTAAAGGTTGGTGTATTTGGGAGGCTGCGGATACCAGTATCCGTCCAGCTGGGCAAACCAGGCACGCTCTTCATTGTATTCCGATGCACTCCAGAAAAGGGCCCAGTCCCCCATCCGGTGAAACCCATCCCCGTTCCCCGCACCTGCAGGGATGGCCGAGAATCCCGATGCGTTGGTGCCATCCCAGGGGACCGGATCCTCGGCGGAAGCTTTCATTTTCTGTCCCGCTTCGTCAGTTCCCAGGAACTGAGCCAGCTGTTCCCACTCTTCCCTGTCAGGAAGGTGCCAGCCATCCGGACAGACATGCTGGGCCACCTCGTAACAGTATAACCCTCCGTAGGTATTGCAGAGGTTTGGATCATTCGCGTAACATACCCGCTCACCCCCTGCGTAATTGAGGTTCTCAGCCATCCAGTGCTGCTCCCCGATCCAGACGGTCCGGTACTGTTTTCCATCCCTTGGATCGGTCATCCCCTCCGGACCGGGCTGGGCTTTTAAGATCCCTGCACCGGAGCAAAACAGCCAAAGGAGGGCCGGTGCAGCATGTCGCATCATCGGTAGTTTCATCATTCATCATGTGAATTTGGTTTCAACGGGAAAAGCGGGGATTCCACCCTTTGCGCTGCTATCAGACCGAGCAGTTCCTCCACCACATCGGGGTGCTCACCGGACAGGTTTTTTTCTTCGACCGGATCGGATTCCAGGTTGTAGAGTTCCAGGGTTCCGGGCGGGTGGCTGATCACCTGGTTCCTGATCAGTTTCCATGGATACTTCAGGATGGCCTGACTACCGCCCCGCTCCATGAATTCCCAGTAGAGCAGTTCATGGCCTGGCTGGGAATGCCCCCTGAGGGTCGGCAGGTATGAAATCCCGTCAATGTCCGGGGGAACCTCCAACCCCGCCAGGTCACATGCAGTGGGCAAAAAATCCCAGAAGGCTGTGATCTGGCCGGTGGTGCTTCCGGGGCTGATGGTTCCCTTCCATGAGGCGATCATCGGAACACGGATACCTCCCTCGTACAGGAAGCGTTTTCCACCCCTTAAAGAACCGCTTGAATTAAAATAAGCCGTCATCTCCCGGTCAGGCATGGGGCCGTTGTCACTGGTAAAAAACAGGATGGTGTTTTCTTCCAGTTCCAGCGCTTCAAGCAGATCCATGATCCTTCCCACATCCCGGTCCAGCCGGGAAATCATAGCCGCATAACCCCTTCGCTCCTTGGGCCAGGGCTGTTCCCCATAGGGTCCGAAATCCGGAACCTCCTGCCGTTCACCCACCTCCGCCTCACCGTTGTCATGTGGAATGGTATATGGCAGGTAAAGGAAAAAGAGGGAATCCCTGTGCCGTTCAATGTATTGGAGGGCCTCATCGGTCATCAGGTCTTGGCTGTATTCCACCTTCTCTGTCGCATAGCTTCCCAGCCCCTTGTGCCACGCTGCGGAATCGAGGTAGCGGACCCGGTTTTTCAGGAATTCCCGCTTCCCGTTCCTTAACAGGTACTCCGGGTAGTAGTTGTGGGCCAGGACCTGATCCAGGTATCCATAGTAGAAGTCAAATCCCTGTTTCAGCGGATCCCCGGCAGAATTTTCGATTCCAAGGCCCCACTTCCCTATCATGGTAGTCGCATATCCTGCCTGCTTCAGCAGCTCAGCCACCGTGACCGCCTCGTCGGGGAGTGGCCATTGTCCCGACGGAATTGCCTGCTTGTTACCCCGCACTGCAGCATGCCCCATGTGGTATCCCGTCATCAGTGCACACCGGGAAGGAGCACAAACCGTATTGCCTGCATAATGCCTTGTGAAGCGCATCCCCTGCGCCGCAAGTTCATCGATCCTGGGGGTCTGTATCACCTGTTGCCCGTAGCATCCCAGGTCGCCCACCCCCATGTCATCTGCCATGATCAAAATGATGTTAGGCGCCCGGTGTTCCCGGACCGAACGGTCACAGGCCAGAAGGCTGGGGAGGATCAGTGATAATAAAATGATCCATCTGGTGTGATTTTGAAACATGCTGTTTGAGGGAGATTGGTTGCCGTACGGCAATTTACCCATTGCCCCGTGGCTTCAGGAATAATATTTTAAGCAATCGGTTGAATAGATTCTCAACCTGTTCGTTTGTCACTTCCGAGGAGCGGCAGGTTTCTTATCTTTACTTCCGGCAAAAAAGGTCAACAAAATGAAACGAAGAGACTTCATCAGGGGTGTGGGGATGGGTTCGGCAGGCCTGGCTGCATCCGGGGCACATGGTAACTCCCATCCGGAGGAGATCCCCGGTCTGGCACCGTATCATTATGGAAAGGTCGGATCAATCGAAGATGCCCGCAACCGGGAGGGAGCGGTCCTGCTCCGGGTTGCATGGCCCGAAGGGGAGGTGGTCCCCGTGGAGCGCATCGGGGTAGAACGGGGGGTGTTGCAGCGGGTGAAGTCCTATTATCTCGGAAGGATCGCAGTAGTGTCGCTGCAGGATGCTGAAGAGGAGACCGTGGTTGCTTTGCAGGGGAAAGGTGGGTTCCGGTTCACACTGGGCGAGATTTTGGAGGAGGAGGAGGTAACCCGGACCTTTGACGGGCACCAGGTTACGGTCAATTTTTTGCTGGACAGGGAAATCGGGGAGATCACCCTTGAAGAAGCAGGCATCAGGGAACCGGGTCCCGAGTTCAGTTTCGTGGCCATGGCCGATCCCCAGGGAGGATTTCCCGATGACAAGGAGGGCCTGAAAACCAGGATGAAGATCCACAATGCTTTTATCGAGGAGAGTGTGGACCTGGTAAACAAACTGGATTTCACTCCCCTTTTCACCATGGTGACCGGAGATGTCTGCGACGATTGGGGGTATGAAAAAGACCTGGCACAAATGAACCGGTTCCTGTCCGGTATCCGGTGCCCGGTCCTCTACGGCATCGGGAACCATGAAACACTGCTGCGCTCTACCTTTGGCCCGGGATACAACATGGACGCCTTCAACAATTACATGGCCGCCCAGAAAGCGATGAACGGACTGGAGAAACTGCTTTACAGTTTCAATGCCGGGGAGTGGCACTTTGTGGTTTGGCCCGATCCCCTCAGGGACGGATTCTGGGAAACCCACCCCCACTATTTTGACTGGCTGGAGGGCGACCTGGAAAAATACCGCGATCGGCCGACCATGGTCTTTCAGCATGTACCCTCCCACCCGGTCGGCATCTCTCCCCACATCAATTATGCAGAGTCCGTGGAGGTAAAAAGGACATTCCTGCAGATCCTTGCCAGGCACGGGAATGTCAAATATCTATTGAGCGGACATGTACACATTCCGGTGAAGGCATCCATTAAAACCGCGGTCTCCTTCAGGGGAATCAACCTGATCACATTACCTGCAGCGGGCTACAGGCCGCGTGCCTTCGGAGAGGAAGACTATTACGGAGGACCCAGCCAGGGCATCGCCCTGGTCCACATCAATCGCAGGGATGCAGAGGTCAAATTCAAGACGGTCACCGAAGAGACCTTTAGCTACCCGGGTGAACTCCCTCCGTTTGACGAGGCATCCTACCCGTTGTGGCTCGCACACCCCTGGGAACTTCAGGCAGGGGATCAATGCGTGAACGGGGAGTTCAAAGATGGATTGGAGGGCTGGGCCAGGCGGTTTGTCTACCCAGAAGATGGGGATCCCTCCAACCTTTGTGAAACGCGCATCGTGCCATCTGAACCTGAAAGAACCGCACTTTACCTTTACTGCAGAAAAAGGGGTTACCTGTCTCCCGGCCAGGACAGGCTGCCCCAGGATATCAACCGGATCGGACAGGCAGTAAAGATCGGTCGCGGAAGCCGCCCCAGGCTCCTCTTTTATTATATGATCGATGGAAATGCCACCATACCGGAGAGTTATTCGGGGGGATATGCATGGATCGAAGGTTTTACCGGGAACCGAAAAGTATGGAATATGATGTACTCTGCAGGCAAAATCTGGGTGAACATCGGGGGTAAGTATGCACAGATCAGGCAATTTCCACACATACAAATGGATTTGCCGGATGAACCGGACATCTGGCACGCGGCAGAACTGGACCTGGCGGGGGATTTTAACCGGGCAGGCAGGCAGCAGAAATTCAATGAATTACATACCGACAGGCTGATGATCAACCTGGGGGTATGGAACCTGAATGACGGCGGGGAACATGCTTTCGGAATTTATTTTACCGGTTTCGAAGTGGGGAGCGGTCCGGATTCGCCCAGCCGTGTGGACGGCAGTCCGGTAGCGCCCAAACCCAAAGAGGATGAGTGGTGGCGTAACAAAATCTGGCCCTGGAAAAACATTGCTGGCGAGCACCGGTATATCATTGCCACCAGCGATCCGGACAAGGTATGAGCATTCCGGGGATTGGTATGAATATGAACTGCCTGAAGTGCGTCATCCCCTTGCTGATTCTCCTACTTTATTGATGTAGGGTTCCGAATCATAAATGATCACACTGTTCAGGTCGATTCGGTAGCCCTCCATGGGATTCATCCACTTGATCTTCACTTCGTGCGGTCCCTCCTCCAGATGATATTTCCAGGTGACCTCATGCCGCCTGGCCTGAAAACTGGTGGGCAGTATCGCTTCCTCCACCAGGACACCATCCACCCTCACTTCTATCCTCAGGTTCATGTCTTCTGCCTGGTCTTCCGCCCGTCTGGCTCCTCCTTTCACCACAAACCCGATCCCGTTGAATTCGAACGTGCTTTCCAGGTTTCCTCCAGGTTCCAGCCTGTTGTTTTCTCCGTCCAACCCCATACTCAAAACCGGGAAATGCCCTTCAAAACCCTTTTCATATGCCACAGGCTCCGGTTCCTGCAACATGATTGTGACTTCCTCTCCTCCGGTTTGCCCTCCGTTCCGCTCGATCATCTCAAGGGAATGCCTGTAACTCATCGCGTATGCATCGTTCAGTGAGATGGTGGTATATTTAAAGTCCATATCCTCCACCCTGTCGAGTCCCTGCTTCCAGAATTCCGGGATGGCCGAATATCCGATCATGGTACCCAGGATCCCGCCGGCACTGGCGGGGTTGCAATCGGAATCCTGACCGCATCTGGTGCTGATATCCACCGTACGGCCGAAATCCCCCTCTCCATAGAGCAGCCCAATCACAATATAGGCGGCATTGATCTTGGCATCGATATTAAAGGAATCGAAAACCCCGTCGGGGCAGCCAATATCTGATGACCATTTCCGTTCGGTTTCAAACCAGGTTCTTTTCCAGTCATCCGGATAGAGGTGATACCATCCGATCACATCGCGGATGCACTGGGAGAACTCGCTCTTTTCCGGTATGCTTCTCAATGCTTCCTTTACGATAAATTCCACATCTTCTGAATAGAATGCAAGCGCATACATGGCAGCTACATAGACTCCTCCGTACCATCCGTCCCCATAATTCATGATGTGCCCCACCCTGTCGCAGATGGAGGAGGAAGCATTCACCATCCCCGGATTCATTAAACCGGCAAAATCGGCCTCGATCTGAAAGTCAATATCATCTGCGTGCGGATTCTGCTCCCAGAATCCGCTCTCTGGCGGACCGATTCCGTTGAGTATGTTGTATCGGGCTGCCTGGTTGGCATGCCACAGGGCATATCCGGCATGGGCAAACGCTTGGGCATGCGAAGCTGCAGGTGCATCCACCCCTTCTCTTTCGATCACATCCACAAAAGTCAGGTCCATGTATATATCATCATACAGGCCCGGGGCGTGCAGGTAATACCACTCCATCTGGCCGTCGTTCCAATCGATGGGCTGGTAGTCCTGAATCATAGTTCCCTGATATTGAAACTCTGTCGGACCGCCGTAGGTGCAGCCGATCACCTGTCCGGCCCATCCGCCCATGATCTTATTCCTGAGATCCGGCTTGGATAGTGTAAAATGTTCAGGATATTTGTGCTGAACCAGTTGCTGGCTCGGTTGGGTGCTGCAGGATGATCCTGAAAAGATAACTACGACTAAGAAAAACAGGGCTAACCTGTTTACAATTAAAACAAAATGTTTCATAATGGATGAGATTTAAATTTCAGCTCCCGGATTGCATCTCTGTGCCATGGATCGGGGCCGGGTCCGGTGAGCATCGGATCCCCGATGGTTTGCATCCAGCCGGAGAGCTTTCCGCACAACTCCCACACCACCTCCCCTAAAACGAACGGCCGTTGCGTTTCAAAAAAGCCCACCTGAGCGTAAAAGGGATCATCACCTGGGTGCCTGTTCCTGAGATAATAGAGCAGGGTATCGACCATCCGGTCAGATGGAGGAAGCGGCTTATTCATGTTCCCACTTTACGATCCAGGGATCATTGGTACGCTGCTGAAAATCACGCAGTTTTTGCTTCATTATTTCAAACTCCCCCTGATAGCCATCCACTTCTGCCAGGTTCCTGGTCTCATAGGGATCATTTTCAAGGTCGTACAATTCGAACTCGGAACGATGGGTAAAGGCCTCTATGGTTCTTCCGGCATACATACCGTGATCGCCTTGCAGGGCCATCTGCCAGGTGGAAGAGGCCCACAGATCCGAAGCATGTGGATAGGGAAGCTGCCAGGCGATGTTCCAGATCAGTTTGAATTTGTCTGTGATGACCGATTTCATGGGATAATACATGGTGATCTCGTGAAAGGTATGGGAGGCGTAGGTCTCATCCCAGCCCTCCAGGTCCGGATTTTCCAGGATGGCTTTGAATGAGCGTCCCTGAAGTTCTTCGTTGGCCGTGTTGTTCCAGTTGAGTGCCGGATCATTCACCCCTTTCACCATCAGTTCGTTGGCCTGTGGAAGGATGCCTGCCAGGTCCAGGATGGTAGGTGTCAGGTCGGCCCAGTTGATCATGGCATCGGTCACACTTCCACCGTGCTTTCCATCCGGATTTTTAATGATGCACGGCAGATTGATCCCCGGCTGGTAGAGGGTGGTCTTGGCACCGGGAAAAGCGATCCCGTTATCGGAGATATAGATCAAAAGGGTCCGGTCCCACACCCCTGCGCTCTTCAGGTGGCTCACCAGTCTTCCCACACCCTGATCCACACGTGCCACCGACTGATAGTACTGGGCAAGCTCCTCTCGTGTCGCCTTTGAATCAGGCAGGTAGGGAGGGACAATCACCTCTTCGGGACTGAAATAGGTTTCTTCCACCCCCTGGTGCCCGTCCTGCACATTTCCAAAGAGATCGGGAGCCATCAATTCATCGCTGGCCGGCCCCGAGCGGTGCGGATCGGAGGTACAGAAATAGAGAAAAAAGGGATGGCCGCTGTGGGTTCGTATAAAATCCAGGCAGCTGTCGGCCATCGCCACCGGGTTGCGCTGGCTGGCATGCATTACCTCCTGAAACCGGAATACCTTTTCCGGAGCCAGGTGGTATTTGCCAATCCTTCCCGTCCTGTAACCAGCCAGCTCTTCCAGGTAGACAGGCAGGGAATGGACATGATCGTAGGCCGAAAAGTGGTGATAATGGTGCTGGTGACCGTAGTGTCCGTTGGCATGGTTGTAGAGACCGGTCAGGATTACTGACCTGCTGGCACTGCAGGAAGCCGAAGTGCAGTAAGCCTGGGTGAACCGGATCCCTTCGGAGGCAACCTGATCCATGTGGGGCGTGTGCACCGCCACGTTGCCGTAACAACCGAGGTCATTGGTCCCATGATCGTCTGAGACGATCAGAACGATGTTGGGCAGGTTTTCCCCCGTCCTTTCCTGCCCGGAGGGATCTGTCTCACCAACGCATGCTTGATAGAGAAGCAGTTGGAAAACGGTTAGCCATCCGAGGCCAAATTGCCGCAGTTTCATGGTCTACTGGTATAAATCGATGAATTGCTGGTCCAGTTTTTCGGAGTCTTTGTACTTCACCCTCAGTTCAGCCAGTTTCTGTTTCAGTTCCGCCACCACATCTGCATAGTCCGGATTATCATATTCATTTTTCAGTTCCATGGGATCTTTCATACGGTCATACAATTCCCACTCGTCCACATCGTAATAGAAATGTGCCAGCTTGTACTCCCGGGTCACAATCCCGTAATGGCGCTTAACCATGTGAACAGCCGGGTACTCATAGTAATGATAATAGACCGCATCACGGTCCCATTGATCCTCCTCTCCTTTCAGTAGCGGGACCAGGCTTTCACCCTGCATGTCGCCGGGAATGTCAATGCCGGCCATATCGAGAAAGGTCTGGGCAAAATCGAGATTCTGCACCATCTGGTCACTGGTGCTGCCGGGTTCAACCACTCCGGGCCACCTGATCAGCAGCGGGGTTTTAAAAGACTCTTCATAAATAAAGCGTTTGTCGAACCAACCATGCTCGCCCAGGTAGAACCCCTGATCCGAAGTGTACACCACCACCGTATTTTCCGAAAGCCCTTCCGCATCGAGGTAATCCAGCAAGGCTCCCACCCCGTCGTCCACGGCAGCGATACAAGCCAGGTAGTCCTGCATGTAACGCTGATAGCGCCACCTCATTAAATCTTCCCGGGACATGTCTGGGTACAACTTTTTGAACTCTTCATTCATGGGTCCGTATACCTCATCCCAGGCTTTTCTCTGCACTTCGGTCATGCGTCCCAGGTTGTTGGTCCATGCCCGGGTATCCCAGTTGGATTTGGGCTCAATGCCCAGCTCTTCCATGACCTCGGGATCCAGCTTGGAATCACCTGCCCAGTTCTGGTGCTCAAGGATATTCATCTCCGCCTCACGCGCTGCGGAACCCCTTCCCTCATAATCATCGAACAGGGTGGGTGGCTCCGGGAATATCTTGTGGATGTATTCACGGAAGTGGCGTTCCGGGGGTAACCATTCACGGTGCGGCGCCTTGTGGAGGAAAAAGAGCAGGAATGGTTTTTCCGGATCCCGCCTGTTTTTCATCCAGTCGAGGGTCAGGTCGGTGATGACATCAGTGGTATATCCCTCAACACGGATATCCCCTTCATTGGTGATAAAGTCGGGATTGTAATAGTTCCCCTGCCCGGGCAGGATCTTGAACTCATCGATGCCCTTGGGATTGTTTCCGAAATGGAGCTTTCCGAACATCGCGGTCTGGTAGCCTGCAGCCTGAAACAGTTGCGGGAATGTTACCTGTGTGGTATCGAATGGGAACCGGTTGTCGATCTTACCGTTGATGTGACTGTGTTTCCCGGTCAGAATGACAGCCCTCGAGGGAGCACAGATGGAATTGGTCACGGATGCATTGGTAAAGAGCATTCCCTGGTCGGCTATGCGATCGATGTGGGGGGTTTGAATGAGGTGGTCGCTGTATGCGCTGAGTGCCTGGTATGCATGATCATCCGACATGATAAACACGATATTCGGAGGGGATGCTTTTTCACTCTTCTCGGCGCAGCCCTTCAACAGCAGTGCCAGGACAATGAATGGGATCAGAAGGCGTAAATTCATGGTTTTTTCTTTAATGTTATGGTGTTGGTAATTTGGTTCTTTTTTTGACCACATCGTATGGAAAAACACCGGCTGCCGATCTCCAACGGTTATAGGCACCCAGCAAAAAATCGAAGCATTGGTCAAACCCCCTGTTCAGCGGCCTGTGACCGGGAGCATGCCCCAGATGCCATTTTCCAGAAGTACAGGTATCATATCCTGCGTGGTGGAGCACCTCAGATATGGTCAATGCATGCTCAGTCAGGTATCCGTCATAGGTATCCAGTTTGATTTGCTGATCCGACATGGAACCCATCCAATCTCGCTAAAGTAGGATTCATCGCCCAAAATTCAGTCAGGCATATTACTAAATATGTCCGATATATTGCAAGAAAATACCATACTAAATTGGAAAAATAGAAGACCAGCACCGCCTGGGTTGTTGGTATTTTTATTCCGGACCTCATTTCTGACTATCAAAGGTATGAAAAAGATTCCCGTCCTACTGTTCTGGCTTCTCTCAATCGGCATGATGGCCGGTTGCAGCAGGAACAGCAACCTGTGGCAGCTCTATTCACCCGATAAAAGGGTCAGGCTGGATATCCATTCTATTACCTCAGGTTCCGGCAGCACCCTGAATTACTCCGTCCACCTGGAGAAAGATGGGAACTACATTGATCTGACCGATCCTTCAGCACTAGGCATCGAACGGGAGGATGCACGGTTTGTTGAGCATCTGGAATTCATCGCTGAAACATACAGCATGGATCAGAAGGAGGATTATTTGCTCTCAACCGGTAAACAACTGCATTGTCATGCCGTGTTTAACGGATTGACCCTCACCTTCAGGAACATAGATCATGAGGAGATCTCACTGGTATTCAGAGCCTATAACGACGGGATTGCTTTTCGCTATCATTTTCCGGGAAAGAAAGAGCATTACATGAGGATTACCAGGGAATATACCGGTTTCAACTTTAAGCCGGGTAATTTCTGGGGTCATCCCTACGATACGGTTAGTACCTGGACCCCGGCCTACGAGACTTATTATCAGAATGCCATCCCTGTGGGAACTGAAGCACCACAGAATAAAAATGGGTGGGCTTTCCCCATACTGGTTGAATCGCAGGGAAACTGGATGCTGGTATCGGAAGCAGGATTTAACGGCGGATACGGGGCAAGTCACCTGGAATCTCTGCCTGACGGCGGAAACTACCTGATCAGGTTTGCGGAGAAAGCCGAATCTGAGGGATATTATGAAAACACCTCCTATTCCACCCTGCCATGGTCCACCCCCTGGCGGTTCATGGTTGTTGGAAACGGTCTTAATACCATTGTGGAATCGAACCTCCCGACCCATCTTTCTGCACCCTCCAGGATTTCTGATCCTTCCTGGATCAGGCCCGGAAGGGCCACCTGGAGCTGGTGGTCGGACAGTGACAGCCCCCAGGAGTACGACCGGCTTACTCCTTTCATCGATTTTGCAGCCGCAATGGGTTGGGAATACTCCCTGATTGATGCCAACTGGAACCGGATGACTGGCGGGAACCTTGCATCACTCATCAGCTATGCAGCTGAAAAGAACGTTGGTCTCTTTGTCTGGTATAATTCAGGAGGTAAGCACAATGTGGTGACAGAAGAACCACGGGATCTCATGGATTCCAGGGAGAGACGGATCAAAGAGTTTCAAAGGATCAGCAGCCTGGGTGTGAAAGGGATCAAAGTAGATTTCTTCCAGTCTGATAAACAGGAGATCATCAAACAGTATCTGGAGATCCTGGAGGATGCAGCCCAATATCACCTGCTGGTAAATTTTCACGGTTGCACCCTTCCTAAGGGGTGGAGGCGGACGTGGCCCAACCTGGTGACCATGGAGGCGGTCAGGGGTGGAGAGTCATATAAATTTGATGCAAGCTACCCCGAAAAAGCGCCTGCGCACCTGGCCATCGTCCCTTATACAAGGAACGTTGTGGGTCCGGTGGATTATACCCCCTGCGGTTTTACCGAACACAACTATCCGCATCTGACAACCTACGGATTCGAGCTGGCATTGCCTGTCCTTTTCGAGTCCGGGCTCATGCACTATATGGATACTCCGGAAAAAACAATGTCACTTCCGGAGGTGGTGATTGATTTTCTCAAAGCGTTACCGGTGGTGTGGGATGAGTCCAGGTTCATTGCAGGGTATCCCGGCAGGGAGGTGGTCATTGCTAGAAGATACGGTGAAAAATGGTTCATCGCCGGAATTAACGGTGAGAACAGAAACAAGGAATTGGTAGTGGATCTTTCGATCACAGGTTCATCCCCCGCTCAAATTCAATTGATCACTGATGGAAACGCCCGTGGCATAATGGAGCACCGTACAGTGAATGTCACAGGTGGAAAACTTAATCTGACAATGCTTCCTTACGGGGGATTCGCCGGCGAATGGGAATAGATGCTCCGGGATCCCCCACATGCTCAAAAAAGGGTTGGAATTATGTTGTTTACCGGGCAGGGTAAGTTTCAAAGGGCGCCCTGCCATACCAGCAGAAGCTGCGCTAAATAATAAGAGGTATCAGGGGACGAATAAAACAAATACCGCAAACAGGAGCGACGACAGGATCAATCCCACCATGAAAACCGTATAGGCGATCCTCAGCAGTTTGTACTTCCTGCTGATCACCTTTCCCAGGTTGTATTGATCCCATATCATGCTGGAATACAAATAATTGCTATCCTTCATCATCTCTTTTACAGCCCATTCATACTCCTCCGGTTCCATGTTGTAAAAATTGCCAAAGAATAGCAGGTTCACCTTCTTGTTGTGAATATCCTCCTTCGTGAACTGACCCGAGGAGATCTTCGGCCTGGTGGAGAGGATGGCAAATACAATGGTCACCAGGCAGGTTGTAATAAACACAATGGCAGGAAAGGTGATCACGGGATAATCGGAGATCTTTCCAATACCGATGGACAGAAGTACTGTTAAAACAATGGTATTAATGGAGATGAGGATATTGGCCTTGTTATCCGCGATGGAACTCAGATTGATCTGGTTTCTCGCAGTGAGCCTGAACATAGATTCAACCCCCCGGCCAGGCAGCATCTCCTTCTGGGAATCCGTTTTTTTCTTCCCCTGCTTCCCCTTTTTTTTCTTCGCGGGCTTTTTTACTTTCTTCTGAGGTTTATCGATCAGCTCCTGCAGCTTTTGGAGGTTTCTGGCCTTACCGGGAGAGAAACTCTTCCTGGCGTACTCAGTGAAATAGGTATGGTTGCTAAACATTTCAACGGTCTCCCTGTAATAGGCTCTCCTGGAAAGCTTTGCATCGGATTCGCTGTTCCATTCATCCCGCAGAAGGTGGGTCCGGCTGAAATAAAATTCCTCCGAAAGATAGGCCATGTCGGCATCGCAAAGCACCTGGGAAAGAAGGTCTTCCCCTGGATTCTGAGGCATTTTCGTGGCCCCGATGCATCTGATCACCTTTTCAATCTCGGTCTCCTCGACCCCCCTGGAAGAGAGGAATTCCGCTGCGATTTTCTGGCTCTCTTCCTCATGGTCGGCGGAGGATACGACGAATCCACTGTCATGAAACCAGGCAGCCACCCTGACCAGGTTCAGGTCACCGCTCCTCAATCCGGAGTGGCTGCCGATATCCCCGGCCTGGCCCACCACATACTCGGTATGGGCCAGATCATGGTAGATGTATTTTTCGGGCATCTTGGTTCCGAAAAGATCCTTAATGAAATCTTCTGTTTGCCGGGTGATCAGTTCATCCATCATACAAGACTTATTTGTTGCAGGAAACCTTCCAAGGCAAATTGCTATCTGCAGATAAATTGGTACAAGCGTATCATCAGGGAAAGCTTATCATAGCAAAAATAACCTGAAAATTCCTCCCACCGGGCCGTACATCATATTTTTCTTACCTTTAATTGGAGTTTGATTTTTCACTACATGGAGAAATCTTCAGATTATACACCTTCCACTCTCTCTATAAAATTAAACAATTTTTGTATATCGGGATTCTGCAGGTATGGCAGGATAATCGCACTCTTCGGTTTTCTGATTTTCATTTCGTGCCTTCATCCCGGCGAAACGGAAATACAGAGCTCAGAAAAGGATGAATTTGCTTACGATCTGGATCATCCTGACGATACCTATACCCTGCCCGCCTACCTGGAGGAGATTTCGGGACTCTCCTATTACGGCAGGGATAAGATCGCCTGCATACAGGATGAAAAGGGGATGATTTATGTACTGAACCTAGAAAAGGAAGAGATCAGTAAAAAAATTGAATTTGGAGAAGATGGCGATTATGAAGACATTACGGTCGAAGACAAGACCGCATATGTATTAAGAAATGATGGTCGCATCTACAGGGTAAAAGACTTTACGAAGAAGGACCGGAAGGTGTCAAAATTTGATACACCCCTCAAAGAGAAAAATGACTCTGAAGGACTGGCCTACGATCCCCTCACAAAAGGATTACTCATTGCCTGTAAAGGATCGCCATCCATTGACAAGGAGCATCCATACGAAGGATATAAGGCGATCTACAGATTTGACCTGGAGAAGGAAGAACTCGAAAAAGCTCCCCTATTCCTGATCGACCTGGAAAGGCTCGACAGTTACAAGGATCAGTCTGCCTTTGAAAAACTGTCCGTTTCGGTTGCAAAAAGGCTGCGTCTCGTGGAGAGCGAAACCAGTTTTCAGCCATCGGGTATTGCCATCGATCCGAGGTACGGTGAGATTTATATCATCTCGAGTGTGGGTAAATTGCTCATCGTTCTCGACCGAAGGGGAAAAGTGAAGGATGTGAAGGAACTGGATCCCGGACTCTTTCGTCAGCCGGAAGGCATCTGTTTTTCGCCGTCAGGGGGACTCTATATTTCCAATGAAGGCCAGGGAGGGATGGGTTACATTTTATACTTCAAACCGGAAGATGAAAACTAAACTTAGCAAACCGTTACCGGTCCTGTTGCTCCTGTTGTGCACATCCTGTGCAAGCTACAAACCCCATTACAGCAAATCGGTAAGTCAATGGCATTCAGAATCCAAACCCGATCCGTCCGAACTTTCCTTCACGCTTTTTCTCATCGGCGATTCCAGGTATACATTCAAAGATGATTCCATATTGTCATTACTGGAGCGCTCACTCATCGAATCGGGGGAAAACAGTGCGGTCATTTTTCTGGGGGATAATGCCTATCCGGAAGGGCTGCCCGACTCGACCCACAGGTCCTGGGAAACGGCAGAAGAGAGCCTTATGGCCCAGCTGAAGATCCTGGAGAGGTATGAAGGAGAGGTTCTCTATATCCCCGGATATCACGACTGGGCCAGGGGGCATAAGGAGGGCCTTGAGTATGTGAAGAACCAGAGGAAATATATTGAATCCTACCTGGACCAGAACAAGGTATTTCTTCCAAAAAAGGGCCGGCCGGGTCCGGCTGAAGTGCATCTTACCGACGATATCGTGGTCATCATCATCGATTCATACTGGTGGTTTCACGAATTTGAAAAAAGCTTTGCCGGCATCGTGGATGAAGCAGATTTTTTTGTCCAGGTGGAAGATGCGGTCAGCAGGAACAGGGATAAAAAAATCATCATTGCTGCCCACAATCCCCTCTACAGCGTTGGAAACCATGGGGGACATTTTGCCGCAATCGATAACCTCTTTCCGTTGCTGGAAATTCACCAGGCGCTCTATGTCCCGTTGCCGGGATTTCTCTATACCGGATTCAGGAAATATCTGGGGTTGAAGCAGGATCTTGCCCATCCGCGTTACAAGTTACTGATCGAAGCTTTGCTGGAGACACTGGAGGGTCATGAGAACATCATCTATGCCGCTGGACATGAAAACAACCTGCAATATGTGCAGAAAGATTTCATACATCATATCGTGAGTGGAGCAGCGGGTAATGTGACCTATGCAGCAGCAAGTGAAAAGACCGATTATGCCCAGATGCAGCAGGGATTTGCGAAACTGGAATATTATGCAGGCGGAGATGTATGGCTGGAGTTTCTGACGATCCCCGAGAAGGTAGCCTTCCGGCACAAACTTTTTAACAAACCGGTCTACGACAAGAAAAGAATCAGGGACTATCTGGGTGATATCGATTACTCCGACAGCACAGTTGTTACCTATCCGAATGGTGAAAAGTACCAGGCCGGTAAATTCAAAAGGGTGTTCATGGGAGATAATTACAGGGAAGAATGGGTGACTCCCGTGGAGGTTCCGGTCTTTGATTTCAGCAATGAATCTGGAGAACTTGAGATCGTTAAGAAAGGTGGTGGCGGACAGACGAAGTCACTCAGGCTGGAAAATGATAAGGGAAGGCAGTGGGTGCTCAGGTCTCTGGAGAAGGATCCCTCGAAGGTGATACCGGAAGTGGTGAAAATGCAACTGGCAGTGGATCTTGCACAGGATCAGATGTCGGCCTACCTGCCATGGGCTGCACTTTCCGTTCCGAGGCTGGCCGATGCGGCCGATATCTACCATACCAATCCGGAGATTGTATACCTCACCAGGGACCCGAGACTGGGCCCTTACAAGGATGATGTCTGGGAAGGTTTATATCTTTATGAAGAGCGGCCCGACGGGGACAGGAAGGATGTGAAGAGTTTCGGGAAATCAGAAGAGATCATCGGATCGCCGGATCTGTTCGATGAGATCACCGATGACCACGACAACCAGGTGGACCAGGAACATTTCCTGAAATGCAGGATGTTCGATGTATTTATCGGTGACTGGGACAGGCATGAGGATCAGTGGCGCTGGGCAGGATTTAAGGACGATGGCGAAATGATCTACCGGGCCGTTCCCCGGGACCGGGATCAGACCTTTTTCCTGAATGAGGGATTCTTTCCCTGGATCTCCAGCAGGAAATTTGCCCTCAGGATGAACCAGGGATTCGATTATGATATCAAGGATATGGAAGGATTGGTCTCCCAGGGTAAATGGCTCGACAGGAGGTTCCTGAATGAATTAACCAGGGAGGACTGGATAAAAGCGGCTGAGAGGATGCAGGAGGGTTTTACCGATGAAATACTGACCCGGGCCGTTTATGATATGCCACCCCAGATCGCCGATATCAGAGGATCAACTACCATTGCCAAACTTCAGGCACGCCGGGATAAATTGCCTTTATTTGCAGAGGAGCACTATTCGATCATCTCCAAAAAGGTGGATGTGGTGGGTAGTGATAAATCCGAAAAATTTGAAATTGAGCGTGTGAATGATAATGAAACGGAGGTCAAGGTATGGTCGGTGAACAGCAGGGGGAACAAGAAAGAGAAGATCTATGACAGGACATTTGACCACAAGGATACAAAAGAGATACGTTTGTACGGTTTGAAAGGAAGAGATGAGTTTGATGTGGAGGGTGAGGTCAACAGCGGACTGAAGGTCCGGATCATCGGAGGACCGGGCAGGGATGATATCAAGGATAAGTCGAGCGTCCGGGGAATTTCCAAAAGGACCATTATATACGATACCAGGAAGAAGAACGATATTGAATTTGGAACCGAAGCAAGGAACAGGACCTCAAACCGGCCGGAGATGAACCAGTACCGTTACAATGCATTCAATTATCCAAAAACGATCCCTCTGGTGTTTGCGGGATACAATGCCGACGACCAGTTGATCCTTGGTGGCGGTTTTATCATGACCACTTTCGGTTTCCAGAAAGATCCCTATGCAACACATCACACTGCAGGTGCCAGATATGCCACTGCAACAAATTCCCTTGAATTTGTCTACAGTGGAAACTACAAATCGGTATTGGCGGGACTGGATCTCAATTTACAGGTGGTCCTGAGGGGCCTGAGGTACACGCAAAACTTTTTTG
>Ga0209536_100005220_pt1 | contig 20285 bp, 20 predicted proteins | sample DeeMarSeWOR28_12_FD_187461 | JGI IMG/M metagenome (GOLD analysis project Ga0209536, IMG submission 187461) | Marine sediment microbial communities from White Oak River estuary, North Carolina - WOR-2-8_12 (SPAdes) (version 2) | ecosystem: Environmental > Aquatic > Marine > Intertidal zone >...
CCATTGCGCAAAATTCCTCACTGCTGCCTCCCGTAGGAGTCTGGACCGTGTGTCAGTTCCAGTGTGGCTGATCATCCTCTCAGACCAGCTAACCATCGCTGCCTTGGTAGGCCGTTACCCTACCAACAAGCTAATGGTACGCGGGCTCATCTCCAAACAGTAGCTTACATGTAGAGGCCACCTTTGATCTCGAAAGCCGGAGTTCTCGAGATATTATCCGGTATTAGCATCGCTTTCGCAATGTTATCCCCAATTCGGAGGCAGATTACCCACGCGTTACTCACCCGTGCGCCACTTTACTGACTTCAGCAAGCTGAAGTGTTCTCGTGCGACTTGCATGTGTTAAGCACGCCGCCAGCGTTCATTCTGAGCCAGGATCAAACTCTCCAATTAAACTAGGTTATGCTACAGATCGATGCAGCATAATAATTTAGGGCCCGACTCAATTGTCAGTCACTATTTAGTTTTCAAAGATCAAGTTTTTGTCAAGATATGACATGCCATTATCATGAATATGATGATGGCCGCAAAGCAACCTGTCTAATATATCAACCCGAAGTGTTTTGTCAACCTTTTTCCGGTCTTTTTGATATATTTTGACGTCATTTTTTCCGTAGTTCCCTTTGCTTGAAAGCAGAAAACAGATACGATGACACAAAGATGATATCGCAAAAAAAAACTGAATCAATGCGAAAATGTGGCGCCTGCCCGCACCCTTAAAATCAATACAGGGCCCCACACGGAACGGGGAAATTACACTTCCTGATAGGCTTTGTCAACACCTATTTTGTTTCTCATTCATTTTTTCTTCATTTAATCCGGATCTGATGGAATCGCTTTTTTCCGGAGCGCAGGGTAATTACGTTCTGCGGGTCAAGATCACCGGTGCTGATTAACTGTTCAAACGATTCGACCCGGTTGCCATTGACATATGCACCACCTTGCTCAATCAGTCTTCGGGCCGCGCCGCCCGAGGACACCAACCCGACCATCTGGAAAACCTTAAAGGCCGGCAGACCGGTTGCCAACTGCTCTATGCTCAAATATGAGGTCGGAACGGACAGATCATCAGTGTCCGATCGACCTCGAGGGATGACGCTTGACGGCAGGATTTTCGCCGGCACCTGACGAATGCCGAACATGCTGGCAGCTGCCTTGTGGGCCTTTAGCGCTTCAGTTTCGCCGTGCGCCAGCCGGGTCGTCTCATAGGCCAGCACCGATTTTGCACTGTTTAAATCAACCCCTTGAAGTGTTTCAACGGCCCTGATTTCATTCATGGGCAAAAAGGTAAACAATGCGAGAAAGCGGGTTACATCCCGATCATCTGTGTTTATCCAGTACTGATAATATTCATAAGGGGTTGTTCTCTCTGGATCCAACCAGACAGCTCCTTTGGCAGTTTTACCCATCTTTTCTCCGCTGCTGGTTGTAATTAACGGAAATGTTATGCCAAAAGCCGTTTCTTGGCGCATTCGGCGGATAAGCTCAACGCCGGCGACAATGTTTCCCCACTGATCACTGCCTCCCATTTGCAAACGACAATTGTGTTGATTGAACAACTCAAAAAAATCATAGGCTTGGAGGATCATATAGTTAAATTCGATGAAACTGAGGCCTTCTTCAGAATCCAATCGCATCTTGCAGCTTTCGGCTTTTATCATGCGATTGACTGAGAAATGGCAGCCAAAGTCTCTTAAAAATGGAATGTATTCCAGCTTGGTAAGCCAATCTGCATTATTCAGCAGCAGGGCTTTGTTGTCGCTGAAATCGAGAAAGTGGGAAAGTTGCTTTTTAATTCCCCGGGCATTCTGATCTATCATTTCATAGGTGAGCATTTTCCGCATTTCGGTTTTTCCGCTCGGATCCCCAACCAACCCCGTGCCCCCACCCACCAGCGCTATTGGACGGTGGCCGTTTTTTTGCATATGCGCCAGCGACATAATGGGCACCAGGCTTCCGATATGAAGGCTTGCAGCAGTTGGGTCAAAGCCGATATAGCAAGTCACTGTTTCATTTTCAAAGTATTCATATAATTCTTTTTCATGGGTTTTCTGTTCGATGAATCCCCGTTCCTCGAATATATCTATTACGTTAGCCATTTACACCCTCTTTTTTTTTAGAAGTTTTCTAAAGCATGGCACCATTCTGCCGGTTCGCAGGTCTATCCTATGCAATGTCCTGCAAGATAGCTGCATTGGCTATTTTTTGAATATCGAATACCGAACATGGAATACCGAACCGTAGACGTATGAAAAATACAGAGCTCATTTATTCGAAATTCTATGGTTCATTATTCTGCGGTTCAATAGGATTGATAAGTATCTCTGGAAAAATATTGCCGTGTGCCTGGTCGGCGTTGCAAACAACTGTTTTTCGCAATCATTTATTGGCGTATTCAACTGCCCGGGTCTCCCGAATAACGGTAACCTTAATCTGACCGGGGAACGTCAGCGACTCCTCGATTTTCTTGACGATATCTCTGCTAAGCAAAATTGCTTCTTCATCCGATATGGCTCCGGATTCAACCATAACTCGCAGTTCCCTGCCGGCCTGAATAGCATAGGTATTTTCAACGCCTTTAAAAGATCCCGCGATTTTTTCCAGATCTTCGATGCGTTTGATATAATTTTCGAGCAGCTCTTTTCGCGCCCCCGGTCTCGCACCGGACAATCCGTCTGCAGCCTGAACCAACAGGGCATAGACCGAGTTCGGTGGTATATCTTCATGATGTGAGGCAATCGCATGAACAATTTTTGGAGATTCACCAAACTTTTTTGCCAGGCGCGACCCGATCAGGGCGTGAGGGCCCTCGATCTCATGGTCAATCGCCTTTCCGATGTCATGCAACAACCCCATCCGCCTTGCCAGTTTGGCATTGAGTCCAAGTTCGGATGCCATGGTTCCGGCTAAAAACCCGACTTCCACAGAATGTTGCAGTACGTTCTGCGCATAGCTTGTGCGATATTTCAATCTGCCCAGGTAGTTCACGAGTTCATTATGAATGCCGTGCACGCCCAGGTCAAAACCGGCCTGCTCGCCGGCCTCTTTGATGGCGATGTCAACCTCCTGCCCCACCTTTTTGACGACATCCTCAATGCGTGCCGGGTGGATGCGGCCATCAGATATTAGCCGCATCAGGGATATGCGGGCAACTTCGCGTCTGACCGGGTTGAATCCCGACAAAATTACCGCTTCGGGGGTGTCGTCAATAATCAGATCGATGCCGGTGGCGGCTTCAAGCGCTCGGATGTTACGCCCTTCGCGACCGATAATTCGTCCCTTCATCTCATCATTGGGCAGTTGAACCACGGAAACCGTGCGCTCGGCGACAAAATCACCGGCATATCTTTGAATGGCTGTCGCCAGGATATTTTTGGCCTTTTTATCTGCCTGTTCCTTGGTTTCATTTTCTATTTTCTTAATTAATTTGGCACCTTCATAACGGGCCTCATTTTCCATCGCCCTGATCAACAATTCTTTAGCCTGGTCGGCAGTCAAACCGGAAATTTTTTCAAGCTGCTGTTTTTGGGCTTCGATAAGCTCTTCATACTCCAGCTCCTTGCGTTCCAGCCGGCCTTCGCGTTTGGTCAGATGTTTTTCCCGGCGGACGTGCTCAATCGAGCGCCTCTCGAACTGTTCGATTTTGTAATCAATATTTTCTTCTTTTTGCACCAGTCGTGCTTCTCTCTTCTTGAGTTCCGCCCGGGTCTCCTTGGTTTCGCTATCGAAATCGCTTTTCATTTTGAAAAGGCGGTCTTTGACCTCTAAATCGGCTTCCTTCAGAACCGTTTCTGCCTTTCGCTCGGAATCCGCTATTATGCGCACCGCCTCCTCTTCAGCCGCTTTTACCTTTTGTGATACTATTTTCCCTCGAACCCAATACGCAATGACAAACCCGGCAATAAATCCGAAGATGCCCATTAATATGAGGTAATCGTTCATTATTTTACTCCAAAAGCCTTTACAGGCCATATCGCGCGCCCGCAAGGATCAGTTAATCTGAGTTAATAAGTTGGGTAAACTGCAGGTTTAGAACCTGCATGCAGGTGGGGATAAGATTATTGTTGAGGCGGAAAATCGAAAGGAGCTGCTTTAAGCCGTTCATTCATCCGATATCTGACGCAACCCGCGGATGATTTGGCGTTTAAGCAGCTTGAGTAATCTGTTTAGAAATCATTGACGATATCGCTCCTCACCGCGATCCGGATAGTATAGGGCCCCCGCCATGTGCCGTGTTGTCAGGTCTTTGAACCGAGGGTTCAAAGTGGGTGCCTTTTAATTTCTTCAGGCTTTTCTGTTCGAGCAGAACATGCACACCGAAATCAGGGAAAGCTCCCCGTTGATAAAATGTTGGGTCAAAGAATATCTTCCAATCACGCGCACGGCAGGGGCAAAACCCGTTTGAGCATAAATATGTGTTGCCCTGTGACCAGGGCAGTTCCGGTCGCTTCGTTGAAGGCCAAAACAAGGCTGCGCTGGGAAGGTCAATAATTAAAGCAGGAATTCGGAGTGCTTAACTCAAACATTCATATTCAAATTGTAATCAAATAGTTACCCATCATTGAGCGATTTCATCCAATCTGCGAATGAGACCAGCCGAGCGTTTGGAAATGTCTTGTATGACTTTTGAGTAATTACCCTTCAATTCCATATTTTCATGAGCAATATTCAGCGCAGCTAACATCAGCACGGTGAGGTTTGAGATATTTGCTGATTGACCGGGTTGCTGACTTTGAACCTTGTCCACTTCCTTTACCAGAAGATTTGCAACCTCCTTTGCCATTTTAACCTCTGATTTGGCTTTAAAGGTATACGGTTGTCCAAACAATTCTATGGTTACAAGTTGCTCCAATGCCTTTAAACCTTACCTTTCCAGAACCCGCACCTTTTGGTCGTCGTCTTTTAGGTTTCAATGATTTCGTCGAGTCTGACCAGCAGGCTATCAATCTTGGACCGAATCAAGGCCTTCTCTTGAGCGATTTTTTTTTCCGCCTCAGTCTTATCCTGAAGCTCCTCCTCCAAGCTTTTAATTTTTTTCTTAAGTTCTAAATTGGCCGTTTCAAATGATCTGCAAGCCTCGATGACACTTTCAACTTTTTTTTCAATTTCTTCAAATTGGCCCAGAATAAATTCGCTATCCAATCCTTTACCTCACACTTGTTTTCTTCAATATAATCCGTAATATCTATGAAAGTCAAGTTTTATTAAAAGACGCCTCTCGCATAATGGCTTCGACCTGAGCCAGATCCTGCAGGCTATTAATTCCGGTAACCTCCAGCGGGTCAGGACCAATCTTTATCCCCACTTTCTTTCTCTCGAAATGGCCAATTTCGATCACGTCGGTAAGATAGATCTCGCCCTGAGCATTTTTATCGGTAATCTTGGGTAAAGCATCATGCAGAAGCTGCTTATTGATGCAATAGATGCCTGAATTGATGATTTTGATCTGCTTCTGTTCAACGGTGGCATCCGATTCTTCTACAATGGCACGCAATTGGCCATTGCTATCAAGCAAAATCCTGCCATAACCCATTGGATTTTCGAGTTTAACCGCCAGGAGGGAAATGTCGCGGCGAGCCTGAAGATGATTATCGACAAATTCGTTGAGGGTTCTAGGTGATATCAGTGGCGTATCCCCACATAAAATGACCACCTCACTGATATGCGCCGGCAGATAGGGCAGTGCGCATAGAACCGCATGCCCCGTTCCGAGCTGTCTGTCCTGAAAGGCATAGGTGAACTCACCGATTTTGGCAACAGTTTCCTGAACTTTTTCAGCCTGGTGACCGACGACAAGAATAACGTTGTTTCCGGCAACCTGGATGGCGGCTTCAACCACATAATGAATCATCGGCTTGCCAAGGACCTTATGCAAGACTTTGGCCTTGTCCGATTTCATGCGTGTTCCCAGCCCGGCAGCGAGTATGATCACGGCGACATTTCTATTCATGGCAATAAACTCAATCCCTTATTTTTTTATCTGGACATGTGTTTTCCAATATGGGTAATTTTCATAAATATTGGGCGGTATGCGCTCCGCCCGTAAATTTTGGATCGGCGAATTCGATTGCGCCAGCGAGGCCTCAATCGCCTTTGCATACCCCGCCTCATTATGATAAAAATATCAGCACTGAAGCGTTGTCTCAAGAAAAAACAGGGGCAAACCAGATAGGGTGGCTTGCCCCTGTGTGCATCAAGCTGATTTAATGCGATTGTCAAGAAAACGCTCGGATTGGCGGAGGCATTTTTTTGCTGCCATTGCCTATGCCGCCATCCTTGTATCGGAATGTTAATATGACGAACGGCATAATCTGCCAATTCGGATCGGCAGCATCCCGTCAGGGCGCTTTATCCCAAAGATTTCTCCACCAGTCGAATGCGGACTATCGCACGCTGCAGGGCGGCCTGCGCCCGGACAAAATCGATATCCTCCCTTTTGCGATCCTCTGCCAATCGTTCCAGCGCTCTCTTTTCTGCGGCTTTTGCGCGCTCGATATCGATGTCTTCCCTTCTTTCAGCCGATTCCGCCAGCACCGTGACCTTGTTTGGGAGCGCCTCTGCGAATCCGCCGCTGACGAAAACATAACGGTCTTTTCCGCTTTCATCCCGATAATGAATTATACCTGTATTTAGCGCACTCATAAAAGGTGTGTGACCGGCGAGCACACCGAATTCACCCAGGCTGCCGGGTGCCATTACAATTTGAGCCATTTCGTCGACAACTGCCTTCGCCGGTGTAACAATCTCTAATCGAATATTTTCAGCCATTATTTATCCTCGCCACCGTTATTCGGCCTCCAGCTTTTTGGCTTTTGCGATGACGTCCTCAATGCCACCCACCATGTGGAATGCCTGTTCGGGAAGGTCATCGTGCTTTCCCTCGATGATTTCTTTAAATCCTCTGACGTTGTCCTCGATCTTGACATAGGCACCGGGGGTATTGGTAAAAACCTCGGCAACATGAAAAGGCTGGGACAGAAATCTTTCCAGTTTTCTGGCCCGGGCCACCGTGATCTTGTCTTCATCGGAAAGCTCATCGATGCCCAGAATCGCTATGATATCCTGGAGTTCTGTATATTTTTGCAGGATCTGCTGGACCTGGCGAGCCACCTGGTAATGTTCTTCCCCGATATAGGCGGCATCGAGAATTCTGGAGGTGGAATCCAATGGATCCACCGATGGGTAAATGCCCTTTTCAACCAATTTGCGGGACAGCACCACGGTACCGTCAAGGTGGGCAAAGGTGGTGGCGGGCGCCGGGTCTGTCAGGTCGTCGGCAGGCACATAAACACATTGCACGGCTGTAATGGATCCTTTATCCGTTGAGGTGATTCTTTCTTGAAGTTCCCCCAGATCAACGGCGAGTGTCGGCTGATAGCCGACTGCCGAGGGCATGCGCCCCAAAAGTGCGGAAACCTCCGAACCGGCCTGGGTAAAGCGAAAGATGTTATCGATAAAAATAAGTACGTCCTGCCCCTCCTCATCACGATAATATTCGGCTGCGGTCAGCGCCGAAAGCGCCACACGTGCCCTTGCGCCGGGCGGCTCGGTCATCTGACCGTAAATCAGGGCTGCTTTCGGCAGCACGCCGGCATCCTTCATCTCGTGGTAAAGGTCATTTCCCTCGCGGGTGCGTTCACCCACGCCTGCAAATACCGAAATACCGCCGTGCTGCAGTGCAATGTTGTTGACCATCTCCATCATGATAACGGTTTTGCCGACGCCAGCACCGCCGAAAAGGCCCATTTTCCCGCCGCGTGGAAACGGAACAAGCAGATCGATAACCTTGATCCCTGTTTCGAGCACACGGACGGTTGTGTCCTGCTCTGTAAATTTGGGTGCTTGACGGTGAATGGGTAACATTTTTTCCTGGCTAACCGGTCCCAATCCGTCGACAGGTTTGCCGACCACATTGAGAACACGTCCCAGACCCGCCTCGCCTACAGGCATCATTATCGGTTTGCCGGTATCTGTAGCCTTTTGTCCGCGCATCAGACCATCAGTTACATCCATGGCGATGGTGCGAACGACATTATCACCGAGATGCTGAGCAACTTCGACGACAAGGTTATTTTCTTCATCGCTGATAGCAGGGTTGGTGATGGTAAGTGCGGTATAAATTGTCGGAAGATTGCCCTGCTCAAATTCTACATCGACGACAGGCCCCATAACCTGCGTGATCGTCCCAATATTTTCACCCATCGAAAAACCTCCATTTGTATTCGTTATTTTCCGACTGTTGCGGAAAGATTGCCTTTTGTTCAAATCTGCCGGGATCGGCCCCGCCGTTATCCCTTGAGCGCTTCAGCACCACCCACAATATCCATTAATTCTGCCGTAATGGCAGCCTGCCGTGCTTTGTTGTACAACAACGTCAGATTTTCGATCAGATCGTTACAGGCTTTGGTGGCATTGTCCATGGCAGTCATTCGTGCCGCATGCTCGCTGGTGGATGTTTCCAGCAAAGCACTGTGCAGCTGCACATATACACTTCGCGGGAGCAGCTCTCCTAAAAGACTTTCGGGGGATGGTTCACAAATATGCTCTGCCTGGTATTCGCCGATATCATCTGCGGTAACATCCTCCAGGGGTTCCAGTGGCGGTATGGGCAGAAGCTGCTTTACCGTCGGTTCCTGTCTCCCCATACTGATAAATTCGGCGAAGATGACATGGACTTCATCATAGCTTCCATCCAGGTATCCGTTCACAAGCTTTCTGCCGGTGTTTGCCGCCACATTGAAACCGAACGTGGTTCCAACCACGCCGATGTGCTCTTCTTTGATGCTGAACTTTTTCTTGCGGCACCAGTTCCGCCCCCGTTTGCCGAAATTGGTAAAGGATGTCTCAATAGCCCCGCCCGCTTTTTCCTTCAGAAACGATTTGACCTTCTCGATCAGGTTGACGTTGAAACCCGCACACAAACCCCGGTCCGAGGTGCATAAAACCACATGGATGTTTTTTACCTCATCCCGCGGTATCAGCAATGGGTTGGTTGCCTCACCTGCCTTCTGGGCCAGACTCCCCAGTACTTCGGAAAATTTAGCGGCATAGGGGCGAAAATTTTCCATATTGGCCTGGGCCCCTCGCAATCTTGAGGTTGCCACCATATTCATGGCCTTGGTGATCTGCTTTGTCTTCTTTACTGCAGAAATTTTATTCTGGACATCTTTTAAGCTTGCCATATAAATGAACCTTCAAACTACGTTATGATCGTTATGATCGTTATGATCGTTGAAATCGTTTCAGTGCAGTCTATCTATTTAAGATTGACCCTAACGACATTAACGTTCTCAAACTTCGTAACGAGCCGGACCGCCTACTTGATAGTATCCTTGAACTCTTCACCGAAAACCTTCAATGCCTCGGCCATTAGTTTGTCCAGATCTTCGGAAATTTCCTCTTTTTCTTTTAGTTCAGAAAAAATCTGTGGATATCTGTCTTCAATAAACGAGTAAAGACCTGCCTCATATCTTGCCAGAACCTCAACAGGCAGGGCATCAAGATATCCTTTCGTGCCGGCGTATAGAATGGTTACCTGTTTTTCCATGGGCAACGGCTGATACTGGGGCTGCTTAAGAATTTCAACCAGCCGCTGACCGCGCGTCAACTGCCTTAGGGTTGCAGCATCCAGGTCGCTGCCGAAGGCAGCAAATGCCTCCAGTTCCCGGAATTGAGCCAGGTCTAACCGCAGGGTCCCCGCGACCTGTTTCATGGCTTTTACCTGCGCGGCCCCGCCGACTCGAGATACGGAGAGACCGACATTGATCGAGGGCCTGACACCCGCAAAGAACAGTCCCGGTTCAAGATATATCTGACCGTCAGTAATGGAAATAACATTTGTCGGAATATAGGCGGAGACATCACCGGCCTGGGTTTCGATAATCGGAAGGGCCGTGAGCGAACCCGCGCCAAGTTCGTCATTCATTTTGGCAGCGCGCTCTAAAAGGCGGGAATGATTATAGAAAATATCGCCGGGATAGGCTTCGCGGCCGGGGGGCCTTCTCAAAAGAAGGGATACCTGACGATAGGCGGCCGCCTGTTTGGAAAGGTCGTCATAAATGATCAGCGCATGCTGGCCTTTATCGCGAAAATATTCGCCCATCGCGCAGCCGGCATAAGGGGCGATGTATTGCAGCGTAGCCGGATCGCTGGCACAGGCGGATACGATGGTGGTGTATTCCATTGCTCCGTGCTTTTCAAGAACCGCATGCACCTGGGCTACCGTAGACTGCTTCTGACCGCAGGCAACGTAGATGCAGTACATGTCTGTTTCTTTCTGGGCCAGAATGGCATCAATGGCGCATGCTGTTTTTCCGATCTGACGGTCACCGATAATCAGCTCCCGCTGTCCCCTGCCGACCGGTGTCATGGCGTCGACGGCCTTCAGCCCCGTATAGCATGGTTCGTGAACGCTTTTTCTGGCGATAACACCCGGTGCCACCATTTCCACACGTCTGGTCTCCTTGGAATCAATCGGACCTTTGCCGTCCAGCGGCTCCCCCACAGCGGAAACGACACGTCCCAAAACAGATTCACCGACCGGAACCTGAGCGATACGGCCTGTGCGTTTGACCATATCGCCCTCCTTGATGTGGATATCTTCGCCCATGATGGCCACACCCACATTGTCTTCTTCGAGGTTCAGCACCAGTCCAACGATACCCCCCGGAAATTCCACGAGTTCCAGGGCCATGACTTTTTCCAGACCGTAAACGCGCGCGATACCGTCACCGACCGATAAGACTACACCGGTTTCACTCAACTCGACTTTCTTATCATAATCCGTAATCTGTTCCTTGATGATCTGACTTATTTCTTCAGCTCTTAGTTCCATTATACACGCTCACCCCTTTTTAAAGATTCTCTCATATTGAACAGTTGTGTTTTAATGCTCCCATCCAGGACAAGATCCCCTATTCTCGTGACAATGCCGCCGACCAGCGTTGGGTCTTGCTCGACCTCCAGGACAATCTCTTTACCTGTTCTTTTTGACAGAGCACTGCGGATCTTTTGAACGGTATCTGAGGAAAGTTCCGTTGCCGAAACCAGGCTTGCCCGTGTAATGCCTTTCAATTCATCGGCCATCTTCTGATAAAAATCATTGATGTGCCCGATAAAACCGATGCGTCCCTTGTCAAACAGCAACAGCAGAAAGGACTGAATGACCCTTGACAGCCCGGCCTTTTCAATAACGGTTTGCAAAACTTTTCTGCGATCCTTCGAATCGTAGAGGGGATTTGTAATGGCCTGATCAAGTTTATTTTCACGGGCCAGCAGATTTGCAAATCCGTCGAGCTCATCCCGGTAGGTATCCGTTTGCCCATCTTCCTTGCCGATTAGCAAAAGCGCCTTGGCATAACGCCTTGCAATTGCCAGATTTTTCATTATGCCACCACCTTTTCTAGATATTCGTCAACGAGTCTGTCCTGATCATCAGTCGTAATTCTTTTCTTTATGATCTGCTCGGCCCTGGCCAAAGAATTTTCAAGAATTTCCTCCTGCAACTGCTTTTTGGCCCTGGCAAATTCATACTCGATATTGCGGCGTGCCTGGTTCTGGAGTTTTTCGGCGGATCTTTCAGCTTCTTTGAGAATTCTGGCTTTAGCCTCGTTTCCCTGCTTAACATAATCTGCTACGATGCTTTCGGCCTCTGTCTCCAATAGCGATAATTTTTCGTTATACTCGGCCAGCTTTTTTTCTGCCTCTTGCTTTTGGGCTTCTAGATTTTCCAACTGCGCTTTAATCCCGGCGATGCGCGAACTCAGCGCTTGAGAAAGCGGCTTGCGCAGGATAACAAAAAGAACGATCACCAGAACCGTGAAATTGAGCACCCGGAATGTATCGGTGGCCTGCCATCCTTTGGCGGCAGTCTCACCGGTTGAAGATGCCAGCGCTGTTCCCGCTGAAAAGACCAATACCGCCGCAAGTAGGACGATCAAGCCAAGTGCGATTCTTTTTACCCCAAGATACAGCACCTTGGAATCAGGATTTTCCATCAAACCGCCCTCCCCAATATTTTCTGGCCAATATCATTGGCAAATTCATCAACCTGCTTCTGCAGGGAGGCCTTTATGGTTTCGACATCCCCGGCAATTTTCTCGCGCATCTGCGCAAGCTCGGCCTGAGTTTTCGAATTCATGTCTTCAAGGATCTTTTTTTCTTCCTCGGCAGCTTGCTGAATCAGGCCTTCTTTTTCCTTCAAACCTTGGGCCCTGGCTGTTTTTAGACCCAATGCAAATGCCTCGTCTTTTTCTTCAATATCGCGACCATAGGACTCAATGGCTGTTTCAAATCCTTCCACATTTTCTTTTCGTTCACGCAGTATCTTGCGGATGGGCTTGTACAAAATGATATTCAACGCCCATATCAGGAAGAGAAAATTGGCAAGTTGAATCAAAACGGAAACATCCGGAATAACGGTTATCCCCCCTCCCGATTCTCCGGATGCACTGAAGGCCATTGCGGCCGTCAAGCAGAAAAAAATATTCGTCAAAAAGAAGTAGAATAGGAATTTTTTCCGGTTTAAACCAGAAATCGTCATATCTACGGCCTCCGTTAAAAAAAAATCAAAGGGTAATTTAGTGAAGTATTTCAGATAGTACAATCTTAATAAGGAGCTGAATAGGGGCGTATAACATCCAAAAAGATAGGTTGTCAAAGGTTTTTTGAAAAATTTTCCGGCGCTGTTCCGGGGGAGGATATTAAATCAATAACCGCCTGAATTATAATAGAATATTAAAAGATAACGCTTTAGGATAGAATCTTGAAAAGAAGAACAATGAAATCGTAAACACCTGCGAAAACAGACCGTCTAAATCGAAACATTTTTATGGAAAGCGGTGTAATTCTCATTTTCCCTTGGATTCGGCGGCGACCGCCTGGAATTTGGGAATAGGCGTGGATTTGTCCGAATGGGCCGCCTGGGTCTTCATCGCACAGGTGCCATTAAAAATGCCACCAGGCTCAATCGAAATCACCGGGGCTTGGATATCACCTCCCACCCGCCCGGGAGGGTATACCTCAATTCTGTCCCTTGCATCGATGGTGCCGTTGACCTCGCCCATAACAATCGCTACATTGACGCTGACATCCGCATTGATGGATGCCTTTTCACCGACGATCAGTGTTCCTGCGCTGCTGGTAATTTTTCCTGTGACTTTTCCATCCACCCTCAGTGTTCCTTTAAATCCTATAGAACCGTCGATATCAGCATCCGAACCCAGAAAAGTCGATATTGTATCTGTTCTTTTTTCCTTCTTCATCGCTATTGCCTTCCTTCGAACGATTAAACGCCCTAGAATTTTTGCAATTTGCTAAAATCATATATATCGCATAACTTCGATGTTTACAATCCAATATGGAGCGGTATGAGCCGAACCGAATGTTTCCGTCTTTTTTATTCCAGCAAGAACCTGCGCATACTTACGTTCAATAACAAGCCGATACCGATAGCGATTGTTAATACCGATGATCCGCCATAACTGATAAACGGTAAGGGAACGCCTACAACCGGCATCAGCCCCATGGCCATACCAATATTGATTAACACCTGCCAAAAAATCATCGCCGTTATTCCAACTGCCAGAATCGTGCCGAAAGGTTCCCGGCAGGCGGCGGCGATGTTCAGTCCCCAAAAAATCAGCACCAGAAACAAAATAATAAGAACAAGCGAGCCGACAAATCCCCATTCTTCGGACAACACCGAGAATATAAAATCCGTGTGCTCTTCAGGCAGAAATGACAGCGCATTTTGAGTCCCCTTTAAAAACCCTTTGCCGTGAATCATGCCGGAGCCGATGGCGATTTTTGATTGAATGATATGATACCCGGCGCCCAATGGATCCTTATCCGGGTTCAAAAAAACCAATATCCGCTGTTTTTGATAATCCTTTAAAAAAAACCAGACCATCGGAACAACAATGCTGCCGGAAACAATTAAATAGATTAGCGAACGCCGCTCGATCTTGACGAAAATCGTCATCGATCCTGCGATGAGCATGATCAGCATGGCGGTCCCCAAATCCGGCTGCCTGACGATCAGGGCAAAGGGGATCAGTGTCAGTATCAACGGGCGAATCAGTTCGCGCAGGGTAAATCCCCGGGTGTTGGCATTTTTTGAATAATACCGGGCTAAAATGGCAATGACTGATATTTTAACAATCTCCGAAGGTTGAATCGAAATCGGGCCGAGGATCAGCCAGCGTTTCGAACCACCGACATACTTGCCTATCAGCAGCACGGCGACCAAAAGCAAAATAGATATCAAATAAACAGGTTGTGACCATCGATCCAATAATTTGTAATTGAACAAAAATGATGCAACCATGGCAATCAGCCCGACGGCAAACCACAGCAGCTGTTTAAGAAACAGTATTTTTTGGGGCGAAGGCGTCTCGGCCGTAACAGCGCTGTAAAGTGTCACCAGGCCGATACCTGCTATCAGAACAGCTATGCCGAATAGACCCCAATCAAAATTTTGTACCAACCGACGGTCAAACATGGTCGCTTCATTCCAGTTTAGGCCCTGCGCGGTTTACATATTCACTATCACCCGGCGGCACCGCGAAGCTGCGTTGTGAAAACAGTATTCTGAGGCGAACTGATAGCCACCTTAAAAATAGGCAACCCAGCGATGATCTGTCTTGTCCTCAAGCAAGTACGTCTTTATCAACTCTTTGGCAATAGGCGCGGCCGCTCCCGATCCGTGTTCTCCGTGCTCCACGATCACCGCCACCCCAATGCGCGGTCTTTCCGAGGGCGCATAAGCCACAAACCAGGCATGGGCTTTTAAATGCGCCGCCATTTTTTCCTCAGGGGCCGTGTCGTCTCCTCTGCGACTGACAACCTGAGAGGTACCGGTTTTGCCGCAAATCGCCAGCCGCTCCATTTGTATTCTGCGGGCCGTACCCCCCTGGCCATTTACGGCTTCCCACAAGCCTGCTTTAACCAGATTCAGGTTATATTGACTAACAGGCAATTTCCCGGCTACCTTGGGCTCTGCTTTGGATATGATATGTCCATCAACGCTCTTGATGGACTCCAGAATCAGGGGGTTAAACCGGGTTCCCCCATTGGCCACAGTAGATATCAAAACTGCCATCTGCAAGGGGGTGGCCAGGTTAAAGCCTTGTCCGATGGCCACCGAAAGGGTCTCTCCTTCTTGCCAGGGAATGCCGGTTCGTTGCTTTTTCCAGGCCGCGGTGGGTATCAGACCCCGGGCTTCATGATCAAGATTGATACCGGTCGGTGCCCCCAGCCCGCTGGCTTTTGCATACCATGCCAATCGGTCAACTCCCAGTTTCAGTCCGACCTGATAGAAGAAAACGTCGCAGGATTCAGCTATCGCTTTGTGAACATCAACGCTTCCGTGTCCGCCTTTTTTCCAGCATCGATAAACACGATTACCGAATCTAAAATGCCCCGGGCAATGCATCAGCGTATTTTCGTCAATCACGCCCTCTTCCAGACCGGCCAGAGCCGTTATGATCTTGTAGGTCGAGCCCGGCGGATATTCACCCTGAATGGCCCGGTTTGCCATGGGCCTGAAGGGGTTGGAGATCAGCGATGCCCATTTATCCCGGGATATGCCGCCCACAAAAGCATTTTGATTAAAGGACGGGCTGCTGGCCAGGGCTAGAATTCGTCCGGAATCAGGCTCCACGGCGACTGCAGCACCGGTCACACCCTCCAACAATTCTTCGGCCTTTTTTTGCACCCCCAGGTCTATGGTCAGAAAAATGTTATGGCCGGGCTCGGCCTCGACCGTCTCCAAAACTCTCACAACCTGGCCGTTGGCATTGACTTCAACCTGCCGCCCCCCGCGCTTTCCCCGCAAATAATTCTCGAAGGTTTTTTCGGCCCCAAATTTGCCGATAAGATCGCCGCTTCTGCATCCCGGGTAATTGCCGCTTTTGAGTTCATTTGAGTTTATTTCGCTCAAATAACCGATAAGATGGGCAGCGTATTGACTGTTGATATAGTTGCGGCGCAGGTTGACTTTTACAGCAACCCCGGGAAGATCGTATTTGTGAACCTCTACAGCGGCCAGTGCATTCCTGCCGATATCCTGCTTTAACAAAATCGGTTTGTAGGAGGAGCGACCTTTGGTATTGGAGATAATGGAGTTTAGGTCTGCAGGCGGGATGCGCATATGCGCTGAAAGTTTATCAATGGTATCATTTACCGGCCTGGCATCCCTTAAAATGATGCTCACATCGAAGGATGGGCGATTATCCACGAGTATCTTGCCATTGCGGTCATAAAGCAGTCCTCTTGGCGGATCTATGCTTTGCAGTCGAATGCTGTTGTTCAGCGACAGTCTTCGCAGTTCTTCGCCCATGATAACCTGAAGGTAGATCAGCCGCAAAAAAAGAATAACGAAAACCGCCAGGGCAATGATCATCAAAGAGATCAAGCGCTGCTTGTACCAGTCGCTGTCAACGTTTTTTAGATATTTGTCCAAGGTCTCTTTTGCACCCTCAATCCGAGTACCGTGTTGGTGTCCATATTTTTTATAATCCGGGATTGCTGCGACGGGCAAAAATCCCGCTCACCAGATTATTAAACCAGTACTGCAAATGCCGAAAAAGAATGAGAAAAAGAGGACCGGTTCCCAATGCCCAGATCATCTGAAACACGATGATTCGAACCGTGTCACCACCAACAACCAGACCGGGCCCTACAATGCTGGACGCACCGAGAAATATAAGATTCTCCAGAAGCACCCCTGCAACCGCAACCAGAGATAGAAGAACTTTATTGGCGACCTGCACATACTTTATAGTCCATTTTACTCCGATAAACAACCAGCAATAGGTGGACAGGTAGAGTCCAAAAGGGCCTCCGGAAAGATTATCCATGATAAACCCAAAAAAACAGACCAGGATCAGACCTTCGCGAACAGCCCGATATAAAGCCAGATAAATAACGAAAGGGATTAGAAGATCGTAGAATCGATCAAACAATGGCAGGTTGGGCAGCACAGTTGTCTGCAGGATAATCAGAGCCAGACAGATGCCGATATAAAAACAATAAATCATGGTTCGCTCGTAAACTTATGTTGCTGGGGGTTGAGGATAACCAGAACCTCCTCGAGCTTTTCAAAATCGACATAAGGCGCAACTGTAATTTCTAAAAATATCTCAGCATCTCGCTTCACCAGCTCAGATACCGCCCCCAGGCGCAATCCTTTCGGGTACACGCCATCAAGACCGGAGGCAACAACCGTGTCCCCGACCTTTACATCATGTTTGCGTAAAACATAATCGAAACGGCACTGGCCGGTCGATTCTCCTTTTATCACGCCTCGGGCTCTGCTTCTCTGCACCATGGCATCCACAGCACTGTTTCGGTCAATGATCAGCATCACCTTTGAATAATGATTGGACGTCTCTATGATCTGACCGGCAATGCCCCGGGCAACAACGACCGGGAGACCCTTTTCTATGCCGTCGGATTTACCTTTATCGATAATGATCGTTTTAAACCAGGCTGAGGGATCTATACCGATAACTTCGGCCGGAATAACCCTGTTGGTGAGGGTTTTTTGGAAATTCAGCAGGCTGCGCAAGCGCGTGTTGGCCAGCTTTGTTTCATGCCATTGATTTTTGTCTTCGATTGCTTGATTCAGAGAATCCTTGAGTACTATATTTTCCTGCGATAACGAAACCAGAAAGAAATAGTGTTTCCACAGATCTTTTGCAAAACGAATCGAACGCGTCACAACCTCCTGAAAGGGGGCGACAAGTGAGATGGCTACATGGCCAAATCCGAACGCGGTGTAACGCTTGCTGGTAGCTGAAAGGACGATAATATTAACGGTAATCAGGACGATCACCCCTATGATGAGCACCATTTTCTTTGAGAACATAGAACTTCGTTCGCCTGATTAGGTGATGACTACCTCTTTGAGGATTTCAAGGTTGTCGAGCGCTTTGCCTGAACCCAGCGCAACGGTTGACAGAGGGTCCTCGGTGACGGTGACCGGCAGACTGGTTTCTTCTCTGAGGAGTCGATCCAGGTTTTTCAGAAGCGCCCCCCCCCCGGTGAGGATAATTCCCCGATCGACGATATCGGCAGATAATTCCGGCGGTGTTTGCTCTAACGCGATTTTTACGGTTTCAACAATGGCATCAATCTGCTCGGCAATGGCAATCCGAATTTCTTCAGAATCAATGGACAATATCTTGGGGATACCCGAGGCCAGATCGCGACCCTTGACCTCAATCGTCTCCAGGCTCTGTGGATCAGGATAGGCGTTGCCTATTGATGTTTTGATAACTTCAGCGGATCGTTCCCCTATCAACAGATTATATTTGCGTTTGATGTACTGGATGATGGCGGAATCCATTTTATCTCCGGCTACCCGCACCGAACGGCTGTAAACGATTCCCTTGAGCGAAATCACCGCAACCTCGGTTGTACCGCCGCCGATGTCAACCACCATATTGCAGGTCGGTTCCGTAATCGGGAGGCCGGCGCCTATTGCTGCGGCCATGGGCTCTTCGATGAGAAATACTTCTCGGGCCCCTGCTGACTCGGCAGATTCACGAACCGCACGTTTTTCAACCTGCGTAATGCCGGACGGCACGGCAATGATGATTCGGGGACGCACGAATGTCCTTCGATTGTGAACCTTGTGAATAAAATGCCGCAGCATGGCTTCGGTGACTTCAAAATCAGCAATTACGCCGTCGCGCATGGGGCGAATCGCCAGGATATTGCCGGGTGTCTTGCCCAGCATGTTCTTGGCCTCAAGGCCGACGGCCAAAACCCGGTTTTTCGTTCGATTGCCCGTGCTCACGGCAACAACCGATGGTTCACTCAAAACAATGCCTTTTCCCTTTACATAGACAAGGGTGTTGGCAGTACCCAGATCTATGGCTAAGTCGCTTGAAAATACACCTAAAATTCTATCAAGAAAAAGGTTCATGATTCCTCAATTTCCGGCACCCGCCAGTGCCAATAATATTTGATGAAGCCGGTGGTTATGATATCAAACCGATACTGGATGGTAGACACAAAACAATAAAATGCATTCCATACCGCTTTCCAGAAAATATGTGCCCAATCAGGACGACGGCATAAGGGGTTGTCCCCAAAAAACTTCCGATGATCGGAACGTTTTTTGACAACCCCTGTAAAACACTTATAAATTACCAAATTTATTGTACAATTACAAGAGAAAAGTATCTCGCCCGGGCGCATGTCGTTTCGGGAAAGAAGGCCTGATGCAAGCGCATTATTCCGGGGCATAGGCCTTTCTCGAAGGTGCCGACCCAATCAAAGCTTTCATCACCGCATCGTGCAGCAAGGGTCTGAAGGTTCTGATCGCATCGTTTTCGCGTGCAGGGTGTACGCGATTGCTAAGCAGAACAACGATGATACGACGATCTAAATCCATCCAGAAAGATGTCCCGGTAAATCCAAGATGACCGACGCTTCTTCTGGAAAAAAATCGGCCCGCGCTTGAATTCCGATCGCTCGGCATGTCAAAGCCCAGCGATTTGTCGGTGTTTGGCAAGCGCTGAAAAAAGGTACGCACGGTTTTTGGGAAAAACAGTTTTCTGGATGGACCTTCATGGAAATCAAATAGCATGGCACTCAACAGAAGATATATATTTTCGGCAGTTCCGAAAAGACCGGCGTGTCCCTCGATGCCACCTGCAGCATATGCATTTTCATCATGAACTCGGCCTTCCAGTAAAGTCCTTCGCCAGGGGCATCTTTCGGTAGCGGCATATCTGCGCTGTCGCAGGTCTGAATTCAGATCGATGAAAAATAGATCTTTAAGTCCCAGGGGTGCGTAAATTTCATCCGCAACAAAATAATCGAGCCGACATCCTGAAATATGCTCGACAACCCATCTTAAAATCATGAATCCCAAATCGCTGTAGAGCACCTTCCTGCCGATGGGATGAATAAGGTTTTCTTGAACAAGCAGCATTCTCAGCGCATCTACCCTCGACGCAGAGGGCAGGTCAGCTATGGTTTTATAGTATGGTCGATAATCAGGAAGCCCTGGATCAGATCATCGCCCCTGGCGGAGCTATAGAGGGCTTGAAAAAAGCCATATCGGATGGGAAAATCGGTCATATCGGCATAACGGGACACAGCCTTGAAACACATATCAATGCTGTCAAAACCGGCAAGATAGAAACGTTGCTGTTCATATTCAACATGGTCTACCGCGAGGCGCTGGATGAACTGATACCGCTGGCGAATAGTCGGAAAGTAGGTACAATGGTAATGCGTCCCCTCTCTCACAGGGAATTGGCGCCAGTTAC
>Ga0209536_100005221_pt1 | contig 20285 bp, 18 predicted proteins | sample DeeMarSeWOR28_12_FD_187461 | JGI IMG/M metagenome (GOLD analysis project Ga0209536, IMG submission 187461) | Marine sediment microbial communities from White Oak River estuary, North Carolina - WOR-2-8_12 (SPAdes) (version 2) | ecosystem: Environmental > Aquatic > Marine > Intertidal zone >...
TTCGTATATCGACAACGACCAATTGGTCTCTATGTTCTTGACGTTCGAAAGACCGACGAGAGAGTCCGAGTGGCTGCAAAGTTCCTTGCCCGATTTGATCCATCAAAGATAGTGGTTGTTTCGGGAAGAGTATATGGTAAGAGACCCGTGGAAACATTCGCCTACTATATTGGTGCTAATGCTTTCACTGAACGTTTTGTGCCAGGTACACTAACCAATCCTAACATTGCAGGTCCTAGAACCTACATTGAACCAGATGTGGTGATTCTGACAGACCCAAGGACTGACCAGCAGGCACTTTCAGAGGCTGCAAAGATTGGTATTCCTGTAGTCGCACTTTGTGACACTGACAATGTGACCACAAACGTCGACCTAGTGATTCCAACCAACAATCGTGGTCGTAAGTCCCTAGCACTAGTGTATTACCTCTTGACTGCTCAGACCCTTCGTGAGAGAGGCGACTTGCCAGAAGATGGCGAAACCGCGTTCACTCCTGAAGACTTTGAGCCACAGGTCCAGCGGTTCTAAGTTTATTCAACTATGGAAACGACGCCGTTATCGGCGTCTACTTCCAATTTCTGTCCATTTTTGATCTTATCAATCTCAATCTGGTCGATAGCAGGTATCTCAGAAATGATACATCCTACAGCCACTACAGGGTCTGTTGTTCTGTTGATTATTGCCAGTGGAGCTTTCTCTGCCTTCTTCAGTGCATAGAGGACGTAGGAGCCCACAGTAGACCCCTTCCCGGTGGGGAACACGAGTATCTTCCCAGAGACAGATTTCCCCTCAAGGTGATGCCCTTTCTCGACAATCTCTCCAGTTTCGGGATCACATCCCCCATAGAAAGAGATGTCCTCTCCAGTTACTAACGCTTCTCCAATCACTTTTCCCTTGAAGATTTTCCTGCCTTGCATTAGGACACTGCCTCCTTGATACACTCCTCGACAGTCCGTATCTCAGTCTTGAAATTATTCTTTCCTCGGGCGTAATAACATGCCTTTGCTGAGTCTGTCATCAGTCCTTTGAATCTACCCTTGAGTGGGGCAACTGCACAACATGCATCAGCAACAAGGAATGCTCCAGCCTTCTCAATCTTATCGTAGAATCCCATCTTCATAGCAAGGTCCTTGGTTGGCTTTGCTGTTGTAATCCAGACGGTTTTTCCCTCAGTCACTTGTTTCCCATCAAGCATCTTTGCTATTGTAGCAATCTCTTGTATGCTGGCATGTGGACAGCCAACACTGATGAAATCAATCTCTGCTTGTTCATCATCCAGTATTGTCCGTGCCGCATTAAGGTCATCCCGCGTAATAATCTCAATCTTGTCTGGGATTGTGGTCCGGTTTGGAGTGATTCCTTCCATATGGAAGATTGCCACACCACCGTATGTTGCCACTGAAGCACTGAATGACTTCAATTGCTCAGTTGTTGCATGACTGATTCCTGTGATGTATGGAACGGTCTTTCCAGTTCTCTCACCGATAACATGACCAAGTAGACCAAAATCGTCTGTTTGATTCAACTCTGTCTTGACCTCGTACTTAACTTGTGCCATCCGATTCTCATGAAGATGTAGACCATATTCTGCGGTTTTTCCAGTTAGTGCAGATGCAAGTGCACTAGGACCTCCCTCTCTATTGGTTAAAGCACCAATCACAGAATTTGAGAAACAAACCGCTGAAGACTCAGCCCAAGCAATGTGCTCTCCAAAGTGTGGAAGGTTTCCAATCAAATATGGAGTACATGTACATGTCGTGACCACACCCATCTTCTCGAAGGCATTCACAACTCTCTGCTGATTTATGGCAAAATCCTCACTGATTCCGTGCTTTTTCCACTCCTCCATATCCATTCCTGCTGGATTTAGAGTGGTCAATACGCGAGTGCGACCATCCTCTGCCATTTCAGAGAGATACTCCAAACCAGCCTCACCCAGATTGTGATACGACACACCAGCTATCTGTACACTGGAAACTGGAATGAGTCTTTCAGCACCATAGATCTCACCAAGGGTAGTGATGATCTCCATAGCCTTCCTGGTGGCTTTCCCATGCTTACCCTCAAGCATCTCTTTCTCTTCTTTGGTCAGTTCTAGTCCCATCTCACTCACCTAGATACTTCTTGAGATCAACCTCTGGAAACTTCGCCTTACCAAAGCTCTTACCCTTTGAATCTAGTACTTTTGTACAATCAAAACCACATTTTGTGGTCAGTTTAGTGCCTGGTTCAGCGCTTGGATCGAGAGAACTTCCTGGTTCAGGGTCTTTAATGAGCAAGTCCACATCTGCCTGGAACCGAGTTGCCATTGCCCACTCACGTTCTTCATCTGAGTAGATATCGATGTCTTCGTCATAGACCCAGATGTGTTTTGCACTTCTATGACCTGCGAATGCAGCTTCTAGAGCCTGAATTCCATCGTCTTCATTCTTTTTCTGAATCTTCACTGCTACATGCAACCAACTTGCTCCACCAGGTGTGATGTATACATCTTGGACATTGATACCCCGTTCTTTGACCTTCTTGAATACTGTCGGTTCTCTAGGCATTCCCATCAGAATCTTATGCTCTGACCTACCTGGCAACAGACCTTGCCATATGGCACTCTTTCTGTGGGTGATTTTCTTCACCTCAAATATCGGCTCATTTCGTACAACATCAACTGTTTCTGTCAAATCAATGAACGGACCTTCAGCATGTTTCTCTTCAAGAACAACTCTTCCTTCTAGTACAAACTCACAGTCTGCTGGAATCATAAGGTCCACAGTCTTGGCCTTGGTAAGTCTGATAGGCTTCAATGCATTTGCTATCTCAAGCTCGTTTACTCCCGTTTCAACAGAGGTAGCAGCCGCAATGAGGACTTCTGGTGTGTTACCAATACAGAATGCCACATCCACCTCACCATTTCTCTCTAGGAATTTGTGAAAGTCTCTTCCGCTAACTACCCTGGCAACCATTCTATCTTTACCAATCTGCATGGCTCTGTGGAAATCTAGATTCTGTCCAAATTCTGGATCTGCCGCCACTACAACCCCTGATGAGATGTAAGGTCCACCGTCAACCTTGTTGTGAAACAGAATTGGTAGTGTATCAAGGTCTATCTTATCTTCAATCACCTCTTGACATGGAGCATCCTCAATCTGCTCGGGTTTGCTACGGTTCTCTATTGCGTTTGTGAGAGTTGGGATTATCTGCTCAGTTGTGATTCCGAAGTAATCTGCAACCTGCATCTTGTTACAGAACAGGTTACCTGCCACTCTGAACTCACTCTCTTTAACATTCTCGAAGAGTACCGGTTCAGGCTCGAGGGTCTTCAATACTCCTGCAATCTCTAGATTCCTAGAGATTTCCTTACTGATAGTAGTGATTTTCCCCTTCTCTTGCAGTATCTTGATGTATTCTTCAAGTATCATAGGTTCACCTCAAAGCCCAAATTTTGTTGTCCATACTCCCGCAGCGCCACTTTTCTTCAGCGCTTCTGCAACCTTCTTTGCTGTTGCTTCATCAGGAGCAAGGGCTATCATATTTCCACCTCTGCCAGTACCTGTCATCTTAGCTCCCAAAGCTCCAGTTTCCCGGGCAACACTCACAAGATGGTCAAGTTCTTTGCAAGAAACAGTCATTTCCTGCAATAAAGCGTGGTTTTTGTTCATTAATTCGCCAACTTTGCCAAAATTCAAGTCAATCAAAGCCTCTCTCGCTTCATTGACAAGCTGAACATACTGTTCTGACATGGAGTCAAACCAAGCAGGATCTGCTTCTTTCTTCTTCGCTACATCACCGACGACGACTTTCGTACTGGCTGTCAATCCTGTTGATGCAATCACAAGGTTCCCAGGCTTTCCGAGCTTCAAGGTTTCGAAATTAGGAGGACCACCGCTCAAATCACGTGTAAACCAGATGAGACCTCCAAATGTTGAAGCAGTGTTGTCCAATCCTGATGGAGTACCATGATAGCCCATTTCTCCTATGTATGCTGTTTCATTGACTTGGTCATCATCCAGATCTAGGGAATACTCCTCACTCAAAGCCCTCGCAATAGCCACACAGCTTGCTGCGCTTGCTCCTATGCCAGAGGCACAGACCAGGTCACCTCCAAGATCAATCTGGAATCCTGTCTTTGTTACATCGATATTGAGATGATCTAGCATCTTGTTAATCGATGCCTTCTGCTCCTCGTACTTCTTCTCCTTGTAACCGGGCATAGCAGGTCGATTATCAACAAGTTTCCACCCGAAGGACCGTACACGTGTGATTTTGGCTGTAGTTTCTGAAGCAATACCTGCTGCAAGAGCAGGAAGTCCATAGACCACAAAGTGCTCTCCAAAGAGAATTGACTTACCTTTTCCTGAACCTGATGACATTCTCTCTCACTCATAGAACAGTATGAAGCCGCCATAGATACTCGGTACTTTTGAAGTTGTCCTTCGACATTGTTATAATCAGAGGTATGTGCAAGACAGACCAGATGGATTGTGAAGAGTAAATGAAGTTTCTTGACCTGTTCTGTGGCGCTGGAGGTTTTTCCTTTGGATTCAAACCACATATTGGTGATACACATTACGCCATAGACCTTGATCCTTCTGCCCTAGAAACTTACAAGCTCAACTATCCCCACTCCACTGTCTGGGAAGCTGACATCCACAATCTTCACTCTACACAAATCGAAGAGGCGCTTGACGGATCACCTGATGTCATTATTGCCTCTCCACCATGTGAGGAATTCAGTAAGGCCAACCCTGATAGCAAGAGGTCTGCTACAGAACGGATTTACGGTGAAGGGACTGCAAAGCTGCTACTAGATGCTATCAGAATCATTGGCGACCTCTCGCCAAAGGTGTTTGTTATTGAAAATGTGGCTGCAATACTGAATTCTGGTGGAAGAGAGATTATCCAGAAAGAGATAGAACGTGTCGGGATTGACGATGTGTACATCAATCTGATTCGAGCGCACCACCACGGCAATCCCTCCAGACGACTTCGTGTGTTCATCAGTAACATCAAACTGAAACCACCCAGAAGATCTCCACCTTCCGTCATAGAAGCGATTGGCGACCTCCCCAAACTTGGAGTGAATCTAATCTTCGACCCTGAGATAGATGTTCCAAACCATATTGAGTATCCAATATCTGATGAGAAACAGAAGGCGATATACAAAACAAGATGGGGTCAAGGTGCTAGAAGGTTCCGTGTTTCCAAGAATCGGAGCCTACCAAACTGGGTCCGTCTTTACCCGGACCAAGTTTCAACTTCGATAAACGGTCTCTCTCGGTATATTCACCCCTACGAGAACAGGCTTCTGACTGTGAGAGAACATGCACGGCTGATGAGTTATCCCGATTCCTTTGTCTTCACGGGGTTCTCCGACAGCCAATACAATCAAGTGGGTGAGAGTGTTCCCCCACTTGTGTCAAAACTAATTGCACAGGAGGTTTGTGCCAAGATTGCCTAATCCCTTCAAGAACATCTACGTGATTTTACACAATGTCCATTCTGCATCAAAGACAGTAGAAACAGCCCAAGTAGTCTACGGACTTGGTTTCTCTAACTTTGTAGTTTCCAAGGCTGAGGGTTCCGCAGCACAAGCTGGTGTGCCTGATGCAAACCGCCTAGCAATGAGAATGAAACAGAACTTCATGGTTCTTCCAGATATCAAAGATGTCTTAGAAGTTCTCAATATTAAGCACCCCTATCTCATCACATCTCCGGTCCTTACAAAGGAACGTCTGGACTTTGATCAGCTTGTGGAACAAGCAAAGACTGGAGATAGAATAGCTATCATGCTCTCCGGCAGTAACAGTTCTTTTTCTAGAAAGGAGATGGATTTTGGTGAATGTCGTAGTCTAGATGCTCAAGTCGATATAGGCCCTGCAGGCACTGCAGGGATCATCCTTCATGCGTTATCAAAAAAGAAGTAGTAATGGTGGGCCGGACGAGATTCGAACTCGCGATCCCTTGGATCCGAACCAAGAATCATACCAAGCTAGACCACCGACCCATGAGTTCGAATCAGTCCCCGGTCGGATTGGATTTAATCATTTCGTTGAACTTCTCTCTAAGCCAATCTACCGAACCTAGAAAAATACCATCAGTACTGAACACCTCAGAACCAATGAAATTGACACATTGGTTCTCAAAAAACGGTCCTTGAAACTTAGTCTTAGGATAGTTGACAGAAATCCCTGATAGTAGTTCATTGAAACTAGGAAGAGTGACCAAGGTTGATTCAGGGTCATCAGGAAACTCAAGGATGTTCATGGCACGCCTTACACAATTCTTGTCAAGTACTGATTTTACAACAATGGGAACGGTTCCTGCATATCTTCTTCTTGATCCACGACCTATCTCAGGAACCGAAGCATCTCGAAACCTGCGAATTGCAGGGTGGTTGTGACCCATGACAATCAATTTGGCATCCAGAATCTCTGGGTTTGGCCACGAATGGCCATGTAGAAGCCCAACCTGCTCATCCTTCGAACCGGTCAAATGTCCTCTGACACTAGTGACCTCAACATCTCGAGGAAGTAGCGCCTGCAGGTCACCATCATGATTTCCTGGGATGATTGTCACATCTAGGTGGTCTGTCAATGCTTCCATGAACTCGGGTATTATCTCCCAGTTGTAGAAACTGTCTGTTAGGATTGTGTGTTTGACATCCCCAATAATGAATAGATGTGACACCTTGTGGTTCTTCACCAATATCTCGATTCGTTCCAGAATAATCGGATGCTGTGGTGGAAACTGTACACCTCTGTTTTCAGCTAGTTCTTCTTCATAACCAAGGTGCAAGTCTGATATGAGGAGGACTACCCCATCATCCTGAGTGATAACCAGTCCTCGGTCATCGAATATAGTTTCCATCGCAAGTATGTCATCTAATATACAACATTTTAACCTCGTTATACCAGAAATCAGAGTGAGAATCATGTCCCTTCCAAAATCTGAGGTGAAAAGACTCTCTAAGGAGAACCTCACACAAGAAGACATCGAGTACTTCAAAGAGAAGTATGAGAAGAAGTTTGTAAAAGCACTAAGAACTGTTGAGGAAGGGAAGGTAGTCAAATACCATTTCAATCCAAGTGATTCTGTGACTTGGATAGTGAATGGGAAACGCCGACATTATCTTGTCATTCCTGAGCTTTATTGTACCTGCAGGAGTTTCTACCAAGAGGCTGTCATTGCACGTGAAACAAACATGTGCTATCACCTATTGGCACAACGAATAGCCGAGATTCGTGAGGAATACAAGACTAAGGAGTCAACTGACACTCAACGAAGAAAGCTGTATGTGGAGTGGCGTAGGACTGACTGACCATAGTCGCATATGAGGATAACTTTAAAACACGGCCTAGGGTCAAGCACGCTGACTGAGCCAAAAGGTCGGAATATCAAAATGAGTCAGCTCAGACATGCCCCTAGAGTACTTGCAACAGTAGTTGCCGTAATGGTTCTTCTATCCAGTCTCCAGACTGGTGTGATGGCCCAAGCAGATTTAGATCCCATTGTAGTACTCTACGATGCAGGCCATGATCAGCAACACGATGTCACAGATGTCGATGATGGTTTGAAACTAATGATGGACATGGTCAATGCATCAACAAGATACATTGTTCGAATAACCGACGATCCGTTGACACAATCTGCCCTTAATGATGTAGATATTCTAATTATCGCCGCTCCTGATGATGATTCACCCTACTTAGGTTCAGAAGCAGATGCAATTTCGGAAATGCTCGCTAATGGAAGCTCGTTATTCCTGTTAGGCGACCCAACCATCGATGATAACTCACAGTATTGGGGCGAAGGACCAATGCAAGACATGGGTGAGAACTTTGTCCTGAACGACCTTCTTGATAGCATCAATGTGACTGGTGTTCGTTTCAGTATCAACGAAACAGAATCTGGAAGTCTCTATGCTGATACAATGTTTGATTACGATAACCCCATCTTCAACTCTTCCTATCCGTTTATGATAGAGCTTGACACGACCACATGGGAGTCAAATCATCCAATATTCAGAAACATCAACGAACTATACACCATGACTTCTACCCTGAAACCAGTCGAGCTCACAAGTGGGATTGCTTCAGGATATGAAACCACCTTTGCACAGTATAAGAGAAGTGCCTCTAACTGGGCAAACTACTCCTATCCGAACATGACTCTTGCAGATTTCGAACTGAATCCACTTGATTATTCTGCAATTAATGGCACATTCCCCTCGTGGATGTCCGCCTTTGAGTATGACGAGAGCAGAATTGTTGTGATGGGATCAGCAATCATGTTCACTGGAAGGAATCTGGATTATCCAGAAACTGATTTGCGATGGTTCTACATGGGAGATAATGCACGTTTCTTCATGAATATCATAAACTGGTTGTCTTACGAATTTGTTCAAGCGCCCAGTGCAATATTCCCGATGTTGGTCATATCAACTGCTGTCCTAGCCATTGGTCTTGTATTCTACATATCTAAGAAGATCAGGTAATCGCCCACTTGGGTCTGTCCAAACCCAGTTCGGCTAGTAATCTATCTATAGTTGAAATCAGGTTCGAGATTCCCTGTTTCTTATGAGCTGCTGTTTCAATTATGACAGGACTCTTGCTTGGGAATGCTTCATGAAGTGTTGTTTCCAAGAAATCAATCTCACCCAAAAGATCACGTTTCTTGACTTTGTCTGCTTTATTTGCCACCACAATCACATTTGGAACAATCTCAGAAAGAAAACTATAGAATTCAACATCTATCGGAATCTCTCCCCGAGATGACCACCTCTCAAACAATTCTCTGAATAGAGATATGTCAATTATCAGAATTGCTAGGACAATATTGTCCTGCCATGACTCTAGCTTCTGAACGATGTTGCTCTTTGTTTCCTCGATTGTTGTCTTACTCTGCCCAGCCATGAACCCAAATCCAGGAATGTCCACAATTGTTACTGGTCCAAAATCAATCATTAGCTCCCAACGAGTACTTCCAGGTTTTTTTCCCACACGTACTTTCTTACCAGTCAAGGCACGGATTGTACTGCTCTTTCCTACATTGCTTCTACCTGCAAATACAATCATTGGCTTCTTTGACTTACCAGTATGGTCGGGTTCGTTCATATTCCAATTCTCCCTTGGCAATAGCTCTGAGAATATCAAGCCGGTCTTTCAATCCGGGTCTCAGAATCCTCGATGCTGTGGTTGCTCCAATACCTCTTCCTGCAAGAACCAGCAGTGCTGTTCTTCCATAACGTGACACAAGTTCAGCGACTAGAGAAGCCGCTCTAAGTTCTTTTTCATCACTTCTTGTGAGTTTTTCCCCACGTATTCGCTTTGCTATTATCTTTGGAAAATCCTTCTTCTTGGGTGATATCGCTGCAATCATCTTGGAATCGCATATTGGACATTTGACGTCCTCGTCAAGGGTCGATAGTGTTCTAACAGAGTTCCAATGGTCACTTGCCATACAGATCAGTCTGAACTTCGTTGAAAGTAATCTCTCCTCCATCATCCGAAGTACTTCATCTTCCTCGGTAATCTCACCCATCACCTCAAACCGTGTCTTCTCCTCAATGATGAGTCGAGCCAAAGGTGATGGTGTTTCAGTGACGACCGTATGGACATTGAGGTTTCCACTAGAATATCTGTCAAATACTCCCATTACTCTCCTCTCATCCATCTTGTCATCTAAGACCTCCCGCATCGCCTCCTCAAACACAGGAGAACCTTCTAGCGATTTGATGAGGTACTTGACAGGGACCTCTTTGTGCTTGGCATCTCTCTTCACAACATCCATTCTTCTAGCAACATGAATAAATCTAGACGCAAAATTCTGAGTGTGCTTCATGGCGAGACGGAGTATAACAGAAACCTGCTCCCCCGAATACTCCTGGAGGACATCTATAACCCAACTAGGATTGACTCTTTTACCAGCTGTGAAGAGTATGCGATAGGGGTCTCTCTCAACTGCCACCTCAACGCCAAATCTAGTAGTCAGAAGTGATGCAATTACAATCCCTAGAGTTTCGTTTGCCTTGGTTCCCAGAGGTGCATGCAGCACTAGTCCAGTTTCAAAATCCTCAATTACAAAGAGGTCCTCCGTAGGAAGTTTTTCTAGAACCTCTTTACTTGTCTTCAGAGTTTCCAGCAGATACTCATGTGAGTCTTGAGCTATCCCGTACTCCTTTTGCAGCCATTTACTTGCTATCTTTGGGTCTTTGTCTAGAATAGTATTCCAGACCTTTGCAACCTCTGAGGCCACTTCAAATGGAACAGGTATCATCTCTCCAACCCAACGTGGTGCCTCAGTGTCTGTACCACCAGCTGGAACACACATGACCTCACTTGTTTCGTCATCTATACTGACCACATTCCAAGGTCTACCTCTTATCACAAACACTGAACCAGTTTCAACATTAGAAACTACGAAGTCCTCATCAAGCACTCCTATGGATGTACGTGTCGTCATGTCCACAGCGTTGACCTGCCGTACATCCGGAATTGTGCTCAGGTGATCATAGTAGAACATCCTAGTTCTTGGTCCTCTCTTAACCAAGGGTTCTTTAATTTCGAGAATCTTGCGTCCACGCAAGAACTCCAATAGAGCATCCAATTCCTTCTGAGTAATCTCAGAAAATGGATAGGCTGAACAAATGAGTTTCAATAAGTCATCTTTACCAATCTCATCCATGTCAAGAAGCACACCAGCAATCTGTTGACTGAGTACATCCCACGACTTCTTTGGGATTCTTGCATTCTCCACCTTGTTCTGTCTAGCGCGTCTGAGGATGACCCCTGACTCAATGATGTCATCAAGGTTGACCGTTGCTATGACTACTCCTTTTGATGACCTGCCAACCCCATGACCAGACCTACCTGTTCTCTGAAGCAGTCTCGCCACTTCCCTGGGTGATGAGTATTGAATCACCAAATCTGCCAGTCCTATGTCTATCCCCAGTTCTAGACTAGAAGTAGCGATTATAGCCTTTGAAGCTCCAGTCTTGAGCCTATCTTCCGCGTTGAGTCTGGCAGTCTTAGAAAGAGAACCATGATGAACATCGAACTCGTAGGGTGGCGAAACCGCTCTCATCTTTGCCCCTAACACCTCAGAAAATGACCGGGTATTTGTGAAGACCAGTACTGATTGATGATTACTGATTAGGTCGACAATCGATTCCAAACGTGCAACGGAGTGAGGAGGATACGATATCTTCTTGGCTAGCGCTTTGTGTTTGTCCGTCGGTTCCGGCACCTCTACTTTCAAGTCCATTTTACGCTTACCATAGCCTGCCCATACTGTCTTCGCTGACTTGACACCTCCTAACAGGGAAGCGACTTCCTTTGGATTTCCGACAGTAGCGGACAGTCCAATACGTTGTACTGGTGCACCCACTAACTTGTCAAGTCGCTCAAGACCCATACTGAGTTGGATACCTCTCTTACTGTCAGCGAGATCATGCACCTCGTCAATAATTACTGCAAATACAGTCCTGAGATGATATCTCAGTCTTTTACCAGGAAGAATGGCCTGAAGTGACTCTGGTGTTGTAATTAGTAAGTTGGGTGGTTTGATTGCTTGTTTTCTTCTTGCATACTGAGTTGTGTCACCATGACGTACTGCAACAGTCAGTCCTAGATGGTTGCAGAGATCCTCAATTCGTTTGAACACATCACGATTCAGTGCTCTGAGGGGTGTGATATACAAGATATAGAATCCGAACAGTTCCTTGGACTTCTGCATTTTTTGCAGTCTATGAAGTAACGGTAGCAATGCAGCCTCGGTCTTTCCACTCCCAGTTGGTGAGAGAAGTAGTGCATTCCCTTGCTCTTTAAGTATTAGAGGAATTGCCTTTTCTTGAATCTCAGTGAACTTTAGGATGCCAATTGACTGAAGGAAGTCAGCAATCTCCTCACTGAGGGGTTCAAACGGATTCATTTGGGTGTCGTCCTATCCCCCAAATGTCGGCATTCATTAATCAAGATGCGTATATCAGTCCTGAAGGTCACCTCTGCATCCTCTAGTCTGGATTCCAGCTCCTTTAGGACAGAGTCAAGAGTGTCAGTTTCTCTCTCAATCTCATCAACAAGCGACTTCATCAAATCTAGATTTGCAAAATGTGATGCAACCTTTTCAAAAGCAGTACGAACAATCGAACTTGTCATCGGGAACAACATCCCGTGGTCTATTCTTCCTCTTCCTCACCATAGACCATATAGCCCATCGTAAGTAAGAGAGCCAAGATTCCCATTGCAGCTAGTACGATAAACAGGATGGAAATGAAGGTATTAATGGCCTGCATCAGAATCTTGTGCCCACGGACAGAGTCTGCTTATAACCATTGCTGAATGTTAGACGTTGTACTGCATCAGGCCTCTGCCTTTCGACTCTCGTAGAACCTATCGATGAATGATCCATAGATGTCTACTGGCTCAGTTAGAGGGTTGACTTCATCAATTGTCATCTCTAGACCACACGAACCACACTTCACGGTAGCCATGCCATTATCTCGATAAAGCTCGATTTTGATTGCTGTATTCCCACAGTCTGGACATGGATACACATCTGGAATTCGTTTCTGTGGTCTTCGACGTACCTTTTGTCTTCGTCTTCTTCCCATGAAGCATCACCCTTTACCTATTTCACACATATCAGAGCAACTGCCCCGAAAGAAATAGAGCGGGCTCACCCGCTCGGGTGTTAATTTAAGCGTTTTGTTGAATGACCTTCAGGACTATTGCGAAGGCTTCTTATTGTGTACTGCTCCGCCTCGCTTAGATATGTCAGACCTCTCGAAAAACGCTCAGTGCGTTCTCAAGATACTCGAAGACTCAGAGTCATTGACTACCACAGAGATTCTTGGGATTGCAGCTACTGAGAAATATGCCAAACTTTGCGTTGATTGTGCAGGTGGAGATGCCTTTGTAGCTGCAGCAAACCAGCTAGTAGAGAAAGGATTAATCACCAAGAAATTCGGCAAGGGAGGTTACCGGTGGCAACTGGCTAAGGATTGATTCCCATGGTAGACTGGACAAAGATCAGAAGCGACTTTCCCGCCCTTGAACGTACTATCAATGGACGTCCAGTAGTATACCTGGACAGCGCATGTATGGCTCTCAAACCTCGACAAGTACTCAAAGCCATGAATGAATACTACGAGTTATACCCCGCTTGTGGAGGAAGAAGTATCCACAAATTCGGGGAAGAGGCATCTAATGCATATACTGCAGCGAGAGGTAAATTTGCGAAATTCCTGAATGCTGCTGATGAGGCAGAGTGCATCTGGACCAGAAATGCTACAGAATCACTGAACATCGTCGCCAGCTCCGTCAAATTGCCAAAGGATTCCAAAATAATCACCACATCACTCGAACACCACAGCGGTTCACTTCCCTTTGTTGAACGAGCTCGTAGAGATGGTCTGGACATAGAGATAGTCAAGGCACAACCTGACGGTACATTCGACATAGAAGACTGGAAAAATGCCCTTGACAACAAGACCAGTCTTGTATCGGTTGTCCATTCATCTAACGTGACCGGAACTGTTGCACCTATGAAGGAGATTGTGGAGTTGGCTCATGATCGAGGAGCTCTCGTCATGTCTGATGATGCCCAATATGCCCCACACCATCCGCTTGATGTTCAAGCCCTAGATGTTGATTTCTCAGCCATCTCTGTCCATAAGATGTGTGGGCCGACTGGGATGGGTGTGCTTTATGGCAAGCTAGAACACCTTGAGTCAATGAACATGGCACTCTATGGTGGCGACACAGTGAGTGATGTGCGTTTCGAGAATGGTAAGATACTTCCTGAATACTTACCTCCACCGGAGAAGTTTGAAGCTGGACTACAGAACTATGCTGGTGCTATTGGTGCTGGTGCCGCAGCAGAATATCTTCAATCTGTGGGCATGCATGAGATTGAGAAACACGAACGCTCACTACTTGAAGTGGTCTTGAAGAAACTCTTAGACATGGAACATGTCCATATCCTTGGAACTGATGATATCAAGATCAAAACTGGCTTGGTCACATTCAATGTTGACACTGTTTCTTCTGCACATGATGTTGCTACTTTCCTGAATGATGAGTTCAATATCATGGTCCGTAGTGGGTGGCATTGTGTTGGACCCTTTCATTATCAGATGGGTATTGATCCGAAGAAAGGGACAGCAAGAGCCAGTTTTTACATATACAACAATCAAGATGATGTTGACGCCTTTCTATCAGGAATGGAAACCCTCATCGAGGCTAGCAAGTGAGAATCAGAAGCAATCAGTATTTGGAAATAGCCCATGGACTCCATCGAGTTTTCTCTTCTCTTTCGCTCAGATTACTCAGAAGTTTCTTTCGGAGTTTGTAAAGCTCGCCAAACCGAAGTGTGTTGGAATAGTGTGAAAGACTGCGTGCAATCTCATCAAATATGGTGATTGGGACATTTCTGAAACAACCAATGACATAGTTCTGATTCTTCTTTCCCTCTAGGAACGCCTTAAGGACACCTCTCAGATAGTTGCGCTCTGCAACAACCATACGTGTAGGACTCATATCATTACAGTGTTAACTGTTCAAGATTATAAAAATGAATAATATGATTATTTGATAAAAAAGGGAGGTAGAACCGAGTAAGATACCCGGTTTCTAGCCTACTTCTTTCTGAATCTCTTCTTTCATCCGCTTAATCTCTCTCACGGGATCTGCAAACTCAAAACCACTGGCTGAGAGGTCAAATGAGTCACGGAACTTCTTGACTCGACCATAGACCGCAATGTATCTCCCGACGACCTTATCCGCGTTCTCTATGAGAGGTTGCTCACTTCTTCCTGTCTTCTTGATCATCTCATTGGCTTCTTCTGCAGTCATCTGGAGAAGCTCTTCACCCACCTTTCCAAAGAGTGTGACTCTAATTGAGCCCGACCCGTCGTCCACGGTTATCTTGTATAACATTCTTGGTTCAGGTTTCTTGATCTCCCCGCAGGACTTGCATGTGTATCCACTATCAACCTCGTCCAGCTTCTTACTACAACTTGGACATGCTTGATATATTGGAGACGTGGACTGACTTAGATTCACAACAATACCACAGACCTCTGCACTCTTGCCCTCCATACCGTCATCAATGTCTTCAATCATCATCCTTGATGCTTTAGCCATAGGCTGTTGGGCAATCTGAGACACATCCAATTTCTTGAGCTTGGAACCCTTGGGATTAATGTGAATCTCGGCTTTTCGACCCACTTGGAACTCTACTCCACCTCTGTATCCCTCTTTCACATATCCATGAAGGATTCTGATGATGTGTCCTTCTTCCAAGTCCTCTATCTTATCTACATCATCATTCCAAAAGGTTACACGAGTCTTGCCCGACTCATCAGCAATAACGATGTTCCTGACACGTCCCTCAGATCCGTCCTTTGATGTGAATGTATTGATATCGTAAACCGTGACAACCTTGCCTTCAATGTCAACATCCCACATTCCTGTTGTTAGATCACCGATTGCTTTCATACCAAGCGGTTCCGAACCACCAGAACGAGCCACCTCAACAGCATCAATCTCTTCCTTAAGATCTCGATCAATTGATGCCGCTCGCCCCACATGAACCTCGACCTCTGTTCCATCTCGGTTCAATCTGGTGTTTGTACCCCTGAGGTGTATGACTTCTCCCTCTTCTGCATTCTCCATATCCGAGGCTTTGTCATCCCAGAAGACAAGTCTTACAGTTCCAGTTTCATCAGCCCCAACAATACTCAGTACTTTCCCTTCAGAACCGTCTCTTTGTCTGGTGAAGGTAGATAGTTTGAACACACGCTGGACTTGTACCTTCATGCTTACGTTGAACAGTCCATCCTTGAGGTCTGAGATCTTCTGGTCCTCAGATGTATCACCAAAGTCGATATCCAAGTCATCAATCTCATACTCTTCAAGGACTCTGATTAGTCCCATCCTTCCTAGGTTCAGTTCCAATGCGTCACCAAGTCCCTTCTTCACATAAGCTCCGCGTATCTGGATGACATCATCGATTGATATCACCTCATCAGACTCACTGTCCTGAGCTACGATGTTTGTCTTCTCGTCCCATAGAACCACTCTGATGCTTCCAGTTTCATCAGAAACCATAATGCTGGCAACTTTTCCTTCTCCTCCTCCCTCTTTTCGGGAAAAGGTCCTCACTGTTCCAATATTGATTACTTTGGCTGTGAGAGCGATGTTCCGAGTAGTTTCTGTGATATCCTCAATCCTCTGACGTGCTTTTGGTGAGATTTGATGAAGATCAACGCCGAGTTCTCTTGCCACTATCATAGCAGCTGACTCGTCATTAATCACCTCCCTCCCCAGTTCGTTCCGTTTCTCCTCGATCATTTTCAAAATGTCTTTGCGTTCATAATCTGACCTGTGTTTTAGAATCAGTTCAATCGTTTCCTCAAGAGTGAGCAAATAGGTCACCTTCCGTATCCATATGGTGGCTTAGGCCGTTTTATGGTCATGTCCAGATGCTTTAAAGTAATATCCTCCGTAGGCACGAGCTTGGAGAATTTTTAGTATCGTTAAGCGAAACACAAAATACCCCATCCCGACAGAAACAAGTTGAGTTGTAGTGACCGAACCTGAACTGAGCCATCCTGAACATAGTATCTTCTATGAGCAGTATTTTGCTGCATTAAATGAGGAAATTCACACACTGTACGCCATAGCAGAAATGGCTCGTTTACGGGGCTATGACCCGACTACTAGGGTCGAAATACCTCCAGCTCATGATGTAGCAGCTCGTGTCGAGGCGACACTTGAGGGTCCCACCGGAGTTGCAAACAGAATCCGTGAACTACAAGAAACCAAGTCCCGTGAAGAGGTTGCCTTTGCAGTTGCCAAGGAGATTGCAGAAGGCACACTCGGTGGGATTGAAGACCCTGAGAAAGCTGCTGATAAGGCTGTCAGAGTAGCCCTATCAATTCTTACAGAGAGCATCACAGCAGCCCCTCTCGAGGGAATTGCGAGAGTCCGAATAAGAGGGTCTGGTGACGAACAATATCTGGCTCTATACCTAGCTGGACCAATACGTGCAGCAGGTGGAACAGAGGCTGCAATGACCGTTCTTGTTGCTGACTACGTACGTCAAGTGCTAGGTCTGCCAGCATTCAAGTCCACAGTAGATGAAACAGAACGCGCCTTAGAGGAGGTTGAACTCTACGCACGAAATGTCCACCTCCAGTATCCTGTCTTTCCAGAGTTAGTACGTTTTGCTGCATCGCGTTTACCAATCATGTTGACTGGTGAACCCACAGAGGAGTTTGAAGTATCAGGAAGTCGTGATTTGGACCGTATTGAAACGAACCGTGTACGTGGTGGAGCTGTTCTCGTCCTCAACGATGGTGTTGTTGGAAGGGCTGTAAAACTCGCGAAGAATGTAAATGTTATTCAAATCAGTGGCTGGGAATGGCTTGATGAACTCTCAGCAAAGATGTCAAAAGTGACATCTAGTGATGAGGAAGACACGACAGATAAGAAACTCGAACCAAAGTCTGATTATTTGGCCGATGTTATTGGCGGTAGGCCTGTATTCTCACACCCCTCACGAATAGGGGGATTCAGACTTAGGTATGGCAGGTCTCGAAACACAGGACTTGCAGGTGTTGGAGTTCATCCTGCAACCATGTACATTGTTGAAGAGTTCTTAGCACCTGGAACTCATATTCGTACAGAGCGACCTGGTAAGGGATCCATTGTCACACCTGTTGACTCTATTGAGGGACCGATAGTCCTCTTGAAAGATGGTTCCGTAGTACATGTAAAGAACACTGACGAAGCAAGAATGCTGGAGGGTAAAGTGGAAAAAATCCTATACCTTGGTGATATTCTTGTTGCTCTCGGTGAGTTTCTTGAGAATAACCATCCACTTGTCCCCTCTGGATATTGTGAGGAGTGGTGGTCTCATGATCTCGATCATGCCGTTTCCCAACTCAGTCTACCTGAGATGAAGAAACGCCTATCAAAGACTGATATGACTCCTGAATTCGTTAACCAACTGATTCTTTCACCACTCATCCAGACTCCAACTGCATCTCAAGCGGTTCATCTATCTAAGAAACTGAAGGTTCCACTTCATCCTGCATACCTACATCGGTGGATGGCACTTAATCCAGATGACACTATCAAGTTAAGAAAGTGGCTTCTCACAAAGCACACAATCAAAGAATCTGTCATGATACTCCCCAATAAACCCGAATTCAAACAGCTGTTAGAGAAGGTAGCAATTCCTCATACACTGTCGTCCAACGGAAAAAAGATTCACCTGACTGATGATCCCGTATCCATTCTGGCTCAGCTTGGGAAGAAGGAAGCTCAGCCAGAAGGCAAGACATCGCTTGCATTGATGAATTCGGTTTCATCTGTCAAACTAATGGATAAGGTCGGATTTTCTATCGGTGCCAGGATGGGAAGACCTGAGAAGGCTGAAGAACGTAGGATGAAACCGCCTGTCCAGGCATTATTCCCTGTTGGTCGCACAAAAGGTACCGAACGTCGAATAGAGAAGGTGGCTGAGAGTATAGAACACATTTCACCACTTGATTCGTTTGAGGATGACTATGCTGGAATAGATGTCCCTGAAACAACCGGTGTTGAACTTGAGATGGTCTCTCGGATATGTCCAGAATGTTCTGATGAAACCTTTGAGTCAAGATGTCCAAAATGTAAGATACACACCAATGTTCAGCCATGGTGTTCCCACGAAGATTGTGGAAGGCCAATTGATTCTAACACAGGGATGTGTCCGTATAGTCATGATGTAAATCTCATTCGTGTAACGAAAAAGGTTCCAGTGGATATTACAAGCTTGATAAATCGTGTCAAGACTGAAGTCAGCGAATTCGAGGCACATGGTGTCCGAGGTGTTCTAGGTCTTACAAGCGATTACAAAATCCCTGAATATCTTGGAAAGGGTATATTGCGAGCCAAACATGATGTCTATTGTTATCGTGATGGAACAGCCCGTTTCGATGCCACTGATGCACCACTCACACATTTCACACCAAGAGAGATTGGTACTCCAATAAGTCGTCTTCATGAATTAGGATACATTACTGACCAGGATGGTGAACCGCTGGTTTCAGAGGACCAGGTTGTAGAGCTTAAGGTGCAAGACATTGTGGTGCCTGAGAACTGTGCAATGTACTTGGTGAGGGTCGGACGATTCATTGATGATTGTCTTGAGAAGATATACGGTATGGACCGCTACTATCGATTCGATGCCCAAGAGGATGTTATTGGACAGTTAGTTATTGGTCTAGCACCACACACCTCAGCTGGTATCATTGGTCGAATCATTGGGTTCACTAACGCCAGTGTCTGCTATGCACATCCATACTGGCATGCCGCTAAGAGAAGAAACTGTGATGGTGATGAGGATGCAATCATCCTTGTACTTGATGCACTCCTCAACTTTTCTAAGAGCTACCTTCCTGCTGGAAGAGGTGGCTTGATGGATGCGCCGCTTGTTCTGTCAGTCATTCTGAATCCTACTGAGGTTGACGATGAGAGTCACAACATCGAAGTCTGTAGACGATATCCTGCTGAGTTCTATAACATGGTGGCTGAAGCTAGACATCCAAAAGAGGTCGAAGATCTTGTTGACATTATTTCTTCACGATTGAATTCAGCTGCACAGTATGAAGGATTTGGATTCACACATAGCACATCATCTTTTGATATGGGCCCAAAGAATACAAGATACAAAATCTTGGGTAGTATGGATGAAAAGCTCGGGGCTCAACTGAAACTTGCTACTCTAATCGCGGCAGTCGACTCCAAGGATGTTGCTGAACGAGTACTTTCGCATCACTTCTTCCGTGACATTCGTGGTAATCTACGGGCTTATTCTACACAGAAGATACAGTGTCAGAAGTGTCGGAGGGTCTACAGAAGAATTCCATTATCAGGGAGCTGCATATGTGGGAATACTCTCTCACTAACTGTCCGGCAGAAGAACATCTCAAAATACTTGGAGGTGACGAGAAAAATCATCGAAGACCATGGTCTAGACCAGTATCTCCAAGAACGATTGAAGCTAATCACAGCATCTCTAGATTCTCTGTTTGTATCTGAACAGACAACTCTGACCGACTTCTTTGAATCCTAGTCTGAGTCTAGAGCCTTGAGAGCCAAGTGTAGTAGGTCTCTGTCCTCAATCATACCAATGAGGCTTCCAGTCACTGACAGAACAGGTGCTTGATCAATATCCTCATTGCGAAGAGTTCTTACACATTCAGAAACAGTAGTAATCTCACTGAAGCTGATGATGTTCTT
>Ga0209536_100005222_pt1 | contig 20283 bp, 21 predicted proteins | sample DeeMarSeWOR28_12_FD_187461 | JGI IMG/M metagenome (GOLD analysis project Ga0209536, IMG submission 187461) | Marine sediment microbial communities from White Oak River estuary, North Carolina - WOR-2-8_12 (SPAdes) (version 2) | ecosystem: Environmental > Aquatic > Marine > Intertidal zone >...
CCGCAGCTCGCGCCGGATCCGGTGAACGAGCCGATGATCCGGCACTGGTGCGAGGCCGTAGGCGACTTCAACCCGGCCTACCTCGACGACGACTTCGCGGCGAAGAGCCTGCACGGGGGCCGGGTGGCTCCGCCTGCCATGCTCCAGGCCTGGGGAATGCCGGGGCTGCGTCCCCGCGCCGAGGCGGCCCGGCCCGGCCCCATGGGCGAGGTGCTCTCGCTGCTCGACGAGGCGGGCTTCACCTCCGTCGTCGCCACGAACTGTCGCCAGGAGTACGCGCGCTACCTGCGCCCGGGCGACCGTCTGAGCGTGACCTCCCAGATCCGCGCCGTCTCCGACGAGAAGAAGACGGCGCTGGGGGTCGGCCGCTTCGTCGACCAGCTGATGATCTACCGCGATGCCGAAGGCGAAGAGGTGGCGAGGATGGAGTTCCGCATCCTCAAGTTCCGGCCGCCGAAGCGACCGGCGGCTGCGGCCGAGAGCGCGAGGCCGCGCCCAAAGCCGGCGCGATCGCGTGACAACGCCTTCTTCTGGGAGGGCGTGGACGAGGGACGGCTGCTCATCCAACGCTGCACCGGCTGCGGACGCCTGCGGCATCCGCCCGGACCGATGTGCCCCGCCTGCCACGGCTTCGACTGGGAGGCCCAGCAGGCCTCGGGCCGCGGTCGCGTGTACAGCTTCGTGGTCGCGCACCATCCGGCGATTCCGCCCTTCGAGTACCCGAATCTGATCGCGCTGATCGAGCTCGACGAGGGGACCCGACTCGTCTCGAATCTGGTCGGCGTATCGCCAGACGACGTCGCGATCGGCATGCCGGTGGAGGTGGTCTTCACCCGGGTCGATCCGGATCTGGTGCTCCCCCTCTTCCGTCCCATCCCCGAGAGGTAGAGAAATGGACTTCTCACTCAGCGAAGAACAGGAAGCCGTCCGCGATCTGGCCCACCAGATCTTCTCGGACCACGTCACCCACGAGCGGCTCCTGGCGCTCACCCGCAGTGGCGAGTGGTTCGACATGGCGCTCTGGGAGGAGGTGACGAAGGCGAACCTGCCCGGCGTCGCCATTCCCGAGCGCTGGGGCGGCAGCGGCTTCGGCCCGGTCGAGCTCTGCCTGATGCTCGAGGCCGTGGGCCGGCACGTCGCGCCGATTCCGCTGCTTCCGACCAGCGTTCTCGGCGCCTGGCCCATCGCCCGCTTCGGCGACGACGGGCTGTGCGAGCGCTGGCTGCGGCCGGTCACCGAGGAGGGCGCGGTGCTGACCGCGGCGCTGACCGAGCTCGGATCCTCTTCGCTGCAGCGCCCGCGGGTCACGGCCCGCCGCGACGGGGATGTGTACCGGCTCGACGGCGTGAAGGAGTGCGTACCGGCCGCGCACCTGGCGGCGGGGATCCTCGTGCCTGCGCGGACCGAGGACGGCGTAGCGGTCTTCCTGGTCCAGCCCGGAGAAGCCGGGGTGGCTTTGGAGCGCCAGGTCATGACCAACGACGAGCCCCAGTCCCGACTCACCTTGACGGGGGCGAGGGTCGCCGCCGGCGACGCAGTGGGGGGGGCGGCGCGCGGGGCGGAGGTCCTGGACGCGATGGTGGCCGTCGCGGAGCTCGGCCTGGCCGCGGTCCAGGTGGGCGTGATCGCAGGAGCGCTCGCGGGCACCGCCGCCTACATCTCGGAGCGAAAGCAGTTCGGACGCCCGATCGGGACGTTCCAGGGCGTGGCGCTGCGCGCCGCCGACGCGTACATCGACGTGGAGTGTCTCCGCGGCGTCGTCTACCAGGCGGCCTGGCGCCTGTCCGCGGACCGTGACGCCGGCGCGCAGATCGGCGCGGCGAAGTGGTGGGCAGCGACGGCCGGCATGCGGGTCGTCCACACCGCCCAGCACCTGCATGGCGGGATCGGCTCGGACGTCGAGTATCCGATCCATCGCTACCTCCTCTGGGCGAAGCAGAACGAGCTCCTGCTCGGTGGTGAGATGGAGCAGCTCGAGAAGCTCGGCCGCCGTCTGGTCTCCGACGACCGGGTGAATGCGGAGGCCTGATGGGGCTGCAGCGGACCCTTCGTGCCGGAGAGGTGGCACCGGGCGACGAGCTTCCGGTGCTCGACGTGCCGGTCACCGCGACGAGCATCGTCGCCGGTGCGATCGCCTCGCGCGACTACCAGGACGTCCATCACGACCGCGATCTCGCCGTCGCTCGCGGTTCGAAGGACATCTTCATGAACATCCTCACGACGAACGGCTATGTGGGCCGCTACGTCACGGACTGGGCCGGCCCGGAGGCGCAGCTGCGCTGCATCGACATCCGACTCGGAGCGCCCAACTACCCCGGTGATCGCATGCGCATGACGGGGCGGGTCGCCGAGGTCCAGCGCGGGCTGGTGACCGTCTCGGTGCGCGGCGCCAACTCCCTGGGCGATCACGTGAGCGGCAGCGTCGTCCTGGAGCTCCCCGGGGCGCCCACTTGAAGAGCGACCGCAGCGAGATCGGCGACCGCGCCGCCATCGTCGGCATCGGGCAGACCGAGTTCTCGAAGGACTCGGGTCGCAGCGAGCTCCGCCTGGCCCTCGAGGCGATCTCGGCGGCTCTCGACGACGCGGGTCTGCGTCCCGAGGACGTGGACGGCATGGCGACGTTCACGATGGACAACAACCCGGAGATCGAGATCAACCGCTACCTGGGCGGTGGCGACCTCAAGTTCTTCTCGCGCACGCACTACGGCGGAGGGGCGGCCTGCGCGCCGATCCTCCACGCGGCGATGGCCGTCGCGACCGGCGTCTGCGAGGTGGTGGTCTGCTATCGCGCGATGAACGAGCGGTCCCAGCAGCGCTTCGGCGCCGGTGTACAGGCGCGGCGCCCCCTGCCGGTTCCGGAGGAGGTGCACTTCGGCTGGCACTCGCCCTACGGGCTCCTCACGCCGGCCTCCTGGGTCGCGATGAACGCGCGGCGTGCCATGCACGAGTACGGCGTCACCTCCGAGGATTTCGGCAGGATCTCCGTGGCGGACCGGAAGCACGCGGCGACCAACCCCAAGGCCTGGTTCTTCGAGAAGCCGATCACCCTCGAGGACCACCAGCGATCGCGATGGATCGTGGAGCCCCTTCGTCTCCTCGACTGCTGCCAGGAGAGCGACGGCGCCGTCGCCGTGGTGGTGACCTCGAAGGAGCGCGGGCGCGACGCGAGGAGGTCGCCGGTGCGCATCGCGGCCGCGGCCCAGGGCGCCACCACCGATCAGCAGATGATGACCCGCTACTACTCGGAGGACATCCTGGGGCTGCCCGAGATGGGCCTCGTGGCCCGACAGCTCTACGAGACCGCGGGCATCGGTCCCGCGGACGTGGCCACGGCGATCTTCTACGACCACTTCACACCCTTCGTGTTGACCCAGATCGAGGAGTTCGGCTTCTGCGGACGCGGCGAGGCGAAGGACTTCATCCGGGACGGCAACATCGAGCTCGGTGGGGGGCTGCCCATCAACCCCCACGGCGGTCAGCTTGGCGAGGCCTACATCCACGGCATGAACGGCATCGCCGAAGGCGTGCGACAGGTGCGCGGCACTGCGGTCAACCAGGTCGAGGGCGTCGAACACGTGATCGTCACCGCGGGAACCGGGGTTCCCACGAGCGGGCTCATTCTGGGAGTGGCCTGAAGCGACCGTGCTCCAGGAAGTGGAGCACCTCCTGCACCGCCTCCGGGTGGCGCATGATGAAGGTGTGGGTCGCGGGGACGACCCGGAAGTCGGCCATCCCCTCGATTCGAGCGCTCTCGACGGCGACGGTGCCGTCGTCCTCGCCCGGGATCAGCCACGACCCCAGCGGGTTCCAACTCCGGTCACCGGCGATCACCCCGAGCTCGAAGTCCACCGGGCCGAGCCGATTCGGAACGCTCCCGGCGTCCGTGCCCAGCTGCGTCGCGGCCGGGCCGGCTCCGGCCTGGAACGCCGGGTTGTCGCGCATGGCGTCGACCAGGACCGTGCCCCGGTTCGGGGGGGCGAGCATGACGACCCGACCCAGGTCGGGCGGTCGGCTCTCGAGGATGTAGGCGCGCACCAGGATCCCACCCAGGGAGTGGGTGACGAAGTGGACGCGGGCCGGCGGATCGGTGCAGCAGGCTTCGACGGCGCGAGCGACGTAGGGGAGGAGCTCCTCCACGCGGCTCTCGCGGGAGGGGTAGTCGAGGTTGCGTACCGCGAGGCCGCGGCTCGATAGTGCCTCCTCGAGGACCGACATGGACCCGGCTCCGCGCCCGAGCCCGTGCAGCAGGATCACCGTCTCGCCGGCGTGGCCGGTTCTCGAGTCCGGCTCGCCGGGGCTCTCTTCGCTGGCGATGGCCGCGCTTCCGAGCAGCAGACCCGCTGCGATCGCCAGCAGCAGCAGGCGGCGAATGCTCCGCCCCGGGTTCTCAGGCGAGCGCACCGGTCCACTCGGCGATGGTGTCGGCGATCTCCGCGAACACCTCCTCCGGCGTCCGACCCGAACGCTTCAGCACGGCGAAGGAGTGGTCGCCCCCCTCCACGACGTGGAGCGTGGCCAGGGCCCCCAGCTCCCGGCAGCGGGGCGTCAGCAGTGTGAGGTTCGCCAGCTTGTCGCGCGTTCCCTGCAGGAAGAGCAGCGGCAGGGCGATCTCCCCCAGGTGGTCTGCCCGCGCGCCGGAGGGCTTTCCCGGAGCGTGGAGGGGGAAGCCGAGGAAGACCAGGCCGCGAACTCCCGGGAGCGGCTCGGCCGCGGCAGCGGTCGATGTCATGCGACCCCCGAGTGACTTGCCGCCTGCGAACAGGGGCAGGTCGGGCGCGGCAGCCGCGGCGGCCCCGACCGCAGAGCGGACCGTCGCGACGAGCACGGCGGTTGGGTTCGGACCGGCGCGCGAGCCCTCCATGAAGGGGAAGTTGTAGCGGAGGGTCGCCACGCCGCGGGTCGCGAGGGACGCCGCCAGCGTCTCCATGAAGGGGTGGAGCATTCCCGCTCCCGCGCCGTGGGCGAGCAGCATGAGGCAGTGCGCCCGGGCCGGGCGCATCAGCAGGGCCGAGACGGGACCCGAGCGCTCGGTGGCGGTGAAGCGAAGCCGCTCCGGCTCCACGCCTCCTCCCCCGGGCGGCTCAGACGAGGCCTCCGCCTCCGCCTCCGCCGCCGAGGCCCCCGCCGCCCTGGCCGGGCAGCGGCCCTCCCGGCACGACGATGCGCGAGGCCTCGCGTCTGCGCATCTCCTTCGCCTCCTCCACCAGGCGTTCCACGGCCTCCTTGATGGCCTCCGGGAACTTCGCCATGGCCTCCTCGAGGTTCGAGGCGTCGATCGGGCACTCGACGGGCAGCGGGCCGGCCTGGGACATGAGGTTCGTCTGTCCCGAGTAGAGCTCCTGGCGCGCGGTGTCGGTCGAGCCGTCGGCCTTCACGGGCACCAGGCGCCGGATCGTCGCGACGCGGAGGTCCGTGTAGACCTCTTCGCGGTAGAGATTCTGGGGATCGACACGGATCTCGCCGAGACCCTGGACTTCTTCATCGCTCACTGGGGAATCCTCTGCGGCGCGCTCGGCAGAAGCGGCTGCGCCGGGACGATGGGGAAGAGAGGCTACCACAGGCCCCGGCGGAGCCTCTGCCGGCCCCCGCGGCGGCAACCGGCCCAGGGAGGGGTTCGCTACCGTCCCGCGTTGCCGCTCCCCCGGGGCCCGGATGCCTCATGCCCACCGATCTCGCCCACGAGCAACGCATCCTGATCGTCCGTCTCTCGGCACTGGGAGACGTGGTGCACGTGCTGCCCCTGCTCGACGTGCTGCGGCGCGCCCGGCCCGACGCCCACATCGGCTGGCTCGTCGAGGAGCGCGCGGCGAGTCTGCTCGAGGGCCACCCCCAGATCGACCGTCTCTGGATCGCTCCCCGAAGAGAGGTCTCGGGGCTATGGCGTGAGCGTCGCTACGCGAAGGCCGTCTCCCGTCTGCGCGAGACCGTTCGGGCGCTGCGCGACGCACGCTACGAGGTGACGATCGACGCCCAGTGCAACTTCCGCTCGAGCAGCTGGGCGCGAATCAGCGGTGCTCCCCGCCGGATCGGCTTCGCACCGCCCTACACGAAGGAGAAGGGCCACTGGCTCTCCACGGAGCGGGTCCACGCGCCGGTGGGCGGACAGCTCAAGGTGCACCGCAACCTGGAGCTGCTGAAGGCCCAGGGGATCGACACGGGCGACGCTCGCGCCGTGTTGCCGCTTCCCGAGTCGGCGCGGGTCTCCGCTCGGGCGCTGCGGCAGAGCATTGCGGCTCCGCGCGCGATCGCGCTGCATCCCGGCGTCTCGGGCCACGGGGCGATCAAGCAGTGGCCACTCCCGCGATTCGCGGCGCTGGCACGTCGTCTGCGCGACGACGTCGACGCCCGCTGCCTGGTCACCTGGGGACCCGAGGAGCGGGCTCTGGCCGAGGAGGTGGTGGCGGCGTCCGAGGGAGCGGCGGAGCTGGCGCCGGCGACGGGATCGCTGCTCGAGCTGGGGGCCCTCTACGAGGAGTGCGACGTCGTGGTCGGCGGTGACACGGGGCCCCTGCACCTGGCGGCAGCGCTCGGCGTGCCGGTGGTGGGGCTCTACGGTCCGAAGGACCCGGCGATCTACGGCCCCTGGAACGGTCGAACGGGGACGGTCTCGACGATCGTCTGGAAGCAGGTGCACTGCAGCCCCTGCCGGCTCCGGCGCTGCGGCAACGTGATCTGCATGCCTGCGATCCAGGTGGACGACGTCGTCGCGGCGGTGCGCCGGACACTCGACGACAGTGCGCCGCGCACCGATCGCTCGCCGCGGCAGGTGGGGCTCAGGGCGTGATCACGACCTTGCCGTAGGTGCGGCGCGACCCCAGCGCTTCCAGCGCCTCGGGCAGTCGCTCCAGCGGGTAGCGCTCGAAGATGACGGGTCGGATGTCGCCGGCGGCGTAGAGGTCGAAGAGCGCCCCGAAGACCTCGGGAATCCGCTCCGGTGCCTTCTGGCTGTGGGCGCCCCAGTGGAGTCCGGTGACCGCGATGTTCTTCAGGAGGATCCGATTCGCCTTGATCGAGGGGATCTCGCCGCCGGCGAAGCCGATGATGACGAGCCGTCCGTTCCAGGCGATGCACTTCAGGCTGCGGTCCGTGATGTCGCCACCGACCGAGTCGTAGATCACGTCGGCGCCACGGCCCTCGGTGAGCTCCATCACCCGGGGGACGAAGTCCTCTTCGCGGTAGTCGATCGCCTCGTGAGCGCCTTCGCGCAGGGCGACCTCCACCTTCTCCGCGCCGCCGGCCGTGGCGATGACCCGCGCCCCCAGGGCCCTTCCGATCTGGAGCGCGGCGATGCCCACGCCCCCGGCGGCCGCGTGGACGAGGAGGGTCTCGCCCTTCGCGAGCTGGCCCCGATCCACCAGGCCCGCGTAGGACGTGGGGTAGATGATCGGCAGCGCGGCGCCCTCCTCGAAGGACATCTCCCTGGGCAGCTTGTAGGTCGATCCGGCGCCGACGATGCAGCGCTCGGCGAAGCCTCCGAGCCCCGCGGACGAAAGGACCCGGTCGCCCTCGGCGAAGTCGCTCACGCCCGGTCCGACCCGCCGCACGACGCCGGCGATCTCGGCGCCGGGTGTGAAGGGGAAGGGGGGCTTCATCTGGTAGCGGCCCTGGACCATCAGGATGTCGAAGAAGTTGCATCCGGCGGCCCGGACCTCGACGTCCAGCCCTCCCGGGACCAGCTCGGGCTCGGGTACGTCGCGCACCTCGAGCTCGGAGGGCTCCATCCATCGGTCGACGACGATCGCGCGCATCGGGTTCCTCCTCCGGTCGCCCATCGGGCGCTCTTCGTGCGACGGACGGCACCGTCGCTGCGTGGACCCTACCACGCCAGCTACACTGCCTCCCCTCGAAGAGGGAGACGCCGTGGGTATCGAGGCAGATGCACTGAAGCGGGCGGTCTGCGCAGAAGTCGATCGCCTGAGCGACGAGCTCCTGCGCATCTCCCGAGCGATCCACGCCGAGCCGGAGCTCGCCTTCGAGGAGCGGGCGGCAGCTCGACTGCTGGTGGACACGCTGCGTACGGCCGGGCTCGAGGTGGAATCGGGCGCCTACGGCCTCGAGACCGCCTTCGCCGCGGAGGTCGGCTCCGGGCCAGCCTGCGTGGCCGTGCTCGCCGAGTACGACGCGCTGCCGGAGATCGGCCACGCCTGCGGCCACAACCTCATCGCCACGGCCGGGGTCGGCGCGGGCCTCGCCCTTTCGGCGCTGGGCGAGCGGCTTCCGGGCCGGGTGCGCATCCTGGGGACGCCCGCGGAGGAGCGCGGCTGCGGCAAGGAGCTGATGGCGCGCCAGGGCGCTCTCGACGGCGTGGACGCCGCGATGATGATGCACCCGTCGAGCGTCAACCTCGTGACCATGCCCTGTGTCTGCCTCGCGGAGCTCGACGTCACCTACCGGGGCCATGCCGCGCACGCCGCCGCGATGCCCGAGCGCGGCGTGAACGCCCTCGACGCGCTGGTGATCGGCTACCAGGCCGTCGCCGCGCTGCGCCAGCACATCCGAACGACCGAGCGCATCCACGGCATCATCACCGACGGCGGACAGGCGCCGAACGTGGTGCCGGAGCGGGCGTCCGGGCGCTTCTACGTTCGCGCGGCCAACGCCGACGCGCTCGAGGCGCTGAAGGGCCGGGTAGAGGGGTGCTTCCGCGCGGGTGCCGCGGCCACGGGTGCGGACCTCCAGCTCGTCTGGGGGGAGGCGGACTATCTCGACATCCGCTTCAACGCCGCCCTGGCCGAGCGCTTTCGTCGCAACGCGGAGGGCCTCGGGCGCGAGTTCTTCCCGATCGAGAAGCTCCCGGCCAGTCTGCAGGGCAGCACGGACATGGGCAACGTGAGCCATCGTGTTCCCTCGATCCATCCGATGTTGGCGGCGGCGCCGCTCCACTGCACGATCCACAACGCCGAGTTCGAGAAGTGGGCCGGCTCCGAGATGGGGGATGCGGCCGCCCTGGACGGTGCGAAGGCCCTCGCGATGACGGCGATCGACTTCCTCACGGACCCGGACCTGCGCGAGCGCGCGCGATCCCTCTTCGAGTCCGGCGGGTGAGTTCGCTCCTCGAGGTCCACGAGAGCGCCTGGATCGCGGACTCCGCTCGTCTCAACGGCCGCATCGCGATCGGCGAGGGCTCGTCGATCTGGCACAACGCCGTCCTGCGGGCGGAGTGTTGCGAGATCCGGATCGGTCGCATGACCAACGTCCAGGACTTCGTGATGATCCACGTCGGCTACGACGACCCGACGCGAATCGGCGACTTCTGCTCGATCACGCACCACGCCACCGTCCACGGCTGCACGATCGGGGACCACTGTCTGATCGGGATCAACGCCGTGGTGATGGAGGGGGCCCGGATCGGCCGCGGGTCCATCGTCGCGGGTGGAGCCCTGGTGCGGGAGGGGGAGGAGTTCGGTCCGGGCTCGATCATCGCGGGCATTCCCGCGAAGAAGATCGCGGAGCGAGACAGCGCGCGCGCCAACCGCCTGAACGCATGGCTCTACCACCGCAACGCTCAGCACACGCGGCGGGGGGATTACCGCGCCTGGGAGGGCGCCGAGTTCGAGGCCTGGCGCGAGGCGAAGCGCGCGCAGGTGGAGGCGGATCTGGACCTCTAGCGGGCTGCGGAAGAACGGGGTGGTAGTGGGTGGGTCCGGGGTCGGGAGGTCCAGTCGAACACCCGCTAGGGGTCGCGCTCGGAATTGGACGCCGAGAGGCCGCGGAAGAGCAGCTCCACGGAGGTCGCGATCGAGCGGCGGCAGGCGGACTCCGAGGCGAGACCGTTCGCCCAGCTGAGGCGAGCGCCGGTGGTGATGTGGAAGAGGGCCCGCGCCGCCGCCAGCACGTCGACGTCCGCGGCCAGATCGCGTTGCCTTCCGGCCTGGAGGATCTCCGCGAGCAGCCCGATGGTCCGATCCTGGAGTGCGAGCACCCGGCGCGAGACCGGCGCGTCGGGGTAGGTCGTGGCACGCAGCGCAATCACGGTGAGGTCTGCGTCGGACGCCAGGAGCTCGTGCTGCATCTCGAAGAAGCGGTGGACCCGCCGAAGGGTAGGGACGCTGCGGTCGTCTCCCAGGCGAAAGCGCGTCCACGCCTCCTCCTGCAGGTCCGCGAGCTCCAGGATCAGCAGCTCCTGCTTCGTGCGGACGTGGCGATAGATGGAGCTCGTCCCCATGCCGGCGCGCTCGGCGATCGCGCGCAGGGTGGCGCCGTCGAATCCCCGCTCGCGAAAGAGCTCGCGCGCGGCGGCGCGGATCCTCACGCGACTGCGCCGTCCGCGCAGCCGCCTGCCGTCCTCGGCGCGGGCGGGGCTCGGCGGATTGGGGCCACTCATTACGCCTCGGGACCCCGGCGCCAGGGCGCCGGCGGACGGCGAGCGCGGGAGCTCTTCACCTCTTCGCCAGCTCCGAGGGGCGCGCCAGCAGCAGCTCCGGCTGCTCGATCCGGCTGGCGCAGGCGTTGATCGACAGCGCGGCGTACAGGCCGTCCTCGATGCGTTCGTCGTAGGTCCAGTAGACCTTCATCCTGCGGCCGTTCGGACCGGGCTCGATGCGCCCCATCACGCAGAAGGAGGAGCAGGTCCCCCGCTCCCAGAGGTGATGGAAGCCGCCGTCCAGGTCCACCGACCCGAGGTTCGCCACGAACACCGAGGTGTAGAGGGGGTCCGGGTCGATCATGAAGCCCGGCAGGAGTCCCAGCGTATCGAGTCCATCGGCGAGGCGAATCAGTGTGCGGGTCAGGAAGACGGGGAGCCGGACCAGCCCCTTCGTCTCCTTGTCGCTGGTCGATTCCACGCCGGCGCGGGCGGGCCGAAGGCGGCCGTAGATCCCGTCGACCATCTCGTCGAGGCTCTCGGCCTCCGGGTCGAAGCCCCGCTTGATGGTGAGCAGCGGGGCCCCGTCCACCAGCTCGCGCTTCGCACTGAAGGTGAGCCGCGCGCCCCGGTGCTGCCAGAGGCGGCCACCCTTGACGAAGCGGTTCACACCGGGTCGCAGCACCAGCATCTGGGAGATCGAGCGCAGGAGCAGGTGGAAGAGGGTGATGGGCCGATCTTCGGGCCGACCGCGGTTGTGCTTCTCGATGAACTCGAGAGCGGCCTCGACCCCCATCTCCTGGGCGTAGTGGAAGACCGAGTCGTTCCGCCGCGGCGAGACGTGGGGCATGATGCGGCGCATCGGCGACAGATCCGTCACGAGCGTCGCGTCGGGGCGGCGACCCAACATGATCCCCCTCCCATCTCACGGTCGATCGCGAATGGCCCGACCGCGCTCCACGGAGTCTAATCCCTTCGCGCCTCTCTCTGCATGTGCCAGATCCGGGTGTCGAAGATCTGCGTCTCGTGCAGCGATCGGAAGCCGACGCGCTCGTAGAACGCCAGGTTCTCCGCGCGATCGGTCTCGAGATAGATGGGAAGCGCATCCCGGTCGGCGCGGCGGACCAGGGCGTCGAGCAGCGCGCGGCCAACTCCCCGCCCCTGGGCCGCCGGAGCCACGCCCAGGGTGGCGAGGTACCAGTGAGGCTCGAGGGGATGGACGCGATCCAGGTGCTCGAAGACCCGCCGCCAGCGCAGCGCGACCCGGATCCCCTGGGCCCACGCCGTGCGCAGCTGGTCGCCCAGCGGGGCCGGGGGCAGGGGGTAGAGGCCGGGTGGCTGGGCCAGCAGGACCCCCAGCCCGGCAGGGGTCTGCGCGGCGAGGACCGTGCCGACCCTCCGCGTACTCGGGATCAGCTGCCGCATGCCCACCCGATTGCAGCGCAGACGTCGTGCGTCGTCCCCGCCGACCACCGCCACGTTCAGGGGGTTGTCGCGGAAGGCGGCCGCCAGCGCGGAGACCGCCAGGTCGTCCTGGGTCGGGTCGAGGGCCATGACCCCCTGACCTTCCCTCGTCGGGGCGTCGGTCATCGATCGCTCCGTTCGCTCGCAGCGAACCCCGGATCAGGCGCTCTCGGCTTCGACCAGCTCGATGAGCGTCCCGTCCGGGTCCGTCACGAACACGGCCTTCGCGCGGGTTCCCGGGACCTCGATCCGGGTGTCCCGGAGCACGTTCACGCCGCGGGCCTCGAGGTCGGAGAGCGCCGCCGCGAGGTCCGGGACGCGCAGCGAGAGATGGGTGAGCCCGAGTGCGTTCATCGCACGCGGGCTTCCGTCGCCCGAGTGACCGGGGGCGTCGTAGTGCAGCAGCTCGATCACGAAGCCGTCGCGGCGAAGATAGACCGCGCGCAGCGAGGCGTGGGGCAGTCGCAGCAGCGTCGCCGGGGCGTCGCCCTCCACCGAGAGCTCGCTCGCGTACTCGAATCCCAGTGCGTCGCGATAGAAGGCGAGGGAGGCCTCGAGATCGGAGACGCAGATCCCGAGGTGCGTGACCCGCGCTCCCTGCAACGGGGCTACGCGCCCTCCCGCGCGCCCTGGGAAGGGCCGCCCGGCTCGGTGGGAAGGTTGAGCACCTCGCGGGGGAATGCGTCCACCAGGAAGCTCACGACGTCGCGGACCGCGATCACGTAGGCCGGTCTGAAGTCGTCGTCCACCACGGGTACGTGGCGGAATCCGCCGACCGCCATCTTGTTGAGCACGTATGCGACGGTGCTGTGGATCGACAGGGCCTCCGGGTCGGAGGTCATGACCTCCTCGATCGGGAGCGAGGCCGGGTTCCTGCCCTTGTCGACGATCCGAAAGAGCACGTCGCGCTCGGTGAAGATCCCCTGGAGCTTGTTGTCCTTCGACCCGTCGCTGGTGACGAGGACGCAGCTCGTGTGCTCCCTCTGCATCGCGCGCATCGCGTCGGTGACCGTATCGGTACCCCGCATCACGATGGGGAGCTTCACCGGCAGGACCAGCAGCGGCTCGCGCAGGAGCTCGGCGTCGAATCCGGTCGATTGCCGCTTGCGCGGCTTGTCGTAGTAGGTCTCGTCTCCGGGATCACCGACCACGGTCTGTCCTCCCGCGTCGCCAGGGGCTGCGAGCGTTCGCAGTCCGACGGCTGAAACCCCTTTTTACCACCCTGCCGCGCAGAAGCAAACGTACCGGCAAGTGAGGGAGCCATCTCGTTCCAGAGCAATGGCTTTTTTTGCCGCTCGCCCGTGCCGCCCGACGCGCCGCGTCGGAGCGTGCCGCCCCCCGCCTCCCGACTTTTCGATTGATCGCATCTCGACGTTCGTTGTAGGCTGCGCCTCGTATCGAGTCCCGGTTGCGTGTAGCCGGCGTCTTCGATCCTCGGGCACCCTGGAACGGAGAGACCGAGGTCGGCGACGAAGGCGCCGCAGGCAGCGACACCGGCAAGTGGCGCGCCGCCGCGGCTGGGACACGGGCGTCCGGGGAGGTGCGGATCTTCTCGGACGCCCCCCTCTCCCCTCCGGCGCCGCTGGCCGAGGGGGGGGCGCATTGCCCGATCAGGGAAGCGCGGGTTCCTCCCCCCTGTCGGGCTGGGGAGATCGCGAAGCGGCCTGCGCACTCCATCGGGGTGCATCGCGTGCCGAACCCCCCCGGGCCAGTGGGTACTTCTCGTCCACCTCGCGGTGCGATGGCAGCGACGGCACGCCCCTTGCTCCGGTCTCCCGGCTCGACGCGTGCGCGTGCGCACCGTCTCGCAGGGGGACTGGCATGATCCGAGCGACGACGACGGGCGGACTGATCTTCGCGCTCTTGCTGGTAGCGACCTCGGCGGCGGCGTTTGCGCCGGGCGAGGTCTACTGGGCACCCGGTGCGTGTGACTCCCCTCCCTGCGCGGCCCACGAGGTGGACGCGAGCTCCGGGACGGCCGCTTCTCTCGCCGTGGTCGACGTTGCACCGGGGCAGATCGCCTGGAGCACGGACCGGGCGTACGCCTTCGTCTCTCAGTTCACGCCGGATACCATCGTCCGCATCTCGCCCGCTGGCGTGGTGTCCGGCTTTGCCGACGGCATCGACGGCCCGACCGGGCTCCTGGTCACGTCCGGCGGCACGTTCCTGGCGGCGTCCTACTACGATGGCACCGTCTACGACGCCACTCTGGGTGGGGACCTCTCGCAGGCCCCCGTCTTCGCGACCGGCTTCCAGACGCCCCGGAACCTGCTCGAGCTCTCCACGGGCGAGATCCTCCTGGCGGACCAGAATCGTCGCGCCGTCTTCGACATCAGCGCCGGCGGCGGGGCCGACTTCTCCGCGGCACAGCCCTTCGCCTGGGGATTCATCACCGGCGTGTACGACCTCGTCCAGGCCGGCACCGGCCGGATCTACCTCTCCGCCCGCTACGGCGTCTTCGACATCACGGGTGGTGGCGACTTCAGCTCGGCCACGCCCCACGCCAATGGCCGACGCTTCATCGGGCTGACCGTGGACGGCTCGGGTCGCCTGCTCGCCAGCGAGTTCCAGACGGGAAACGTCTTCGACATCACAGCCGCCGGTGACTACACGGTTGCGTCTCCGGTCGTCACCGTGACCGACGGATTCGGCGACTCGGCGCTCGACACGGTTCCCGACGGCGTCACGGCCGGGCCGCCCGAGGTGCCCGTCCTGAGCCCCCTCGCCTACGGCGTCCTCTCCTTCCTGCTCGCCGTCACCGGGTCGGGCTCGCGGCGGCGCTGAGTCCGTTTTGCCCGCCAGCGGCGGTGATGCCAGAGATAGGAGTCAGGGTGCTTCTCGATCGTCTCCGCCATGACGTCGTTGATCTGCTGGGTGAGGGTGGCCACGTCGGACCGCAGATCGCCGCTGTGCGGGAGGTCGGTGATCTCCTTGAAGTGGCAGACGTGATCGGGGCCGTCGTCCACGCGCGTATCGACCGCGACGATCACTCGCGGGTCGCGTGCCTTGAGCGCGACGAAGGCGGGCCCGAGGTGGGTGCTGGCGGGCTGCCCCAGGAAGTCCACGACCACGCCCGAACGGCGTGCGTGCTGGTCGGGCAACAGGCAGACCACCCCGCCTTCGTTCACGCGACGCACGAGCTTTCGCAGCAGCCCCGGCTCTCCCACGCCGAGCACTTCGAAGCCGAACTGCGCGCGGCCGCCCACGAGGGCGGCGTTGAACGAGCGCCCCTTCGTGGGCTTCATCACCACGGAGATGCCGCGGCCGCCATCGAGGAGCCAGCGCAGTCCGCAGAGATCGAAGTTCCCGGAGTGGGCGACGACCATGACGCATCCGCGCGGATCCTGCAGCAGCTCGTCGGCGAGGACGCGCGGCTCGAATGCCACATGGGCGAGGATCTCCTCGCGCTCCCGGGGGTTGGAGACGCGGAGCGTCTCCACGGCGGAGAGGAAGAGGTTGCGCGTGGCCGAGCGCGCGATCCGCTGCTTCTCGTCGGCCGAGGCCTGGTGACCGTAGATCAGGTCGAGGTTGCCCCGGAGGACCCGCCGGCGAAGTCCCGCCGCGTGACAGAGATCGGCGGCGCGTCGTACGGCGGCGATCGCATGTCGATGCGGAATGCGGGAGAACGCCGCGATGAGGGCGGCGAAGCCCCTTGCCACGATTGCATCGATGAGGCGAGCGAGTCCACGAGCCGGACGCCCATCGGTCTGGTCCAACCCGTGTCCTCCCGACCTGTGAGAGAGCCTACCGGAGCGCGTCCCGGCTGCCACGCAGCCCGGTCGTCCGTCCGCCCGCGGGGAGCCGGCGGCGGGGCTCGTGTACAATGATCGCCGCCCGACCTCGTGCGAGTCTACCGCCCGATCCGTGGCCCGGAAGACGCTCCCTTTGGCGAGTGAGCCCGAAGGCCGATAGGAGAGCTCATGCCCAAGTCATTCATCGCCCGCTGGCTCTTCATCGGCAGCCTGTTAGCCGGGGCCGCGTCGGCGCAGACCTCGTTCGTCGCTTTCGAGAGCGGGCCGGTCCGCCCGCTGGCGCTCTCGCCGGACGGCACGAGGCTCTTCGCCACCAACATCCCGGACAACACGCTCGAGATCTTCGACGTCGGCGTCGTCGGTCTCACCCACAGCGGCTCCGTGCCGGTGGGCATGGAGCCGGTGGCGGTCGCGGCCCGCACCAATGACGAGGTGTGGGTGGTGAACCACCTCTCGGACAGCGTGAGCATCGTCGATCTCTCCGGGGCGGTCCCGGTGGTCACGCGCACGCTGCTGGTCGGAGACGAGCCCCGCGACATCGTCTTCGCCGGGACGGGCGGCAACCGCGCCTTCATCACCACGGCCCACCGCGGTCAGCACCGGACCCACCCCTCGATCTCCGGCGTGACCGGCGCGGGCGACCCGCAGCTCACGACCGACGGCATCGGCCGCGCCGACGTCTGGGTGTTCGACGCGACGAGTCTGGGGACCACCCTCGGCGGTACGCCGGTCGAGATCCTGAGCTTCTTCGCCGATACGCCGCGGGCCCTGGCGACGGACGGCGCCACGGTCTACGTGGCCGCCTTCCACTCCGGGAACCAGACCACGGTCATCAACGAGACCCTGGTCTGCGACGGATTCCAGGTCTCCGGTGGCAGCAACTGCGGCCCCGGCGCACCGGGTGGCGTCCCCGGTCCGGACGACAACGCCGACAACGAGGCGGCTCCGGAGACCGGTGTGATCGTCAAGTGGGACGGCTCGGCCTGGCGGGATTCCCTGGGGCGTAGCTGGAACTCGCTCGTGCCCTTCGACCTGCCCGACCACGATGTCTTCTCGATCGACGCCAATACGCTGGCCTCGGGCTCCATCCAGGAGTTCGACAGCGTGGGCACGATCCTCTTCAACATGGCGGTGAATCCGTCGAATGGGAAGGTCTACGTCACGAATACGGAGCTTCCGAACCACGTGCGCTTCGAGGGCGCGGGCGACCACGGCGGGAGCACGGTGCAGGGCCACCTCTCCGAGTCGCGAATCACGGTGATCGACCCCTCGGGCCCCTCCGTGGCTGCGAAGCACCTGAACCAGCACATCGACTACAGCCAGCTGCACACGGATCCGGGCGCGAACCACGCCCTGATCAACGCGCAGATCCCCCACAGCCTGGCGACGCCGCTACAGCCGGTGGTGTCGAGTGATGGCAATACGATCTACGTGGCGGCCTTCGGATCGTCGAAGATCGGCGTGTTCACGAAGGCCGAGCTCGAGGATCCGAACTTCGACACGAACTTCGACCCGGAGGTGGAGAGCGCCGACTACCTCGACACCAGCGGCGGCGGCCCTTCGGGCCTGGCCCTCGACGAGACCCACGATCGCCTCTACGTGCTGACGCGCTTCGACAACTCGGTCGAGGTGATCGACCTGGGCAGCGGGTCCACCTCGGCCGCGCACCCGCTCCACAACCCCGAGCCTCAGAAGGTGGTGGATGGGCGCCCCTTCCTCTACGACGCGACGGTCTCCTCGGGCAACGGTGAGACCTCCTGCTCGAGCTGCCACATCTTCGGCGACCTCGACAGCCTGGCGTGGAACCTCGGCGATCCCGACGGCTCGGTGTCGATCAACAACCAGCCCTCGTCGAGCGTGCTTCCCCCGACGTCCACATTCCATCCCATGAAGGGGCCGATGACGACGCAGACGCTGCGCGGCCTCGCTACCCACGGTGGCATGCACTGGCGCGGCGACCGGGTGGACGGGTTCTTCGGCACCGATCCCTGCACCGAGGCCAGCGGTGCGCCCTGCAGCGAGGATCTCTCCTTCCGCAACTTCATCGTGGCCTTCGAAGGGCTCCTGGGGAAGGAGGGCACCGTCTCCGCGCTCGAGATGCAGGACTTCACGGACTTCATCCTGGAGGTGTTGCCTCCGCCGAATCCGATTCGGGCGCTCGACAACTCGCTGGACTCGGACCAGCAGAGCGGTGAAGACCTCTTCTTCGACCCGATCACGGACATGGTGGAGACCTGCAACGGGTGCCACAATCTCGACCCCGCCCAGGGCTTCTTCGGCTCCGGGGGCGAGCAGAGCTTCGAGGGCGAGCCGCAGAACGCGAAGGTCCCGCACATGCGGAACATGTACGCGAAGCTCGGCATGTTCTCGACGTCGGGGGATCAGATCCGCGGCTTCGGCTTCCTCCACGACGGCTCGGTGGACACGATCAAGACCTTCGTGGGGGCCGGGGTCTTCACGTTGAACAACGCCGAGGAGAACGACCTCGAGGCCTTCTCCCACGTCTTCCCCACCGATCTCGCACCGATCGTGGGCCAGCAGGTGACGATCGGGCCGGGGAACTTCGGCGTCGCCGACGTCAACAGCCGGATCTCGTTGCTGGACAGCCGGGCGGGCGCGGCCTTCACCTCGCTCCAGCTCGGTGGCGTCGTCACGGAGTGCGACGTGATCGCGAAGACCGTCGAGGGCGGAGTGGCGAAGGGCTACACGCGGCTCTCGGACGGCACCTACCTGCCCGACGACAACGGCCCCGCGATCTCCGAGGCCGCCCTGCGCGCGAAGGCCGATCCGGGCGGAGACGCCCAGACCATCACCTACACCTGCGTGCCGCCGGGCTCCGGAACCCGTATGGGTGTGGACCGCGATCTGGACGTGTTGCTCGACGGTGTCGAGACCAACACCGGTACCTTCGTGAACGCGAACGACACCGGCACCGACCCCACCAAGGCGGATACCGACGGCGACACCTACACCGACGGCAACGAGGTAGCGAACGGATGGGATCCGAACGATCCCGGCGACCCGGGTGCGCCCGGAGTGCCGGCGCTGCCGGCCGTTGGCGGCGCGATCCTCGTGGTCGCCCTGTCGCTGGCCGGGCTTCGCTCCCGGCGCGCTCGATCCTGAGGCCGCCGCGCGACACCGGAAGATCCAGCCTCTGGGGGGGCGTCAGCGCACTTCGAGGGCGTAGCGCCGCAGCGGGAAGTGGCTGCGTTCGGCGGTCTTGACCTCGATCACGTAGCGACCCGGCTTCAGCCAGGCGGGGTCGAGGGCGAGCCCCACACTCTCGGGATCCGCTCCGATCCGTGCCTGCGCGTGGAGCTGACGTCCGTCCGGGGCCAGCACCCGCACCGGCAGCGGCTCGCTGCCGATGGCGTCCGGGGGCATGCGCAGGGCGAGGGCGAGCTCTCCCATCTCCGCCAGCACCTCGGACCCGAAGACCAGGGTCCCGCCGGAATCCACGGCGTGGGGGCCGGGGCCAGAGGCGATCCGAATGCTGCGCTCCTCTCCGGCAGCGCCAGCAGGTCCTGCCTCGGTGGGTGGACTCGCGGCAGGAGTGGGGGGCGGGGGCACCGGGTGCTCCCGGCTCCTGGCCAGGAGCACCAGGGCGGCCGCGATGACGGCCGCACCCAGCAGCAGGGTCCTCACGCGTCGGATCATCGCTTCCCCCCGGAGTGCGCGCCTGAGCATAGGGCAGCGGATCCCGATCGACCCCGCCCCACCCGCTACGCTGCGCGGCGATGGTCCGCGCCAAACCGCCGCTCCTGCTCGCCTGTCTCTTGCTCTCGCTTCCGCTCGGAGCCGCGGCGGAGCACGGCGCTGCCGGGTCCTCGGAGCGGGGTTGGCTCAGCGAGCTGCGGGGTGGAGTGCTGGCCCACGACGTGGGCTCCCTCTGGAGCAACTCCCGGAAGGAGAGCGGGATCGACTTCAGCGCCGAGGCGATCGGGTGCCGGGTCGGTCTCGGCGTGCTCTGGGGCACGCTGCGCCCGAACCTGGGTGTCACGATCAACGACCGCGGCGACACGAGCAAGCTCTACGCCGGCGCGGTTTGGGAGATTCGCGCCTTCGGTGTCTTCTTCGACCTGGCCGGGGGGGGTGCGGTGCACGACGGAAGGCTCGAAACCAGCGACGACGACCGCAAGGAGCTGGGCTCGCGGTTCCTCTTCCGGATCGGAGTCGATCTCGGCTACGAGATCACGCCCCACCACCGGCTGATGGTCTCCTTCGACCACATCTCGAATGCCGGGCTCGCGAGCCCGAACCGCGGTCTCGATACGCTTGGGGCGCGCTACGGCTACCGCTTCTGAGCCGATCGAGGACGCCCGAGGGCTCGCACCCGAAGGGCGCCCCCTCAGCCCAGGTACTCGCGGAGTGCGTCGAGCACCCGGTCCGGGTCGGACCGGCGCTGGTAGTTCTCGGACCGGTCGATCCAGCGCACCACGCCCTCTGCATCCGCCAGGATCGACGTCGGTACGGGCAGGGCGGGTGCGCCTCCTGGAATGCCGGAGTGGCGTCCCCGGTTGCGCAGACCGAAGCGGTCGGTCACGGCGAGGCGCGGATCCGAGAGGATCACGGCCCGGAGCCCGTGCTTGCGTCTCCCCTTCCGGATCTGCTCCGGCGTGTCGGTGCAGACGGTCACGATGCGCACGCCCCGCGCTTCCAGCTCGGGCCGGAGCTCCTCCCATCGCCGCAACTCGGCGACACAGTAGGGTCACCAGTGGCCGCGGAAGAACTTGAGCAGGACCGGGCTGCCCGACGTGCTGGCCA
>Ga0209536_100005223_pt1 | contig 20283 bp, 13 predicted proteins | sample DeeMarSeWOR28_12_FD_187461 | JGI IMG/M metagenome (GOLD analysis project Ga0209536, IMG submission 187461) | Marine sediment microbial communities from White Oak River estuary, North Carolina - WOR-2-8_12 (SPAdes) (version 2) | ecosystem: Environmental > Aquatic > Marine > Intertidal zone >...
CGCCGCCGCCGACCGCCTCTCGGCGCGCATCGCACCGCCGTACGACGTTATCGGCCCCGAGGAACGCGAGGCCTTGGCGGCCCGCGACCCCGACAACGTGGTGCGGTACATCCTGCCGGAGGGGGCCGCGGATCGGTACGGGCACGCGCGGGACGTGCTCGACGGATGGCTCACCCGCGGCATCCTCAGCGAAGACCCCGAGCCGACGGTGACGGTTGTCCGGCAGGAGTTCACCACTCCCGACGGGCTTTCCCACGCGCGCACGGGCGTGATCGCCGCCGTGGCGGCGGAGCCGTTCACGACTGGACGGGTCAGGCCGCACGAGCGGACCCACAGCGGGCCGAAGGAGGACCGTCTCGCGCTGCTGCGCGCGACCGCCTTCATGTTCGAGGCGCTGCTCATGTTCGCGCCCGACTCCGACGGCAGCGTGCGCGCGGCGCTGACCGAGGCACAACGACACGCCCCCCTCGGCACGGCCGACGTGGGCGGGACCCGGGTGACTCTCTGGCGTGTCGGAGGGCCGGCGGCGACACGGATCGCGACCGCCGCGGGTCGGGAGCCACTCTACATGGCCGACGGGCACCACCGGTACGAGACGGCCGTGAGTTACCGCGCCGAGAATGCAGCGGCGACAGCGGTCCCCGCCCTGCTCGTGCCGCTCGACGACCCAGGGGTGGTCGTGCTTCCGACACACCGCGTGGTGCATGGCCGGACCCTCGACGGCCCGAAGCTCGAAGCCGCCTTGCGAGACCGGTTTCAGATCAAGCAACTGCCCGCCGCCGCCAACTACGTGGAGGAGTTGCAGGCGATCGGGCGGCGCGGCACGGCGTGCGTCCTGGTGCTCCCGGGCGCTCGCGCGCTGGCCCTGCTCCTCAAGGGCGGCCGCGCGCGGCTGGACGACTTCGCGACGGGGCTCGATCCCGTGGTGGCCGCGTTGGATGTGACTCGGATCGACGAGTTCGTCGTGAAGCAGGCGGTGAGCGCGGCCGGCAAGGAGGCCCGCTTGGCGTATTCGGCGGTGGCCGACGAGGTGATCGAGGCGGTGGGCCGCGGCGAGGCCGCCGCGGGCGTGCTCCTCAACGCGACGGCGGTGTCGGATGTTTTGGCCGTGGCGGATGCCGGCGCGGTCATGCCGCAGAAGTCCACGTACTTCGTGCCCAAGGTGCCCAGCGGCCTCGTGGGCATCCGATACGGCCCCGCATAGCGTGAGACCCACACCGTGGCGTGCGTAGGGTCGCAGTCATGAGCCAGACGGGAGTGTGCAGATGAGCCAACGTCCGAGAGAGCGCATCCTCGCCAATCTCGAAACCATCTACCGCGAAGCGTACGACCAGGCGTCCGCCGCCGCGGACAAGGAGCGGATGGAGCAGCTGGACGCGTCGTTCCAGCGCGAGCAGTTGATGCTCGAGGTGCTCCTGGATATCCGCGATGCCATGCTGGCCATCGGGCAGGCGGACACCTCCAAATCGGCGCTGGAGAAGCTCGATGCGCTGCGCAAGCTGACGAAGTTCCGCTGACGGGATATCTTACCGCCCATGACCTCCCGAATGTCCGAGTCGAAGACCGGCGGCCCCGTCACTCGGCGGCGGAGCGCGCGGTTCGCGAAGTCCGAGCTGCTCGAACTGTACCGCCTGATGCTCCTGTCGCGGCGCCTGGATGACAAGGAAATCCAGCTCAAGCGACAGAATCGGATCTTCTTCCAGATCTCCGGCGCCGGCCACGAGGCGGTGCTGGTGGCGGCGGCGAAGCTGCTGAAGCCGGGGTACGACTGGTTCTATCCGTACTACCGGGACCGCGCGCTCTGCCTCGGGCTCGGCATGACCGCCACGGAGATGTTGCTGTCGGCCGTGGCGGCCGCCGACGATCCCAACTCGGGAGGACGACAGATGCCCTCCCACTGGGGCCATGCCAAGCTCAACATCGTGAGTTCCTCGAGTCCGACGGGGACGCAGTACCTCAACGCGGTCGGGTGTGCCGAGGCGTGGCTGCGGTACGACCGGATCGAGGGCATCAAGGATCGCGACGCCCTGATCCAGCGGGATGAAGTCGTGTTCTGCTCTTCCGGGGACGGCACGACGAGCGAAGGGGAGTTCTGGGAGGCGCTCAACACGGCGAGCAATCTCCAGCTGCCCGTGGTGTTCCTGATCGAGGACAACGGCTACGCGATCTCCGTTCCCGTCGAGGTCCAGACCGCGGGCGGCTCGATCTCGAGTCTCGTGGGCTGCTTTCCCAACCTCTACGTGGATGACATGGACGGGTGCGACCCGATCCTTTCCTATGAGGTGCTGGCAGGAGCGGTGGCGCACTGCCGCGCACGCAAGGGCCCTGCGCTGATCCACGCGGACGTCATCCGTCCGTACTCCCATTCGCTCTCCGACGACGAGGTGCACTACAAGTCCGAAGACGAGCGCGCCGAGGAGGCGGAACGGGATCCGGTGGTCACGTTCCCCGCCCGACTGATGCGCGAGGGTGTCGCCAACGAAGCCGAGCTCGAGGAGATCAAGGCCCGCGTCGAGGAGGAGGTGGATCTCGCCACCGAGGTCGCCCTGGCGTCACCACAGCCGGCGCCCGAGACGGTCCGGCTCTACGTATACTCTCCCGACGTCGATCCCGCCTCGCCGCAGTTCGATACCGAGGACCGGCCCCGCTTCGAGGGCGAGCCCACGACCATGGTCGATCTGCTCAACAAGTGCCTCAGCGACGAGATGGAGCGGGATCCACGGATCGTGGTGTTCGGCGAAGACATCGCCGACGTCTCGCGGGATGAGCACCTGGCGAGCGTGAAGGGCAAGGGTGGGGTGTTCAAGGTGACCTGGGGACTGCAGAAGCGATTCGGCAGCCACCGGGTGTACAACTCCCCGCTCGCGGAGGCGAACATCGTCGGTCGTGCGGTGGGGCTGGCCACGCGCGGCATCAAGCCCGTCGTCGAGATTCAGTTCTTCGACTACATCTGGCCGGCCTATCACCAGATTCGCAGCGAGCTGGCGCTGCTGCGCTGGCGGAGCAACAACGCGTTCAGCTGCCCGGTCGTCATTCGGGTGACGTACGGTGGCTATCTCAAGGGTGGATCGATCTACCATTCCCAGACCGGCGCGGCCATCTACACCGGCGTGCCGGGACTCCGCGTGGTCTGTCCGTCGAACGCACTGGACGCGAACGGGCTGTTGCGCACCGCGATCCGCTGCGACGACCCGGTGATCTTCCTCGAGCACAAGCACCTGTACCGCCAGACGTACAACAAGGCGGCGTATCCCGGGCCCGAGTTCATGATCCCCTTCGGCAAGGCCAGGGTCGTGCGCGAAGGCACCGATGTCACGGTCGTCACGTACGGCGCGGTGGTGCAGCGTGCCGTCGTGGCCGCGAACGACCTGGCCGAAACCGAGGGCCTCAGCACGGAGGTCATCGACCTGCGCACGCTCAGTCCCGTCGACTGGGACACGATCGCCGCCTCGGTGCGCAAGACCAACCGGATCGTCGTTGCCTACGAGGACGCGTTCTCCTGGGGTTACGGATCGGAGATCGCGGCGCGCGTGGCCGACGACTGCTTCCCGTGGCTCGATGCCCCGGTGCGGCGCGTGGGGTCGCTGGACACGTTCGTGGCGTACGCGCCCGACCTGGAGGACGTGATTCTCCCGCAGGTTGCCGACCTCCGCCGGGCCATCGAGGAGGTCGCCGCATTCTGAGACTGGCCGAGGGCCCGCAACGGACGACGGCCGCCGAGATGCTCGGCGGCCGTCGGTGCGTTCAGTGCGGATTCGTCGTCAGTACTTGGGCCGGCCCTTCCCAAGCGCTTCGCGGATCTCCCCGGCCGCGTCCAGCGCGGCCTCGACGTCGATCTGCATGGCGCGGGCGGCCTGCGTCGCCGACGTCAGGTCGCTGAGCACCTCCTGGACCCCGGCAGAGCGGAGCCGGAGGAGGTCGAACCGGACGTTCTGCACGGCCAGCACGCACGACTCGAACTGCGCTTCGACGTGCGAACGCCGTCCCATCAGCTCGACGAGGCTCTCCCGCTGCCGCTTCAGCAGGTCGAGGCGCCGACCCTGCTCCGGCCCGGCGCTGTCCGTTTCGAGCGCGGCGATCCGCGCATCGAGGCCGCCGAGCAGGCCGTCCTCGACGTTGCCCTCCATCTGCTGGAGCATGCGCGCAAGTTCGGTCGCGCGTTCGTACAGGGCATTGACGGTGGGCACGACGTCCGGGAGCATCTGGCGCTCCGACTCCGGGAGGCGATCGACGAGGCGGAGGATCGCGGAGTGATCCTTCCGCATCTGTGCCATTGGGCCGGCGAACTTGCCAAAGTCGCCGGTGGTCGGCTCCGGGAGGCGGGCCACGGACGCGGTGCCGGCGCCACCGGGTGGCGGCAGCGCGTCGGGCGCCGGTGGTCGGTTCAGGACGTCCCGCATGCTGTATCCCGCCGACCAGAGCTTGCCGTATTGCGATGCGAGGCCGATGCCCCAGAAGACGGCGGGGAACAGGAACCAGGGATCGCCGAGCCCGGTGTAGACGTTGAGCAGCAGCAGGCCACCGTTGACCGACACGTACGATGCGAAGTTCGAGCGGAATTTGCGGATGATGCCCGGCTCGGACTCGGGCGACTTGGGCTCTTCGTGCTCCACGGCGCGCTGGCGCTCGCGGGCTGCCCGCCGTCGCTCGCGTGCTTTTGCGGGCCGGCCCTGCTCGAACCACTCCCACCAATCGGCATCGCGCGCGCCCGCCGGGGGCCTTTTGGGTCGTGCGGGGCCTGGTGAATGAGTGGCCGGCCGGCGAGCCAGCGGCGATCTCGGGCGATACGGAGCCGACGTCCGGCTCTCGAGTGCGCGCCGCAGCGCATCGGCGGTCGGCCAGCGATTCTCGGGCTCCTTGTCCAGGCAGCGCAGCACCGTGGACGCCAGGTCCTCCGGACAGTCGGGGCGCCCCTCGACGATGCTCGGGACGGGCTGGGTGACCTGCTTGAGGAGGATCCCGGCAACGGTCGGTGCCTTGAACGGCACTTCGCCGGTCAGCATCTCGTACGCGACCACGCCGAGGGAATAGAGGTCGCTGCGCGCGTCGATCTCCCGGTCGCCCGCCGCCTGCTCCGGGCTCATGTATGCGGGCGTCCCGATCGCCACGCCGGTACCGGTGAGCGTGCCGGAGCCAATGTCCGAGAGCGCCTTGGCGATCCCAAAGTCCGTGACCATCACCCGCCGGCGCGTCCCTTCCAGCAGGATATTGTCGGGCTTGATGTCGCGGTGGATCACGCTCATGGCATGGGCGAGGCCGAGCGCGTCCGCCGTTTCCTTCATGATGCGGCGCGCCTCCTCGACAGGGAGCCTGTCCCGCCGCCGCAGGCGTGCCGCCAGGGATTCACCGTCCACGTAGCCCATGACGAAGTAGACGAGGCCTGCGTCCTCACCGACGGTGTGAATCGGGACGATGTGCGGGTGAGAGAGGCGGGCAGCCGTCTGTGCTTCGCGCGTGAACCGTTTACGGATCTCTTCCCGGAATGCGAGTTCCGGCGGGAGCACCTTGATCGCTACGCGTCGCTTGAGCTTGACGTCACGGGCGCTGAAGACAATGCCCATGCCTCCCCGGCCGATTTCACCCTCGATCTCGTAGGCGCCGGCAAGGACATCCGCAAGTCGGGACGCAAGTTGGCCCTGCTTTCCTTCCGCCATGTAGCATATGCTCCAGACCGGGGGTAGATTAACGTACCCTAAGTATTGGGGCAACCTAAGACCGACCGACTGAGGCTGCGATGCGGTGGCTAACGGACGACGCGGGGAGGCGGTGGTCTGCCGAGCGGGTGGGACGGACCTCCGGACTTATCCCCACGAAAAAGTCCAAGCGCTCGTTTCCTGAACCGGCGGACATCATTCGCTTCGAATGTGAGTCCGATCAGTCGGAGGCTCCGCGGGAAGTGCAGGCGCGAGCCGGTCTCCTCGAGCAGCTCACCGAATCGGAGCTTCGCGCTCTCCTGAACGTCGCTCCCCGCGCTCCCTACTGAGCGCTGAGCGTCTCGCCGCCGCGCGCCAATCTGGCAGGCGCGTACATTCCCCAGTACTTTCGGCAGGAACGCGCCTGCTCCACGGCGTATTGCAGGACATAGAGCTCTCGGACTGGCAGAGGATCCGGGCACGCGTCATGCCCACCGGTTGGGAGCGCGCCCTACGAGGACGATGCGGAGCGTCTGCTCCGAGCCAGAGGTGAGTATGCCAGAACGATCCGGTCGCATGCGACTGCCGGTGCTCCCCCTTCGGGAGACCGTGATGTTCCCCGGTGTCACGTCCCCCATCGGGGCGGGACGCCCGCCGACGTTGCGCGCCATCGAGGCCGCGCTCAAGCACGAGGACAAGCTGATCTTCGCGGTTGCCCAGCGGGAGAACGTCGATCAGGCACAGGCCGAGATCCTGTATACGACGGGCACCGTCGCGCGGGTGGGTCAGGTCCAACGCGGTCTGGGCGGGATCCAGATTCTCCTGCACGGTGAGTACCGCGCGGCGGTGCTCCAGTACTCCGAGGGTGAAGGCTTCCTCGAGGCCGTCGTGCAGGAGGCGCCCGACCTTCCTCCGCTCGACGCGGACGACGCGGCCTTCGTGGCCCTGCACCGCGAGGTCCGGGAGCGGGCGAGCGAGCTCGCGCTCAAGATGGGCCTGCCGCAGGAGGTCGTCGAACAGGTACTGGAGGGTGTCGAGGATGCCGGGCGGTTTGCCGACCTCGTCGCGGGCTATATCGACATCACGGCTCCGGAGCGCCAAGCGCTGCTGGAAACACGCGGGGTCGAGGAGCGGCTGCGTCGCGTCCTGATCCATGTGCAGCGCCAGTTGGATCTCGTGGAGGCGCAGGAGGAGATCAAGTCGAAGGTCCAGGAGGAGATCGGCGAACGCCAGCGCGAGATGTTCCTGCGCGAGCAGATGAAGGCGATTCGCAAGGAACTCGGCGACGACGATGCGGCCGCCGAGGTGGAAGAGCTGCGGGAGCGGGTGCTGAAGCTCGATCTCCCCGAGGGCGTCCGCGAGGAGGTGAACCGGGAGCTGCGCCGGCTCGAGCGCTCGGGCCGCGACTCGATGGAGTCGCAGATCATCCGCACCTACCTCGAGACGGTCGTCGAGCTGCCGTGGAACCTCCGCAGCGAGGATCATCTCGACTTGCATGAAGCGGAGCGCATCCTCGACGAGGATCACTACGGCCTCCGGGACGTGAAGGACCGAGTCCTGGAGTTCCTGGCCGTCCGGCAGCTCCTCAAGGTGCGCGATCCCGGCGAGCGGGTGAGCGGCGCGATCGGCAACGAAGACGATCGCGGCACCAAGGGCTCGATCCTGCTCTTCATTGGCCCGCCCGGCGTCGGCAAGACGTCGATCGCCAAGTCCATCGCGCGCTCGATGGACCGCCGGTACGTACGGATTTCCCTCGGCGGAGCCCGGGACGAGGCCGACATCCGCGGCCATCGCCGCACCTACGTCGGCGCGATGCCCGGTCGGATCATCGAGGGGATGAAGCGCGCCGGCACCAAGAACCCGGTCTTCCTGCTCGACGAGGTCGACAAGCTCGGCGTCTCGTTCCAGGGGGATCCGGCCTCCGCCCTGCTGGAAGTGCTCGATCCGGCGCAGAACGACTCGTTCACGGATCACTACCTCGGCATGCCGTTCGATCTGTCCGAGGTGCTGTTCATCGCGACCGCGAACTTTCGGCAGAACATCCCGGTGCCGCTGCTGGACCGCATGGAGACGGTCGAGTTCAGCGGGTACACGGAGCACGAGAAGCTGGTCATTGCGAAGCAGTATCTCATCCCCCGACAGCTGGGCGAAGCCGGACTGGGTGGCGACGAGCTCGTGCTGCACGACAAGGCGGTGCTCACCCTCATCTCCGGCTACACGCGGGAAGCAGGCGTGCGGCAGCTCGAGCGGGAGATCGGGAAGATCGCGCGGAAGGTTGCGCGGAAGATTGCCAGTCACGACCTCGAGAAGGTGGAGCTCGAGGGCGACGGGATCGACGACCTGATCGGGCGCCCGACCGTGCATCCGGAGCGGGCGTTCGGGAAGGATCAGATCGGCACCGCGACCGGGATGTACTACACCCCGGCCGGCGGGGACATCATGTTCGTCGAGGTGTCGATCATGCCCGGCCGGGAGAACCTCGTCCTGACCGGACAGCTGGGTGACGTGATGAAGGAGTCGGCACAGGCCGCCCTGACATACGCCAAGTCCAACGCGCATGCCCTCGGCATCTCGCCGAAGGCGTTCGCGGAGAAGGACGTGCACGTCCACGTCCCTGCGGGCGCGATCCCCAAGGACGGCCCGTCCGCCGGGGTCACGATGGCGACCGCGCTCGTGAGCGCTCTCTCCGGGACGCCCGTCCGCCACGACCTTGCCATGACCGGCGAGATCACCCTGTCAGGCCGGGTGCTTCCGATCGGCGGCGTGAAGGAGAAGGTGCTCGGCGCGATGCGAGCCGGGATCGACCACGTCCTGCTTCCCAAGGAGAACCTCGCGGATCTCGAGGATCTCAGCGAGGCGGAGCGAGGGCGGATCCAGGTGTACGCGGTGGACGATCTTCGGGAAGTGCTGGATATCGCCTTGCGGCGGGAGCCGGCCGATGACGCGGGGGAGCCGAACGACGCGCGCCCCGAGGTCGTGTCGACCACCTAGCGCACGGGACTCACCACGCCAGAGCGCGTCCCAACAGGCCGGCGGTCGCATCGGCCCAACCGGTGACGTCACCGTCGGTCTGGTCGCCACGCGCACCTTGCAGCACTCCCCAACCGACCAACAGGGCGACCGCCTGCCGGCCCAGCAAGCCTGGGTCGGCATCGTCGCGGTAGTAACCCAGTCCCTGCCCCCTCGAGATCTCTTGGCCAAGCTCCTCCGCGAGATCGGACATCAGGCGCCCGGCATCGGTTGCCGTTTCGGAGTCGCCCTCCCGCCGCAGGAGCGCCCGCGCAATCTCCGGTGCACGGGCGACGCGGTCGACCATGGTCGTGAGCAGCACCCGGAGACGGTCGGCAGGAGTCCCGGCTAGAGTCCGGCGGAGCGTCGGGTCGATTCGAACGCGGTTGGCGGCCTGCCTGATCGTGTGGGCGTACAGCTCCCGCTTGGACCCGAAGTAGTAGTAGATCAACTGCTTATTCAGTCCGGACAGCCTGGCGATGCGATCGATCCGTGCGCCATCGAATCCGTGCTGCCTGAACTCCTCCCGCGCGGCAGCTTCTATGCGGAGGCGACTGTCTTCTCTCTCGTCAGCCACTATTCAACCAACCGATTGGTTACAACCAAACCTCGCGTGGCGCTGACGGCATGTCAAGCATCGGCAGCAACGACGGTCTGTAGCGCATGCGCCGCTCGCACCAGGATAGGGTCGGACGTCCAGTAGCCCTCGACTCCGGTGAGCCCCACCCCGCCCAGGATCGCAACCCCGGGGGCCAGCAGCACGATCGGCACGTCGCCGACCCTCCCGCGCGCGTCGGCCTCGTCGATCTCAGTGACCCCGTCGATCGGGAGGTCCGGCGGGACCGGGCCGATGCACCGGATCCGGGTGGGCCGCCCGTTTACCTGTCGGGTCCGCCACACGGGGACACTGGCGGCGATCAAGACGGCCGGCGCGAGGAATTCGACGGGCTCCGTCGGCCGGACGGCTGTGCGGAGCACCAGCGCATTGAACTCGGCGTCCCCGGAGAATGGGACAATGGCCGGTGCGCCGGCACCCCAGTGGTCTCCGATCTGTCGCTCGAGTTCATCGAGACGGGACGCAGTCTCGCGGGCGATCTTGGCAAGGAGAGCCTGGGCCTGAACCGCTCGGTAGGTTCGCGGCTCCACGCCAGCAAGCTCCGCTGCCCCCTTCGCCACGAGGCCGTTCAAGGCCTGATATGCGTTGGCTCTGGCGATCGAGAGCCGCTTCGCCAGGGCATAGCCCGACGACGGTCCGTCCTCCAACAGACGGAGGTACGCCACGCTCTCAGTTGGTGTGAAGCCGAACGCGGTGAGATGAGCGGTTGGCATAGGAGTAGTATAGGCTACTCCTATGCCGAGTCAACTGGAAAGGGCTTCGAAGCCTCTGGTCGTCGGCGGCTACGCGAACTCCAGTTCGGTGCCGGCGAGCTTCGCGATCAGCGCGAGCCTGAAGGTGACGTCCACGCGGCGATGCTCCGCGGACTTTTCTTCGCACTCGAGGGGGAACGCGAAGTCGGCAAGCATGTTCGCGCTCCGTGGGAAGGTCCGCAGGTTTCTCGGGCTCCACACCCCGCGCTCGTCGCACTCCTTGAGCAATCGCGACAGGACTCGCACCGCGGTTGGCGAGAACTCGAGGGCGCCTATTCGCGTCAGCAATTCGATCCAGTGGAGCGCGAAGGGGATATCCTTCGCGTTGCCGGCGGCGTCGGCCTTGATGGGATCGCCGACGAAGTGGTAACAGGGCTTGATGACCTTCTTGCCGGCGAGGATCACCCAGGCGCGCTTTGGGGCCGGCTGGGCGAGGTAGTGCCCGAGTCGCTCGACGAACCCCGCCCTCTCTCGGCGGAGATTCGGCATGTAGGCGATCGTCGCAACCGAGAACAGCGTCGGCGGGTACGCCTCCGGGTGCAGGACGCTACGCGCACCCTTCTTCACGAACGGCTTCTCCGAGAGCTCTGACCGCAGAAACTGCGAGACTCTGGAGGCGATCCTGTGTGCAGCTCCACGCACTCGTGGGTCCATGATGTGTCCGGAGTGTGCGAGGGCGGCTGTCGCACCTTCCCGCAGAAACTCGCGACCCCACACCGCGAGCGTCGGGTTGGCCTTGGACGCCTTCTCGTACTCGAACAACAGCTTCGGGTCCTCATCGCGGGACAGGAGTCGGAAGAACAGCCGCTCGGCCAACCGGAAGGCACGCTCATCGCCAGGGACACCGAGTTCAACCAGGTGCCGGTATTGTGCCACTGTCCCGACATCGGCGATACCTTGGCTCTTCGCTGGTGCCAGCCCCAGCATGTTTCCGGCCCACGTCCCGTTCGTCCGCTGCTTCTTTAGAGTATGTCTAACTCGCTTATACTGAAGGACTTCCTCCTGCAGAACCGCGATGTCTGCGGCAGAGACCGCCGCAGTGGGCAGGATCTCCGTCACCGTGCGCCACCGGATGGGCGCACAGGCGTGCTCTCGAAGCCAGCTTGCGGGAACGCGATGGGTGGTGGGAAGCTCGAGCGTAGTGACTCCTAGCTGTGGCCCGACCTTTAGATTGGGCGAGAACATACCAACTTCGCATCGATTCGGCCAGGGTTGGGTCGGGGCGTCCCTTCTGCTCGCCCGGGCCTTCCCGCTAGGGCCCCGCCATCGCACACTGCACCCTCGAAATCCCGCCGGCACGGCCGAGCGCGCTCTCGCTCGTGAGCACGAGCGTCCGATCGTCGAGAAAATCGACAGCCTCCCCTTGCGGCTCGACGAGTCCCAGCCAACACGTGCTCGTCAGGGCCACGCCGTCCGGCTCGCCGAGCGCAAAGAAGAACAGCTCGGTGTACGTGCGCACCACGAGTGTGCGACCGTCGGGGGACGCTGCCGCGCCCGTCACAAGGCGGCCGAGCGCCCGTCGCGGGTCGATCGGCAGCTCGATCCAGGGTGCGACCTCGAGGGTGTCCCTGGCCATCTGCTCCGGGTCGAGCCGGAACACGTCGATCCGTCCCGTGCGTCCTTTCGATATGAGAAGCACCGTGCCGTCGGGCGTCACGGCGAGCGCCTCGGCATCCCTCGGGCCGCCCCGGAAGGCAAGCACCACGCGGCGCGCCGGGGCGGTGGCGGACCTGCGGGGCTCCGCGGACGGATCGGGCTCCGGGACGACGTACAGTGCCACGGTGGCCCTTCGCTCCTCGTTGTCCCCCGTGTCGGCTATGTAGAGGCAGGCGGCGGATGCCCCCAGACATGGCCCCAGCGCGATGTCTTCCCAGTCGACCGCTCGAGCCCCCGCCACCCTGAACCGTCCCAGGTCGGCGCCCTCGAGGTTCGTCGCGTACACGAACGGGCCGTCGCCGGAGTCGTTGTGCGTCCACAAGATGCCTGCATGCGCCCGGCTCACCGCGATCCCCGAGCTCTCGCCGAGACGCCGCGTTGCGAACACGGCGACCGGCTCGAACAAGGTGGGACGCGCGTTCCCGGAGACCTGGCCCTCGACGGCACCGGCCGCCAGGGTGGTCAGGACGAGCGCGGTGACTCCAGCGGGAAGCCAATGGCAAAGGGGGGCGCGGTGCGACGGCATCGCCCGAATTGTACCGGACCGCTTGCCTCGCGGAAACCGAGCCGGCAACTTTCGCCCCCCATGCTCGAGAGCTTGAAGCACCGACCTGTCGAGAAACGACCCGACCGAGTCCGGTTCGAGGGACGGGTGCTGTTTCTGGTTGACGACGCGGACCTCGTCCGCCGGCAGCTGGCGGGCGAGGATCTCGCTTTCCCCCCGGCCGCACCATTGCGGGACGACATCTCGACCGACGAGATCACGCCCGCCTACGTCTGCTACTACTACGACGAGACGCTCGGAGACTTCCCCTACCTCGGCATGCGGGCCGGCGGGGAATTCCCGTTGGAACGCGGCACCGTGCGTGCGGGAGGGTTCGTCTGTTCGGTGAGCGGCAAGCGGCGCGGCAAGGGATCGTCAAGGGAGCAGTCGCCATACGCGGAGCTGACGGCCGGCATCCGGCTGGTGGTGGCGGAGAGCATCGAGCGGATCTACCGGGAGAACTGCCAGAACCTCGGGCTGCTGACCAGTACGGACTTCTCCGTGCTCGAGCGGGTGAGGCGGGGCGAGGAAATCCCGCTCAGTGCCTTCACCTCCGGCGAGGGGGAGATTACACGCGGGATCATCGAATACGGCGGGCTCTTTCAGTACAATGTCGCCCGTCTGCAGGGCAAGGTCGTCGTGCCCCGCCCGGAAACCCCGCCGCGACCCATGTCCCTCGCCGAGAAGATCCTCGCGCGGCACTGGGTCACGGATCTCGCCGCGAACGACGTGGGCGTACCCGCCGTCGCTCCGGGTGACGAGGGCTTCGTCCGGACGGACATCCGCTTCAGTCACGAGTACGTGACGCCGATGGCGGCGATCTTCTGGCGGGACTACGTAGGCGCGGAGGAGCCGATCGTCGATCCGGCGTCGGTGTTCTTCTTCCGCGACCACCTGACGTTCCTCGAGCTGGCGATGACGGACGAGCGCAAGGCGCAGGGTCTCCTGGACATCGCGCTCGAGCTCAAGCGGCAGCAGGAGGACTTCGCCGAGCGGCAGGGCGTGCGTCTCTACGGGGAGCTCCCGCGCGGCGGCCCCGGCGTGCCGGTTCAGGGGTCCGAGGCAATCTGCCATTCGAAGATCCTGGAACAGCATGCGCTCCCCGGCCAGCTCGTCATCGGGAGCGACTCCCACACCCCGCACGCCGGCGCAATCGGTGCGCTGGCGTTCGGCGTGGGCACGACGGCCGTGTTCAACTCGTGGATGACCAAGGACGTGCGCATCGAGGTCCCGCCGTCGGTGCTCATCCGGGTGAACGGGCAGCGACCCGAGAACGTCACGGCCAAGGACTTCATGCTGCAGATTCTGCGGCATCCGTACGTGAAGGACGGCCACGCCATCGGCAAGATCGTCGAGTATGCCGGCGACGCGGTTGCGCAGCTCTCGGTGGACGAGCGCGCGACGATGACGAACATGGCGGCGGAGGTGGGGGCCTTCACCGGCATCATCCGGCCCGACGAACAGGTGGTGGCTTTTCTCGCGCGCGAGCGGGGACTGCCGCCGGCAGAGGTCCGCCAGATGCTCGACGGTCTGTGCTCCGACGAGGGGGCGGCCTTCGAGACCGTCATCGATATCGACGCCAGCACCCTGCGGCCGATGCTCGCCCTCCCGGGGGATCCCGGCAACGGTCTCTTCATCGATGAGTTGGGCGCGCGCGTGCGCGTGGATATCGCGTACGGCGGGTCCTGCACCGCCGGGAAGAAGGAAGACATGGACATGTACGCGCGTGTATTCCGCGACGCGCTCGAGCAGGGACGGCGCGTCCACCCGGACGTGCGGTGCTTCATCCAGTGCGGCTCGCAGGAAGTCAAGCGCTACTGCGACGAGCAGGGCTACCTCGACGTCTTCGCCAGGGTCGGCGCCGCCTTCATCGAGCCGTCATGCGGGGCCTGCATCAACGCAGGGCCCGGTGTCTCGTACGATCGGGACACCGTCACCGTGAGCGCGATCAATCGCAACTTCCCCGGCCGCTCCGGTCCGGGTCAGCTGTACTTGGCGAGTCCGTACACGACTGCGGCGAGTGCCGTGGCCGGCTACGTTACGGCGTGGCAGCCGCTGAGGGGCGCGTCCCCCGGCTGAGCTGAGTCTCGCCGGCCGGGGTGCTGCTCGCCTCAGCGCGGCGGATCGGGGGAGCCCGGAACCTCGTCGGCCGGTGGCTTGGCGGCGGCCGGCACCTTCGGGCGGAGGGCGGCCGGTGGGTAGACGCCCCGCGCATTCCAGAGCACCCAGTCCGTGAGCCCCAGGTCCTCGACGGCTTGGATCTGCGCGCGCACTTCCTGCGGACCGTACCGTACGCGATAGATGGTGAACGCCTGCAGATACGGACGGATCTTGGCCGGATTTGCGATGCCACGCGACCGCGCGATCCCGTCCTCCAGCGCGCGCTTCACGATCGCGTAGGGTTGGGTGTTCGGGTTCGCGAACCCGTACGACCCTCTGCGATAATGGCTTGGATAGACCATCGGCAGCAAAACGTCGGCGGAAGCCGACAGGTCCTCCCAGACCTGCCCGATCCCGAGATCTCCGGTGGTGCTGGTCGTCAGGCCGAAGACGTCGATCGTGAACGGCACCCCCGCGCGTGCCACCCGCTCCCGCATCAGATTCACATTCCGCCGGATCGCGTCGCGGCGGCTTTCGCCCGGTCGCCTCGCCGGATAGACCGTCCGACGAAGCCGCTGGGGCGGCTCGTCGGGAAACCGCACGTAGTCAAACTGGATCTCGCGGAATCCCATCAGCACCGCCTCGGCGGCTAGGTCGGCGGCGTAGATCCAGACCGAGTCATTGTACGCGTCCACCCACGGCTCCCCCAGCCCGTCTCGCCACAGCGCCCCGTCGGTGTCGTGAATCGCCCAGGAGGGTTTCCGCTTGGCGAGCAGGGGATCACGCGCGACCACGATGCGCGCAATCGGGTGGATGCCGTGGTCGACGAGCTGTGCCAGACGCGCCCGCGGGTCCGCAATCCGCACGACGTCGTTCGCACCGATCTGCTGGGCCGTGGCGACGCTCGATCGATAGGTGATGTACCCGGTCGCATCCTTCACGTCGATCACGAAGGCGTTGATCTCCGTCGTGTCGGCGAGCGCCAGCAGGTTGAAGAAGCGGCTCGACCCGAACACCCAGCCGTTCAGGTACACGCCGCGCACGGCGGCGGGGGCCTCCCCGCCGGGCGCGGGCGGGATCGCGATCGCATACGCCGCACGTGGCTGCACGGCCGCGAGATAGTCTGGGGCGTGCGGTGCGTGGTGCAGTTGGAGATGATGCGGCGCCTCGAGTGGCGGCAGCGGTGCGAGAACGGGAGGCCGCGGCGGGATGAGAACCGCGAGGACGTAGTCGGGTGGCTGCTCTCCGTGATGCAGCGGTCGCAACCACGCCGGAACGCCGCTCTCCTGCGCGCTCGCGTGTGCGGCGCCGAAGAGCCAGATCCACACCAACACGGTGACGATGCGTTGCCTCACAATCGCCGGTTCTCCCAGTTCGGGCTCGGCCGAGGTGTCCGGTCGGGTGAGCGACGGCCCGGGAACGCTGGTCCCCGGGCCGTGTCGCCTATGCAAAGATCGCCGCGTCCTTGCCGTTTTGCTACTGCTCCCGGTCGATCCGCCGCAACTCGACCCGACGGTTCCGCGCACGACCGTCCACCGTGGCGTTCGTCGCCACGGGGCTGTCCGGGCCGTATCCCCTCACCTCCATCCGGGCGGGCGCGACTCCTTGCTGCGCCAGGTACGCCTTGACGGCCTGCGCGCGTTCGAGGGACAGCCTCGCGTTGGTCGCCCGCGAGCCGGTGTTGTCCGTATGGCCCCCGATCTCCACGCGCACCTCGGACTGCGCCAACAGCGAGGCTGCGACGTCGTCGAGGATGGCGTACGAGTCGGGTGTGAGCGCCGAGCGCCCCGTTTCGAAATTGACGCCCCGGAGCACGAGCGGCGCCTGTGCCACCGCGAACAGCACCGGACAGCCCACCACGTCCACCTCGCGACCGGCCGGCGTGTTCGGGCACTGATCGATGCCATCGGGCACGCCGTCCCCGTCGCTGTCGATCGCACAGCCGGCCGCGTTCACAGAGACGCCGACAGGCGTATCCGGGCACTGGTCGATGCCGTCGGGCACGCCGTCGCCGTCCCCATCGAGCGGGCAACCGTCCGCGTCGACCACGGCACCGGGTGGGGTATCGGGACAGTGGTCCAGCCCGTCGAAGACGCCGTCCGTGTCCGTGTCGAGCGGGCATCCCCGCGCATCGACGACCGCGCCCTCGGGCGTGTCGGGGCACACGTCGATGCCGTCGGGCACGCCGTCCCGATCCGAGTCCACGGAACAGCCCGTGGCGTCCACCACGGCGCCGGCCGGGGTGTCGGGGCACACGTCCAGCCCGTCGTACACCCCGTCGCGGTCACCGTCGAGCGGGCACCCGCGCGCGTCGACGACCGCGCCGATCGGGGTGTCGGGGCACGCGTCATGCTTATCCGGGATGCCGTCACCGTCGGAGTCGCGCGGCGGCCCGCCGAAGGCGAAGACGGAGAGCCCGGCCGCACCGCCGAAGTTCAGCGCGTTCGCCGAAGGATCGACGAGGGTGGACGACGGGATGAAATCCGCGCGTCCCTCGAGCCGCAGTCCGATCCGTTCGCCGAGCGGGATCAGGTCGCCGAGTACGACGTGCCCGCCGTCGCTGTCGACGTCGGCCGCACCGCGGTAGAGCGAGCGGGTGTAGCCGGCGCCCAGATAGAAGCGCCCGACAGCGGTAGCCGGTGCGTAGGCGTACAGCGTTCCGCTCATCCGGGTCACGTCAACCTTGCCGGACACCGAGTCCTCGGAGCGGGTCTGGTCGCCACGCACCTCGAGCGCGAACGTACGGTTGAAGAACACGCCGAGCCGGCCGCCGGCCCCGGCATCGGCGGTGAGGCCGACGCTCGCCTTGTCGTACGTCGTGTATGCGCCAAGCACGCCGAGCTCGACCTGACCGCCCTTGCCCGTCTGGGCGCTCGCGACCGCGGTGGGCCACACGGAGAGCAGGAGCACGGTCGCCGCGGCGACAGGGCAGGGGATCGTCGTAGGCATGCGGTGCAATCTACTGCGTCCCCATACGCATGCCACCGGGCGGACGACCGCGCTGCCGGGTTACTATTGGGAAAGTGTCCGACCACGAACAAGGAGAGAGCGTGCAGATTGCGATCGAGTACTGCGGCGTTTGAGGGTACCGCCCCAGGGCCTCCGGTCTGGAGGCCGAGATCACAGAGGCGTTTCCCGATGCCGAGGTCGCGCTCGTCGAGTCCTCGGGCGGTGTGTTCGAAGTGACGTGTGACGGTGCGCTGATCTATTCGAAGCGGCAGCTGGGGCGGCACGCGAACACCGGCGAAGTGGTGGCGCTGCTGCGCGCCCGGCACGACCGCGCGTGAGAGGGCCCCTCGCGGTGATCCGGGTACGCGCGTGACGCAGCGGCACGCGCGCATCCGGGATCACTTCCTTCCGCCGGATCCGGAGGCATTCCGAAGCGCCGAGCCGCCCTCGGGACGCGTCGTCGTGATCGCTCCCACGCGTGCGGCTTGCGAGACCATCGAGCTCGCCTGCCAACTGCACCTCGAGACGATTCTCGAACGACAACACGGCGACGACGTCCGCCGGCTCGCCGCCTCGGGCGTCGGCTTCGGTGTGGTGGCCGGCACGGGAACCGGCAAGACGCTCGCGATCCGGCCGATTGCCGAAGTGACACTGGGAGCGCCCCTGAAGATCGGCGTCGTCAATCGGGAGCGGGAAGCGACACCGGAGACGCCGACCTGGAACGTGGTGATCGTGACCACGGGCATCGCGCGCCGATGGTTCCAGGACGAGCTGATCGCTCCCCAGGACACGCTGGTCGTCGACGAGATCCACCAGACCTCGGCCGAGTTGGAGTTGTGCCTCGCCCTCGGGAAGCGGGTCGGTTGCCGCTTCATCTGGCTCTCGGCGACCGTCGACCCGTCGTTCTATGCGCAGTACCTCGCATCCGCGGAGGTACTGGAGACCAGTGCCTTCGATCCTTCGCTCGCCGCCACGGTCGAGGTACATCGGAAGCAACCGCTCGAGTTCCTGGACGATCGGTTCGTCCGGCGCGTCATGCGGGAGCGCCGCGGCGTCGCCGTCTTTCTTCCCACCAGGGCGGAAGTCGAGGCCGCGTCCCGCGAGATGGGAGAGCGCTGGTCGGGACTCGCCGCGGCGTTCTATCACGGCGGCGAGCCGATCAGGGTCATCCGGCCGTTCCTCGACGGATCCACCGAGAAGCCCTTCCTGTTGGCGATGACCCAGGCGGGGCAGTCGGCCCTGAACATCCGCGGGTTGGATACCGTGGTGATCTACGACGCTTGCTACGCGAACGTCGTGCAGCGAGGGCGCAACGTCCTCAGCCGGCAATATCTGGGGCCGAACGAGATCCTCCAGATGGCGGGCCGCGTCCACGGCCGCGTGCGGGACGGTCGTGTCTACCTGCTGTCGGATCGCGACATCGACTTCTTCGGGCTTCGGCCCGTTCCGCCGGCGTTCCAGCTGGCTGGGGACAGCGAGCGCGTCGCACTGAGCGCGGCGGCGCTCGGCGTCGATCTGCGCGACCTGGATCTTCCCGTGCCGCTCGACCGGCGCGCCTACGCGTCCGCCGTCAGGCGCCTCACCGCACGCGGCATCATCGAGCAAGGACGGCTCACCGACTACGGGCGAGACGTGGAGGCCCTCCCGGTCGACCGACCGTGGGGCGAGCTCCTGGTGCATGCCGAGGCCGAACTCGTTCCATTCGTCGCCGTCGCCGCCAGCGTCGATTCGCTGCATCGGATGACCCGTGACGAACCCGATCTGACCGGAATCGTCGTGTACGGCAGCGACCACCTCACTGCCTACAACCTGTACGCCGAAGCAGTGGGTCGGTACGGACGGTTGGGGGAAGTCTACGGCCTGCCACGACACCTCTTCGAGGACGGGATCGACGAGTGGGCGGAGGACCGCGGGGTCCTGGTCAAGGCGATCGAGGACGTCGCGCTCGGCATGGCGTCCGTCTATCGCACGCTGGAGCGTCCGCTGCCCGCGGCCCTGCCGGTCGCCGGCAGGGCGATCCTGAAGCGATTCCAGGATCTGCTTGCCCGGATCATGCCGTTCGATCTCGCGATCGACGGCGAAACGGCCGACGGGGACCGGGTGCGGGTCTCGGGCTCTTCCGTCAGCGACCGCAGTGGAGCGATCGCGGGCGCCGTGCGCTACTTCGCGGATCGGTTCGGCGTTCCCCGAGGGGCGATCGAAGGAACCAACATCCCGTTCGATCTCATCAAGCGGTACGCGCAGCGCGGCGCGCCGTCGATCGAATTCCGGGAGTTTCGGCGCGGCGAGGGCCTCGCCGTCGTGCAGCAGACCGAGTACCACGGGTTCGTCCTCGCTCGCGAGCGGCAGCCGCTGCTCGGTGAAGTTCCCGCGGACCTGGTCGAGGCGGCCCGCGAGGCAATGGCTACGGCGGTGCTGGGCGGCAAGTCGCGGCATCCCAACCGTGGCCGGGTTGCTCGGGATGCCGCGCGCCTCTCCGAATACTGGCGCCGGTCCGGTGGCCTGTTGCACGCCGCGGCGCCGGGTGCGGTGCTCGATCAGTTGGTCGCGCAACTCGCGGGTGTGCGGACGTGGGCGGAGTTTCTCGCGACGCCGATCACGCTGGATGCCGACTCGCTGATCCCGCCTGAGGAGCGCGAGCGCCTCGACGCAATGCCCAATTCCGCACGGATACTCGGTGACCGCGTGCCCATCGAGTACCAGCTCGAGGGGGGACGAGGGGTTGCCTGGCTCAAGCTGCGCGAGAAGCAAGCTGGCCGGCTGCGGGCGGCCGACCTTCCGTCGGTGCCGTTCCCGCTTCGGTTCAGCGTGGTCCGGGGACAGCGCGAGGTTGGCCGAGCAGCGAGCCTGGAGGAGCTGCAGATGGTACTCCGGCGGCTGGACACCCGCCGGCCGCCGATGCGGCGGGGTGGACGCCGCCACCGCTAGGTCGATCTCCTAGTCGGTAAGCGAGAGCACTCCGAGCCACGCGGCGGCGTACGCGTCTTCGATCTCGTCCCTGTCGGCACCCCCCAGCAGCAGAAA
>Ga0209536_100005224_pt1 | contig 20280 bp, 25 predicted proteins | sample DeeMarSeWOR28_12_FD_187461 | JGI IMG/M metagenome (GOLD analysis project Ga0209536, IMG submission 187461) | Marine sediment microbial communities from White Oak River estuary, North Carolina - WOR-2-8_12 (SPAdes) (version 2) | ecosystem: Environmental > Aquatic > Marine > Intertidal zone >...
GATGACTCGATCAGTGAGGTGGGTCAACCATATTCAGGAGGCTCTACAGGAGGATCATCCGAAGGGTAAAGTCGTATGATAACAAGGAGGAAGGGCATAGACTTGTCGATTGGTTTCTGCAGGGTGATATCCCTAAGATGGAATCAATAGACGATGCGCTTGAGGCAGACTACCGGAGAAACCCAAAAAAATGGCAGGACCCTAGCATCGTATCGTATTATACCGGCAAGGACCTACATGAGGAGCCGAACTGGGAGCCAGAGAAGAGAGGGTTCATGGAGCGGATCTGGTGGCCGGCAGTGGTATCCTTCATAGTAATAGTCTCCGTCGGCCTCATCTGGGGGCTCATGAACAGAGCCGGGGCGTAATATTAGGCAGCAACCACGCCGTAAAAGGGTAATACCCCCGCACCCACTTCTACGCGGGAGGTTCAACATGGCTGAGGACACGCCGACCATCGACTTCGAGAACCTGGAGCGCTTTATGTTGGAGGTGTTCACGGGAGTCGGGGTCCCCGAGGAGGACGCCAGAATCTGCGCCGACGTCCTGGTCGCCGCGGACAGGATGGGCATCGACAGCCACGGCGTCAACAGGCTGAAGCCCACCTACTACGACAGGATCAGGGCAGGCCTCCAGTCCCCCATGACCCGCCTCGAGGTCCTCCGCGAAACCCCCACAACCGCCATCATCGACGGAAACCGCGGCATGGGCCAAGTCATCGCCAAGAGGGCCATGGAGATATGCATTACGAAGGCCCGCGAGTACGGCATAGCCATGGTCGCCGTCCGCAACTCCACCCACTACGGCATCGCGGGCTACTACGCCCTCATGGCCGCCGAGGAGGACATGATCGGCGTAACCGGTACCAACGCCCGCCCCGCCGTCGCCCCCACCCACGGCGTTGAGAACATGCTGGGGACCAACCCCCTCACATTCGCTTTCCCCACCGACGAGGGTTTCCCATTCCTCCTGGACGCCGCCACCTCCATAACCCAGCGGGGGAAGATCGAGGTCAAGGCCCGGCGGGGGGAGCAGGTTCCCGAGGGGCTCGTCATCGACGGCGACGGGGCCCCTATGACCGACGCAGAGGAGATACTGGAGGCCCTGATCCGAGGCGAGGCGTCGCTTCTCCCCCTGGGCGGCGTGGGCGAGGAGACAGGAGGTCACAAGGGCTACGGCTACTCCACGGTCGTCGAGGTCCTCTCCTCGGCCCTCCAGGGCGGGGCTTTCCTCAGGGCGGTTACCGGGGTCAACGTCGGCCACTTCTTCTTAGCCGTCGACATCTCCGCCTTCACCGAGCCCGAGGAGTTCAGGAGGACGGCGGGGGACATAATGCGATCCCTCCGCTCATCCAGGAAGATGCCCGGCAGGGAACGGATCTACACCCCCGGCGAGAAGGAGCACCTCACCCGCCTGGAGCGGACGGGGGCACCCATCAACACGAGCCTCAGGGCCGAGCTTGTCCAGATGCGGGACGAGCTCAGGCTGGAAGGCTACGACTTCCTCTGACCGCCCTTATAAATCGAGGAGAAGATAGTCAGCCCATGGTCGTCAAGGTGGGCCACAGGGGCGCGGCGGGCCACGAGCCCGAGAACACCCTCAGGTCCTTCAGGAGGGCGATGGACCTCGGCGCCGACATGGTGGAGCTTGACGTCCAACTCTGCGGCTCAGGGGAGCTGGTCGTCATCCACGACGAGACCGTTGATAGGACCACGGACGGCACCGGCGAGGTCGCGAAGCTCTCCCTCGACGAGCTGAGGGGTCTAGACGCCGGAAGGAGGGAGAGGATACCCACCCTCCATGAGGTCATCGACCTAGCCACGGGAAGAATGGGCATCAACATCGAGCTCAAGGGGCCGGGGACAGCCGCCCCTGCCCTGGAGCACATCGAGCGCGCCCTCGACCATGGATGGGAGGTCTCCGGCTTCCACGTCTCGTCCTTCCGCCTAGAGGAACTCTCCGCCATCAGGGAACTCTCCGGCGACGTCAGGACGGGGGTCCTCTACGCCCTCGAAGACGGCGGCATAATGGACTTCGCAGAGAGGAGCGAGGCCTACTCCCTCAATCCCCATCACAGGACCGTCACCCCTGACCTCGTGGAAGAGGCTCACGATAGAGGGCTCAAGGTCTTCGCTTGGACCGTGAACGAGCCCAAGGACATAGCGAGGCTGAAAGGGCTCGGGGTCGACGGCATCATCTCCGACTACCCCGACCGCATATGAGGCAGGCGGAAATTACACGCGAGCCCTCTGAGTCCAACAGGCGTTAAATATCCGTAGATCGTGTTCAGGTCATGGTCCTCGACTCCGTAGACTGGGGTAAACCCGTCCTGTCTCTTCTCTCTCGCTTCGAGGGCGTGGACAGGAGCAAACCCGCCGTCCTGATCGTCCGCCACTCCGAGGTGAAATACGGATCCGTCGACGACCTCATCCCAGCCCTGTTGACGGAGAGGGGTGAGGAGGCGGTGCGCGAGTTCGGTTCAAGGCTCCCCTCCGACCTCAGCTACAGGATGTATCACACCGCTTTCACTAGAACTATGCAGACCGCGGAGGGGATAACGGGGGGTCTCAAGTCCAACGGAGCGAAGGTTAGCATCCAGGGGGAACTCCCCGGCATGAATATCCCCCAAGATCAGGAGCTGATGGACGCCATCTGGAACCACCCTGAGGGGAGCTGGTTCATCTCCGACTGGCTGAGTCACCGCCTACCCAACCCCCTCTTCCCGGACCCCCTCGACCTGGCGAAGGAGGCAGCCAGGGAGGTCATGCATCAGCTCAAGGGCGCAGAGCCAGGCAACGTCGACGTCTACGCCTCCCACGGCGAGATGGTGGCCCTCTACAAGTTCTACTGGCTCGGCATCCCCCCGATGAGGGGAAAATACGGGTACCTGAACGGATTCATCCTCCAGCTCGACGACGACACATTCACGGCCCACACCCACGAGGGGACCAGCCAGGTCCCCTACCCGTGCTGGTGGTGGACCGCCTAGATCAGCACGCTGAGCTCGTCGAAGAGCAGTATCCCCAGGGTGTGGATTAACAGGATCGAGATCCCCTCGTCCAGGGTCAGCCTGTGGTCGTCAATGATGGACTTCTTCACGATCCAGAGGGTCGCCGCGATGGCCAGGAACTGGTAGATCACGTATCCGTCTAGGTGCACAGGCACCAGGAGAGCCAGCAGGGGGAAGATGAGCATGATGCTCTGGGTTATCCCCGAGAGCAGGTTGGAGACCCCCATCTCCACGTGCCCCTTCCTTGCCCCGATCAGGGCAATGCCGTGCTCGGGGACGCTCCCCGCGAAGCCTATCACAGTCGCGGCGATTACGACGTGGAGGTCCAGCATGTGGACTAGGTACTCCGAGGAGCCCGCGATGAGCTCGGCGGCGATTACGATGCCCACGAGCCCCAGGAGGACGGGGGCCAGCCAGCCTCGACCCTTGGCCTCATGTTCCTGGGGGTACCCGTCCTCGGCCCCCTTGTGCTCGGAGACCTGTGGGCTACGCGAGATGAAGTAGAGGTAGCTCACGTATGCGAGGAGGAGGAAGACCGGGACCTCGATGGGGAGCACCGCCCTCTGATTGGTATTGAAGAGGTTCAGTATCACGCCGGTCCCGAAGACGATGCCACAGAGGGCGATGGCGATCCTCATGATCTCAATGTCCTGCTCCATCGCAGACTTGGGCAGCACGATGGCCCCGCCCTTGTAGGTGAGCATCACTACGAGGAGACCCAGCAGGAGCCCGTTGAAGGCCGACGCCAGCATCACCGTGAGGATAGCCACCTCCCGGAGCTCGGGGGAGAACAGCATGAACCCAGTCATCACACCCTCTGGGAGGTTCGACGCCAGGCTCGAGATTATCCCCGTGACGTGGGGGGAGAACCCCATCTGGAGGCCGAAGTCCTTGAGACCTTCAACCATGGGCTCGCTCGTCATGACGACGATGGCTAACCCCAGGATGAGGGCGACAGCGCTGAAGGCCACCCCTTCGGGGCTGAACAGAACCATTAGCAGTCCTACGACCAGAACTGCTCCAACGACGTACTTGTTACTTGAATGTGCCAAACTCCCGATCCCTCCTATGTTCCCCCCGTGGGAGGGTGCTCGCTCTCAAGCTCACCTCCGTACTGGATGACGGCCACCCCGGGCAGCATCTCCCTAAGCCGCCTCACAGACCCGGGATTGTCATCGAAGAAGACCTCGACGCCCAGCTCCAGGATCTTGTCCCTCTTCCCCTTCAGTGAGAACTCGGGGTCCAGACCCTCCCTCTCCTCCACGGGCCAGTCGTACATGGGTCTACCTCCCACTACATGAACCCCCGCCGCACCCGGGACGTGCCTTGCGCACCATTTCAGTGTGACGTCGCGCAGCCCCTGGTTCCTCCCCGTGATGATGTGGTACTCGTCGTCCCCGTGGCAGAGGAGCGTCGGGTCCAGGAGGGGCCTCCTGTGGGAGAAGTAGTGTAACTCGGAGACCCTCTGCTCGTCGTCGGGGAGCCTCCAGAGGAGATGCACCATCGTGTCGTCGTAGTCGCATAGGACCCCGTCGAGGTCGAATCCGATTCGCATACATCCAGAGTCCGCAACGGGTTTTATGAGTCCTTCTGTTTTGTCAGCGATGTGAAGCCTCAGATATTTATGAAAAATACGTTCAATTCAGGCAAATTGTTAATAATTTATAGGACCAACGATGTCCTCATTCCGAGCTGACCTACATGGATGAAGAGCCCCGAACCAAACCCGAGGAGTCGGGAACCAGATTCGTGCTCCCATCCCTGGGCTTCGCAAGGTTCGTCCTGCAGCTCCCCGGCATGCTCACGGGGCTCCTCCTCATCGACATCGCCTTCACCTTCGGGACCACCGTCGGCGCGATGGGGCAGATCAAGACCACATCCGCCATGGTGGCCGTGGTGATGGCCCTGCTTTTGGCGGGGCTCAGCGTCAGGTTCAAGCACAAGCATCTCCTCATGGCGGGCATCGCGTTCATAATGGTCTCCGCCCTGGGCTGCGGGTTAGCCCCAAACTACACCGCCATCCTCGTAATATTCGCTCTATCAGGAGTGGGGGGAGCCATGGTCACCCCCATGTCCCAGTCCATCCTCGGCGAGTACCTCCCCCTCGACAAGCGGGCATCCACCATGGGCTGGATGATCGGAGCATCCGCAGCCGCCTACCTCATAGGTGCTCCCGTCTTCGCCTACATCTCAGGCGTAGGTGGATGGAGGTGGGCCTTCCTCGGATTCGTGCTCCCCATGACCGTCCTCAGCCTAATCTTCGCCGCCTACGGACTCCCCCGGCCGAGGAGCGACGAGGGAGCTGGTGGAGGGAGCGTAGTCGAGGCCTTCAGGGCGGTCTTCACCAACGCCTCGGCCGCAGCCTGCATAGTGGGGAACCTCATAATCATGTCCACCTGGAGCACCCACCTCTCCTTCTCCTCCTCGCTTCTGAGGCAGAGGTTCCTGGTCTCGACGGGGTTCGCGTCCCTCTCCACCATCGTCGGGGCCACCTGCTACATAGTGGGGAGCGTCTCAAGCGGCAGGCTCGTGAACAGGGTGGGGCGGAAGAGGCTCGCGGTGCTCCTTTCGATCCCCGCCGGACTCTTCATTGGGGGAGTCTACAACCTGGAGTCCATACCCCTGGTCCTCGTCTCGGGCTGGCTCGGCGCCCTCCTCAACGGGATGCTGTACTCCGCCTCAGCCAACCTCACCCTCGAGCAACTCCCCCGGTTTAGGGGGACGATGATGTCCATCTCCGGAGCCACGGGGAGCCTCGGGTCAGCCATGGGGACGGCCCTTGGCGGATGGATACTCGTCACGTACCACTACAACCAGCTGGGATGGTTCATGGGGGCAACCAACGTCGTCGCCCTCCTACTCTACTACTTCATCGCACGGGACCCGACCAGGGACCAGTGACAACAGATAATTGCTGACCCAATCGGATTCGTATAGCCCGGATCCTAGGTCTTGTCCTTCTTCTTCCTTGCGAGGGCCTTCCTAAGCTCCCCCTCGGAGAGGTCGATGCGCAGGGTCCCGTTGGCCGCCCTGATCTCCAGGATGACCTCCTCGACCATGCCTATCTCCTCGATCTCACCCAGGAAGCCCTCGAATATGACTGCGTCCCTGGGATTGTCAGAGACCGACACCCGTCTAACGTACTCCTTTGACTTCATCTCCACCGAGAAACCGTGCTCCTTAGCCCTCGCCACGTCGATCACTCGTATTCCAGAGCCTATCGGATTCAACATAAACTCTCCGCAAGAACGATACGGGGACATTAACATCCATGATGAGGAGAAAAGACCAAGAGTCAGAAGACGGAGAATCGGTGAGAAGATTTTTATTCCCTCGACAGGGAGTGGGGGAAGTAAGGTGACAACGATGAGCATCCAATGCCCGAACCTCACGATAAACCTCCAGGGATGCCCGTGCACAGCGGATTGCACCCGGAAGGGGACATGCTGCGAATGCGTAAGGAACCACAAGGAGCACGGAAACCTCCCAGCATGCCTCCGGCCCCCGAAGACAGAGTGAAAACGTACCAACGAGCCAATAATCTTAACTGAACCCCCAAGGGTTCTCCTTTTTTTTACTGATCAAACACCGAGTCGCCGATCGACAGTTGCTCGCAGATGAGACCTAGTTCAGCCGATATCTCACTCAAGCCTAGGCGGGGACGTACGGCGCGACCAGCACCGCCAGACAGAGGGCCAACCCACCAGCCAAGACAGCCATCAACGCTGCGACGGCGAAGGGCTTCACGCCCAGCCTACCTATCGTCCGGAACTGGACCTTTGAGCCCACCCCCGCGAAGGCTGTGGCGAGGAGGAACGGGATGACAGAGCCTGAGAGCAGAGACTTGATGGAAGGCCAGTCGACCCCCAGCGCCAGCAGCGAATCCACGTTGGCGTTGAGGACGGCCGAGACCACCGAGTTCACGATGAAGACAACGGCGAAGACAGGGAGTACGAGCCCCCTCCTGCCCGAGGCCTTGGCCCCCTCACGGTTGTACATGTACGTCGCCAGCAGGACGGCGGGGCCGATCATGAATATCCTGATGGACTTGATCATCACCGCGGGCTGGATCACCCCGTCCCCCAGCATCCCGGCGGCGCCGATGACCTGGGCAGTCTCGTGGACCCCGGACCCCACCCAGATAGCGTAGACGTTTAGGTTCTCCAGAAGGAGGCGCCCCACTACCGTGTTGCTGAAAAGGAAGGGGTACAGGACCATGGAGATGAGGCCGAACAGGGTTATGCCGCTCAGGGCGAGGCCGATCTCCTCCTCCCTCGCGTCGATGGCCGGGGCGACGGCCGCTATCGCCGAGGCGCCGCAGATAGATGTGCCCACCCCGATGAGGAGCGCCAATCTGTCGCTCAGGCCGAAGCGCCTCCCGATCCAGACGCTGAGGAAGAACGAGACAGCTATGACGACGAGAGCGTTGACGACGCCGATCCCCACCTGGAACCAGATCAGCGCGTTTGTCACGAGGCCCAGTACGGCAATCGTCGCCTCGAGGAGGCGGGAGGAGCAGAACCTGGCCCCCACAACTATCCGGTCAGGGAGCCTCATGACGTTGGCGAATATGATGCTGAAGATGAAGGCCCACATGAGGCAGCTCACCGGCTTGTAGAGCCTCCAGGTGATGAACGAGACACTCGCGATGATGACACAGTAGGCTATACCCGGGATCAGATCCGGAAGACCTTCGAAGATTGAGTCAGCCATGTCCGTCACAACGGTCTGGAAATGGAACCTGAAGACTTCTTAGCGATAATAAGAGTTTGCATGGACGGGAGTCGAGAACTCGAATGTGCGACTCTGATATAGCAGACCAAGTCTCTACATGGGTCTGGTGAATATCTGATACTTCTCGTCCTCCGAGAGCTCCTTGAGCACCCTGCGGGCCAGGAGCTTCGCCGGGTCCGTGATGTTCACCCGGCTCTTGAGGTCCTCGAAGGTGTCGAAGGGCACCCTCTCCCTCTGCTCAAGTATCTGCCACATGAGGCGCTTCCCGATGCCCGGGATGAGCTCCATGGCGTGCATCCTGGGGGTCACCGGCTGGGACTCGTTGAAGAACGCTATGAAACGGGGGACGTCCGAGTTCACGATGGCCTCGACGACGTTGGGGAGCTCCGCCTTGGCTCCCGAGGAGAGGTCGCCGTAGGCTATCCTCCCCAGGATGTGCTCCACCGTGGTGCGCCCCTTCTTCCCGACGTAGATCCTGTCCCTGATGTTGACGGGGATGTCGCTTCGGGGCACCGCCTCAAGGAGGGTGAAGTATGTCTCCCCAACCATCTGGATGATCGACTGGCCGTGGTAGGCGGTTCTGGGAGCGCCCGGCCTGCCGTGGCGTAGCTCGTCCAGTATGTAGGCGTACTCTTCGTACTTCTTAGGCGCTCTCTCCACTCCCTTTTCCCCCCTAAAAGTTCTGCAGGGAACTATTACTCGGACCTGTATTTCTCAATGATCCCTAAAATGGAGGTCATGAGGTCCTCGGCGATGATCCTGCGCCGCCCAAGGAAGGTCCTGAGCTCCCCCGGGCTCCCGGGGAGGCTGTTCGCGATCTGGACGGCAAGCGCCCTCTCGATGCCCGTCTCAGTGACGAGCTCCTCGACCAGCTTTTCCGCCTCCTCAGGGTCCTGCTTGGAGAATCTGACGGTGTAGTCGTGGACCCTCCGCTGGAGCGGGTCCAGGTCCTCCAGGTTGGCCTCCAGTACCTTCTTTGCCTCCGATACCGTTATTGGCTTCTTCTCCTGGACGGACATAATTTACTCACTTCTGTCTCTTGATGTGCTCTGGGCCCGCGACGACGTACTTGGAGGTCTTCCTCTGGGGCAGGTCCAGGACGTATGCGCGGCCCCGCTTCTCGACGACGGTGCCCACCTTCCCCTGGAATCGCTTGTGGGGCATCCCCTTGTGGATGCCGGGGTCGATGTTGATTATCACCTTGTCCCCGACCTCGTACTCGGCGAGGAGCCTGCTGAGCCCTAGCTTTCCCTTCTCCCTGACGCGTTTGGTGAGCACGCTGCGGCTCTTCCTCCGTGGTCCACGTGACACTGGCATTTTAATTCCCTCATCCGAGCTTGAAGGGCATCCTGCGGAGGGATCTCCTCCTACCCTTGAGCTGCCGGAGCATTTTACGTGTGGCGTTATACTGCTTTATAAGTTCTCTGACTTCCCGCTCCTCGGTCCCGGAGCCCCTGGCGATGCGCCTCGTCCGGCTTGCGTTGATGATCTTGGGGTCGTCCCTCTCCTCCGGGGTCATGGAGTCGATTATGTACTTGAAGCGGTCCATCCTCTCCTCCGCCATGTCCAGATCTGCGTCCGGGAGCTGGTAGCTGAAGCCGGGCACCATCTGCAGGACTTTCTGGAGGGGGCCCATCTTCCTCATCGCCTCCAGCTGGTTGTACATGTCAGTGAGGGTGAACTTGCCCGAGAGGAGGGCGTTGATGTCCTTCTCGGAGACCTCGACCTCCGCCTCCTTCACCTTCGCCACGAGGCTCTCGATGTCCCCCATCCCCAGGAGGCGCCCGATGAACCTGCCGGGGACGAACTGCTCCATGTCCTCTATCTTCTCCCCGGTCCCGATGAACTTGATGGGCGCACCGGTTGCCGCCACCCCCGACAGTGCGCCGCCCCCCCTGGCGGAGCCATCGAGCTTGGCGACGATGATGGAGCCGACGTCCGTAGCCTCGTTGAACGCAGCCGCCTGGGCGGAGGCCTGCTGGCCTATGGTGCCGTCGAGGACCAGGATGATCTCCTGAGGCTGAATTGCCCTGGCGATCTGCTGCATCTCCACGATGAGGGACTTCTCCTCCTTGTGGCGGCCCGACGTGTCCAGTATGACCACCTCGTAGTCACTGAACTTCTTCACCCCGTTCATGGCGATCTTCACGGGGTCCTTGGTCTCGGGCTCACCGTAGAAGTCGACGTTAATGGACTCCGCCAGCTGCTGGAGCTGGTTGTAGGCGCCCGGCCTGAAGGTGTCGGCGCAGATGACCGCCGGCTTGAGCCCCCTCTTCTGGAAGTAGCGGGCGAGCTTGGCGGCGTGCGTGGTCTTCCCGGAGCCCTGGATGCCGATGAGCATGATGACGTTCTGCCTCCCCGGTCTGATCTCCAGGGGGACGGCTTTCTCGCCTACGAAGGCCATGAGGGCGTCGTAGACGACCTTGACGACGTGCTCCCTGCGGCTTATCCCCGGGGGGAGCTCCTCGTCGAGGGCCCGCTTCTCGATGACCTGGCTGAGCTCCATTACGAGCTGGACGTTGACGTCCGCCTGTAGGAGGGCCCGCTGGAAGTCTCGTATCAGCTCCTTGATGAGCTCAGCGTCCACTACGGGTGCCCTGATCACCTTGCGTATCGCGTCGTACAGGCTGGAGCCGAGCTTCTCGAGGACCATGTTAGTGCACTTTAATCCTTCTACTCGGCAATATCTCTGCAAGCCTGCATGTAAATATTATCTAAAATAGATCCACTACTTGTCCGAAACTAGTTTACGACAAACCCTCATATGCCGTTTCGTGCCCTAGGGCAGCGATATGTTCGGCGAAAAGATGGATTTCAGAGCCAAGACGACTGTGATAGCGGTCCTCGTCGTCGCCGGGGTTCTCCTCGGCTACGTCTACGTGAACGCCTCCGGCAAGGGGACCTCTACCATCGTTGTACGTTATGACATGGAGGAAGGGGTCGTGATCGGAGTGGGGGATTCCCTGGGACCCGAGGAGAGGGAGGAGATCATGGCCTACGCGATCGAGAGGGTGGTCGAGGACGAGGAGGTAGCGGCCCTCCTGGCTGGACGGGAGTACTCTGTCGAGGCGACGATACACGGCACACACACGGTTCAGGATATCCTCCAGAACAACACGTTGACTCGGTCCGAGACACGGATAATCCTGGAGGGAAAGCCTGTCGTCACCGTCACTCTGACCTTCACCGACGGATCGGGCTACAACGTGCAGGTCGACATAGGAGACTGGTCGTTGGGGGAGCCAGTCTACTCGGACGAGGTGGCACCGCCTACTCTGCTGCGGGAGGCAGTTGACCGTGCTCTGAACAGAACCCGCAGTATCCCTTAGCCTATGAAAGGGGGTAGTGATGGACTTGGTCGGGGAATCACCTTTCTTACATATATCTGTCAGGTAAACTTTAAGGAGATGAAAGGATGAGGACGAAGACCCTTCTCGCAATGTTCGGGATGATAGCGTCCACTTTCGCCCTCTTCATTAAGGTGATGGCGCCGTCAAGCGTCCAGTTCGTCATCGAGGGAAATGTCGTGGAGCTGAACCAGGTCCCGAGCATCTACAGCACGCTCGATGTGCTCCTCATAGGTGCCTCATGCTTCGTGCTGGGAGCTAGCCTTATCTACCTTCTACAGGCCGACGGCGTGAAGGCTCAGACTGAGCCTAGTACCTGGGATCAGCTCATAGAGGGCCTCACGGGCGAGGACGAGCGCAAGATCGTGAAGATAGTAGCCGACGAGGGGGGGACCATCTTCCAGAGCCAGCTTGTCGAGAGGAGCGGCTTCTCCAAGAGCAAGGTGAGCATCGTCCTTGACCGGCTTGAGGCGAGGGGGTTACTTGAGAGGCGTCGCCACGGCATGAGCAACGCCGTTGTCCTCAAGTGAGATTTTTATTATTACATTAAACTAGATCCCTCATGATAGACATGGAGTTCGGTGTGAGCAGGCCCACCTACTACTTCGATGTCCACGGAGAGGTGAACACCGACAAGACGGTGGAGCTTGCGAGGGAGAGAGCCGAGGAGCTACACGTGAGGAAGATCGTCGTCGCCTCGGAGACGGGGCTCAGCGCTCTGAAGGTGCTGGACGCCCTCCCTGGACACGATGTGATAGTCGTGAGCTCGGCGGCCGGCACCACTGTCGAGGGATCTGTGATCGGGGATCTAAAGATCGGCATACCAGACGAGGAGATGGTGAGGGAGCTCGCTGTCCGGGGGGCCGTGGTCGTCAGGGGGACCGACCCCTTCTGGAACCTCTCCGCCCACACGGAGATCAGGGACACCCCCAAGCTGGGGATGATGTACTATGACGCCCTGTGCGGGGGCCTCCACGTCTGCATGACGGGGGTCCTGGAGGCCACCGACGCGGGGCACCTCGTGGAGGGGGAGGAGGTCATCGCGTTGGCTGGGAGCTTCGTGGGCCTCGACACCGCCATCGTGGCGGCTGCGGCGAACTCCGTCAACTTCTTCAAGGCCTTCGAGGTGCGGGAGATAATCTGCAAACCTAGGAACCCTAGATACTCCTGGCCCATCAACCAGGAGGACTGGAAGGGGGACCTCGATAAGTACAGGCGCTTCACGGTGAAGGACTAGAGGGCCGAGAGGAACTCGTCTATGTACCTGTACGCCTCGGGGAGCTCAGTGTAGCCTCTAAGCGTGAGGTTCTCGTTGCCCAGGATCATGGCGGAGATCTTCTTCCCCGTCTCCTCGTAGAGGCAGAGGATGGGCTTCCCCAGAGTCTCGGCGATCCCGATCTCGTAGCCCACGCCCAGGGAGGGGCCTGTGACCTCCGCGACTACGACGTCGGTGTCTTCGAGCCAGGCAACGTCCCTCTCAAATATCTCGGTCTCGCTGATCCCTGCCTCGAACTCCTCGGTGACCTGGCCGATGTGCTCCGTCAGGACCTCCCCGTGCCCCTTCAGGTGGTCTATCAGCAACTGGGGGGCGTCAGGGTCGTGCCTCACCCCCCGGATCGAGCAGGAGAAGTAGATCTTCATGCGAATATCCATGAGATCCCCCCTTTTTGAGATTTCCCTCTGAACCGGGTCGCAGGGATGCTATGTCGCTTTTTCCTCAGGCTCCTTGATGAAGAAAAGTATAAGGGGCGTGACCGTTAACCCCACTCCGCTCCCGATGAGGAGGAGCTTGTCTGGCCCGAAGGCCTCCCAGAGGTACGCGCCTATTATGGGAGCCGGCAGGTTGATGAGCCCTGTCATGGTCCCCATGAGGCCCAGCACCTTCCCCCTGTCCCTCTGGGGCACGATGTCCGCGATGAGGGCCTGCCATGAAGGCCCGCCCATGCCCCCTCCGCCCCTAATCCCGCCGCCCCCGAATCCCCCGCCAATGCCCAGGAAGATGAAGAGGAGGACGAGCTGGTTGTAGCCGTGAAGGAACACCAGCCCCAGGGACTCCAGGGGCAGGATGGACCTGGCGATGAGGATGTTGGGTATCCTGCCGATGCGGTCCGACATCATCCCCCCTATCAGGTAGAAGCAGGTCATCAATCCCGAGGCTATCGTCTGGAGGGCCCCCCACTGAGACTTGGTGAGGCCGATCACCTCGACGCCGTAGATTACGAGGTAGGGGTAGACCATCCTCATGGTGAAGCCGGAGATGCAGGCTACGATGAGCATCACCAGGAGGGTGCCCCTGAACTTCCCCATCAGGCTCCTGGCATCGGAGCCCAGCGACTTTCTGACCGAAGAGCTGGGGGTACTGCCGCCATCGCTGGACAAAGTCTCCCTGAGGAATATGGCCCTCAGGCTCATCGCGAGGATGGCTGCCCCAATGTAGAGGAGGAGCCCCGTCTTTACTCCCTTCTCGAGCCCCATCGCGTCGATGTACATCCCGCTGAGTATGGGCATGACTATGTTGGGGATGGAGGTCACAGTCCTGTACACCCCGTAGGCAGTCCCCCGCCTCTCACGGGGGAGGGAGTCGGCGATGATGGCGTTGAAGGCGGGCATGTAGAGGGCGGACATCGCGTTGAAGATCATCCCTGGGATCACCCACTCCCAGGATGGGGCAAGGAGCAGCAGCACGGGGCCGATGATCCGCAGCGTGGTCCCCAAGATTATAACCTTCTTCCTCCCTATCCTGTCGGCGAGGACGCCCCCCGGGAGCTGGAAGAGGATCTGGGAGGAGCTCTGGATCGTGGAGATGAGCCCTACAACGAAGATGGGCGCCTCCATGACGTTCAGGAGGTAGAGGGACCACCAGAGGTTCCAGAGCTGGTTGAACACCTGGTACAGGCTGCTTGTGAAGGAGATCACGGCGACGTTGCGCACCGAGAAGACCTCCTTCACGAGTTTGAACATGTAGCCTCCTTCACTATGTTCGCGAACATCGGAAAAGGCATTCGATGAAATCCGCATGCAGGTCGGAATCTGGTCAGTTTCTGGTCAGCTTTATCCAATAACCTAATCTCGGATAACCACCCAATAATTTCAGAAGATTCCCGTAGAAGGGGCAAGTATCCCGGTGGTCAAGTTGTCCGGCGCTGAAGATGACCTGAAGTCTCTCAACGAGAAGATGGAGAGGATGATGCGTAGACTCGACTACCTTGAGGCGATCCTCACTGAGAGCCGGCAGTACCCTGAGCTCGCCCAGCTCATGGGGGACCTGAAGGTGGGGGCCGCCCTCTACGGGGAGCCCCTGAAGCTGATCCAGCGCCTCCTAGGCGTCCGCAGGTACCTGGAGAGGACCCCGGACTCCAGGGACGAGGTCTCCCGGATAATCCTTAACTCCCTGGCCCTCAAGGGGCCCATGAACATCTCCCAGATGACAAGGGAGGTTGAGAGGGAGAGGGGGACGGCCTCAAGGGTGACGGTGAGGAAGAGGGTCCAGGACCTCCTCGAGGAGGGGGCGATAGAGAAGGGGGATGGCTTCGAGTACAGGCTCAAAGAGTGAGAATAAGATCATCGGGGAGCCCCGCGACAGACAGAGTAATTCGCGACATTCTCCTCTCAGACGCGATATACATAATTCTCACCTGACATTCTCATTACCTGAGTGATCATGGTCTACTGTTCAAGGTGCGGTAGGGAGCTCCCGGAGGAGGCGAACTTCTGCCCCAAGTGTGGAGCCCGTTCCAAGAAGGGGAGAGAGGAGGGGATCAACATCCCAAGGGAGGAGCTCAGGGAGGGGCTCGCAACCATCGGCGTCGAGATCGAGGCAGCCCTCTCCGAGGCAGGGAGGGAGGTCCAGCAGGCTCTGGGTGAGGCGAGGGAGAGCATCAGGGAGGCGGCGGGGAGGAAGACCCTCGTATGCCCCCACTGCGGTGAGAGGAACAGGAGCGCCGCCAGGTTCTGCCACGGCTGCGGGAATAGCCTCGAATAACCCTTCAACAGTCCCTGTTCTGATCAGCAGTTGATCAGGTTTATCCAGAACACCTATTGGTTTTGACCACCCCCTATTAGATATCAAGGTGAAACGTAATGAGTGAAGAAAGAAGGTTCGCGTCGAAGGACGCTCAGGAGGTCGCCGAGATCTTCGAGACCCTGTCGACGAAGCTGCCCGAGATGCTCAACGGTATCCTTGGGAGCCTGTTCTCCCCGGAGGCCGCCAGCAACATGGGCAAGGCCGTGTCCGAGTTCAGGAAGAGCCTGATAGAGGGCGGGATCCCCGAGGAGGAGGCCATGGAGATGACCAGGAAGTACCTGGGCACCCTGACCAACTGGTCGGGCGTCATAAAGGAGACGGCCCGTTCCGGAAGGCGCTACCGCGAGGAGTAGGAGAAGCGATGGACGCCGGAAACGTGGTCCGCACCATTTTTTATTCATCGGCGCTGCTCCTGAGAGCCCCCGGGATGCTCATCAAGTACAAGATGAGGCGGAGGGGAGCAGTGAATACGTTCAAGAGGGAGATGATCGCCTGCGGGGTTCCTGTGCAGGAGGCCGAGGTGCTCGCGAGGGAGTACCCCTTTAACCTGGGGGACCTGATGTCCCTGATGAGGAACGAAGGTCTTAACCCCAGGCTCTCTTGAACTCCCTTTTAACGGATTCCAGCCCGTCACCGAGGACCTCGACGTCATCGATCTCACCGATCCCTTCCTCGTGGGCCATCCTTATGTGGGGTATCTGATGCGGGTCGAAGCCCATCGCCCTGGCGGCGATCGCGTCGGTGGCGACCACATCCGCGCCCGCGATTATCGTCTCCATCTTGACGGGGTCACCCCCAACGGGACCCCTCCCCTCCATCGCCATGAAGCCGTCGATCACCGTGACGGCGGGGGGGAGCACCTTGTTGATGTCGGTGATGACCTTGTGCATCCCCCTCATGTGGTACTTACCCTTCATCTTGTCGGGGAGCAGGCCGAACTGGTTCTTCATCCCCAGGGTGACGTGGGTCTCCGAGTGGGTCTTCATCTTCGCCGCGCTGACCACCGCCGACTCGGCCACTATCTTCGGCACCTTGATCGTCTTCAGGGTCTTGTAGCCGGGGACCTCAATCTCGACCCGGGGCTTCACGTGGCGGAGGTTCATCCACTCGACGCCGTTCCTCTCGCACATCTCCGCCATCCCGGTAGCCTCGAAGGCCTTGGTGGCGTTGGTCATGGTGGCGTCGGACTCCACGACTATGACCTCCACCGGGATCTCCTTCAACCGGTGGATGATGGCCTCGACGACCACGGGATCCGTCGTGGCACCCGTGTCCCAGGTCTTAGTGGTGATGAAGTTCACCTTGACCAGGACCCTGTCGTGCCCCACCAGAGCATCCCTGTAGTCGATCAGGTCGAGAGCCCTGTAGACCGGCTCATGCCCCCTCTCGCCCTTGACGACTGCGACTTTCGACATCTTCCCGCTTTCTGACGTAACCGCGGTTATAATGTGTTGTTCTGTCGAATTTCCGACAGCTGACCGTGTTCTCTGGCGACTCCTCTTGGACAGAAACGATATATCGTCATTGATCCGGTGTCTAATCATGTCAGACAATTTTGCAGCAGTCAAGGGCGGGCTCCTCTGGGATGGAACTGGCGCTGACCCGGTGAAGGACGGCGTCGTGTTGATCGAGGGCTCCAAGATAGTCGACGTGGGCTCCTCGAAGGACGTTGAGATACCGAATGGTGCCAACGTCATCGACGCCTCGGGGAAGACCGTCCTCCCGGGCCTCATGGACCTCCACGTCCACATATTCCAGATGATAGGCCCCCTCGACTACCACGAGCGGTTCCTAATACCCAACTCCCTCAGCCTCCTCTACGCAGTGAAGCACGCACGGCAGCTCCTGGAGGCGGGGTTCACTACCTGCCGGGACCTCGTCTACCCATTCCCAGAGTACACCGGGAGGGACGCCGTCGCCCTCAGGACCGCCCTGGAGCAGGGGCTGGTCAGCGGCTGCAGGCTCTCAGTGGCGGGGGTCGTCACCTCGACGGCGAGTCACCTCGACGTCATCAGGCCCATGCCCCTCAGGGGCACCCACATCACCGCCGACGGCGTCGACGAGGTCAGGAAGATGACCCGGATCTGCGTCGCCCAGCAGGTAGACTGGATAAAGACGACGACCACGGGGGGGATGGCGGGGGGCCCCACCAACGACCCCAACTTCAGGAACTACTCCCCCGAGGAGCTGAAGGTCATCGTCGAGGAGGCCCACGCCTTCGGCCTCAGGGTCGCATCCCACTCTGAGGGGAGGGTAGGCTGCGCAAACGCCGCCGAGGCGGGGATCGACACCATAGAGCACGCCTCAGAGCTGGACGACGACACCATCGAGGTGATCCTGAAGAAGGAGCTCTACACCGTACCCACGCTGGCGCCCTCCTACTACCGCACAGAGTACCTGAAGCTCCCCTCACAGTACCTCCCCAAGAAGCTGGGCGGGAAGCCCTTCGACGTACGCCACCTGGAGAGCCAGAGGGCGGCCCTGGAGGCCGGGGTGAAGATGGCGATGGGGACCGACTGCGGACACGTATTCCCGCCGGGCAGGAACGCCTGGGAGCTGGAGCTCTACGTCGAGAAGCTGGGCATGTCCCCCGCGGAGGCCCTCCTCCTCGCCACGAGGAACGCGGCTGACGCCCTGGGGAGGCTGGACGAGCTGGGGACCCTGGAGGCCGGGAAGACCGCCGACCTCATCGTCGTCGACGGGAACCCCCTGGAGAACGTCGGCGTGCTACAGGACGTCGAGCGCGTCAAGGTCGTCATCAAGGACGGCGTCGTCGAAGTAGACAGAGGCTGACAGATAGATTGAAGACGACGCCGCGTCCAGTAGAACCCATGCAGCTGGGATCAGTGTATCTGAATACCGACGTCGACAGGGAGGGCTTCCACGAGCTTCTGGGAACCTTGGATCTGAAGCTCCCCATCATCGTGAAACCCAACTGGGGCACTTCTAGGTGCTTCAACGAGGCCGAGATTCTGGACTGGGTCCTCGAGGCCGTAGACGGGGACGCCCTCATCGTGGAGAGCTACGGCTGGGCCAGGTGCGAGGAGGCCCTCAATAACGAGGGGCTGGGCTCCAAGAAGAGGGGCGACCTCAGGAGGAGCGACGAGTGGTTCTTCAGGTACTCAGGCATCGATGAGGTCCTGAAGCGGCACGGGGTTGAGTTCCTGAACATCACCGAGGAGAACTGGAAGCACAGGACCGCCGACCCGGAGGAGGTCAGGGGGCTGGTGGAAGCCAGATACGAGCCCGTCGCCATGGAGGAGATGTACGGCTTCGTCCCAGAGAGGCTCCTGGAGATGAGGGGGGCGGACCTCCTGAGTCTCGCGAAGCTGAAGATGTGGCTGCCCCCCTTCAGGGCCTCGTTCACACTGAAGAACTTCTTCGGCATGATCCCGGGGCCCGGCCGCCTCAGGTACCACGGGAAGAAGAACAGCAGGATAAACCAGAGCATCGCCGACATCTACAAGATCTACGAGAGCCTCTTCGACGTCAAGGGGGTCGTCGAGGCCGTGTTCTCCGCCTCCGTCGCCGAGTCCCTGCAGAAGGTGAACATACATGGTGATCCCGGCTTCGCCTCGGCCTCGAAGCAGCCCCTGGAGCTTGACGCCGTCATGGCGGCCCTGGTGGGCCTGGACCCTCACGAGCTGGAGTATCTGGAGCACGCTTCGGGGATCTTCGGGGAGTGGGATGAGGAGGCGGTGGCCCAGGCCATGGAGAGCGGCATCAGGATCCTGTGAGAATCTCACACCCCCTGCGGAAGCATTAAGTTAAGTTCAGACTGATTAGTCTGAGTGATTTTCATGAGCCGAAAGTTTTTCACAGAGGAGGAGGTCAACAGGCTCTACTCGGACGCCAAGTCGTACATCATCCGGAGGTGGGAGCCCCGACCGGGGTACAAGCCCCTGATCCTCACCGGAGGCGAGGGGGTCTACTTCTGGGACGCGTCCGGCAAGAGGTACCTGGACCTCATCTCCCAGCTCTACAACGTCCACATCGGCCTCAACAACCGGGAGGTCATAGAGGCTGCGAAGAAGCAGATGGACGAGATGGCCTACGCCTCCCCCAGCTACTTCAACGTCCCCCAGATCCAGCTGGCCCGCAGGCTCGCCCAGATCACGCCGGGTGACCTGTGCAAGACCTTCTTCGGGAACAGCGGGACCGAGGCAAACGAGGTGGCCATCAAGCTGGCGCAGCTCTACAGGGGGGCCTCCAAGATAGTGAGCTACTGGGACGCCTACCACGGCTCCACCTACGCGATGGTGAGCGTCGGAGGCAACCTCAGGAACAGGCAGCACAGGGGGCTCAGCATCATGGAGGAGTTCAAGCACGTCCCCAGCCCCTACTGCTACAGGTGCCCCTTCAAGAAGACCTACCCCGAGTGCGAGCTCCTCTGCGCCGACTTCGTCAAGTACACCATCGAGAAGGAGGGCGCCAGCACGGTGGCCGCCTTCATGGCGGAGCCCATCTGCAGCTGGGCCGGGCAGGTGGTGCCCCCCGACGGCTACTGGCAGAAGATACGGAAGATCTGCGACGAGACCGGGGTGGTGATGATCTTCGACGAGGTGATGACGGGCTTCGCCCGGACCGGGAAGATGTTCGCCTGCGAGCACTGGAACATGGTCCCCGACATCGCTACCTTCGCGAAGGGCATCACCGCGGGGTACGTCCCCCTAGGGGCGACCATCGTGAATAAGAAGATCGCCGACCACTTCGACGAGAAGAGCTTCCCCCACAGCTACACATACAGCGGCCACGCATTGGCCTGCGCGACGAGCATGGCGGTCATCGACTTCTACTACAAGGAGAAGCTGGCGGACAGGGCCGCTGAGATGGGGGCCTACATGATGGACGGGCTCAGGGGGATGCAGGAGAGGCAGCCCGTCATCGGCGACGTCCGAGGCCTCGGGCTTTTCATGGGGATAGAGCTCGTCTCCAACCCCGAAACTAAGGCCAAGATCCAGCCCGAGGGGCTCAGCCCGGAGGAGGCGAGGACCCCCGAGAAGAACCCCATGGTCTACCTCACGGACAAGGCGAAGGAGAAGGGGCTGATCTTCGGCTCCAGCCCGGGGACGGGGATCATCCGGATGATGCCCTACCTGATCATCACCAGGGAGCAGGTGGACGAGGGGCTGAAGCTGCTGGAGGAGACCATCGAGGAGACGGCG
>Ga0209536_100005225_pt1 | contig 20278 bp, 21 predicted proteins | sample DeeMarSeWOR28_12_FD_187461 | JGI IMG/M metagenome (GOLD analysis project Ga0209536, IMG submission 187461) | Marine sediment microbial communities from White Oak River estuary, North Carolina - WOR-2-8_12 (SPAdes) (version 2) | ecosystem: Environmental > Aquatic > Marine > Intertidal zone >...
GAAGGAGATCGTAAAGATCCACACGATCTTCGGCGGCCGCAACCCGCATCCGAACTGGCTCGTGGGCGGCATGCCGTGTTCGATCAACGTCAACGAGACTGGCGCGGTCGGCGCGGTCAACATGGCGTGGCTCAACCAGGTCTCGGACATCATCGACAAATCCATCACGTTCATCGACCAGGTCTACATTCCGGACCTGACGGCAATCGCGTCCTTCTACAAGGACTGGGGCTTCGGCGGCGGACTGTCTTCGAAGAACGTCATGTCGTATGGCGAATTCCCGAGGATCGCGAACAACTACACGAATGAATCGTGGATGCTGCCGAACGGGGCGATCCTGAATGGTGACCTGGGTACTGTCTATGACGTCGACCCGCGGGATCCGGAGCAGATCCAGGAATTCGTCGCACACTCCTGGTACACCTATCCGGACGAGGCCGCCGGCCTGCATCCGTGGGATGGCGTAACCGAGCCCAACTTCGAGCTGGGCCCCAACACCGTCGGCACCCGTACGGCGATCGACAACATCGACGAAGGCGGCAAATACTCGTGGCTGAAAGCACCGAGGTGGCGCGGCAATGCGATGGAGGTAGGGCCGCTTGCGCGCTACCTGGTGGCGTATGCTCGCGGGCACGAAGAGGTCAGGGCCCAGGTAGACGGGCTGCTTGCCGCGCTCGATCTGCCCGTCACGGCACTGTTCTCGACGCTCGGACGGACGGCGGCACGCGGACTGGAGTGCTCGTTCACGGCGCACAAGATGCGCGAAGTCTTCGACGAGATGATGGCCAACCTCAAGACCGGCGACACCGTCACGGCCAACATGGAGAAGTGGGAACCCGCCACCTGGCCGGCTGACACCAAGGGCGTCGGCTTCGGCGAGGCGCCGCGAGGCTCACTCGGGCACTGGGTCCATATTCAGGACGCCAAGCTTGCCAGCTACCAGGCCATCGTCCCTTCGACATGGAACGCGTCGCCGCGTGATCCGAAGGGCAATATCGGCGCTTACGAGGCGGCGTTGCTCGGTACGCCGATGGCGGACCCGTCACAGCCGCTCGAGATCCTGCGCACGATTCACAGCTTCGACCCGTGTCTCGCCTGCGCATCGCATGTTATGTCGCCGGACGGTCAGGAACTCGCGACGGTGAAGATTCGCTGAGGAGGTCACGGATATGCAAGGTAGTGCAATAAGCAGTGCAGAGCAGGGCCGACACCGGAAACCGGTATACGTCTTCGAGTTGCCGGTCCGGGTCTGGCACTGGGTGCATGCGCTCTCGATTGCGGTGCTGGCGGTAACCGGTTACCTGATCGCTTATCCGCTGTCGAGCACCACAGGTGAGGCGAGCGAAAACTTCCTGATGGGCAATATGCGACTGGTGCATTTTATTGCCGGTTACGTGTTCACCATCGGTTTCCTGGTTCGCATCTACTGGGCGATTGTCGGCAACAAGTACGCGCGTGAGCTCTTCTACCTGCCTGTCTGGAGTGGCAAGTGGTGGGGCGAGTTCATCCAGGAGGTGAAGTACTACCTGTTCCTGCGCCGCGATGCGCCGCTGACTGAAGGGCACAATCCACTCGCGCAGACGGCAATGTGGCTGTTAAACACGGTGCTCGCTTTCTTCATGATAGGCACGGGCTTTGCCATGTACTCGGAAAACCTGGGTCTGGGCAGCTGGGCGGATCGATGGTTCGGCTGGATGGTGCCGGCCATGGGCGGTTCACAGAACCTGAGGATGTGGCACGATGTCGGCATGTGGCTGTTCATCATGTTTGCCATCATCCATATCTACATGGCATTCCGCGCCGAAGCGATGGGCCGGCAGAGCAGCCTCAGGACGATGGTCGACGGCTGGCGGCGATACAGGGACTGAGGACCGGTCATGGCTGCAAACGTCCCGGAGGGCCGGGAGGCGGATTGGACTATCCTCGTCCTGGGCATCGGCAACCTGCTGTGGGCCGATGAGGGCTTCGGCGTTCGTTGCGTCGAGCAGCTCAACGCGGGCTATGATTTTCCGGAGTCGGTGCGGGTCATGGACGGGGGCACGCAGGGGATCTTCCTGCTGCCGTGGGTCCGCTCCGCATCACGATTGCTGATTTTCGATGCGATCGATTTTGGTCTCGAACCCGCGACTCTGAAGCTGATCACGGGCGCCGACGTGCCGCGCTACATGGGTGCAAAGAAAGTCAGTATGCACCAGGCCGGTTTTCAGGAAGTGTTGTCGTCGGCACAGTTGTCCGGGGAGTTTCCGGAAGAGCTCGCGCTGGTCGGCGTGCAGCCCGAACTCCTGGACGACTATGGCGGCAGCCTTACTCCAGCCGTAAAAGCCCAGGTCGAACCGGCGATACAGCTTGCCCTGGGCGTGCTGCGCGAATGGGGGATCGAAGTGACTCGGCGCTCGGCGCCCGTTAGCAGCTCGGAGCTTATCGGGCCTGGAGCACTTGATATCCAGGACTACGAACAGGGTCGGCCGTCGGCGGGGGGCAAGACACGATGACACATGCGCTGATCGAACGGCTCATGACCGAGCTGGGCTATGCCGAAGTCGATGCCGATAATCACGATGCATTCGTCGCCAGAGACGGCATGAACGTGCTGTTCTTCCCGGGGGACCCGAGCACCGTCAAGGATGCGACCGACGTGGCGGTGGTGCTGCCGGAGCTGGTCGCTGCATTCGACGGCAAACTGAACCCCGGCGTCGTCACGGACACCTTCGGGGATGGCAAGGACCTGAAACGGAAGTACGGTTTCAGTCACTTTCCTGCACTCGTGTTCGTCCGCGGCGGCGAGTACGTCGGCGCAATCGTCCGGGTTCAGGACTGGGCCGGTTACCTCGAACAGGTCAGCGAGCTGCTCGTCGCGCCGCCGCGCCGTGCGCCCGGTTTCAGCATCCCCGTCGTAACGGAGGGCAATGCGTGAATATCAGGGACATACCGGTACGCGTCGTCGGTCCCGGCAGCCAGTCGGCCGGTAGCGACGGCGACGCGATCACCTACATGGACATGCCGAGCGACATGTCCACGTTCGTTGCCCCGGTCATGCCGGAGCCGGAAGACGTGCTGCTCATGGACGGCGCCCGCGAGACCATGAACTGGTTACAGGCCGCGCTCGACAACTTCGTGCCGGGAGGCGAGCCGATACTGGCGGACCTCAGCGCGCTCGACGAGGAAAGTCGCGACGTCGTCAACCAGATCCTCGATGAAGGTGAGGTCAGCATCGTGTGCGACGGCCAGGTGCGCGCGCGCACGCAGGAGTCGATACTCGCCGGCGTCTGGCGCAGCTTCTTTTTCGATCGTGACGATCGCGTGATCTGCGATCTCCTGGAAGTGGCCGAAGTGCCGAAAGTCCTGGGCTTTGCTGCGGAATGTACCGGCACCATCGATACTTCCGCGGACGGGGTTGCCGGGGAGCTGGCAAACGCACTTCCCATTCTCGTCGAGCTGCAGTCGCAGCACGAGAAATACCTGCGCGGTGGCGCGCCGCATTCGATCAACCTGACGTTGCTGCCGCTGTCCGAGCCGGAACTCGAGTTCATCGACCAGCGCCTGGGTCGGGGGCCGATCGACGTGCTGTCCCGCGCTTATGGCAAGTGCGAGGTCATCAGCACGGAGACGCCTGGCATTTGGTGGGTGCGGTACTACAATTCCATGGGAGTGCTGATTCTGAACACGCTCGAGGCAGTGGACGTGCCCGGAGTCGTAAAAGCGGCGCCAGAGGACCTGGTCGATTCGGCGGCGCGCCTGAAGGAGATCCTCGAGCCCTACTGGTCCGAGGTCGCGTGACGGGTCCGCAGGGCGGCGAGGAGCAGTCCCGGCTCAGTGACGACAGCCGTCTCGAGTGCCGGATCTGCTGGTACGTGTACGATCCCGCTGAAGGCGATCCGATCGAGCAGATACCGCCCGGTACGCCGTTTCTGCAGCTTCCCGGACACTGGCGGTGTCCGCAGTGCGACGCGGAGCCCAGTGCGTTCCTGCCCATGGAGGGCTGACATGACGATAGACGTTGCGGATCTCGTCGCTCGCTACGAGGCGATCTACGAAGAGCGCATGCGCGACCTTCCCATCGTCAACCCGAGGCTCTCGGTCGAGGCCGTCGGCTTCGAGCAGTGGGAGGACAAGGATCTGGGCATACTGATCACGCCCTGGTTCATGAACCTCGTGCTGCTCCCGGACCGCGGCGGGCTCGCCGACTTTCCCCAGGGCGAACGGGTCGAGTGCCGGTTTCCGTCGGGACCCTGCGAATTGACGGTTTACCAGGACGAGGAGCTGGGAACCTACCTCGCCGCGGTCCTGTTCCGCACCGTCGCCGACTTCCCGGACCAGGCTGTCGCGCGAGCAGTTGCAGAAGAGGCGCTTGCGCAAATTCTCGCCGAGCCGCCCGAAAAGGAAACGGAAAAAGTCAGCCGCCGCGGCCTGCTTACGGGATTGCGTGCGTCCTGATGCATGAGTTGTCCGTTTGCCTGTCCCTGCTCCGGGAGGTGGAGCGGATCGCCCGGGAGAACAAGGCGGGCCGGGTGACGAAGATCGCGGTAACCGTGGGTCCGCTCTCGGGCGTCGAACCCGATCTCCTGCGCAATGCCTATCCACTGGCGGTCGCGGGCACCGTTGCCGAACACGCCGAGTTCGAGATCGACGTCGCCGGTGTCGTCGTGAAATGCAGCCAGTGCGGGGCCGAGTCTGCCGCGAAACCGAACCGTTTGCTCTGCGGCGAGTGCGGGGATTACAGGACCAATCTCGTCAGCGGCGACGAGATGGTGCTGAAGAGCCTGGAGCTCGACGACATAGGCAGCGCTACGGCGGATTGACCGTCCGGTCCCTGCCCGTCTCCTGTCGCGACAGCGACCACTTCAGCCACGGCGGGGCGATCACGGTCGTCACGATCACCATCAGCGCGATGGCCGCGAAGATCGAGTCGTCGATGACACCGAGCGTGCGGCCGATGGCCGCAAATACGAGGCCTACCTCGCCGCGCGGCACCATGCCGATTCCGATCACCCAGCGCGACGACGACTGGAACGCACCGAGCCCGCAGGCGAGCTTGCCGATGATTGCGGCGATGAGCAGACCGCCCGCAAGCGTTACGACCGGCCAGGAGAAGAACGTCTCGAGTTTCACCTGGATGCCGATCAGGATGAAGAAGATCGGCACGAGAATGACCTCGAGCGGCATGATCAGCTCACGAATGCTGACCACGCGCTCCTCTTTCTCGCCAACGTGCTCGCGGAAGTAGCTGTCGTGCAACACGATGCCGGCCGCGAACGCGCCGATGATCGTTGCAAGGCCGGCGAGGTTGGCCATCCAGGCCAGCAACATTACGAACAGGTAGGACGTGAACATCTTGGCTTCGACGATATCGAGCCGCCCGAGCACGCTCGCGGCAAAGCGGACGATGACCGGCCCGAGCGTCGTTGCGGCGATCAGGAAAAGGGACGAAACCACGATGACGGTTGCGATTTCGGTGATGTTGACGCTGCCGCTCACGATGATGCCGGAGACGACGGCGAGCAGGACGAGGCCGAGGATGTCGTCGCCGACCGCGGCACCGATGATGATATGACCCTCTCGCGACTTGTCGCGGCCCATCTCCTGCAGCACGTTAGCCGTGATGCCCACGCTGGTGGCGGCCAGGGTTGCGGCGATGAAGAGATCGGAATTGAGCGCGAGGTCCGGCCTGAGTGCGCGGGTGACCGCGAAACCGAGCGTAACGGGCGCGATGACGCCGATGAGGGCGACGCGAAGTGAGTCGGCGCCGACGACGCGCATTTCACTGAGGTTCGTCTGCAGGCCCACCATGAACAGCATGAAGATGACGCCGTAGCGCGAGAACGCGTCCACGATCTGCGCGACCTGCATGACCTGCCCGCCATGAGGGCCCGTGATGATGCGCACGATCTCGGGTGCCGTGTCCGCGCCGAAGGTGCTGCTGGCGACGACGTCGATGGGCGCGCCGGCCAGCGTCAGGTTGACGACATCGAAGACGCGCGGTCCTTCGCGCAGGACGGTGATCAGGTCGAAACCCAGGTACCAGGCGATGTTGCCGAGCAGGATGCCCATGATCAGTTCGCCGAGCACCGTGGGCTGGCCGAGTTTTCGCGCGGCGACCCGGCCGATGACCGCGAACGCGAGGATACTCGTCACCCCCAGGATCACCGGGGCGATGGGATCGCCGTGGGTGATCGGGGCAAGTTCATTCATTTTTAAAGTGTCAGCACTTTCAGCAGATACGGGGCAGCGGGTCGTCCTCGAGTTCTTCGAGGAATCGCTCCCCGCCGAGTTCGGTTTCCAGTATGACGCGCGTGTCCGCTGCGGAAATGCGGCCGACGCGCGTCGCGTCCCTGCCTTCCTCCAGCGCACGCCACGCAGCCAGCGCGCCCTCGGCCTGGTCCGGTGCCACGACGGCCAGCACCCGGCCTTCACAGGCCAGGTAATAGGGGTCGTAGCCGAGCATGTCGCAAACCGCCTGCACGGGATCGCGCACGGGCACCGTCGGCTCGAAGCGCACGCCGAAACCGGTCGCCCTGTGGATCTCGTGCGCAATCGAAGCGATGCCGCCGCGCGTCGGGTCGCGCATGAAGCGCAGCCCCTCGAATCCCAGCAGCGTCTCGGTCAGCGCCATGACCGGGCCCGCGTCGGACACGAGATCGCCGCGCAGGCCGAAGTCTTCGCGCGCGAGCATCACGGCCGTGCCGTGATCCCCGATCGGGCCGCTGACGATCATGACGTCGCCGTCTTCGATGCGATCCAGCGACGGCACCACACCGGGGAGACGCACGCCGACACCGGTCGTTGCCAGGTAAAGCCCGCCGCCTTCGCCCCGCCGCAGCACCTTCGTGTCGCCGGCCGCGATACGGACGCCCGACTCGCGGGCCGCCCGCGCGAGGCTCGCGACGATGCGATCGAGGGTCGCAATTTCGAAGCCTTCCTCGATGAACGCGTTGAGCGTCAGGTAGAGGGGTCTGGCGCCGGCAACCGCGAGATCGTTGGTCGTACCGTGCACGGCCAGCGAGCCGATGTCGCCGCCGGGAAATTCCAGCGGCTGCACGGTGAAGCCGTCCGTCGTGATCAGGACATCGCCGCCGTCGAGTGCTATCGGGACCGCGTCCGCCTGGGTATCGAGCTCTTCCCTGCCGAGGTGCCGGGCGAAGATTTCCTCGATGAGTTCGCGCATGAAGCGGCCGCCGTTGCCGTGCGCGAGTGAGATGCGGGCGTCTTCCATCAGCTGCGGGCTCCCGTGGACAGCGCGGCGAGATGCGCGGCCTGGCCGTAGCACAGCGCGGCATCGTTGCAGGGCAGCTGTTCCGGCAAATACACGTCGAAGCCTCGCCGCTGCAGGCCCTCGATGGCGAGTTCCGCGAGCAGGCGGTTCTGGAATACGCCGCCGCACAGGCCGACCTGCCGGATGTCGTTTTCGTTGCCGACGCGGCAGGCCTGCTGCACGATGACCTGCGCGAGCGTGGCATGAAAGATCTCGGAACGCTCCCGCGGGCTGCGCCGGTCGTCGCTGATGACGCTCAGCAGCGGCTCCCAGTCGCTGGTCAGGACGCCATGCCCGCCGCGCATGAGGGACAGGTAAACGGGATGCCGCGGACTGCGGGCGAGGGACTCGAGCTGCATGGGTCCCTGCGCCTCGAAACTTGCGTGGGTCTGGCCGCAGATTATCGCCGCTGCGGCATCGAACAGCCGGCCCGCGGCGCTCGTCTGCGGCGAATTCAGCGCGTTCTTCCAGGCGAATTCGGCGAGCCCGGCCTCGTCGGGGCAGTCGGCCCACTGCCGCCCGCAATCCCAGTAAAGCGCTGCTGCGCTTCGCCAGGGCTCGCGTCCCGCGCGTTCTCCGCCGGGCAGGCGGAACGGTCGCAGGCTGCAAACGCGCCGCCAGTCTCCCGCAGAGCCGAGCAGGGCCTCGCCGCCCCAGAGCGTCCCGTCGTTACCGAGGCCGACGCCGTCCCAGGCGAACATCAGCCACTGCCCCGGGCGCGCGAATTCGGCGGCCACGGCACTGGCATGCGCCTCGTGATGCCAGACGGTCTCGACGGGCAGGTCCTGGCGCCGCGCCCACTGGTGCGTGGTGTATCCGCTGTGAGCGTCGCAGACGATTTTCCGGGCTTCGACGCCATAGAGTGCCTGCAGGTCCGCGGCGACCTGTTCGAAGACCGTGAGGCTGCGCGGGCTGTCCATTTCGCCGATGTGCGGCGATACGACGACGCGGTCGTCCCAGCTCAGGGCCAGCGCGCCTTTCATGTGCCCGCCGACGGCAAGCAGTGGCTCCGGTTGCCGCCAGGGCAGCGTCAGTTCGGCCGGCGCACAGCCACGGCCGAGCCGTAACGGCCGCATGCGGCCGCCGATTCGGCGAAACACGGGATCGTCCGCCGGCCGCACGATCGGCCGGTCGTGGTGCAGGAACGCGTCTGCAACGTGCTGCAGGCGCTGAGCGGCTTCCTCGTTGGCGGTCAGCACGGGTTCGCCGCTGATGTTGCCCGACGTTGCGACGAGCGGGCTGCCGAAGGCTTCGAGCAACAGCTGGTGCAGTGGACTGTAGGGCAGGAACGCGCCGATCTCCCGCAGTGCAGGCGCGACGTTGGCCGCGAGCGCGCAATCCGGCCGCCGGTTGACGAGCACGATCGGCCGCACCGGGCTCGCGAGGAGTTCCGATTCGGCATCGCTCAGGCTGGCGTAGCGGCGCACGACGTCCAGGCCGTCTTTGCCCTCGAGCGGGAACATCACCGCCAGCGGCTTGTCCGGGCGCTGCTTGCGGCGCCGCAGTTCGGCGACGGCCTCGACATTTCCCGCGTCGCACATGAGGTGATAGCCGCCGATACCCTTCACGGCCACGACGCGGCCGGCGCGCAGGGCGGCGATTGTCGCATCGAGCGCGGCGTCCTGCTGCTGCGCCTCGTCCGAGCCCGGCACGTCGTAAGAAACCTGCGGCCCGCAGGCCGGACAGGCGACGGGTTCGGCGTGGAAGCGGCGGTTCGCCGGATCGAGGTATTCTCGCTCGCAATCCGCGCACAGCGGGAAAGCCGCCATGCTGGTGTTGTGACGATCGTAGGGCAGCGACTCGATCAGCGTGTAACGCGGCCCGCACTGCGTACAGTTGATAAACGGATAACGGTAGCGGCGGTCCGCCGGGTCCTGCAGTTCGTGGCGGCAGTCGTCGCACATGAAATAGTCGGGTGGCACGAAGATGCGCGCAGCGGCGTCGGACGAGCTGGGCGCGATTGAAAAGTCGGGGTCGTGCCGTGTCTCGACATGCTCGATGCACGTGATGACCGGCCGCGACAGCGGCGGAGCCTTTGTGACCAGCTCTTCTTCAAACCGGCGCAACGCGTCCGTTGCCCCACTGGCGACGATGTCGACCTCTCCGAGGCGGTTCTGCACCCGGCCGACGATGCCGTGACGTTTTGCAAGCCGGTATACGAACGGCCGGAAGCCCACGCCCTGCACGTGGCCCGCGAGCGTTATGCGAACGCTTTCCGGCGCGCCGCCGGGGCTCGATACTGCAGGCTCAGCCAACGGACTGCCTCTTCTTGCGCCCCTCCCACTCATTCTCACGATAGCCGGCCGACCACCAGATTCGGCAGGCGCCTTCGTCGGAAACCATGCACGGGCCTACCGGCTTGCGCGGCGTACACGCAAGACCGTACAGGCGGCACTGGTTGGGATACACCTTGCCGAGGACGACGTTCGCGCAGTCGCAGCCGGGCGGCATTTCGCCGACCCGCTTGCGCGAATCATCGGCGTAAGAGCGGTATACGAGCCGTGCGTCGTGGGCCGCATAGGCGTCGCGCAGCCGGTAGCCGGAATTCGGAATGATGCCGATCCCGCGCCAGTTTGCGTCGACGATTTCCATCACCGTCTCGAGATGACCGCGCGCGATCTCGTTGCCGCCGGGCCGTACGACCTCGGGGTAACAGTTGTCGAGGAACAGGCGCCCCTCCTTGCGCTGCCGCAGGACCGAGTACATCGCCGCGAGCAGCGTGTCGGGACGGAATCCGGCGACCGCCGCCGGAATGCCGTGCTTGCGCACCACGAATTCCCATTCCTCCGGGCCCATCACCGTCGACACGTGTCCCGGCGCGATCAGTGCGTCGAACCCGGGCGTGCCCGAATCGAGCAGCATCGCCACCGCGGGCCAGGTAAGCCGGCCGGACAACAGCACGAGCAGGTTGTCCGGAGCGCCTTCGGCGAGCATGGCCGCCACTGGCGCGGTCGTTGTCTCGAAGCCTGCTGCGAAGAAGACCACCGTGCGCGACGGATCCTCATTCGCGATCCGTACCGCTTCCGTGGGCGACGCGATCGGCCGGATGTCGCCGCCGGCCGCGCGCGCCTGCTCGAGGGAGCGCGGCTCGCTCTTCGGTACGTTGACGGGAACACGCAGCATGTCGCCGAATGCGACCAGCGTGACGTCTTCGTTGAGCGCCAGCTGGATGGCTTCGAAGACGTCTTCTTCGGGGCAGATGCACACCGGGCAACCGGGCCCCGGGACAAGCTCTATCCTGTCGGGTATCGCCGTGCGCAGGCCGGCGCCCGAGATGGAGCGCTCGTGGCCGCCGCAGACGTTCATGATGCGCACGGGCTCGTCGATGTCGAGCGCCCTCAGCGCGTCGAGCCAGTACTGCGCGGTGTGTCTCACGCAGCTTCGCTCCGGGCGCTGCCGAGCCACTGCAGCCAGGACTCGAGCCCGGCGCCGTTTTTCGACGAGACCTCGTACAGGGGTGCCGAACTTGCGAGATTGCGCAGGCATGACTCGGCCCGCTCCGGGCTGAAATCGTCGAGCACCCCGAGCAGGTCGGATTTCGTGATCAGCACGAGATCGGCGCTGCGGAACATGACCGGGTACTTGGCCGGCTTGTCGTCGCCCTCCGGCGTCGACAGCAGGGTTACGTTGAGGTGCTGGCCGAGATCGAAACTGGCCGGACAGACGAGGTTGCCGACGTTCTCGATGAACACGATGTCGACCTCGTCCAGGGACAATTCGTGCAGCGCCGAGTGCACCATGTGGGCGTCGAGGTGGCAGGCACTGCCGGTGCTGATCTGTATTGCAGGTACACCTTTGCCGCGGATGCGGTCCGCGTCGTTTTCGGTCTCGAGATCGCCCTCGATGACGGCGACACGCATGCGCCCGTCGAGCGCCTCGATGGTAGCCTCGAGCAGCGAGGTCTTGCCGGCGCCGGGCGAGGACATGAGGTTGACCGCGAGTACGCCGTGACGGGCGAAGTGTTCGCGATTGTGCGACGCCTGCTGATCATTGGCATCGAGCAGGCCCTTGAGTACCTCGACCGACTCGCGTCCCGATTCGGTGGTATGCAGGTGCCCGTGCTGTTGCAACAGGTGTTCGTTGCCGGGAGTGATATTACAGCCGCACGTATCACACATGGTTCTGCTCCTGGAATGGGGATCAGCCGTCAGCGGCGGCCAGTATCTCGTCGAACAGCGCCCATGACTCCGCGGCTTCTTCGTCAGACACTTTCTGTATTGCGTAGCCGACGTGCACGAGAATGTTGTCGCCGGGCTGCAGGTCTTCGTCCTGCATCATGAACAGGCTGACCTCGCGCTCCACGCCGCGGGCTTCGCAGGTACACTGAAAGCCGTCTACTTTGGTTATCTTCATTGGGACTGCGAGGCACATTCGACACTCTCCATGCCCCGAGCCGGGCGGTATTGAGAAAGACGCTTACAGACTGATAGTACTTGCTGATTTCGGCGAAGGACTGTACGTAATTACGCCTATTCCTGTGGGGTCATTGCATGTCTAAGGTACAGAGTAGGCGCCGGAGCCCCGGCGCATATTGTGAGGAGGCACAAGATGCGATTCCTTATTGCGGCGCTTGCGTTCGCGAGTGCAGAGACGGCCCTGGCACACACGCCGGATACGGGCTTTCTGAGCAATTTCGGCCACCAGCTTACGTCACTGCATCACTCGCCCGCTGCCATGCTGCTCGGTGTCCTGGTGCTCGTATTGATGCTGGTCGCCGTTCGCAAGCTGACGACGCGCTGATACCGCAAAGCGCTGAAAACCTCGGCCCGGCGGAAAGTAACGGTTAGAATGACCGTGCTTCGCCGCGAGCCGAGTAATGACCGCAGCCCTCACCTGCACAGTAACGCCTGAAGACACGCTCGCCGTTGCGCTGGCGGGCGACTGGCTGCTCGGTGCCGCGCTCCCGGATATCGAGCCGATCCTCGAACATCTGCGACACACACCGGCGCCTGCCGCCGTCTGTTTCGACGCCTCCGAACTCGGTGACTGGGATACCGGGCTCGTCGCACGGCTGGCGTCGATTCGCCGCGATGCGGAAGCCAACAGCGTAGCCTTCGACGACAGCGGCCTGCCCGAGGGCGTGCGCCAGCTGATTGCTCTCGCCTTCGCGGTCAGGGAGCGCGAAGGTGCGCGGCGCAAGGCCCGCGACATCGGACTTCTCGCAGGAATCGGCGAGAAGACGCAGCGCATCGTCGGGCGCAGCCGCGAGCTGCTGGAATTCCTCGGCGAGCTCGTGGTCTCTTTCGGGCGCCTGTTCCGCGGCAAGGCGACCTATCTGCGCTCGGACCTCGTGCAATACATCCAGGAGGCCGGGGCCGAAGCCCTGCCGATCGTCAGCCTGATCAGTTTCCTGATCGGCATGATCTTCGCGTTCGTGGGCGTCATGCAGCTCGAGAATTTCGGCGCCGGCATTTACACGGCCGATCTCGTGGCCGTCGCCATGGTGCGGGAGATGGCGCCGATCATGACCGCGATCATCATGGCGGGCCGCACAGGGGCGGCTTACGCGGCGCAAATCGGGACGATGAAGGTCAATGAAGAGGTCGATGCCCTGACGACGCTGGGCATGGACCCCATCGATTTCCTGGTCACGCCGCGAGTGATCGCTCTCATCATCATGTTGCCGATGCTGACCTTATACGGCAGCCTGATGGGCATCCTCGGCGGCACCTTCGTCGGGCTTTCGATGCTGGACGTGAGCCTGGTGCAGTATGCGACCCAGACCGTGAATTCGGTGGGCCTCAATAGCCTGCTCGGCGGCTTGTTCAAGAGCCTCGTGTACGGCAGTCTGGTCGCCATCGCGGGATGCCAGCAGGGGCTCGCCTGCGGCAACAGCGCAATGGCCGTCGGTGAGAGTACGACCCGCGCGGTGGTCATGGGCATCGTCCTGATCGTCGTGAGCGCATCGATACTCACCGTGATCTATATCAACCTGGGAATCTGACTTGCAGGGCAACGCCGAACACATCGTCGCACGGGAAATCACCATTGCCTATGGCGATTTCGTGGTGCAGCGCGACCTGAACTTTACGGTCAATCGCGGCGACATATTCATCATCATGGGCGGCTCAGGCTGCGGCAAGAGCACGCTTCTGAAGGTCATGATCGGCCTCAAGGAGCCGGGCAAAGGCGACATCCTCTACGAGGGCGTGCCGTTCTGGGGGTCGGGCGAAGACCAGCGCGAAACGATGAAACGCAAGTTCGGGACGCTGTTCCAGTCCGGGGCTTTGTGGAGTTCAATGACGATCGCGGAGAATATCGGCCTGGCGCTGAAACAGTACACGACACTCAGCGGCGCCGAGATTCGCGAGGTCGTCAATTACAAGCTCATGCTGGTCGGGCTTGCGGGATTCGAAGACTACTATCCCAACGAGATGTCCGGCGGCATGAAGAAGCGGGCCGGCCTTGCGCGGGCGATGGCGCTCGATCCCGAGATCCTGTTCTTCGACGAGCCGTCGGCGGGGCTCGACCCCATCAGCGCAAGACTGCTCGATGACCTTATACTGGAGCTGCGCGACAGCCTCGGCACGACGGTCGTCGTGGTTACCCACGAGCTTGCCAGTATTTTCGCGATCGGTAACAACTCCGTGTTCCTGGACGCCGACGCCAAGACGCAGCTGGCCACGGGCGACCCGAAGGAACTGCGAGATTCCCACCCCAACGACATCGTGCGCGCGTTCCTGAGGCGTGGCGTACCGGAGGCGGATGCCGCATGAGCAAGAAGTCCAATCCCGCGATGATCGGCGCATTCGTCATCGGCGCCGTGTCGCTGCTGGCGCTGGGAGTTGCGTTTTTCGGCGGCAGCGAGCTGTTCAAGAAGCGCGTCAATTACGTCGCGTACTTCGAGGAGCAGACCAAGGGCCTGCGGGTCGGTTCCAACGTGATCCTGAATGGCGTGCGGGTCGGCTACGTATCGGAAATCGCGCTGCTGATCGACGAGGAGAGATACACAACCCTCACGCGGGTGACGCTCGAGATTCTGCCGGACACGTACATCCCTGTGCGCGACGGCGTTCCGATAGCGGAGGACCTGCGCGACGTGATCGCGCACGAGGAACTGATCCAGGAGGCCGGCTTGCGCGCGCAGCTCGAGATCGAGAGTTTCGTGACCGGACAGTTACTGGTGCGACTGGACCTGCGCCCGGATACGCCGATACAAATGGCCGGCGTGGACTCGGACTATCCCGAGATACCGACCATCCGCTCGGACATCCAGGAGTTGCTGACGCGAATGCAGCGGTGGCTCGCCAATATTCGCGACAACGTCGACGTTGACGCGCTGGCGGAGGGCGTTACCAATGCGCTGAACGGCATTGCCGCGTTGACGAACTCGCCGGACCTGCATGAGTCCCTTGCCGGCCTGAGCGAATTCGTGAACGACGAGGACGTGCAGAACCTGGGCGCGTCTCTGCAAAGCGCGCTAAATGAAGTCAGTAGCGCCGCGACCGAGGCGACGGCGCTGTTCAGGAGCACGGATGCGGAAATCGGCGAGGTCGCGGCGGATCTGAAGCCGGTGCTGGAGGGGCTGAGTGACACGCTCCTCGCGGCCGAGTCGACGATCGATGCGGCCCGGCTTCAGCTGCGGGGCGATTCGGAACAGGTATACCAGCTGCAGTCGACGCTCAAAGAGGTGGAGGGCGCCGCTGCGGCAATGCGCGAATTCTTCGACTACCTGGAGCGTAATCCCGAGGCGCTGATACAGGGCAAGCAACCGTGAGGGGGCACAAGGTATGAGACTAACGAGCTGGCAGGCGTCGGTTGTATTTCTCGCGCTGGTCGTAGGCGGCTGCGGCTCGTCGCCGCCGGTCAACTACTACGACCTGGAGGCGCTGGAGACCGGCTACGTTGCCGAAGGCGACACCTACCTGCGCGTGGGAGTCGGACCGCTGCGCACCCCGGACTACCTCTCGCATTCACAAATCGTCACCCGGGGCAGCGACAGCCGGGTAATCGTCGATGATTTCAATCGCTGGATCGAACCCGTGAGCGATGCGATCTACCGGGTCGTTTCGGAGAACCTCGACAGCCTCATGAGCAATGCGGTCGTCGCCGCGTTTCCGTACACGCATATCGCGGACCTCGACTATCAGCTTGTCGGCCGCATCGGTCGTTTCGACGCCGGTATGGACGGGACGGTGGTGTTGCAGATGCAGTGGGGCGTCATTTCGTCAAGAGACGACTTTGTCGTTCAGCCGCGGCGGGTGCGTTACGAAGCAAGCGCGGCACGGGCCGGGGACTACCCGGCGCTGGTGCGCGCCATGAACGAGGTGTTGCAGCAGTTCAGCCGCGACGTGGCAAAAGCGCTGAACGAAGCCGACATGCCCCGGGATGACGACTAGGCCAGCGGCGGCGTACTCCAGCCGGAGTCGAGCGCACCCTGATCGAAGATGATTTCGCGGTGACCGCTCCAGGTCAGGCGGATAGCCTCCGGCGTACCGATACCGGCACCGCGCGGATCGCCGCAGGGCCCGAACCAGTGATTCTGCGGTGCGCCCGTGGTCCGGGCGCGCATGCCGCAATACGTCGTGCCGTTGACGGTGGCGCCGAGCACCTTCTGCTGGAAGACCGGGTCGGCGCTCACGACCGCCGCCGTGAGGTGTTGCGAGATGCGCTCGAACACGTCGAGCACCTTGTCCAGTTCGCCGTCCCCGTAGGTGACGACGACCTGGAAAGGTCCGAACAGCTCGGTGGTGAGCAGTTCGAACTGGTCGCCGCAGATTGCGTCGAGCGGTACCCGGACGGCCGTCGGTTCCCAGGCACCGTAACAGGACGGTATCTCGTGGCCGGATAAGGGTTTGCCGCCGAACAGCAATTCGGCGCCAGGCACCGCGAGCGCCGCATCGACATGGTTGCTGATGCGTTCGTTACTCCACGTCAGTACCGGCCCGATGCTGAGATTGTCGAGCGAGCGCCGGCCCGCCAGCTCCGCGAGCTTCGGCAGCAGCGCCTTTGCCCAGTTGTCGTGCACGAACAGGATGCTTTGCGCCGAGCACTTCTGGCCGGTGGCGTTGTAGGCGTCTTCGTCCGACTGCCAGGCGACGTAATCGAGCCAGCTCTCGTCGTAGTCGGGCCCGATGACCTTCCAGTCGAAGCCGGCGTCCTCGATGCGCACGGCGCCATTGACGGTTGCCGCGACGCGCTCGGCGACCTCGCTCGAGCCCGTGAACTGCACCAGCCGGATGACGTCTTTGGCCTCGCTGATCAGTTTGCCCATGTTTTCGCCGCGGCAGTGAACCATGTCGATGTCGCCTGCCGGCAGGCCGCAGTGAATGAGGAAGCGCAGGAACTGCTCGAAAACGATGCTGACCTTGGAATCGATCTTTACCAGCGGGCGATTGCCCATGAATATAGCGCCCATGACCTGCAGCGCCGGGATCTCCAGCGGGAAATTGAAGGGCGCGACGACGACGACCGGGCCGTATGGCCAGCGATAGCCGCGCGATTCCTGGCCGGTGCGGTCGCCCGGGTTCGAGAAGCCGCGCGCAAGGAAACGCACGCCGTCGCCGGCGAAGTTTTCGAGGAAGACACGGGTAATCTGCACTTCGCCGGCGCACTGCTGCCAGCTCTTCGGCATCACGCGCTGGATGAGCCGTGTGAAGTAATCCGAAACCTCCTGCTCGGCCAGGAGCGCCGCGGCGCGCGCGCACACCTGTCCCAGCATCACGTAGCGATCGGTATTCTTCATGGGGTTGTGCAGGCCCGTCTTGGGACAGCTCTGCAGGCCGGCGATGAAGGGCGCGAAATCCGTCGTGTCCGGAATCTCCAGGAAGCGGCTGCCGTTCATCGGATCGACGATGTCGTCGCGCAGCCGCTGCACGGACTGCCACTGTCCACCAACCAGGTTCTGTGCGCGGCCGGGGACTTCCCCGGTCATCCCTTCGAACGGATCCACGGTTGCGAATGCGGCTACTTTGTTTGTCATTGCGAGTCCCTCCGTCGGCGTACCGGACATTGTACGAGGGCTGGCAGGAGAATGTCAGGGGACGGGCTGCAGCCGCCAGAAGCCGGGCGTGTCGCCCGGCACGCGATGATAGGCGCGTTCTGCATCGTTCGCGGTGGTGCCCAGCAGTACGCGCAGGTCCTCGATCACTGCCGGGTTGAGCATGTGGTACAGGTGCCCGGAGATATCGTTGATGCCGGTCGGCGTGACGTCTATGACGGTCGTATGGTCGAGGTCGAACTCCTTGGCGACGCCGAGCCGCCCGGACACATTGACGGTGGTGGACAGCCACAGCGCCCGATCATGGTCCGACATGTAGACGACGATGTCGGAGACCTTCTGCTGCAGCATCGCAACATTCTCCCGAAAGACGTCGCGCCGGATGTCCGGGGCGACGAATATTGCACCGCGGAATTGCGCTTCCTTGCCGCGGCCCTTGAGCGCCTCCACGACGCCACGTGAGCCCATGCTGTGTGCCATCACTACGATGCGCTCGTGGCCAATGGTGTCGGCGGCCAGGCTCAACAACGCGTTGAGTTCGTCGATGCTCTGTTCGAGGTCGCCGGCGTCCTCTGCATAGGTCAGGTAGGAACTCGACGGCCACGAAAACAACAGCATCCTGCCTTCGAGCCCGAGGCGCTCCTGCAACAGCGCCGCCCGGCGGCAGTTCTTCGCAAAATACTCGCCGTAACCGTGGACGTAGATGACGAAAGCCCCCGGACGGATGTCGTCAAAGATCGTCGCGACGGGGCGCGTGTCCACGCGGAGAACCTCGCCGCGGCTATCGCCGGCCTCGAATCCCACCCGGCAGCTGCCGGCAGAGAGCTCACCCTGGTCGTCGCCGAAGTATTCGCCGCCCTTGCCCGAGCTGACGAGTTTACGATTGGTCACGAAGCGCAGCTCGACAAGGGTTTCGTGAGCGTCCGTCGCGTCCCTGAAATCCGTTCCCACCGGGATGCGCGTAGCACAGGAAACCGTCAGGGCGGCCGCGCTGGCAATAAAGAGCAGCGAAAGTGTGCGGGCTGCGGTCATGTGCGGATTATAAAGGCGACCTGTGCGCCGGGTTGACATAAATACCCGAGTTCGGGGCTCACGCCGCAAGGCCCGCGCAACCCGTACTTGCCGCAACCCCTAAGGAAAACTACGAAGTGATTAATCGGGCCAGAAACGGCCTAATGTGACCAGGTTGGAACGCACCGGAGTATGGCAATGCTCAGCTATGCACACGGTAGCGGTGACACGCCCCTGCTCGGGGTAACCGTCGGGCAGCTGCTGGATTCGGCAGCTCGCCGCTGGCCTGACAACGATGCATTGATCGTCGTCGATCAGGGAGTCCGCTGGAACTGGCGGGAGCTCAGGGAGCGGGCGAGAAACTTCGCCGCTGGATTAATTGCACTCGGCCTGCAGCCGGGCGACCGCGTCGGTATGCTCGCGCCCAACCGGGCCGAATGGATAGTGGTGCAGTTCGGCACCGCCTACGCGGGCCTGGTGCTGGTCAATATCAATCCCGCCTACCGCACCGGGGAACTCGAATATGCCCTGAAGAAGGTCGGTTGCCGCGCCCTGGTTTCAGAATCCGCCTTCAAGACGAGCGACTACATCGCGATGCTGAACGACATCGCACCGGAACTCGCCACGAGCGCGCCGGGGGAGCTGCACTCGGCACGAGTTCCCGACCTCCGTATCGTCATTCGCCTGGGCAGTGATCGGTCGCCCGGTATGTTCAACTTCGACGAGGTCGCCGCCGGAGCACGGCCGCGGGACCTTCAGTCGCTCGGGTCGATCGGCAGAACGCTCGATTTCGACGCGCCCATCAACATCCAGTTCACGAGCGGCACGACGGGCTCCCCCAAGGCTGCGACGCTGACACACCACAACATCGTCAACAACGCCAGCATGTCCGCGAGCATCATGAAGTTCACGGAGCGCGACAGGTTGTGCATGCCGGTGCCGATGTACCACTGCTTCGGCATGGTGCTCGGCACGCTGCTGTGCACGTCGAGCGGTGCGGCGATCGTTCTGCCTGCGGCGGGGTTCGAGGCGGACGCCTGCCTGCGCGCCATCGAGGCGGAGCGCTGCACGGCCGTTCATGGCGTGCCGACAATGTTCATTGCCATGCTCGACGAGCCCGATTTTCTTGACCGCGACACGACGTCGCTGCGCACCGGGATCATGGCGGGCGCACCGTGCCCGATCGAACTCATGCACCGCGTCATCGACGAGATGCATCTCGTCGAGATCACCATCGGCTACGGCATGACGGAGACCGGGCCACTGTCCACGCAGACGCTGCCCGACGACCCGATAGAGCTGCGCGTGGGCACCGTCGGCCGGCCGTTGCCCAATACGGAGATCAAGGTGATCGATGAGGACGGGCACATCGTGCCGCGCGGCGAGCCCGGCGAGCTGTGCACCCGTGGCTACAACGTGATGCGCGGTTACTGGGGCGACCCGGAGCGCACGGCGAAAGACATCGACGCCGCGCACTGGATCAGGACCGGCGACATTGCGACGATGGACGATGACGACTACCTGCGCATCGTCGGCCGCAGCAAAGACATGCTGATCCGCGGCGGCGAGAACATCTACCCGCGCGAGATCGAAGAATTCCTGTACACGAACCCGAAGATCGAGCAGGCCGAGGTCGTCGGCGTGCCCGATCCCAAATTTGGCGAGGAGGTCGCCGCATGGATAAAACTACACGAAGGACAGACAGCAAGCGAAGCGGAGATCCGGGAGTTCTGCAAGGGAAGACTGGCACATTTCAAGATTCCAAAATATATACGCTTCGTCGACGAGTACCCGATGACCGTTACCGGAAAGGTCCAGAAGTACCTGATTCGGGAACGCATGGCCGAAGAGCTGGGGCAGAAAAAGACAGCCTAGGGAAAGACGAAGTCACCGAGGCCGAGTTCCGTTTCTGCGATGATCTCGGCCCCAAGACGGTGCTTCACCTCTACCAGCCCACGCTGGGCATGAAGGCGATCGTGGTCGTCGACAACGTCGCCTGCGGACCCGCGATCGGCGGCACGCGCATGGCGCCCGACGTATCGTTCGAGGAATGCTTCAGGCTGGCGCGCGCCATGACG
>Ga0209536_100005226_pt1 | contig 20278 bp, 14 predicted proteins | sample DeeMarSeWOR28_12_FD_187461 | JGI IMG/M metagenome (GOLD analysis project Ga0209536, IMG submission 187461) | Marine sediment microbial communities from White Oak River estuary, North Carolina - WOR-2-8_12 (SPAdes) (version 2) | ecosystem: Environmental > Aquatic > Marine > Intertidal zone >...
AATATCTACACAACTATCCTGAGTTTGAAAAAATAACAATGAATAAAAAAAAATCCAGCGACTTGTCTAAAAAAATTACCATATAACGATCATGACAATGACGCCGGACACAAGGCACAGAGGCATGGAAAAAAATCACTGCCAGGCATCAGCTGCCAGATTCAAGTCAGAAAATTATGACAATTGGTGTAATTAAATCGTGGAATGCCGGAGTAATGGATTTTTTTATACTCCAACAAGGATGCATGCTTTGTCTGCCGGGCATCGCCTCTTTTGCTGGAAGATGATCGATATTTCACAGCCTGATCTGACACAGTTATCCTTTATTTTGGGCTGCTTCATCAAGCATCCTTGGAAGCCCGCCTCTCTCTTCGGGGATAAATCCGAAAACTTCCCTCCAGATCTCGTTATTTTCCATGCATAGATAAATACAGGTTTCCGGATCAGCATGATACAGCAGCAACTGATAAAGGTGATCATACATTTCAACCCGCAATGACCTGAAATATCTTGCTTTACCGTCAAGGCCCTCGATAAACTCCTCATGAAAAAAGCGTGAATTGGGGAAGCGCTGACCGGCTATTTTTTTTAAGGCCGGAAGATAGCGCAGACAACCCAGGCTGATCCAGGCAATATGCTTCTTGGGAACTGCCTCAAAGAGCAGCTTGATCGTATCAGCATATCCCTTTTTCCAGCCTTTGTGGTAGATTATCGGATCAAAGTGAAATGCAAGTCTATAACCCCACGCAGCACAGCTTGCTGCAGCAGCCAGCCTTTGTTGCAGCGAGGCTGTCCTTATCTCTTCTTTAGCCATTATTGCGGGACTGTTTAATGACCATGCCACAATTGTCCTGCCGCCGTGATCAAGGCCCGCAAGGTTTTCAACAGCAGCAGTCTTGGTCTTGAGTTCCAGTACAGCCCTGTTTTTGTCCCGCATGAATTTGACCAAGACCCTGCTCAATCCTGTCAAAGGATCCAGGGCCAGACTGTCAGTAAACTCACCGGTTCCGATACGCCTGAAATGGTCAGGATCATGGACAAAGGCCCCGGTCAATTCTACAAGTAAATCTTCGACATTTACAAAAAAAGAAAGATACGGATTGTTGAGATAAGCCTGCAGGATGCAGTAGACGCAGTCCATTGGACAGTTCATGCCAATATTCAGCACCTGGTAATCACAACAGATGTATTCTCTTGTGCCTGGACACGGTTTTAAAAATTTCCCATGATTTTTGGCGAGCAGCAGATACCGTTTGCCGGCGCTCAAACTCTTGGGATAAAAACCAAGATCAGGCATTCTGGACTTATCTTCTGAAAGAACTTCAAACGGCACATTTTTTGCCCGTGCAAGAATCTTCCTGGTCAGGGGATGGTCAATACAATCCGGTTCAACATGAATCATGGATATGAATCCCGCCGGATCAGGCACCCCCCCCTGTTTGTAACTCTTCATGCCTTTTGTTGACTCCCGGTCAATTGCGGCAAATTAAGGTAGTACCTCCCCTCCTTGACCTTGCCGTGCTTGATGCATCCCGAGCCATATATCATGCATTTGCGCTGCAGTTCTGCCTGGGCTGCCCTTTTTTGTTCCTCGGTCAAAGCGCCGGATGTAAGTATCTTCATAATTGCCTGTATACGATACTTATCCATCCCGACCCGGTAAAGTGAAGATACCTGGTCATCTCTGCCACCATCTTTAAGGGTCAGAGGCTGGTCTACCAGGAGGAACTTCTGCTCCGCACTCACCCGCAGCCAGAATTCATAATCTTCACAGCAGGGATACTCTTCATCAAAAAGTCCGTAGCGCTCAAATATCTTCCTGTGCATCATAACAGTTGACATACCTACAGCACAAAGCTCCAGGCTCTGACTGAAAATGTTGCCATCATTTTTTTTATGTCTAATTTTTTGGTTCAAAATCCGGCCGTTGCGGTACCATATTTCCTGGGTGTGTGAGATCAGATATGACGGATTTTCCTGCAACGCCCGGATCTGCACCTCAAGCTTATTTTCAGCAAACCGGTCATCAGAATCAAGGAATGCCAGGAGTTTATAACGTGAAGCCTGCACACCACTGTTCCGTGCAGCAGCAGGTCCCCGGTTTCTCTGCCTTAAATAAACTATATCGGCACCATAACCTTTGACCAGTTTGGCCGTATTATCCTCAGAACCGTCATCAACAACTATTAGCTCAAAATATGGGTAGGTTTGCGTCAGGACTGAATCTATCGCTTTTTGCAGACAATATCCTCTGTTAAATGTCGGGATAATGATACTGACAAATTTTTCCATTTTTAATTTTATGTTTTTTTTTGTATAACCTCATGGTCTGAGAAACATTTCGACAATGAAAACTTTGACATTTCCCACCTGAATCTGGTTATGTGGTAATGTTTAAGCTAATTATTCTTACCAAAACATTCAGATATTCTCTCAGTCAGCTATGAATTTAAAAACTATAATACATATTGTTAAGAATCCATGTATAATTATCTTCTCATTAATGCAACTCCCTATGAAATTCGAATCGCCCTAGTTGAACATGGTAACCTGGTAGAGTTCTACCAGGAAAGACCTGTGGAAAAAGGCCTGGTTGGCAATATTTACCAGGGTCGAGTAGTCCGTGTTTTACCAGGGATGCAGGCAGCTTTTGTCGACCTCGGACTTGAGCGTACCGGTTTTCTTTATGTTGATGATGTCAGGACTGACAATAAACATTTTGAAGACCGCATGATGAACAATGGCTGTCAAAACTGCGGTGAAGAGGCCCCTGAGGTCTTACAGGAGGACCTCGGCCCACAGATAAACATTGAAGACCTCCTGACAGAAGGACAGGAGGTCATGGTGCAGATCTGCAAGGAGCCATTAGGCACAAAGGGTGCACGGCTCACCTGTAATATTACCCTGCCATGCCGGAACCTTGTCTACATGCCCATGACAGACCATATCGGTATTTCCAGAAAGGTTGAAAACGATGAAGACCGGCAAAGACTGCGGGAGGAAATAGAAAAGCTGCGGCCACAGGATGCCGGTTTCATCGTCCGAACCGTTGCTGAAAGTGCTTCACGTGAGGACCTCGAAGCTGATATGGAATTCCTTCTCCATCTCTGGGGAGAGATCAAGGATCGTGCTTCAAAGGCACCGGTACCCAGTATGGTCTATGAAGACCTCGATATTTCCCAACGGGCTGTGCGTGACCTTTTTACTCCTGACATCCAGAGGGTTGTGGTGGACGACAAGGGAACATATGAAAGGGTTTGCAATTTCATCGAAACTTTTGTGCCGCAGTTGCGCAACAGGGTTGCACTCTACGAAAATGAAATTCCCCTGATGGATGCTTACGGCGTTGAAGTTGAAATCAGCCGGGCCCTGGAAAAAAAGGTCTGGCTGCGTTCCGGTGGTTACATCATCATTGAAACTACTGAAGCCCTGACCGTTGTCGATGTCAACACGGGCCGATATGTGGGCAGAAAAGACCTTGAAGAAACGATCTTCAAGACCAATATGGAAGCGGCAAAGGAGATCGCATACCAGCTCAGGCTGAGAAACATTGGCGGTATAATCATTATTGATTTTATTGATATGGAGCAGGAATCACACCGGGAGGATGTCTTCAACTCCCTCCAGGAGGCAGTAAAAAAAGACAAAAGCAGATCAAATATCTTAAAAGTCTCTGAATTCGGCCTTGTGCAGATGACCCGCAAAAGAGATCGTGAAAACCTTTCCCAGATGATGTGTGAACCATGTATGTACTGCGGGGGTGACGGGTTGTTAAAATCCAGACGCTCTGTCTGTTATGAAATTTTCCGTAAACTTTCACATGAGGGCCAGCAAATGGCTGGCAGTACTGTAACCATAAAGGTGCACCCAACCGTTGCAGATCTGATGCTCAAGGATGAAACATTGAATACAGAGAACCTGGAAAAAGAGACCCGGAAAAGGTTTATTATTGTTGCAGACAATGACATGTACGTGGAAAAATATGAGATCATCTGGGAAAAGCCTTAATACCAAAATGAAGTTCTGCCTATTAACAGATCTTTTGGGAATTGCCTATGTCTGACAATATTGGAAGAATGACAGAAAAAAAATCCGCCAGGTCAATGATCGTATCACTCTTTTTTCTGGCTCTCATTGTGGCTGTTGCACTCATTTTTTTTAAATATTATGAACGGGAGAAACCGCAGATCAGCTTTCAAGGGAATATCTCAACCTTTGGCCTGAAAAAGGATATAAAATTTACCGTTTCCGATAAGCGCAGCGGTATACGCCTGGTTGAAATAGTGTTGAACCAGGGCAGTAAAAGCGCAAAGATTTATGGCAAAGAATTCTCCCGCCTGGGTTTTTTTGAACATGACGGCCCAAAAAAGTTGGAGGAAACAGTCACGCTGGAGAGCAGTTCCCTGGGCTTTACCGACGGCAAAGCGGAATTGCAGGTGACCGTGCGTGACTTCTCCTTCTGGAACTGGATGGACGGCAACAAAACGGTCATGACCTATCCTGTCATTATGGATACCCATCCCCCCAAGATTTCAATTCTGCACTCCACCCGTTATGTCAGTCCAGGCGGCAGCGGCATGGTCCTCTATAAGATTGACGACGCGGTTGAAAATCATGGATTGACCGTCAATGGTCATTTCAATCCCGGTTTTCCGGTCAGCGAAGAGGAAGATAACCGCTTTATTGCATTTTTCGGTCTCCCCTTTGACACTGAAAAAATTAAGGCAGCTGTTATAAGCGCAACCGATCCGGCCGGCAATACAGGGAATGCAGCCTTTGGCATAATCCTGAAAAAACAGAACTTCAAACATGACCGGATAAACATCAGCGACAACTTCCTGAGCCTGAAAATCCCTGAATTTGCACAGGAATACCCCCAACTCACCGGTTCGCTTGTTGACCAGTTCGTTTATGTCAACAGTCGAGTACGGCAAGAAAACTACCAGACCATTGTTGCCGCCACTGTTAACCCTTCCCCTCTCCGTCTCTGGCACGGAGCGTTTGAAAGGATGGCCAGGAGCAGCCGCATGGCTGGTTTTGCCGAATACCGGACCTACTTCTATGGTAGCATGGAAATCGACAAACAGGTTCATCTGGGGATTGATCTGGCTTCAACAAAACGGGCTGAAGTCCATGCTGCCAACCGGGGCAACGTTGTTTTTGCCGACTATCTAGGCATTTACGGCAACACCATCATCCTTGACCACGGCCAGGGAATTTTCAGCCTTTACTCACATTTGAGTGAAATAGGAGTAGCGGTAGGCGAATTGAAAGACAAGGGGTCGCTTATAGGCTTAAGCGGCGCCACTGGTATGGCAGGCGGCGATCACCTGCATTTCAGCATCCTGATCAACGGCATCTTTGTAACCCCTCTTGAATGGTGGGATCAGCAATGGCTGCAGTTAAATATTGATGACATCCTACTCGGCAGCAAATCGAAGTACAGGAATTATTAATTACGGGTTCGAAGGATCGGGGGGTCAAGGTTTGAAGGGCAACAACTGACTGCACTTGTGGAAACGTCCGCAGCAGTATATGCCATCAAACTTTAAACACACCTTACTTTAGACACTTTCTTTAGCCTCTACATCATATATTCGGGATCAACATCAATTACGATCCTGACCTTGCCGGCTTTGCTCAGTCCGCCAATCTCTCCTTCAAGTCTGTGCAGGAAGGTATGCAGCGCTTCGAGTTTCTTACCCTTTATTAAAAGTTGCCACCGGTAATTGTCCCGTAAACGTGTTAGTGGAGCAGGCGCTGGACCCAGAATCTCCGGCTCTGTTCCCTTGCAGAACTTCTTTGCCATATTTGCCAGCCTGAAAGCTTTATCCCGGACATAATCATTGTCCGTTCCCTCAATTTTCAGGTTGGCTAACCTGGAAAAAGGTGGATAGCCGAGAGCTTTGCGTAGCTCTATTTCCCGTGCATACATACCTTGGTAATTATGGTTGCGTGCCATCTCAATCGAATAATGTTCAGGTTGAAACGTCTGTATGATAACCCGTCCGGATTTTTCGCCCCGGCCGGCCCGGCCTGCTACTTGAGAGATCAACTGAAAGGTTCTTTCTCCGGCTCTGAAATCAGGCAGACCGAGTCCTGTATCCGCTAATACTATGCCGACAAGGGTCACATTGGGGAAATGATGCCCTTTGGTGATCATCTGGGTTCCCAAAAGAATATCGATTTCGCCCTTGTGCACTGCCCGTAAAATCTTTATGTAATCACTGCGTTTCCGGCAAGTATCCCGATCCAGACGGGCAATTCTTGCGCCCGGCAGAATTTCTGGCAGTTCATGTTCAAGCCGCTCGGTCCCGACACCTATGGCTGTCAGAGATGGAGATTGGCAGTTGGCACATACGGTCTTGCTGCTGACCGTAAAGCCGCAGTAATGACAGAGAAGTTTGTTTTCCGATCTGTGCAGGGTCAAAGAGACCTGGCAGTGGGCGCACTGTGCTGCCTGGCCGCAGTCCCTGCAGATCATGAAATTCGCATAACCGCGCCGATTCAAAAAGACAAGGCTTTGCTCGCCGCGCTCCAGAGTATCCTGCAGGTTCTTTATAAGAAGCGGTGAGAACACAGGCGGCCTTCCTGCTATAGTTTTAACTGACTGCATATTGACAATCTCAACTGCTGGGAGTGGTCTCTCTTCGATGCGTTTACGCATGTCAAGCAAACTGTATTTTCCCATCGAGGCATGGTAATAACTCGTAACTGAAGGGGTAGCGGAGCCTAAAATAACGACCGCCGCTGACCGGCTAGCCCGCAACACTGCCAAATCCCTGGCATGATAGCGAAAACCGTCATCCTGCTTATAAGAACTGTCATGCTCCTCATCAACAATTATTAGACCGGGATTTTTCAGAGGGGCAAAAACAGCTGATCGGGCCCCGATTACAACATCGGCCTTTCCCTCGGCAATCCGGCACCACTGGTCAAAGCGCTGCCCTGAGCCGAGCCCGCTATGCAACAGTGCGACCCGGGAGCCGAATCGGGCCAGAAAATGTGCCTCCAGCTGCGTCGCAAGAGCAATTTCCGGCACCAGCAACAGAACCGATCTACCCTGCTCCAAAACAAATGTTGCAGCCTGCAGATATACCTCTGTTTTGCCGCTGCCGGTAACACCATGCAGCAGAAATGGAGCAAATCTGCCTTCTTTTATGGCAGGCAGAATAGAGGAGAGCGCTTTTTTCTGCTCGTCTGTCAGTGTTTCAGGTATATCGCTTTGCAGGAAGCTGTCCCCAAATGGATCCCGATAGACCTGCTGTTCCTCGAAAATAACAATATTCTTACCGGCCAGGGATTTCAGAGCTTTTCCCGCACCGCGATATTCCAGGGTAATTTCTCTGCGGGGCACAAACCTGCGTTTTGTTGCAGAGGTTATCTTCTGCAAAACGGCTATGGTCTTTTGCTCAGAGACCTTCAGACTATCAGGGTTGTCAATGTTTTCAGCAAGTGCACAGCATGTTTCATTCTTTGTTTTTGCTGTACCCCCGACAAGTTCAATGCTGATGGCAACCCAGCCTTTCTGCTCCCATAACTCTAAAAGCCCCCGCTCTTTTGTACGCCAGAGACCGGCGGCTGCATGCGGGCTGATCGCCCCTTTATGGAGCAGACTTGAAAACCAGGGTGTACCGGTAATTGCAGATTCAGAAATTTCCGCCAGATGCTTTTTCCCGGCATCCGTTATCTTAATGCGCCTGCCGCTTTTTTTAGTGAGACCTGCCGGAAGCGCTGTTTTTATTACCTCACCGATTGGATAATGGTAGTAATTAGCGATCCACTTGTAAAAATCGACCTGTTCCTTTGGAAACAGAGGCTCGTTGTCGAGAACTTTATAGATTTTTTTTATCTGCTGCCCGACAGGTGCGGTATCAGTTCTGCCCAGGATGTAGCCTGTTATCTTGCGGCCGCCGAGTGGAACCAGAACCCGCATACCCTGCTTTAACCGCTTTTTACAATCATCCGGGGCCAAGTATGTCAGAGGCTTGTTGACAGGTGCGGTCACAGCCACTTCAAGGAAATTTTTTACGGGGTCAGTCGTCATGCAGAGAGAGATGCTGCGGATGCTTCTGCCAGTATCGGTGTTTAGATGCTTAAAAGTTTTCTGAAACTTCTTTGATATATTTTTTGAATTCAACACCAAGTTCGGAATGACGCAATCCAAAGGCTATGATTGCCTTGAGGTATCCCAGTTTATCGCCGGCATCAAACCGTGTTCCTCTAAACTCGTAAGCATACATGGGTCTTTGTCTGGAGAGTTTTAACAATGCGTCTGTAAGTTGGATCTCTCCTCCATGACCGGGTTCAGTCTCTTCAATTATGGTAAAAATTTCCGGCCTCAGAATATATCGGCCAATAATGGCCATATCAGAATCGGTGGTGCCAGGTGCAGGTTTCTCAACCATTCGCTCAATTTTGAAGGTCCTGTCCTTGTATGAACTTCCTTCAATAATGCCGTAATTCACGGTCTGGTCCCTGGGTACCCGCTGAATCGCCACAATAGATTCCTGCACTTCATCGAATAATGTGATCATTTGGCGGCAGCAGGGCTCTTGACTTAAGACCAGGTCATCACCTAAGAGTACTGCAAAAGGCTCATCACCGACCACGTTGCGGGTGGACCATATGGCATGCCCCAGGCCTAGAGGCTTTTTCTGGCGCACTGAAACAATATCAATAAGGTTTGAAATATGGTTTAACTCCTCAGCCATCTTTATCTTCTTTTTCATCTGCAAAACGGTATCGAGTTCAAAATCATAATCAAAATGATTTTCAATGGCTGACTTGCCTTCACTGGTTACAAGGATTACCTGTTCAATACCAGAGGCCACTACCTCTTCAACGATATACTGGATGGTCGGACGGTCAACAATAGTCAGCATCTCTTTGGGAATAGCCTTAGAGGCAGGCAAAAAACGTGTTCCAAGGCCGGCCACCGGGATGACTGCTTTCCTGATTTTCATAAAACCCCCTGTTACGTTTGATTTGTTGTAATAAAAACAGATTCAAGACTACCTGGTAGAAAATTCACCTAGAGCAAAAGTTAGGCTCGTGTGTTGTCCATGTTAATATGTTAAAGAGCATAGCACAAATTATCTGATGAACCCCTACTTTTTTACACGCAATATATGAACAAAACCAGCAAAATATACTACCCTGAAGAACTCCCTATTGTTGCCCACAGGGTTGAAATCATAGAAGCCATTATAAAAAATAATGTCGTTATCATTTCGGGTGATACAGGTTCGGGAAAAACTACTCAGCTCCCTAAAATGTGCCTTGAAGCAGGCCGGGGCCAAAAAAAGATGATTGGCTGCACCCAGCCGCGCCGTATCGCTGCCATAACCGTGAGTGAAAGGGTGGCCCAGGAACTTGGAAGACAACACAGCAACCTGGTCGGCCATAAAATACGTTTCCTGGACAAAACCACAAAGAGTACAAAAATAAAATTCATGACCGACGGCATCCTGCTGGCTGAAACCCGGTCAGACCACAATCTGCGTGCCTATGACACCATTATCATTGATGAGGCCCACGAACGCAGCCTCAATATTGACTTTCTGCTCGGTTATGCAAAACAGCTTCTGCAAAAAAGAAAAAACCTTAAAATAATCATTACCTCGGCAACAATTGATACGGAAAAATTTGCGGCACATTTCAATAAAGCTCCCATTATTGAAGTTTCAGGACGCACCTACCCGGTTGAAGTAATCTACCGCACTGCTGAGGAAAGCAGCACTGACAAGGAAAACAACTCATATATTGATCTTGCTGTCCAGGAGGTTTTAAATCTCCGGCGGCAAAGAGAAATTGGGGATATCCTCATTTTTATGCCTACCGAAAGGGATATTAACGAGACTATCGAACTGCTTAAAGAGGAGCTTCATCCTCTTGCCGCGGCAAAAAAGAAAAGACTGCCGAAGACTGACATTCGTATCCTGCCTATATTCGGCCGGCTGCGTGCATCTGATCAAAGCAGGGTTTTCAGGCATTATAAAGGCCAGAAAATAATAGTTGCCACCAATATTGCCGAGACTTCAATTACCGTCCCGGGTATCCGCTATGTTATTGATACGGGACTTGCCAGGATCTCTACCTATAATCCAAGAGCCCGCACCACGAGCATGCCCGTAAGTGCAGTTTCGAGAGCTAGCTGCGATCAACGCAAGGGTAGATGCGGCCGCATAGGCCCCGGTATCTGTATTCGGCTTTACAGCCAGGATAATTTTTTAAACCGGCCAGAATACACCCTGCCCGAAATAAAGCGTTCCAACCTGGCGGAAGTTATCCTGCGCATGATTGACTTAAAACTTGGTGATCCGGCCTCCTTCCCTTTTATAGATCCACCGGCATCCAGGGCAATCAGAGACGGCTACGATCTGCTCCATGAACTTGGAGCTCTTGATACGACCGGGAAGGAACTGCGCCTTTCGGCTAAAGGCAGGATAATGGCCATGCTCCCGCTTGATCCTCGCATTTCCAGAATAATTATTGAAGCCAGGGAACACAACTGCCTCCAGGAAATTGTTATCATTTCCAGTGCCCTGGCTATCCAGGACCCGCGCATACGACCCGCTGATTCTGAGGCAGAGGCGGATCAGGCCCATGCAAAATTCAAGGCACCTTCATCCGATTTCCTTGCATACCTCAAAATTTGGGAAGAATTCAACAATCTACCTTTCGTCGGAGAGAAAAAAAATAAGAAAAAAAGCCGCTCGCATATGCGAAAATTCTGTCGTTCCCATTTTCTTTCATACCAGCGGTTGCGTGAATGGCAGGACATCTATGAACAGGTATCCTCAACACTGCAGGAACAAAAAGGTTTCTCAATGAACAGAAAACCTGCATCTTATGAAAATGTTCACTACGCCATCCTCAGCGGCTTTTTAAGAAATATCGGCTTTCGCAAAACAAAAAATATTTACCAGGGAGCCCATTCCAAAGAACTTATGCTTTTTCCCGGTTCAGTGCTTTTTAATAAAGGCGGTCAGTGGATTATGGCAGCCGACCTCGTTGAAACAGCCAGGCTCTACGCAAGAACAGCAGCAAATATAAAGGTTGACTGGATTGAGCCCCTTGCCGGCCCTCTGTGCCGCTCAACTTATTCCAACCCCAGATGGGAGAAAAAAAGCGGCAAGGTGATTGCCAATGAAAAAGTCACCCTTTTCGGTTTGGTACTGGTAGCCGCAAGGAAAAAGAACTATGCCAGAATCAGCGAATCAACCCGTAAAGAGGCGCGTGATATCTTTATTCACTCAGCCCTGCTCCAGGGCGAACTCAAGGGACGCTATCCTTTTCTTGAACATAATCAACAGCTGATTGCCCGTTTTGAAAAAATTGAAGACAGGTTGAGACAGCGCAACGTCCTGGCTGATGATTTCGTATTGTACAAATTTTATGATACCCGCCTGGACCTTTCAGTGCATGACCGGGCAAGTCTAAACCGCTTTTTGCAAAACGAAAGGAATGACGAATTCCTGTTTATGACTGAAAAGGATATTTTAATCCAACAGCCCGAATCAAGCCAGCTTTCCGATTTCCCTGAACAGCTCTGCCTGCTAGAAGGCATCTCGCTCAAACTGAGCTACAGCTTCGATCCAGGCGGAGAAAAAGACGGGGTCACAGTTAATCTGCCGCTGGAGCTTCTTGCCCATATTTCACCAGAGGTTTTTGAATGGCTTGTCCCCGGCCTGCTGCATGAAAAAGTGACCTTCCTGCTTAAAGGGCTTCCTAAGAATATACGCAAGAAACTCATACCGATCCAACAGACTGCAGAAAAGCTTGCCCGCGAACTGAAAATATACCATGGCTCTTTATACCGATTGCTGGAAGAATTGATCTTCAAACATTTCAGGGTCAAAATTCTAAGATCCCAATGGCCCATTGAACAGCTGCCGCCCCATCTGCAGATGCGCTTTGTGCTGCTGGACAGTTCAGGTAATACACTCATGACAGGCCGCAACTTTGCAGATCTGAAAACCGAAAAAAGGCCAGACCAGGAAAGTGCTCCATTGGAAGAACTCCGCCAAAAATGGGAACGGACCAATATAGTCACATGGGATTTTGAAAACCTGCCGGATAAAATACCAGTGCAAAACGCCAAAAACAAACTGCTGGGTTTTATATATCCGGCTTTACAGCCTGAAAAAAACGGCACCATTTCCATCCGGCTTCTTCCTGATCCAGCGACAAGTAGACGGATAAGCCGTGAAGGTCTTATTGCTCTATACAGCCAGCAATTCCCGAAACAATTCAAATTCCTGAAAAAAGAGTGTGTTTTCCCTTCATCCCTTTGGGCCCTTTATGAAGGACTCGACCCCAGACAAAAACTTAATGAAGACCTGTATCACTTTGTTCTGGGAGCAATATTTGCCTGTACCAATCGACTTTGGCCGCAAAAGGATGAATTCTTCGAACTAATAGCCAGCCTGAAAAAAGAAGGGTTGATAAACAGGGCAAGAAAACTCTCTGACCTGGTCCTGCAGGTACTCAAAGAACGCAGGGCAGTGCTTGACCAGATAAACAGAATAGCAGCCATGTCCCGGACAAAATCCCGCTCTGTCATAAACATGAATATATTTCTTGACGAGTTAACTGAAATAGTTCCATTAGACTTCCTGCAACAATTCTCTGAAGAACAGATGTCTTCTGCCATACGCTACTGCAAAGCGCTGCAGATACGGATTGAAAGGGCTTATGTCTCGCCTGAAAAAGACAAAATTAAAGCGGAACAACTGGCTCCCCATGCTGCCAGACTGAAAGAATTAAAGTCCAGGGACCCATCCCCGGCCTGCCAGAAACTGCTGCAGGAGTATCATGTTATGTTGGAAGAGTACAAGGTTTCCCTTTTCGCCCAGGAAATGAAAACACGCTTCCCGGTTTCATCTAAACGTCTGGAAAAAAAATGGCAGGATATTTTATCCAGCTGTTAAACATGAAAGAGTTTTTGCACCACACGTTAAATTGCATTATTAGTCTAAAACAACGGATTACGAACTTAATATACCAGCAAAAATTATGTCCACTCAGCTATCTTCACATATTCCCCTTGCCGAACGGATGCGACCGACCCGCATAGAGGATTTTATCGGGCAGGAAGAACTGCTGGGAGAAGGGAGAATGCTTGACAAGCTTATTCGGCAGAAAAAAACCCCCTCTCTTCTGTTATGGGGCCCTCCCGGCACCGGCAAGACAACCCTGGCCCGGATCCTGGCCCAGAATATGTCTGCCGATTTTGTCTTTTTTTCAGCTGTATTGTCAGGGGTTAAAGAAATACGGGAAATAGTTGCCAAGGCCCGAATACGAAAAGATACGGACAATGTCCAGACCATATTGTTTGTTGATGAAATACATCGTTTCAACAAAGCACAACAGGATGCCTTTCTGCCCCATGTTGAAAGCGGTCTTTTGACCCTGATCGGTGCCACCACCGAAAATCCCTCTTTCCAGGTCATTGCACCATTGCTTTCACGCTGCCGTGTACTGGTCCTAAAACCTCTGTCTGAGGAAAATCTTAAAATTATACTGGAACGTGCCCTGACAGACAGAAAACAAGGACTGGGCCGTCATAAACTCCGTATTGAAGATGAAGCAATGGAGCACATATGCTCTCTGGCTGACGGAGATGCCAGGATAGGTTTGAATATCCTGGAGGTTGCTGCTGATCTTGCCGAACCGGCAGGTCCTGACAGGGATGGCCTATCAGTCATTGCCGTTCAGACTGCCGAGGAAGCAAGCCAACGCAGACGTCTGCGCTATGATGCTGCAGGCGAAGAACACTACAACCAGATATCTGCACTGCATAAAAGTCTGCGCGACAGTGATCCGGATGGTGCTCTCTACTGGCTGGCCCGGATGCTGGCTGCCGGTGAGGATCCTCTTTATATTGCCAGGCGTCTCATACGATTTGCCTCTGAAGATGTTGGCATAGCAGATCCCCAGGCAATTTCCATTACGGTCAACTGCCGGGATGCATATCATATGCTGGGTTCCCCCGAAGGGGAGCTTGCCCTGGTTGAGGCTGCTGTTTATCTTGCTACTGCTCCGAAAAGCAATGCCCTGTACAAGGCTTACAACGAAGTACGCCGCGATATTGAAAAAACAGGTTCCCTGCCCGTGCCGCTTCATATCCGCAATGCCCCGACAAGACTCATGCAGCAGCTGGACTATGGCAAGGGATACAGATATGCCCATGACGATGCGGAAGGGCTGGTTGACCAGGAACATCTCCCTGGGCAACTTTCAGGCAGAAAATATTATCTCCCCACCAATCGGGGTTATGAAGCGCTTGTCAAGGACAGACTGACAAAATGGCGCCAGATCCTGAAAGCCCGTAAAAAGAAAACCCCCCTTCAATCCATTAAAGGAGATAATGGTTAATGAGACTATTATTTATAGGCATTGTTTTTTTTAGCCTGATCGCCTCAGGGATCTATACTCCCGTTACGTCGGTTGCCGGTGAACAGAATCTGCTGATTTTATATTCCAGTGATGTTGCCGGAGAGACAGAGCCCTGCGGCTGAGCAAGCCGCCAACTGGGCGGTCTGTCCAAAAAAGCATTTCAGCTGGAAAAAATCAAGGGGCTCCACGAACTGCCCTATCTGATCCTAGACGGCGGCAACCTGCTTTTCAAGGAGGAAAGTCTTTCAGCTGGGCTCCTGCAGCAGGCAGCAATAACAGCCCAAGGAATAATCGATTCCTACAACGCTATGTATTACGATGCAGTGGCAGTTGGCAGAAATGACCTGACCGGAGGCCTTTCATTTCTTCAGCAGCAAGCCGCCCGCACAAAATTTGCCTGGCTGTCAGCAAACCTTGTCAACAAATCCACTGGAAAATCTTTATTTCCTGCATACCTTGTTCGAAAGGTCGGCAGTATCTCAATAGGTATTATCGGCCTGACAGGTTATGATGGGTCAGATCGATTCCTGGGAAAAGAAGATGCGGCTCTTCTTTCCTGGCAGAAAGTTTTACCGGATCTTGTTGCCGAGCTTGCTGCTCAATGTGATCTCCTCATCCTGCTTTCAAACAACGAGCTGAAGCAGAACCAGGAGATTGCGGAATCTTTTCCGGATATTCATCTTATCATCCAGTCTACACCCCGCTCCAAAAATTTTCCGCCCCAGCTCCATAATAAAACTCTCATCGCTCAGACCGGAAAACAGGGGAAGTATCTTGGCTGGATGCTGGTTAACTGGCAGAAGTCGAAAACCTGGGGTCGTGCAGGCGCTGCAAAAGAACTGGCAACAAAGAAGCAGGAGCTAGATGGCCTTAACGGCCGCATAGGTCGCATTGAACGGCGTGAAAAAAAAGAGGATCTCCGTGAGAATCCAGGCTATCAGAAACTGCTGGTCTCAAGGGATCAACTGCTTTCAGAGATTATCTTTCTTGAAAATGAAATCTTTGACCTGAAAAAAACAGGTCAGGCTCCTTCTACTTTTGAAAATCACTTTATTGACCTGGATATAAACCTGCCGGACCAGCCTGAGGTAAAACAGATTGTCGAGGCAACTAAACTAAAGGTGAACAAGGCCGGCAGAAATCAGGCTGATACATCCGCGACGTCAGAAACCCTGAATGAACTAGAGCTTGAAAAACTGTCTTTTACCGGCTGGATGACCTGTGCCCTGTGCCATTTTCCGCAAACAGAATTCTGGAAAACTACGGACCATTTTTCAGCCTTCCAGACTCTGACAGAACAGGAACAGCAATTTAACCTCAACTGCCTTCCCTGCCATGTCACGTCCCAATATAAGGACATTAAAATCAGCAATAATGAAACACTCCTTCTCTCTTTGCCCGTCCAACTGCTGCAGGTGGGATGCGAAATCTGCCACGGTCCAGGCAAAAATCATGCAGTATCTCAAACCCCGTCAGATATTTCTCGCAAACCGGACATGACCATCTGTATCAGGTGCCATACTTCTGAACGCGATGAAGATTTTAATTATTATAACGATATTGAGCGGATTGCCTGCCCTGCAAGCAAGAAATAGTGAGGAGGAAGGAGTTAGGAGTGAGAAGAAGGGCCAGGTGCCTGGGTGCTGGGTGCTGAGTGCTGGGAAATAACTTTAATTCGAAAATGTAATTTACAGAAACTCTTTATCAGGCAATAGTTTTTATCTAGTGCTCAGCAACAAGAGCCAAGAAACAGGAATTAAAAAACCAGATTCATTTGCAAAGGCGAAATAAAGAATTTTCTCTGCATATCCCAACGACTAAAGGCCGTGCGTTCAACGCACGGCCTTTAATAATAACTGTAACCGTTTAAAATTAATTATGCGCCAAAAGCCTTCTGCAAAGGCGGCACAGTCTGTTTTTTGCGGCTCATCATGCCATCAACCCACATGGACTGTCCCTCTATCTTTCCGTTAAAAGCACCCTCAATAATAGCAGGTTCATCGGAAACAACCATCAGGTCAGTTCCCTCCTTTACCACGTCGGTAAGCATGAACAGTACTGAATGACGGCCTTCTGCCTTTACCTCTTTAACAGCATTAAAGAGATCTTCCCGGATGTCAGAAACCTGGTCCAGGGTGGCAAGTTCGATCTGACCGATGCCAACCTTCTTGCCGTTCATGTCAAAATCCTTATAATCACGGAAAATAAGATCCTTGGCCGGTATTCCTGCAACAGAAGATTTTGCTTTGAGCATTTCCATGAACAATGCATCCTGGTCAGAAACACCGGTGATTTTCAAAAGCTCTGCCACAGCCGCCTTGTCTTCATCGGTACAGGTGGGAGATTTGAAATTGACCGTGTCGCTCAGGATAGCGCAGAGCATGCCGGCCGCGATATTTTGGGGCAGTTCAACATTATTGGTTTTATACATTTCCAGAAGAACCGTACAGGTGCACCCAACGGGTTTGGCATAAAAGAAAATTGGGCTGCCGGTGGTAATATCACCAATCTTATGGTGGTCAACAATGGCCACAATATTGGCGTCACTGATATTGGCCGGAGCCTGGGCAATATCACTGAAATCCACCAGCGCCACGTCCCTACCGGCCGCATCATGAATCTCCTGGGGTGCCGCCAGGCCGAATTTCTCCAGAACCACTTTGCTTTCCGGGTTCAGGTTGGCAGCAGATATCTGCATACAGGCTACAGCATCGGTGCCGGTTGCCTTGAGATAGTTTGCATAGGCAATGGCAGCAGTTACAGAATCGGTGTCAGGGTTGGAATGACCGACAACAAAAACAGACATAACGTATCCTCCTTACAATTTACGAGTTGATAAAATGAGACAAAAAAAGTAAAGCATCAATAAAGTTTTTAAATTGATTTCCCTTCACTGGTCTGCAATAAAACAGAGATACTGAATAACAATTCAGTAAAATAAGCCGCAATAATAGTGTGATTATAAAGACGAGTCAAGCAGAAAAAAATTTGATTTTGCTTAAGCAGATATGCCTGCTCTTGTGCCCTAAAATTGCTTTTCAATTGACCTGTGCATAAAAGCGGGATAACATTGCCTTATGACTTAATCAAATAAGCTTTCGGTATCTTTTATTAATTTATGATAACTGCTGTACTGTATGATTATGTCTGAAAATCCGCGCAGATCCAAAAAACGTCTTTCAGCCCCGATTGTCACGTTTCTTATCATCTTAGTGGTCGGTATATTCTACATGGCCTGGAACTATTATTCAGGCAACCTTCCGTGGCAGCAGCCGCAGGAGGTTGGGGAACCACAAATTACCTGGCTGGAGAAAGAGGCGAAAGAGGAAATAACTGCACAGCCGAAGGAAAAGGAAGAGGAACCGACAACACTCCACCTCACACCGGGGAAAGTGGAGCCCTCCCCGGCTCCACAAAACGAATGCCTGCAAACGGCTGACAAGATCCTCCTTTTCTTTGAACATCTTGACAGGCAGAATTATGTTAGGGGGTATGCTGTTAAAGGTTCAACCCTTGATCATTTCAGAGGGATCATCAACAAGTTAATCGCCAATCCCCCCGTTGTTGTCCGGGAGACCGATGATCTCTTTGCAATCCTGAACAATATGGCCCATTTATTCCGGATTCTTGGTCCTAAGGACATCCTCCTGATTAAAGATGTTTTGACCCATGAACGGGAACTTATTGAGCCGACCATGGCCCTTTTCTACAAATGGTCGGAAATAGCACCGGACTGTGCAGATGCTGAGCTGGACATTGATCTCCCCCTGGCCGGATTATACGAATATGCAGGATACTTTATAAACACCCTTGGCGGCCAGGCGTATCTTTTCCGCCGGGAACTCTACCTCAGGATATTGATCAGGTATTATGCAACTCTCATTATAGACAGGGCCAATCGCATCGATGCAAACCGCTATGGCATTGACATCCGCTATACTCTTGACTCGCTGATTTCCGAAATCGAAGGAAATAACAACCTGATAAACAGGCAGGAGTACTTGGAAAATCTAATCAGGCTGCAGGAAATTTATCAGGCGCAATACGGCGGCAATTAATCTTCGCGAATTGCGCCTGATTTAAATTCAAGTAACTATCTCCTGTCACCCAGCAGGCGCAAGAGCATCAGAAAAAGATTAATAAAATCAAGATAAAGCTTAAGGGCTCCCATGATGGCACCTTTACGGATTACCGCTTCGCCGCCGTCCATAATGCCCTGCTCGCCCATGCGGCTGATCTGCTGGACATCATAAGCGGTCAACCCGGTAAAAATAATTACCCCGATCCCTGAAATTACCCAGGACATCATTGAACTGGCCAGAAAGATATTAACCACCATGGCTATGATGATGCCGATAAGACCCATGAAGAGAAAGGAGCCCCAGCTGGACAGGTCCTTTTTCGTGACAAAACCATAGACAGCCATGGCAGCAAACATTCCGGCTGCTATAAAAAAGGTGGCTGCAACTGAGGTCAGTGTATAAAGAAGAAGGATTGCCGAAAGTGTCACACCGTTCAGGATAGAATAAACAACAAACAAGCCGGTGGCAGCCCCGGCTGATATACGCTCAATCCTGGCGGAAAGATAGAAAACCAACCCCAATTCCCCGAATATCAGGCCGTAAAACACCATTTTATTGCCGAATACAATCTGCAGCGCTGCCTGTGAATTAACGGTCAGAAAGGCCGCGAGGCCGGTCAGGCCCAAACCGATTGCCATCCAGTTAAATACCTTGGCCAGAAAAATGGTTGATGCCTCGGTTGTAGGCTGTGCTACCGCTCGTTCATTACTGGTGTAAGGACTATACATTCATCTGCCTCCTTGATGCTTACTCATTTTATCATGCTATAAATTAATTGCTTTATACGATTACATGGGCTGTCTTTATTCTATTGTGGCATTCTCAGCACATCATAACTATATAGTATAGTGATGAAGAAAATAATCATATTTGTAAAACTTGCAAGATCAATCGTACCAACTACAGGGTAAGGCATATGAAAATAGCAATCAGCGGCAAAGGCGGTGTCGGCAAAACTACCGTCATGGCGCTTCTAGCGAATCAGTTCAAAAAAGAAGGCAAAGAGGTTCTCATCATTGATGCTGACCCGAGTCCGCACATGGCACAGACGATAGGCATTAAGGATATTGACAAAATAAAACCCATTGCCGACATGACTGAACTTCTGGTGGAACGTTCAGGCAAAGTCCAGGGCTCACCTTTCTACCAGATAAACCCACAGGTGGACGATCTGCTGCAGAAATTCATGATTGAGCAGGACGGTATCAAGCTCATGATCCTAGGTGCCATCCAGACTGCGGAAGGCGGCTGTGCCTGCCCCGAAAATACTGTACTCAAGAGAATGTTGACCAAACTTCTGCTCTCACCAACCCAGGTTGTCCTGCTTGACATGGAAGCCGGGGTGGAACACCTTGGCCGCGGCACTATTGCCGGGGTTGATCACCTGCTGATCGTCGTTATTCCCTCCAAATCAAGTGTGCGCACCGCCTTGAAAATCAAAAAACTGGCCCATGACTCCGGTATCCCCAAAATTTCCTTTGTGGCCAATCTCGTCCAGGATGATGATGACGTCGACTTTCTTCAGGAAGCACTTGGTGAAGCACCTGTTGCCTCTTTTCCGGACTCTACTGTTATCAGGAAAGCTGAACGGAGCGGCAAACCGCTTACAGAGCTGGCTGAAGAGATCTCGGGGGCACCGGAAGAACTGGTACGGTTTCTGCAGGGGGGGAAATAATTGAAAATTTGAGAAATTGAAGATTGAAGATTACAAATATTCTTTACTGCTGATGAAAATCAATGGTATGCAACCATAAATTTTCAATTTTCATTTTTTAAAATTTTCAATACAAAAT
>Ga0209536_100005227_pt1 | contig 20277 bp, 11 predicted proteins | sample DeeMarSeWOR28_12_FD_187461 | JGI IMG/M metagenome (GOLD analysis project Ga0209536, IMG submission 187461) | Marine sediment microbial communities from White Oak River estuary, North Carolina - WOR-2-8_12 (SPAdes) (version 2) | ecosystem: Environmental > Aquatic > Marine > Intertidal zone >...
CTTCAGAGCATCCCGACAAAGTCGGGAGGGTCATAGGTTCGAATCCTATAGCTCCCACTCGTTTTTTTTAATTATCCCCATATTCTCTTTTTCCTCTATTAATGGACTACTTTGTATATATTATTGATTCTATTCCAATAAAATCAATTATATCAGTCACACCAAGAGCTTAAAAGACAGATTTTTGAGACACAATAAAAAAAGAAGTAACTTCACAAAGGGAAAGGATCCTGGGAGTTGATTTTTTCCTGTAAGTGCAACTCTAAAGTTGAAGCATATCATCTTGAATTGAAACTCAAAGCAATAAAAAATCCATGTCAATTCAAAAAAAGGTATTGAAGATTTTTTTTCCTTCTATTTCATTAATATGATTTTCTTAATCTAACAACTTTTCCGATTTTTTATATCGTGCCGTTATTTAACTTTAAAACAGATTTAATTCTTAAGAATATCTTCCACCTCGCTTTTATCTAAATCTGTAATATATTTTATGCCGCTAATTTCTTCCGCTTCGTGAGTAAGTGATGTGATATCATCTCTTGATATGTGCTCAAGTGTAAATTTACGGCTACCACACATTAGCTGTCTAAGACCTTGTGCTAGTCGTTCATAATATGTATAGATTCCGAGCGCACCGGTGGGTATCTTTTCAAATTCTTCATCGCCCAGCTCAACACGAAGGTCGGCTGCTGTTACAAAAATTTCATCTTTTGTATTTCCGAACCGTTCTATATAGACAGGCACCTGATTTTCATCAATCGTTCTGCCTATAGTTTTTCCGACCATAGCTGCAGCAATAGGGCTACGAGCCATACCGATCAGTTTCACAAATGGTGCGCCTATGGCAAGACCTTTAAATATCTGATCTTCAAAGGTAAAACCCCCGGCTAATGCCAGAGCAGGTATGTGCTCACCCTGGTCAGAGAGACGCTTAGCATAATTGTAAAGAAGAGAATGCAGTTCAACTGGCGGCATACCCCATTCATTCATCATGCGCCAGGGACTCATTCCGGTTCCACCTCCCGCTCCGTCAACTGTTAATAAATCAATTTTATACTTTGATGAGAACTTAATTGCCCGCGCCAGGTCAGCGGGTCTATATGCACCTGTTTTTAAGAAAACATATTTTGCACCAGCATTGCGCAACTCCTCTACTCGCTTAGCAAAAGACTCTTCAGTGACCATACCAATTCGAGAATGACGTTCAAATTCTTTAAATGAGCCACGCTCAAATGCACTAATAACATTAGGATCAGTAGGATTTGGCAGAACAACGTACCCTCGTTCATAAAGCATTTGGGCTTTTTTTAGATCTCTAATTTTAACCTCGCCACCTATATTCTTAGCTCCCTGACCCCATTTGAGTTCAACACATTCAACACCTAAACTTTCAATTGCGTACTCCTGAACGCCAAGACGAGTATCTTCAACATTAGCTTGTACAATTATTGCACCATAACCATCACGCTGATAATCTTTGTAAAGTTTTACCCGCCGTTTGAGATCAACTGTATCAAGTATTTTACCATTTTTAATTACCGATTCCTGATCCATGCCAACAACATTTTCCCCAATTGTTAATCCGGTTCCCGCAAGAGCTGACCCAATAGCTAAACCTTCCCAATTGTTCTTGGCAATATTAGTTGAGCCAATACCTGGTATAATCCAAGGATAGCGGAATTTCAGTCCTTTATCATGCCCGAAAGAAACTTCAATATTCACAGCTGGAAAAACGGCTTTATCACTGTCGGCTTCAATTCCATGTGCACCCACCGCGGTGCCCATAATGTTAAAATGTGAATAATCAACAGGATAGGTTTTTTCTGACGCAGTTGTTATAACGCCAAACGGCTGTGGGTAAATCACCTCGTGACCCCTGTAGGCAGATTTCCCTATCTCGCACATACCGATACAACCATCAACACAGGTTACACACATTCCTGATGCGGGTGTTACCGATTCTTCGGTCCTGTTTTTTGTTAAAGTTGCAGCTGAAGAGTTAACTCTTGATAGTGTCATTGTCATTCTATTTTCCTCCGTTATTTTTTTTAATCTTTCTTTATCTCACATGCAACACAGGGTTCCATGTAGCACATCATATCATTAAATTGTTCTTTTTCCACACAGGGTGGATTGAGATTTGCACAACCTCCGCAAATTGCCTTATCCGGTTCCGTATATGTGCACCTAAGTTGACAGGCTGGACAGACATATATACAGCCACCGCAAAGACGGCATTCTTCGGATTTAATGTTGAATGGTGTTCCGAGACTTCTGTTTTCACCCCGTCCGCTGAAACCGATAGCCTTTGCCATCATTTGTTCTTCACACATCCGTACGCATAGTCCACAAAGAATACAATCTTCATGCTCCTGTCTGAAACGCTGTTGGCGGATTTGATGCGCCGCGGCTAGGTCCTGAATGACCTTTGATTGAGGGCACGAAGCCAGCAACAGTTCAATTATCATCTTTCGTGCTCTAAGCACTCTTGCTGTAGCAGTTCTTGCGTATAAACCTTCTTCAACCCGGTATGTGCAGGAAGTAACCAACTTGCTGTTAGGTTCTCTGCCAACCTCAACCACACAAAGACGACAAGCGCCATAGGGGGAGAGCCCTTCCATATGGCATAGTGTGGGAATAGGAAAACCATAAAACTTAGCTGCTTCCAGCAACGTGGTACCTTCTTCAACAGATACATCTAGCCCATTTAATGTAAATGAAATCATCTTAATTTCCTCCTGCAATAACCAGTGATTCATCTATTTTTTTTGGTTGAGTGAATTCAAGATCACATCGCAAACATCTCTTTGCTTCGCACATGGCCTCTTCAATTGAAAGCGATACTTCTACCTCAGCAAAATTTCTTTTTCTCCAATCGACAGAAGCTCTTGGGGTTTCAACACGCCCGATTTCTGATGTCTTTTCATCTTCAATCTCTAAAGGTTCTATGTAGACATGCGGTAAGTCAAGTTCTGCTTGTTGGTCTAATTGCTCACCCTTTAAATAATGGTCGATCATAGCGGCAGTTTTCTTGCCTGCAGCAATGGCTTCGATAACAGTTTTAGGACCAGTTACTACATCTCCTGCAGCAAAAACTCCTGGTCGGCTAGTTTGCAGCGTTTTACTATCAACTTTTACTGTATTCCAATCGGTCACTTCAATTTTGCTTGAACGAGCGGGACCAATACTATCAATACCGGAGTCCTCACTGATAGCTACAATTAAAGTATCGAGTTCTATTAATTCTTCGGTACCTTCAATGGGAACTGGCCGGCGTCTGCCGCTGGAGTCAGTATCTCCCAATTCGTTCTTAATAAATTGGAGACCTGAAAAATAACCGCTTGTTGTAATTATTTTCTTAGGTGATACAAGTGTTTGGATTTTAATACCTTCCTGATCGGCAGCTTCAATTTCCTCCAAGAAGGCAGGCATCTCTTCCCGTGTTCTACGATAAAAGATAGTAACGCTTTCTACTTCCTTTTGGCGAAGAGCTGTACGTGCCGCATCAATAGCGGAATTGCCACCTCCTATTACACCGACCCGTCCCTTTGCAAGCTCTTTATTTTTCAGATTGAATGCCTTAAGAAACTCTATCGATGGAAATACGCCTTTTACATTTTCATTTTCTAATCCGAGTGGTCGGCTCTTGTGTGCACCCATAGCCAGTAAAACAGCTTTGTAACCTTCATCAAACAACTGATCAATAGTGATGTGTCGTCCAAGAGCAGTGTTACATTTTAATGTAATATATCCATCTAGAAGTGATTCAATTTCTTTTTTAATTATCTCTTTTGGCAAGCGGTAGGACGGAATAGCACAAAATAACATACCACCCGGCTCTTCTTCACCTTCAAAGACAGTAACATTATAACCTTTTAAAGAAAGATAATGCGCAGCAGTAAGCCCAGCTGGACCTGAGCCAATAACGGCTACAGAATCACTAAATTTAGAGGGAAAATTATCCCTAATCGGGTAGTATGTTGAGGGATCAATGCGATCAGTTATAAAGCGTTTCAGAGCCCTTATGGCTACCGGATCACTTCCGCTTGTTCCTAATCTGCAACGCTCTTCACATTGATGATCACAGACTCTGGCACATACCGAAGGAAATGGATTTGCTTCGCGTATAGTAGCGTAGGCCTCTATGAATTCACCACGGGCAATATGAGCAACATAACGCCATGCTTCCGTTCCTACGGGGCATGCCGAATGACAAGGAGCTCCCACAAGTTCAGTGCACACAAAAGCATCACATTTTTTATCAATAATATGCCGTTCAAATTCTTCCCGGAAATAACGCAAGGTACTGAGAACCGGATTGGAAGCAGATTGACCAAGTCCGCACATCGTAGTATCTTTTACAACAAGAGCTAACTCCTCAAGAAGATCGAGGTCCTTTAGAGTTCCTTTTCCTTTAGAAATATCCTCGAGAATTTCATACATCCTTTGTGTGCCTTTGCGACATGTGAAACATTTCCCACAAGATTCATCTTTTAAAAATTTCATAAAGTACTTTGCTACATCAACCATGCAAGTGTTTTCATCCATTACAATCATTCCACCTGAACCCATGATTGATCCTGCTTGGGCAAGGCTGTCGTAATCAACTGGAAGATCAAACATACTGGCTGGAATACATCCCCCCGAAGGTCCTCCCGTCTGAACGGCTTTGATTTTGGCTTTACCTACAGAACCTCCACCAATATCATAAACAACTTCGCTCATTTTGATTCCCAGAGGTACCTCTACAAGCCCAGTATTTTTAATTTTACCCACAAGCGAAAATATTTTTGTACCAGTGTTGCCGGGTACTCCTATCTTAGAATACTCTTTTCCTCCATTCTTAATTATAACCGGTATGTTAGCAAGCGTTTCCACATTGTTAATACAGGTAGGTCTGCCACCAATTCCTTTCTCAATTGGATATGGAGGACGCTGTTGTGGCTCACCCATAAAGCCCTCAATAGACTTAATTAATGCTGTTTCTTCACCACAAACAAATGCTCCAGCACCGCGGATGATTTCTATATTAAAGTTAATATTTGTACCGAGGATATTTTTTCCTAAAAGACCAATATCTTCGGCCTGTCTAAGTGCAATGAGTGTATGTTTGATCGCCAATGGGTATTCACTACGCACGTAGATAAATCCCTTAGTAGCACCAATAGCAATACCTGCAATTATTATTCCTTCAATGATAGCATGAGGATTACCCTCGAGTAGACTTCGATCCATATAAGCCCCCGGATCTCCCTCATCACAATTACATACAATGTATTTCTGCCCATTTCCATTTCGGGAAGCTCTGGCTAATTGCCACTTTTTACCTGTAGGGAAACCTGCCCCACCACGCCCCCTTATACCAGAAAGCTTAACTTCGTTTATAATCCACTCCGGATCAACCTTTGTTAAGACCTTTTCTAGACTGGCATAACCACCTTGTTCAATATAGTTCAAAATTCTTATTGGATCTAATTTCTGATTATTACCCAGAATTGTACGAGTTTGCTTTTTAAAAAAGGGAATGTCTTTTTGACAATGGTAATATTTTTGAATTTTTGGATCCTGGAAAATCAATCCTTCATCAACAAAGCCTCCTACAGCAGCTTCAACTACTCTGGGAACATCTTTCATACTAAGTTTAGGATAAAGATGGTGACCGGGTTCAACTAAGATAAACGGGTCCATTTCGCAAAAACCTTGGCACCCGGTAACTCTTAGTTTTACTTTTTCCCCCATGCTGCGTTCAATAATATATCGTTTAACTACCCTGAGTATGTCATTAGAACCACTAGCTTGTCCACCTGTACCAGTACATACAACCAAGGTTGGCTCGTCAGGCTGAATCTCTCGTTCACTTAGTACTCGTTGACGAAAACTACTGAATTCTTCAACAGATGAATATTTCTTCATCTAATAATCTCCTATTAAAAATGCAGCTAAAAAATTATCATCCTACTGTTGATCCACCTACATCCAATATATGTTCTTTGCAACCACGTCGTGCACAAATTTGTACTACGCCACCACCACGGACAATCATAGGCACCATTGGTGCACCGCAAGCTCCGCACTTAGCACCGCCAATGAGTTCAGCATGGCAATGAGGGCAGAAAATATTTAAGATAGTACCGGGCGGTATTTCATGCAGTGAGACTACATTATGGCTTCCATAAAGCGAGGATAATGCAAGCCAACCATGTTTATTATCAAATGATACTGTAACTCGAATAGCAGGGTATCCATCAATAATAGTATCTGAATGCATTAAACTGTGATTACAACGAGAACAACTAACCTCTACCGGAAAGATGCGTTCATCAGTCTCAACCTTGATAACATCAATACCTTCACGAGCTTTGGTAATTATATCTGAGACTAAAGAAGCCTTCACCTGGGGGAAATAATGACCGTCCACTACAACAACAGGTCCAAGGGCACAAGCACCTAAACAATTTACCGTTTCTATGGTAAACTCTCTATTTTCAGTAGTTTCACCTGCTTTTATTCCCAATTCTTTTTCGAGTTCTCTGGCAATGGCCGGACCACCGCGTACATGGCAAGCTGTTCCCAGACACACTGAGATAAGATGCTTACCCCTTGGTTTTAAGCTAAATGACTTATAAAACGTTGCAACTCCATATATATCCACCAGCGAGAGACCAGTATTTTCAGATACTTCTTTTAGTGCTTTTTCCGGTAGATAGCTGTATCTCGATTGGATCTTTTCAAGTATGGAAATTAATCCTGATGGTTTATAAACTTTATCCTCAACTCGTTCATTTGCATCTTCAGATACCATTTAATTTTCCTTTAATTAGATTTTGCTCATAGACTTATATAAAATATTCTATTCATATTCTCCGCAGCACCTTACACCTCCCTGTGGTCTAGGATAGGTACAATATTTACGATTTTTGCAATCATAGCATAGTCCTAAATATTGTTTTTCGCTTTTCAGACGAGTATTTAACGATTCTTCCATTTCCATTTTCCCTGAATTATTTTCAATTAATAGGTCTTCTTCAATTCGATCAGAATCATCAAACTCCTCGCACTGCCATACTGGTTGATGATATCGTTTGCGAAGATTACAACTATAAATGTGATTACATGTTTCGCACAGACCTAATTCATCACTGCTTATCATCTTACTCTTTCCTTCAAATTTTTGGTCAAGAGATAATGGATATTAGAAATCCATCATAGAGTATGTAAAACGACGGTTGCAAGGGATATGCCAATAAGTAGAATCTGATCGAAGAAATAATGCTTTCAATAAAACAAAGTGTTAAGTATAATAAATTATAATAATTACGTGTTGATGATTAAATAGTAGAAATGGTAGTAATTAAAGAGAAATGAAAAGGTAAGTGGGGGAAAATGAACCACCGGGGAATATTTCCCCATTATTTATTTTCACATAAGCCTGCGAACTTATTTTTTTAATTTTTCTCTTAAAGTTTTTCGATCAATTCCGAGTATCCTAGCAGCTTTTGCTTTATTACCCTCAACACTTGATAATACATTACGAATATATTCAGCCTCTACTTCAGCTAACGTACGAGTAAAACCTGGTTCCCTTAAGGCAGAAAACCTCATTAAAGAGGGCAAATCAGGAGCATCAATAAGATTATCATCCGCCATTAGGATAAGTCGCTGTATTACATTCTCAAGTTCTCTGACGTTTCCCGGCCAATTATAATTTTCAAATACGTTTAATGCCTTATTGGAAAATTCCGGTGATGCTTTACGAAATTCCTCTGAATACTTATTAGCAAAATAATTCACCAATAAAGATATATCTTCTCTCCTTTCTCTTAATGGAGGAACTCTTATATTAATAACATTTAACCGAAAGAAAAGGTCCTCTCGGAACAACTCTTTTTTAACTTGGTTTAAAAGATCCTTGTTTGTTGCAGCTAAAACTCTAACGTCCACTCTTTTTGCTCGATTGGCTCCAAGCATGCATACTTCCTTATCTTGAAGTACTCGTAATAGCTTAACCTGCATAGATAAGCTCGTTTCACTTACTTCATCAAGGAAGATTGTACCACCATCGGCAGTTTGAAAAAATCCTGCTCTTGTTACGTCCGCGCCACTAAAGGCCCCCTTGATGTAACCAAAAAGTTCGCTTTCTAGAAGACTCTCTGGGATACCCCCACAATTAACAGGTATGAACGGGGCTGAAGATCTTTGGCTGTTATAATGTATCGCCCTTGCAACTAGTTCCTTCCCTGTGCCACTTTCCCCTGTGATGAGTATATTGGCAGATGTAGATGCGACCTTAGATATGTTATTGTAGACTTCATGCATATTTTTTGATTCGCCAAGAAGACCATATTTCGCGGTTGGCTTTTTAGTTGTTATACTATTACCAGTTTTATTTGCTCGAAGTTTATTTAGTGCCCGCTTAACTGAAAGCATGAGTTCCTCGTCTGTAAACGGTTTGGTAAGATATTCTTCAGCCCCTGTCTTAACAGCTGTTACTGCCCCTTCAATTGTGGCGTAACCGGTAATCATCATTACTTCTGTGTTTTTATGATTCTCTCGTACATGTCTAATTAAATCCAAACCGCTAACCCTTGGCATTTTCAGGTCGGTAATGACCAAGTCTATTGGCGTTGATTCTAAAACTCTAATTGCCTCTTCCACACCAGGGGCAGTAAAAACAATATAGCCCTGTAAGGTAAGATTTCTTTGGATTACTTCGAGAGTTTGTGGTGCATCATCAACGACCAAAATGTTTTCTTTTTTATCCGATTTATTCTTCAAAATTTCTCCTGAGCATTTTAAGTTGCAGTAATTGGTAGTTTAATCTCGAATCGAGAACCTTTGCCCATAGAGCTTTCAGCTCTAATCGTTCCTTTATGCGAAGTTACAATTCCATGAACAACAGATAAGCCAAGTCCTGTTCCTTCATTTACATCTTTTGTAGTAAAAAATGGAATGAATATTTTTTTTAGTACTTCTTTACTCATACCAATGCCTGTATCTTCTACTATTAGATATACAAAATCATTAACTGCTTTTGTTTCTATAGTAATCTTTCCTCCGTTCGGTATTGCTTGAATAGCATTCACAATTAGATTGACTAGAACTTGATTTAATTGTGCTTGATCAACAACAACTTCAGGCAAATCAGGTGAAAGAAAACGAACTAATTCAATACCTTCTTTAGCAATCCGGGCCTCAAAAAAATATAAACCATCTTTTATTATCTGATTAAGGTTGGCTTTTTCTTTTTTGGGGGGCGTTTGCCTAGCAAATATCAAGAGTTTTTTTATTACCTCACGTGCATTTAAAGATGCATTTACAATTCCATCAATATCCTTGTATGTGACTTCAGGAAGCTCTGGGCATTTATTTATAAGCTGCGCAAGACCAAGGATATTGCCCAATGGCTCATTTAATTCATGAGCTACGCCTGCAGCAAGTTGTCCTATAGTAGCTAATCGGTCCGCATGCCTGATTTGGTCCTGAAGTTTCAATCTGCTTTCCTCAGCTTCTTTCTGCTCAACAATCATAGCAACTTGCCTTGCTATGGTATCAATTAAATTTCTTTCTTCAATAAGGAAAGGGCCTTCATCAAGGTTTTGTTTCTTCTCTTTATATATTACCTCGACGACACCGCGTCTATTGCCATTTATTATTATATCTGCAGTTTGCTTTTGCCCTTCCGGTTGAAAGCCTAGTGTCGAGAATGTTTGTCCATTAATAAATATTCTACCCATAGCAATTTCTGGATATTGCCATGCTGGGGGAATAACTTCCACAATACCTTTTAAAATTTCGTTTAGAGACAAATCATGCTGCTCTGATACCTTTGCAATATTGTAAAGACATGTTAATTCTTTGACTCTTTCACGTAATGCTGCTTGAGTACGCTGATTTATAAGGGCAATCCCAAGATCATATGATAATCTTTCATAAAGTATAATATCATCTTCACTGAAATAGTCGGCTTGTTTACTCATTAATAATATGCATCCAACAATATTATTGGCAAAATAAAGCGGTACTATAATCAAGGAATTATAATCAATAATTAATTTCTGGTCATCATTTCTATGTTCCGTTTCTTGTAACTGTTTCATACTGAGGTCTTTTTTCACATTTCCTGTCCAGAAAGTACCTTTATTAGTAAAGTTTTGTGACCTATGGTTGAATCGTTGTTCGATGATATCCACTTGTAATTCCTCTATGGGAGACCACTTATAGATTTTATTTTTTAATGCACTTCCATTTTTGTAATCTGCCACATGGTATTGAAATGAGTTCTCAACTTGTTTAGTGAATTTATAACTAATATACTTTTGTTGTTTCTTCAACATTATTTCAATATGCTCACAAACAGCAAATGATAAAATCCTTTTCAGTATTTCTTGAAGAAAATCAACTCTTGAAATGTCTTTATTTACACTGCTTAAAATTTCTTGAGAAAAGTTTTTGTAATCCTCTGTGTTTTTTTTTCTTACAGTTATAATTACTCCTTATAAGCCTATTCTTGAAAAATGCATTTATACTTAGCAAATATTTTTGAATAATTAAAAATAAAATAAAAGTATAGGAAAGACTATTAGTAATAAATAAGGAAGATATTTTAAAAACACAGGAATACGTAATGATGTTAAGGAATTAGTGATTATTTATATCGTTGCACTCTCTTAAATAACAAGAAGTTATATTGATAAAGTAATTTAATTATAAGTAACAAATTGTCCAGCTGATATTGTGTCAGGGGGATTAGATTTGCCATTGGAATATTTATTTCAGTTTTGCAAATGATTTCTCATCAGCGGGGTTTGACTATTTATTAGACGTATTTGAATAAATTTTAAAAATATGTCAAAAACTGTTCACCGAAGAATTGAGCGACCGAGGTACGATCAGTCGGTATTGTTATAATTGAAAAGGTAGTAGAAGAAATCTTTGTTAATGATCACAAAATTGACCATAAACTAATTAAGAACTTCTTAACAACTAATTATCATTCAATTTTTCAAAAATTTCAAAATTCAACACCATCAATTTATTTCCTTAAGTAACAAGGAATTAAAAAGTAATTTAAATGAAACATTTGTTGATCCCCTGAACTGAGGATTAAAAGCAAAAAGTACAATCTGTCCCTTCCCTTTTTTCAGCCAAACTGATGCCGCTTTATTTTTTAACTTTTGCTCTTTTTCGGCATAACCGCTTATCAAAATATCTTCTTCTGGAAATATTGCAATTACTCTCCTATCCATATCGAACTGTGGAATTGATGTTGAAAGAATTGGCATATCTTTAGAGAATACCCCTATTTCTTTTTCCATTCCATATGTAATAGGATTATCAGAAGTAAGTGTGACATTAATAAGCGAGCCAGCAATATACAATCCTTCCGACTTTAATTTCTTTGAATGATCCTCCACAGGTAATTGAAATTCTTCTTTGTCCTCTTCCGAATGTTTTATAACTAGCTGACCCATGAATAGTTCTGTTGATTTTCCCCAAGAAATAATAATGCCGCCTTGATCTAAAAAAATCATCAGATTATTGAATCCATCGACTCCTATACCTTTTGTATATTCAGGTGGATAACTCGTTATATAGTAAGTGTCCTCTGATTTATATTTCCCTTCCATTAAAATTGACTTGTCTTCATTTGGAAATACAACCACATCATAATTTTTTACAAAAGCGGTTTTCTCAAAATCTCCCGGTTTTATCACTGTATACGGAATGTAATACGTATCAAAAACAAAACGTGTCCATCCGGCATCCATGTCATGAAAATTAGATTCAACCAGAGCAATACGAGGTATTTCAACTTTTTCACCTATAAAGTCTGAATAATCTTCTAGAAAAATAGGATCAACGCTTAATTTGCTAAGCAGATTATTTGCTGATCCATAGTTGTCTTTATCAACCGTTATGAGAAAGCTACCAACAGGTATTTCATTTCCATTAATTTCGGTTTGTTTAGTAAGTCGTTCAACGTTTAATCCTTGGGAAATAGCTAAGAATGCTGCTTTAAAACTTTCATTGTTACTTACAGTAAAAAGAAAAGCATTAGGATCAAAATTTGGCTTAGATTTGAGATCAATCGGAGTAGATATTTTTTCCAATTCGGAGAAAGGAATTATTACTTTTTCATTTATTTCAATGGAATTAACTCCTCTGTGAAGTGGAAGAGACCATGAAGTTATATCATAGGGTTTTATTATCTCACCGTCTGGAGTGTAATGACGAAGAGGGTATATTTGCTTTTCCATTACTTCTTTAATAAATGAGCGAAATGGCTGTGCTAGTGGAATGATTACATCTCCATCACTAAAGATCCTATTGTTTATTTTAACATTATTTTTTAGAAAATATACATTCACACCATGCTCAACCAGAAGGTTAACAAGTTCAACAAATTCACTTTTATCATGCTGCTGTTTGGTAATAATGTAATAGTAAGGTGGTTTTGTATGGCCCTTTTCAACTTCTTTTTTACAAAGGTTATTTCTGTACTCCAATATTTCCTCTCTGTTTGCTGCTGCAGTTTTTAGAATTGAGTTGGTTGATACTATTTCATATTTAACAATATCACTTAATCTCCACCATCCTCCTGGCCAAGGGTCAGGCATATTTATACTTATTTTATACTCTGAAAGACCTTTACCATAAACCATTAGTTCAGTTGGTTCAATATAGATTGGTGAAGCGTAATTAACAGATGCAGCCTCAGTTAAAAATCCAATTACATTTTTCCATATACAGGTTTCCGTTGAACCAGGCCAATAATCATCAAACAAATAGTGTTGTGATACACCCTTTAACCCTGCACCCGTCATATCAGTCATTAAGTTTGAGCCAAATATTCCAATCCAATTCCATATCCCAGCATCAATGTTTTCAGCAATCGGATCGTGTGGTGGAGGAACGAAATAGCGTGGTCCTGTATAACCCATTTGATGTTTTTCAACCATAACTTGTGGGAACCAATCTTGATTGTAAATTCGAGCAATTGCCCTTGTGTCTTCCTGAGTAAGGGTAACGAAATCACGATTGTTATCATGCCCAACATACTTGTGGTAAACACCAGGCATTGAACTTCTCTCATATTCGGTATCTTTATATTTTTTATAATGCTCAACGATCATATCCATACCATCTGGATTATGGCAAGGAACCATCATATATACGGAGTTATTCATAAAAGCTAACTTTTCTGGTTCACTAGTGGTCACAAGATCATACGCTATTATTGCTGCCGCCTGACTTGGACCAACCTCACCAGAATGCATTGATAGAGTTCCGAGCACAAACACTTTACCCTGATTAATATACTTTTCTCTTTCTTCTTGGTTTATATTCGGATTAAGCGCTAATTCTCTGTTAATGATTTGCAACTCATTTAAGTTAGATATGTTTTCAGTGGAAGATATGAATGCAATGTATACCGATCTTTCCATAGGCGATTTACCTATTTCAACCAATTTCAAACGAGGTGAAGCTTGATCGAGATCTTTAAGATAAGAAATAAGTTCATCGTAAGTAAATAGCATGCCATCGTCACCAGGTTGAAATCCAAAAAACTCTGTTGGAGTTTTTATATCGTTGGCAGTCTGAGCAAGTGAATTAACAATAAACAAAAACAAAACTGTTGAGATAAAAACAATCTTCAATTTTAACTTCAACATTTATAACTCCAAATTGAATTATTATTTGATGTTTTAAATTAGTTAATTCACATTAACTATTAAAAAGTGTTATAGGTTAAGTGCCGTCTTTTTCCGTTAGAAACTCATACTCATTTGGGGATAAAATGGTCAGTAAAGTGCCAGATAATTTGGGACTTATAGCTTTGCTTTTTAATTAAATTTTTGAATGGACATGAACCGCCGACCGGCTGATGTGTGATCTCCCACAACCTCCACGGAACCTCCCCTTTCAAAGTTGTATTGGAAGGTTTTAAAACCTCCTGATTCCAATTTTGATTACCACTTGTTGAGAGATTTTGATGGGATTTAAAATGAAAAAGGCTCCAAAGCACATTGTCTTGAAGCCTTCTAAATGGAGCTGATTAATTAATCCGTACGAAAAAGAGAGAAAAGAATTAGGACATAAAATTAGTTTAGCAAGAATAGCAATAGGTTTTTCACAGGAAGGATTGTTCTCTCTAACTGGTGTTTCGGGTAGGACTATTGTTGATATCGAACAAGGAAAAGCAGATCCATCAATAAAAAGATTATACCTCATTTACTTCAGATTAAAAGTAAATCCGAAAATATTTTTTATAAGTAAAGAAGAATTAGATTAACATAATCGGAATTTTAAAATTAATCATACTAATTGCGTCGACTTTGATACAATAGAATTCGAGTTTATAAAAAATGGTTTGCATTCTTTTGATTCAAAGGAATTAAATTCTGCTTTAAAAAATGTAATCGAAATTTTCAAAAACTTTTTAACAAATACCCAAGCTTAAAGAATAATGAATGGCCACAAAAGTAGGAGCAATCATTGGACTATATGTTGGTGAAGACTTAAAATACTCCACTGTAGGTGCTTTTTTATCCGTTAGATTATTTAATGAGTTATACAAATAAAAAAAGCGAACCTCGAAAAAGAAGGTTCGCTCTTCCCAAATAATTCTTCCGAAATGTCACAACCCGAAAGTTTACTTCATTAGGATCAGTTTGACGGTATTAACTTCTTTACCTGTATTTAAACTTACAAGGTATATACCAGTTGCTAAATTCTCAGCATTGAATACTACTTGATGTTCTCCAGCTGACATAAATCCATTCTGTAGTGTGGCAACCTTTTCCCCGGTGATGCTAAATACATCTAATTGAATTAAGCCATCTACAGGAATATAGTAACCTAAAATTGTTGAGGGATTAAATGGGTTTGGGCCTTCAACTCTTAGACTAACCGTGGCTTCACTAAGTCTTAAATTGTCACCATCTTTTTTCATCTTATTTATATCATATCCATCCGATAGTGTTTTCATAAATGCAACAATTGCGTCTTCCTCGTTGTCTGTCAAGCCAAGATTACCCAGTTCTTCTGTATTAACATTCGCTGAAACTTCTGGTGGTGGCCAATTCGCTCCCGAAATATCTCTGGTATTATAAAAATGAACTACCTCTTTTAAGGATTTAAATACACCATTATGTAAATATGCTTTTGTAAAGTTATTACCCTTTTTCTTATCTACATTTCTAAGTGTCGGAACTTTGTGTTTTCCATCATTCGCATCTGCATGTAGTAATAGATCTCCGTTAGTCATATTCACCAAAGCTGGAGTAACAAATGGTAGAGTTCTCCAGTCCTGATTGCTGGGATCGGCTAATTGTCTCAAGAAATCACCAAGGCCGTAATCTATCCATGCATTTCCTAATGGATTTACTGGGGATCCGTCATCCAGATATACTTCATCCATGTCATAAAAAGGATTGTCTGGATTCTTTGGTGTCCCAAGATTATCATAAGTGAAATCTGTAAAAAGTGGTTGTGGTCCATCACTAAGATGACACAAGGAACATTTTCCCTTGTTCTCATCATTAAATAATTCCATTCCCCACATTTCTTGAGCAGTCAAAGATACCTGACCAGCTTTGTAATAATCAAATTTGGAAGTGAATGGATTGACCTCTTCTGATCCTTCATACGCAGCAATTGAAAGTCCAACACGATCATATTCTACATCTACATTGCCTAAATCAATTGGAGCACCCCATACAATTTCCCATAAATTGGCATATTTTGAACTTGCTATCTGCTCTAACACATCTAACTTACTCGTATTATTTTGCTCCACGGGATTTAAAAATGGTCCCAAAGACTGGTCAGCAGCTGGATTACCGAGTTTCCAACCCGTTGCACGCCCATCCCAAAAATTTCCTCCGAAGAAGAGTTCTTCAACATCATCATAGTTGAATAATGGACTTAACGTTGCATAGGCAGAGCTTGGTGGCTTCCTGTTTCCAAACCTTTGTGGTACTGCACCAAAGTATACGGATCCCTTTTTATTGATTCCAGGTGTGGGACCAACAAATCCCACATCCGGTGCATGGCAATTTGCACATGCCATCCAATCAGGACTAGATATTTTATCAAAAAATATTTTCTTTCCAAGCTGCTCTATAGGGGTCTGAGCAACCAGCAAAGATGAAAAAGCGAATAGTATCACCAGGAAAAAGAATGTAGCGACTTTTTGCATAGCATTTCCTTTTTAATTGTGTTTGATAATTAATTTAGGTGGTGTGAAAAATCTATTATTCTCTAGTTGATGCCTTATAAAGGCTGCTATAATGCACAATATATTTCTTAGGTTGGGAAAAGAAATAAACTTATACATAATGCCCTCTGTCCCCAAGTTATGGGGAGATGTCTACTTAGATTTTTTTGAGGAATTACCATTTGCATATAAACAAATTTTTTAATTTGCAGTCAAGCATTAGTTAACAATCAGCAAATGAAATGTAAAAAACCCCACCAACTTGCCTACCGTCAGGCAGGCTTTCATTGATGGGGGCTTTGAATTAAGATATATTTTTAAAGTTTACTTCATCAGTATCATCTTCTTTGTCTGGATGAAATCACCTGCTTGTAGTCTGTAGAAGTATACTCCGCTTGGTAATCCCTCTGCATACCAAGTTATTTCGTAAGTGCCTGCTAATTTTTCTTCATTAACCAAAGTAGTAATCTGTTTTCCCAATACATCATAAACTTTAAGTGTTATAAAACTTAATTCTGGAATTTGATATTTAATTTTTGTAGTTGGATTGAAGGGATTCGGATAGTTTTGAGCTAACAAGAAACTCCCAGGGACAAAGTTAGTTTCTTCATTAATACCTACTAATAGATCGTTCTGTATAATATATATACCATCTTCCCCATCGGCTACATAGTCATAACTGCCTCTTACGGCAACGCTCCAAGCACTGCCACCCGTATCATAGAAGCCCACTTCTATAGGACTGGACGTTGTGGAGACATCTATGATGCGTAAGCCATCATTTGCATCAGCAACATACGCGTAACTGCCACTGACAGCAACGCCACAAGGAAAGTTACTCGTTTCAAAGAAGCCCACTTCTACGGGACTGGATGGAGTGGACACATCTATGATGAGTAAACCAGCATACCAGCTGGCAACATAGACGTAACTTCCGCTGACTGCAACGCCATAAGCATTGCCACCCGTATAATGGTAGCCCACTTCTACCGGACTAGACGGTGTGGAGACATCAATGATGCGTAAACCATTAGCCCAATCAGCTACATAAGCATAACTACCGCTGACTACAACACCCCAAGCACTGCCACCCGTATTATAGAAGCCCACTTCTACAGGACTGGAGGGTGTGGAGACATCTATGATGTGTAAACCATCAGACAAACCAGCTACATAGGCATAGCTCTCATTGACGGTAATAGCACACGCCTCTACGTTATCAAAGAAGCCCACTTCTACAGGACTGGACGGTGTGGAGACATCAATGATGCGTAAACCACCCTGCCTATCGGTCACATAGGCATAATTACCACTGACGAAAACATCCCAGGCATTGCCATCAGTATCAAAGAAGCCCACTTCTACAGGACTGGATGGAGTGGACACATCTATGATGCGTAAACCAGCATACCCATCGGCTACATAGGCATAACTGCCGCTGACGGCAACTCCACGAGCATTGCCACACGTAGCATAGAAGCCTGCTTCAAAGGGATTGGAAGGTGTTGACACATCAATGATGCATAAACCATCAGACACATAATTGGCAACATAGGCGTAACTGCCGTTGACGGCAACCTCATGAGCAATGCCACTTGTATTATAGAAACCTACTTCTGCGGGACTGGAAGGCGTGGAAACATCAATGATGCGTAGACCACCGCCCAAAGCACCATCCCCATAGGCTACATAGGCGTAACTGTCGCTGACCACAACGCTAATAGCATTGCCACTTGGAGTATAGAAGCCCACTTCTACAGGACTGGACGGTGTGGAGACATCAATGATGCGTAAACCATTAGACCAATCGGCCACATAGGCGTAACTGCCGCTGACTGCAATGCCCTCAGCATAGCCACCAGTATCATAGTAGCCCACTAATAAGGGACTGGAAGGCGTGGATACATCTATGATGCGTAAACCATCATCTCCATCGGCCACATATGCATAATTGCCGCTGACCACAACGCCAATAGCATCGTTACCCATATCATAGAATCCCACTTCTACGGGACTGGATGGCGTGGATACATCTATGATGCGTAAACCATCATCTCCATCGGCCACATATGCATAATTGCCGCTGACCGCAATGCCATTAGCATAGTCAGCCGTATCAAAGAACCCTACTTCTACGGGACTGGAAGGTATGGACACATCAATGATACGTAAGCCATCATTTGCATCAGCAACATAGGCGTAACTCCCACTGACAGCAACACCATAAACTACCGACGGGGTTAATACCTTTCCTAATTCAATGGGATTAGCCGGATTAGAAATATCCACAACTTCAAGATAGCCCCCATTACCAAAGTAGGCAATATTACCAGACACATCCACAGCTTGGCAAATACCATTTGCCCAGCGTCCTATTAGCGTAGTATTACTATCAGTGACACCATCAAAAGTTTGTTGGACTGAATGATCTTCAGAAACATTGCCAGAATTGTTAAATGTTTTTACCCATTCATTATTAGGAGCTTGGGAAAATGATGGAATGATAAAAATAAAATTTACAGCTAAAAGTATTGCTAAAGATTTCATATCGCCCTCCTTAGTGAGTAAAACTGCAAAATAAATTGAACCCACTCTACACCTTGGGGAAGCACTATATTCTGGAAGGAAGATAAGAGAATCGCATTCCATACGTTTCTCCTAAGGGGCAGAACTGCTATTTTAATTTGTAAAATTTATTTGTTAGAAGCAACTAATGGTTGACGTTTGGCAAGTAATATTACTTAAAAGAATGGGATAATCCACTTCCTACTGATAAAATATCAGTGGGTAATAGATTATTCTGAATTGAATATTTTATTTTTTGATAAAAGTTCATACAATAGTTCGTAATAAATACCAAATAATCTACTTATAAATCGTCAAGTAAACTGACTGATAATGCATAAGAGGGTTTCCCCAAAAATGAAATCCCCATTTAAATATCTAATCAGGGATTTGACAAAAGCAGTAAAAATAAGATTACTTCATCAAGATCATCTTCTTTGTTTCAAAATAATCTCTTGATTCAAGTTTATATAGATATTCACCACTTGGTAAATCCCAGGTATTTTTAACGGAGGCGGATCCGCCTTTGGTGGAGAATTCTACTTTATATGTACCTGCTTCCTTAGTCTCATCAACAAGCGTTTTTACTTTATTTCCCTTTGAATCAAACACTTCCAGCCGGATTCTCATCTTTTCGGGAACACAATATTTAATTATCGTCTTATCCTTAAATGGATTTGGATGATTTCGACTTAAATAAAACTCTGTAGGTACTAGATCTTCCATTTCATTCTCCAGATAAAATTAAAAAATCCTCCAGTAGTAAGTCTTTGAAGTTTCATTTTAATAAGATCATTTTTTTAGTTTCAATAAAAGAATCTGCTTGCAGTTTGTAGAAATATATACCGCTTGACAATGAAGAGGTGTCAAATCCAACCTGATAATTTCCAACAGTCTTTTCCTCATTTACCAGAGTTGCAATCTCATTACCTAATACATCATATACTTTAAGCGTAACTAAGCTCAGTTTGGGAATTAGGTATTTTATAGTTGTATTTGAATTAAAAGGATTGGGATAGTTTTGAAATAAAGAATAATTAGTAATTTTTGCCGTAACTGATTTTACATCTGTTGGGGGTTCCAAGACAATCAAGTTAATATCATCTACGTAAAACCCATCTTTATTATACGAACCGTCCGATATTAGTGAAAATCTTAGATTTATTTCTTCGTCTAAATACTCATTCAAATCAATTGATTCCTTGACCCAGATGGACTGAGTTCCATCGTAAAGTGGTTCTCCACCTGGTTGAATTGGAGCAACTCCGGGATTTGTATATTGCCCCTCTAACGGAATCCAGATGGTTCCATTATTTGTTGTAATAAGAACTTGTGCATAATCCCAATTGTCTTCTATATCCCATTGGGTTTGGAATTCAAGTATTGCTCCAAAGTATCCATCCAAACTAATGCTACCATTTTGTGTCAGAGTAGCATTTGAGTTACTAGGATAATTTCCGCCAGGTGAATCAGTAAACGAATAAGCAGACGAG
>Ga0209536_100005229_pt1 | contig 20273 bp, 18 predicted proteins | sample DeeMarSeWOR28_12_FD_187461 | JGI IMG/M metagenome (GOLD analysis project Ga0209536, IMG submission 187461) | Marine sediment microbial communities from White Oak River estuary, North Carolina - WOR-2-8_12 (SPAdes) (version 2) | ecosystem: Environmental > Aquatic > Marine > Intertidal zone >...
CCTGCTGGTTTTCCCCAGGCAGAGCAGTAAAAATGAAGCCGTGGCCCAATTGCTGGTCTTTCTGCTGAATCTGCTACAGCGGCGAGGGGGCAATATCGTCTATGGAGCGACCGGGGATGGGCTGGGCCGGGGTATTCAAAGGCTGGAGAAACGGCTGGACAATCCCTGGAACCGGGGATGCTGGCGGAAAGCGGCGCGCCCGGCCCGGCGTATTTTAGGCCAGGCGGCGGTGGTCTTTCTGTCCTCCCATCCCTCGGCCGCCGCTCGCGGTGAAACGGCCGATTGGTTGCTGGTCATCGATGAGATGCAGGATCAATTAGCCAGTCACCTAGAGGCAGTCTTCGAACCGATGCGCGCGGCCAATAACGCCACGGCCCTTTATATTGGCACAGTCCGTTCAACCAACGATGCCTTATGGCAGAAAAAGCAGGAGCTGGAACAACTGGGAGACTTGGACCAGGTTCAACGGGTCTTCGTCGTCTCCCCAGAAGTGGTCATCAAAGATAATCCCAACTACGGAAGCTTCCTACAAAACAAGGTCGACCAGCTCGGCCGGCACCATCCTATCGTGGCCAGCGAATATTTCAACGAACCGTTGCAGAGCCACGATCGTCTCTTCGGTCGGCGGCGGCTGGCCTTGATGCGGGGTTCTCACAGCCGTAGACAGGGATACGGGGACACGGAGACAGGGGGACACGGGGATGGGGGGACACAGAGACGCGGCGATGATTTCGCCAAAACACCCATTCACCCGCTCACCCACACACTACCACACTCCCACACCCAAGCAATCCACCTGGCAACCCTTGACGTCGGCGGGCAAGATGAGGCGGCCACCGACACCCACGCCCGGTTGGCCAATCCCGGCCGGGATTATACGGTGGCCCACGTCTTCGAGGTAGAACCGGTCAAAGAAGGTGAGCCCGGACCCATTTACCGGGCCATTGACGTCTTCGTCGATCAGGGAGGCCGGCACTTCCAGAAAGCTCCCGGCCGGGTCAGCCTGGCTGAAAGATTGTGGGGCTGGTTGAACCATTGGCAAGTTGATCATTTGATCGCCGACGAAAGTGGCGTGGGCGCTGGCCTGGTGGATTGGCTGGCGGCCAAACTGGGCAGGGAAAAGGTGACCGGCTTCACTTTTACGGCCGGCAATAAAGCAACCCTGGGCAACGACTTCCTGAGCCTGGTGGAGACCGGGCGCTTCAAATATTGGTGCCGCGAAGAGTTAGATGGTCCCCATAGCCCGCCCTTATCCGATGGTTGGTGGTTTTTCCAGCAGGTCCAATCCTGTACCTATTCTCTGCCAGAAGGCGGCCGTTTTGAACGGGATCTCCGCTGGGGCGTGCCAGACGGGACGAAGATCGACACACCCCAAGGACGCCAGCCCGTGCACGACGACCGGCTCATTTCGGCCGCGCTGGCCTCGGTCTACGACAAATTGATCCGGGAAAGAAAGGTGCGCCTGGGCCGGGCTACCAGCGCCATCATCCCGCCCCGAGACCCGCTACAGGATACCCATTTCTAGTGGATGATCATTCCCGATGGCTGAAAAAGATTCGTTGATCCCCCCACCCCCGCCCACCGATGTGAGCTTTCGGGCTTTGGCCATCGGCCGGACCATCGACCGGCTGTGCCGCACGCCTGGTACCTACGCCGTGACGGTGGTCGTACCCAGCCACCGCCGGTCGCCCTGGCAGGTGATTTTTTACCGCGTCGAAGTAGTGCAATCGCTGGAGCTCAGGCGCTAGATACTCTTTTACACATGAGAATATCCGGTTTGCCAAAGCCATTAGCGTCGGGCACCAGGCCGGTGACGATAAAGCCCAGCTTTTGATAGAAAATAAAGGGGTGATCGGCCACGCTTTGCAGGTTTTGGGCAGCGGAGAGGACGTCAGGGTAGAGATCGCGGCCGTAAAGGTTGGTGCCGCCAAATTCGTCGTCGCTGCCCAGGGTGATGGTCAGACCGCCGGCTGTGGCAACCCGTCTTTCTAATTCAAGAACTAAGGCCCGGCCGACCCCCCTTCGTTGATACACCGGATCGACTACCAACGGGTGTAGCTCCCAGACCAGGGCATAAGCGTGCTGGCCGCCGATCCAACCCAACATGGAGCTATTTTCGTCCGTTGCGGCGAGGCAGATTTTTCCCGGTGCCAGGGCTTCCCTGACCTCCTGCAGCGCTTCCTCGAACGTATCGCAAAAGGGGATGTGGGCGAAGGCGGCCTGGGCGATCCTAGCGGCGGCCAAGATCATATTTTCATCGCCGGGCCGGATGTCGATAACGATCACGAATGATTGTCCTTATGGGAGTAGGTGGTAGAGCTGGCTAATCAATTTCCATTGAGATTCATCGCAGGGATGCAGAGAGTGACGAGGGAAACGGGGACGCGGTGAGAAAGGGACGCTGGAGGGCAGAGGGCGCCGAAAATTACAAAGGTGAGGAACAGGAGCTTGAGTAATTTTAGGGCCATTTTGCAATGTCTACTTATTACGGCGCTGGTACCACATGTAGGCGGCCACAACCAGCAAAATGGCGGCAAGATCGCAGACGACGGTGATGATGATTAATTCGACAAGACCAAGTCCAGGCATAAATTAAATTTTACCCTCATCCGAGCATAGCCAGAAATAAAGCGGCATTATCCAGGACATTCCAGCAAGACAAATTGGCCAGCAAAAAGACCTGCTCAGGTTTTAGATCGATGATGGCGGGTTTGTTTTGGCCGTAGGTCTTGTAGTGGGGGAAATTAACCAGGGAATCCCGGCCGATCATCTGGCGAATCGGGCCAGAAAGCAACTTTTCCCAGGCCGGTACCCGTTCGTTATACACCCACAAGACCTCGACTTCCCAGCCACCCTTGATGCCAAAAAAGGCGTTATCCTGGACCTGGTACCAATCATGATGGATCACGGATGTGCCGGCATGTTTGGCCGCTAAAAGACCGGCTACCAAGTCTTTATATTTACCGGCCGGGAAAACGGTGTTGGTGTCGACGGCCGGATCCAGGCCGAAGACCGGGGGGATGGCGCGATTGATCTGACCCGGACCATCTCCGGTTACTGGCTGCCGGGTATTGACGAAGATGATGATGCGTTCTACCTGTCGGGCCAAGAGCGGCATGATGGACAGATTTTCCAGGTTGCCACCATCGCCAAATTCATACTCCAAGGTTGGTTTTCGACCGGCGGCCGGCTTTCGAAGGGCTTCTGAGACCGGCCAGTATCGATACTCGGGAAAACCCAGGAAGGTGAGGCCGTCTTCGACCATGGATTCGGCCGGAGCGGCGCCGCTGGTGCCAATGGCATCGGATAGTGTATAACGATGGCGCGATGAACCGAGACGAACGGAGACGCGACCGGAGGCGTTAGGAGGATCACCTGGCGCCGTCGAATCAAAGGCAAAAGGCTCGACGTACCCGCCCCCGATATCCCGGCCATCCCGCCCAGCACCGCGGAAGAGGGGCCGGACACCGGTATAGAGGGAGGTAGTTTCCACCGGCATCTTTTTTGGCAAGGGTGGCCCGTTATCCGGCCGTAAGATGATGGCACTGATGATCGGAAAGGGCCGGCCGGATCGAACCAGATAGAAATCGCTAGCCTTCATCGCGGAATTATGTTCTAGAATGGTGGCCACGGTCCGTTCGTCCTGGCTGAAAAAGCGCTTTGGGGAGTCAAGACCAAAGGGTTTTAAGAAGACATCACCAATGGCCCGGGAATAGGTTTCGTCGCCGGCCATTAGAGCGGCGTTCTTGAGATAGTCATCCATAAGAAAGGAATTGGCGATAGTATGGGCGAAGCTGTTTGGAACGGTGTCATTCAGGTGCTCAGCCGTGATGTTTTGGGGCTTGACGATAGGGCCTAGGAAAGTTGAGTCAGAATAGCCGGCCGGCAGGTAACAAAAAGCCGTGGAGGTGAATGAACTGCCAGATACGCAGGAGAGATAACGAGCCTTCTGCAGGATACCCAACTCGTATAGGCCGCGTAGCTGTCCCAAGGTGGCCGAAGCCGAGCGCGTACCGCCGCCGGATATGGCCAGTCCCAGGTTGGGTTTTTCCGTCAGGCCGGCAACTTTTATTTCAGGATCGGCAATTTCCGGAAAGGCAAAATCGGAATGGGTCGCATCCCATACTTTGGTGGTGACGTTTTTAAGACGGTTACCGAATATTGGCATATTGGAGAAAATCAAGGCTTTGGGGAAATTTTAACACAGAGCGAGGGTTGGGGGCTAGGGTTCGAGGTCTGGGGTTTGGGGATGTCGCGGAGCGACCGCTTTGCGAACGGGGTCGGTTGGAAAGAAATTATTAAGAGAAGTTATGGGCTATGGGAAAAAGGCGGTATTATGGAAGCCCATGTTGAGTTTAATAAATCAATTCGTGTACCGGCCGGATTCAGCTTTTGCGCCACCCGACTTCACGCCGGCTGAATTGGGCCTGGCTTTTGAGGAAGTGGCTGTGGAAACGGCCGACGGGCTGGCGTTGTCTGGCTGGTACCTACCAGCCTGGAATGCCACCCATGCTTTGATGTATTGTCACGGGAATGCCGGCGACATTCGCGACTGGGTTCAAGCAGCACCGCCTTTCGTCGAATCTCGTATTTCTGTGCTAGTCTGGGACTACCGGGGCTACGGCCGGAGCGAAGGGGAACCATCTGAAGAAGGATTGTATATGGATGGCAGGGCCATGTGGGCCTGGTTAAAGGAACGGGCGGCCCAGGATGGCCTGCCAGCCTCGATTCTAGGCAAGTCCCTGGGTAGCGCCATTGCCATCCAGATTGGCATCGAAGATCAACCAACGAGCATGATCCTGGACAGCGCCTTTACTTCCATGAGAGAGATCGTGGCCTTGCACGCTTATTGGGTACCCCAGGCACTGATCCCCAAGCTTTATGAATCGTTGGAGAAAGTTCCGGGCATAACTTCCCCTACCCTCCTTCTTCACGGGGGACAGGATCAATTGGTGCCCCTTTCGCAAGGCGAAAGCTTATTCGAAGCCCTATCGGCGCCGAAATCAATGCATGTGATCCCTGCGGCCGGCCACAATGACATCTCGTCTTTCTCCAATTATCACCAAGCGATCCTGCGTTTCCTGGCCGATCCGGCCGGCTACACAGATGGTAAACAGACAATAATTTGAGGAGTTATTTCCGCCATTGGCGATTCAGGTTCCCGATCCGAAAGACCGGTATACCTCGGGGGTCCGGTCTCCTAAAGCCAAGGCCAGAGCCTCTTGTGAATCGGTCATTCGCAGTAGGCCGTCGAGCGGTGGCTTGCCCAGCGGCCCACTGATGCATTCAGCCCCAGCGGCGAGGAGCTCCCGCAATGTTACATCTCTTCTAGCCGTTTCCAGAACTTGTTCGGCAGACAACCAGATAAGGTTGGGCAATTCCAACATCGGGCGCGGCGAACCCTGTAATTCGGCCAGGAAGACGATCAGGCAAGCGGGACCCTGGTTCTGGGGATGCCATGGTTGGTGGGCTGGCGTGCGAAAGCAGCGAAAGACCACGGCCGCCGGCCGTTCTTCACCAATCAAGAGCAGGGAGTGAATATTGTCCTGAGCGTAAACCACGATCGTTTCTACGGCCGGCACGATGCGAATTTTGCAGCCGATTTCTTCCTGTGCTTCACGCAGGATGCCGGCCGAATAACTCGCGTCGAACTCTTCCAGGCTGCCACCGATGCCGGTGAGCTCGAAGATTAAAGGGCCATCCCCTTTTTTTGGCGGCCGGATACCATAGAGGAAACGCTCTCCTTCCCGCAAAATCGAGCTGGTACCGACGAAAATGTCGTGGGGCACAAGGTCAGCTAGTTGAACTCGTTCAGACATGAGGATTTATTTTGACGATCCTCTATTGGTTCGTTGGCAACCTACGGGCAACGCATCCCGCTACTTTAAGCCGCAATTTTTTACCGCGCTCATGATCATTTACTCGAGGATGAATTTATTTTACAATATACATATCATCACGAGTATGGCGTAGACCTTTACACCGTAGGCGGGGACCAAGCCGATTCGACTTCTTGGTCAATGCATCTTGGCTTTCATGGCAGGCCGCCAACTCAACGTAGGGGCTTTTCTTTTCGGAGAGGACGACAATGAAAGTGACAAAATCTATCGAAATTGATGCTGCGCCGGAAAAGACCTGGCCGTTTCTGGCCGAGCCTGACAATATCCTGAAGTTGTATTTCCCCTTGCAGAAGTTTGAATATATTGGAGAACAATGCCAAGAAGTGGGCGCCCCATTCGATTTTGAGGAAAAAGTCGCCGGCCGGGTGATGAAACTCAAATGCGAAGTTACAGAATGGGAGGATAATAATGCTTTCGGACTCAAGATGACCTCGGGCGACATGATGAAAAGTTATGAGGAGAGATGGACCGTGAAGCCCACTGATTCAGGGTCCAGGTTTACCTTTATGGAGCAAGGCGAGTTGCCTTATGGATTTGTCGGCAGAATGCTGGGACCTATTGCCGCTCGAAGCTCGGCTTCGACTATCGAGAAGATGCTCCAGAAATTGAAGGCGCTGGCGGAAGAGGATTAGACATTTAGCTGACAGTTTTAGTTGACAGTCACTTGGGAAGTGACGGTCAACTTGGCGCTGAATAGATCCCGGTAGGCGATGAAACCGATGGCTACGTAAGCCATTGTCTTGGGGATCATCAACATGCCGATGGCCGGTACCTGCTGAATGAATAAGATGACCGGCGCGTAGAAGGCATAGGAAACCAGGATCATGATGCCGATCCATTTGAACGTGTTATCGTCAATTCTGGTGGAATCGCGGAGCATCAAATAGGCCACACCCAAGCCGAGGATGACTAATGGCAGATTGCGAAGCAGGGACCAAGGTTGAGGGGGCACAACGTTGTTCCACTGGTTTTGGGGAAATAGCATGATTAAGAGGCGGATGGCCGCTGCCAGGAATAACAATCCGCCAAACCAGCCATAGGATTTACGAAAACGCCGGTGCCAGATGACAAGCATTAAAGCGTAAAAGAAGGTGACGGTGACGGCCGTGGACAAAGCGCCCAGGCCGACCAAGCCTACTTGCCGGCCGAATAGGGTGACCGTGCTCTCTAGGCCATCCATGGAGTAGGCCAACACACGGAATCCCACGTGACCCGTATCGCCCAGAGCCAATAAGGCAAATGCCCAAATGAACAGTTCGGTCACGGGTTTATCGGCGTCGGCAATAGCCGGTTGCCGCCGGATCATGGCGAAAACCAGACCCCAAATGACGATTAAATAGGCGACGTTAAAGCCAACCTCTACCCACATGCGCATTTCTTCAGTCATCGTGATCTATCCAAAAACTCTAGGTAAACGAGCGTCTGCCGGATATCCCATTAAATTGAGCGTCACCCGGTTAGAGCTCTTTATAAACTTGAAAAATGAACCAGTAAGTGTTACATGATAGCAAATTGACAGTCATCTTAGGGGCTGCTGCATCAACCCCAATAAGAGAAATCCGGTCAATGCGCCGGCCGCGACCCATGTGAAAGCGCCGCCACAGATGCTACCATAAATCCAACCTGCGGCACCAAGGACGACGGCCGCGGCCGTGACCAATACCCACCAGCCGACTCCCTGATAATGGCGTCGAAGGAATATCCATTGGGCGAAGCCGGTGAACAATCTGATTGCCAGCCAGGGCATTAAGGCCACGGACAAGGCATAAATCGGAGCTACGGCTAGCTGGAGCCATATCGACAGAGCGGTCGTATCTGGACCAGAGATAAAAACGGAAATGCCGAGGCGAATGACAGCCAAAACAATGATAAAGAGGGCCAGGTTGTAACCAACGGCCGTGAGAATAATCCACTACAGACAGGTATTCAGGTCATAACGACCAAAAAACGTCCTGAGCCTGTTTACTAGGGCACGGCCGTGTTCACAAAAGCTGTTAAATCACGCTTTAATTGTTGAAGGGATGGTTGGTGAATATACATCATGTGGCCGGATTCGTAGTAAGCCATGGATATGTTATTCATTAGATCGTCATCCAATTGCAGGTGATTGAATGTATATTCAGTTGCCAGGAATGGTGTCGCCAGATCGTAATATCCATTGGCCACAAACACTTTCAGATTGGGGTTCATCGACATGGCCTTGCGCAGGGTTTCGGCAACGTCGACATAGGTATTTTGGTGCTGTTCATAGCGCCATTCCTGCCAGAGATCGGCTAACACTTCATAAGGTAGATCGCTTTCGAAAGCCAGTTGGCCCCGGACATAGTCGTTGAGTAAGGCGGTGAATGGACCTTGAATTATGGCATGACTCGGATCGTATTCGACATGTTCGCCAGCCGCATCACGATCGATTCCAGTAAAGCGACTGTCCAGCCTACCGACAGTTCGTCGTTTATCACGAAGAAGCTGTTTGACGAAGCGGTGGATATCAACCCGCAAGTCACAACGCTCAATAAAATCTATATCTAGGCCGGTATAGCGAGATAAGCGCCTGACAAGCTGTTTTCTTTCCTTATCTGGCAGTGCCGCGCCCTGCATCAAAGCCAAAGTAAAAGGTCCGATGGCAAAAGCTGTAACCTCCTGAAGGATTTGTTGCAGATCCCCCTCCAAGTCACTGGGCAAGCGATCATGGTAGCGAGCTGTCGCCGTGTAAGATGGAAGGAAAAGGATATATGGTAGGTCGTTGCCGGTGGCGAAGTGAACGGTTTGGAAGTTCAAGACCGAACTGACCAGCATCAACCCGTTTAGGAACATACCGTGACGTTCTTGCAATTGCCCGGCCAATCCGGCCGCGCGAGTGGTGCCATAGCTCTCGCCAATGAGGAATTTGGGTGAAGACCATCTCTGATAGCGGCTGGTATAAAGTCGAATGAACTCAGCTACCGACTCGATATCCTTCTTAAAGTTGTGAAACTCCTTGGGCTTTTCGCCAGGCACAGCCCGGCTATAGCCAGTGCTGACAGGATCGATAAATACTAGATCGGAAACATCCAATAATGAATATTGGTTATCGATAAGCTTGTAAGGAGGCGGAGGCGAGCTACCATCCTCGTTTAGTTGAACACGTCGAGGACCTAATAGACCAAGGTGCAACCAAACTGAGGATGAGCCTGGACCACCATTGAAAGAGAAGGTAATCGGCCGGTTTGTCCTGACCCCATCCCTTACATAAGCCACAAAGAATATGGATGCTTTGGCCTTGGAACCGGCCGACTTCTCATCCTCCTCCGTTTCTTCTTTGAGGATGATGGTACCGGCGGTTACGGTGTAATGAATGGTGCGGCCGTCTAAAGTTATCGAATGTTTGGTGACTGACAGGTTATCTTCCAATCCTTGATCCAGGTTGTCAGACATTTTCTCTTTGGCCTCGTCGTTTCGATCATGATTTACTGCCATCAATCTCCCACCTACGTTTACTGGGCCAATATCCGCTAATATAATAACAATGATACCCGGTTTTTTTTGAATGGGATAAGCAGATAGTGCAGAAGTACTAGTATGATACACACGTTAAGGGAAAGCTGGCGGTTTTTTCCCTCATGACGTATATTTTTACAGGGTCTTTTAATGGGCCGAGTTTGTCTTAGGATTGGCTAGTTAAATTAGGAGAATAAAAATGGTAGAAACCAGCGCAATATTGATTCTAACCTTTGACGATGTAAAAAAGGGTGACCAAGCTTTAAAAACCTTAAAAGAATGGCAAAAGGAAGATCGTATCGTACTAGGCGATGCCGTGGTCCTGGTCAAAGACGAAAAGGGAAAGGTGAAAGTACACGAGACGGAAGATTTCACCACCAAGCGGGGAGCTATCGCCGGGGGTCTTGCTGGTCTGGTGGTTGGTACCATCGTCGGTGGGCCAGTTGGTGGCCTTGTCTTAGGCGCCGCCGCCGGTGGCCTGGTCGGCAAAAAAATTGACCTGGGCATAAGTGATGACGAGATCAAGGCTGTCAGTGATTCGATGGAAGATGCCAGTTCCGCTATCTGTATCCAGATCAAATCAATAGAAGATAAGGCTATGCTGGCAGCGGCGATTCGCCAGTCAGGAGGAAAGGTGCATGAGCTTTCCCTGACCGAGGATCTAGAGGTGGACATGGAAGAAACCATCTTACGGGGAGGTATCCGATAAAAATCGGAGAAAATTAAATAGATCTAAATAGCCGGGAGAGGGTGTCTTCCGGCTTTTTTGTTATGGGTTCTCGAAGTAATAGTTATTCTATTACCTTAGCTCAGGTAGATGCGAGCCTCCGCCGGTCGGCAATAAAAACGAGGATTGAACTCAGGAGGAGCACGCCTGTGACGGCAATACCCCCTTCCGGACCAAAGGGACCGCCAGTAAGCCAGTCAGGTCCGGCTTCAGCCAGATCGAAGATGACAGCCGAGCTAATTTCTGATCCACTGACCTCAAATCCGAAAAGATTGCCCTGAGCCCAATTCCAGACAGCGTGGATGGCGAAGACCCCCCACAGACCGCCTTCAAAGAGGGCATATAAAGCGGCAAATACGGCGAATAGAAATAGATTAAGTAGGGCGATCAAGCTGATATTGGGGTTGAGCAAATGCAGCGCGCTGAAGATAAGGGATGAGATGAGAATGCCGATTCCCGAGCCGTAACGGGATCCGATAATAGGCAAGACGAATCCCCGCGTTAACAACTCCTCAGCACCCCCCTGGATCATCCAGCCGACGACGATCAACAAAACGGTTCCAACAGCCAGTGCCCGTTGAGCGCCCGGACCGGTTGATTCTGTCTTAATGTAACCAAAAGCAGCCAATATGGCCACGCTGGCACTGAACATGAGCAAACCTACTAGCAGTCCTCGCAAATACTTAGCCAACCAACTAGGCCACTCAAGCCCGGTTGTCCATAACTGACGCTGCTCAAAGAGCCACAGCCAGATCCAAATCATCAAGTAGATTGGGATAAAGCCAAGAAAGAGAAAAACCACTCTATCACCACTATTCGCGACTGTATCCAACAAGGCTTCATCCCCCTGAGTGAACCAAAGGACTAACAAAAAGGGAATTAAAAATAAACCGGCCAAGAGGGGGGTAACAAAGCCGAAAAACACAACCGCAATGGGGTAAATAATTCGATCAATTACACGTCTTGCTTCTCCCGATGTTGATTTCGGGAGGCGCAGACGTCCTAAACGGGCCAGTTGGTATAGATGATTATCGGCCGAGAGCAGGCTATCCCTTTGCACCGAGAAATATTACGTAAAGTTTGGTTTGGATGCAAGTGCTTTTAGCAAAATGTTCAGCGATTCCGGCCGTAACGCTCATGGCTTGAGACCCAATCAGAGGAAGATATGGCCGCCCCTAGAGATAGTTCGCCGGCCAACACGACACCAGCCACGATCTCAGCCAGCTTGTGAACCTTGCCCGCACCATAACAACCCAGGAGTTCTAAACATTCTCTCTGGGTAGCCAGGCCTGTACCACCCCCGTAGGTGGCTACGATCAGCGAAGGGATGGTGATAGAAAAATAGAAATCACCGTCTCCGTTGATCTCGGAATATAAGATACCGGCCGAGGATTCAGAAACATTGGCAACGTCTTGTCCTGTAGCGATGAACATGGCTGTAATGCCATTGGCTGAATGAGCGCCATTGTTGTTTGCACCAGAAAGTATCGTGCCGACATTGGAGATTGAGTGATGGTAAAAGAGGCTTTCTGGTTCGACTCGCATATGCTGGATGAGCACGTCTCTCTTGACGACGGCCTCGGCCGTGACCCGCTTGCCCCGGGTACGCATGATATTGACCTGAGAAGCTTTCTTATCTGTAGCCAAGTTGGATTCCAGATAAAAATGTTTGATGCCCGGATATTTATCCAGGATCCAGCTGCAGGCGGCAAAGGTGGCCCGGCCGACCATGTTCTGGCCGGCAGCATCGCCAGTGGTGAAGTTAAATCGCAGGTAGGCGAATTTACTGGCCAAATAGGCGTCGACATACTCTAGCTTGGCGACGCTAGAAGTAGCTTCTGCCTCTTCCCGAATCCTCTCTGCATTCTGGTCCACCCACTTTACAAAATCCCTGGCATCTCGTGCATTCTCAAAAACAAAAACCGGCGCCCGTTGCATAGCGTCGCCAACCACACTGCAGGTCACCCCACCGGATAAGTTTAAAACCTTCATGCCCCGATTATAGGAGGCAACCAGAGCGCCCTCAGTTGTAGCCATCGGAATGATGAATTCACCCCGGGCAAACTCGCCATTGATCTGTAATGGCCCGGCGAAACCTATGGGTATCTGGACCACTCCGGTAAAATTCTCAATATTACCTTGGGCTATATGTGGATCGAATGAATAATGAGTAATATGCTCGAGTTTCTTGCCCGTGAAGGATTCAACAAATTGGCGTCTTCTGGCAACGATCTCGGCTCCATAGTCATCGACCATATCTCGGGGAATGTGGATCCGCTCCTCTATCTCTTCCGTTATCGTGTCTTCCACTTTGAGTTTGAGTTTGCCATAAGGATTGGTATCAAAATGGACTTCGATCTTGTGTTTCCCAATGGCTAAGGGGTCTATATCACAGACAATAGTCAGGGACTTACGCAATGGAAAGTCCATCGGCACCTGGGACAGTTGATCAGGATCTAATCGAGTTCCGTCATCCAAGATCAACTGGATCGCCGGCCGAGGTATAACCCGGCCATCAATCTGGACACTCTGCAAGCCGATTAAGCTTGCGTCACTGAGACGATTCTTAACTGAAAATCGAACCTGATGATCGTTATTTTGAAGGCTGCCAAAGGTATAGAGCTGTTTTAGAACCAGACTTGGGATACGCAGCGCCATTTTTGCCTCCCGATCGGATCCTCGGGCTCACGAACCTTTGCTCTGGAAGGAATATCCTACGTCATGATTGCCGACGATGTAAATGGGCTCCTGGGGATTGGGTTCTAATTGCTGACGAAGATGCCAGATATAAATCCGGACTTCTTCATGGCTACCCCCAAAGCCATCACCCCATAAATACTGGAGGATTTCACTCACGTCGCACATTTGGCCACTATTGCGATAGAGGTAGGCTAATACTTGGAATTCAGTGGTCGTGAGTTGCACCTGCTTATTTTCAGCGGTGATGGTGTTTGAGTCCAAATCAATAAGCAAATGACCATCATTGTAGGAACTTTTCGGTTCAAATTCTGGCCAGGCGTCCGCACGGCGAATGACAGCCCAAGCTCGGGCTTTTAAGACGTCCGGTTTGAATGGTTTAGTGACATAGTCATCCGCTCCCGCATATAGGCAACGCACTAACTGGGAGTCGCGCCCCACGGCCGTCAACATGACGATAGGTACATCGCTGAACTCCCTAATCCGCCGGCATACTTCTAGTCCATCCATACCCGGCAACAAGATATCCAATATAACCAGGTCAGGCCTCTCATCTTGAACCGATCGTAATCCCCCTTCCCCCGTAAATGTAGAGCTCACTTCAGCGCCAAGTCTTTCGAAAATGGAGGCAACCAACCGGCACATGGACGGTTCGTCGTCAATGATCAAGATCTTCCTGTTTTGCCAGATCTTCACTCTATCAATCCTTCGTTATTTGGTCTAAAATTGTCTATGAATGGGCTCTCGGTCACGGAAAGGAATATTTCGGGGCAGTTGCCAGAATGGTGAATCTAATCTTGTTCGTAGGTCTGAAAACGATAGCCAACACTGTGGTCGCTGATCAAATATTTCGGACTCTTGGGATCCTCTTCCAACTTCTGCCTCAGGTGCCAAATGTAGACATGGACATTCTCGGCCGAACTACGATAATGAGAGCTCCAAACATTATCTAATATCTGCTCGAAGGTACAGACGTTATTGGCATGCCTATAGAGATGAGCCAGTAATTTGAACTCTGTAGATGTCAGCTTAACAGATTCGCCCCGGACTAATACTTTGCGATCATCGAGGTCGATGGTCAAATAATCGTCCTCGTACGACGGCACCGGATATAATTGAAGTGTGGTCCCGGCCCGGCGCATGATGGCCATGGCGCGAGCCCTAAGTTCATCCGTCCTAAATGGTTTGGTTAAGTAATCATCAGCACCAGCTTGCAAGGCGTTGACGACCTGCTCTTCGGGCCCCACAGCCGTTAAAACGATGACAGGCACTTCGGAGTAATCGCGAATTTGCCGGCACACCTCTAAACCGTCCATGCCAGGCAATAAAATATCGAGGATGACAAGATCCGGTCGATAATTGACCAGCGTTTGCAGACCTTGTTCGCCGGTAAAGGCCATGTGTACCTTGGCACCAACCTTGGCAAAGACCGTCATCACCAACTGGCACATGGCCGGTTCATCATCAATGATCAGAACAGTTTTGTCTTCCCAATTCATGTTGCTTCCTCAATAATCGAAAGTGATTATCCTTAAAGTTTCACGGCATATAGAGGGGACCTCCTCCACAATATTGAAGCATAGCTTATGGCGTTATTTTTGGCAAAATGTAACTAAGCTGGTTTTTCGGCCAGCCATTTCTCACGGTTGGCTGACCGGGCAATCTTGCCGCTCGAAGTTTTGATCAGCCATTTAGGACCGACCAGGTGCACGTAGCTGACGGTGACCAGGCTTTGGCGGACCACTTCCTGGCGAATAGAACGGGCGATTTTTTGACGCTGCTGTAAATCTTTGAGGACAGCGGGTTGCTTTACTTGGGCGACGACGGCGATTAATTCCGTACCCTCCTTTTGGTCGGGTACACCAAAAACAACACAACGGCCGGGATGGACACCTGGTACCTCGTTGACGATGGCTTCTATGTCCTGGGGGTAGATGTTCTTGCCGGCATTGATGATAAGATCCTTAGAGCGGCCAACGATATAAAGTTCGCCATTGGCCAAATAACCCATGTCCCCGGTCAAGTACCAACCATCCTGAAAGGGATTTAAATCCGGCCGCTGGTAATATCGGGTTAGCATGCAATCGCTTTGGATGGCTACCTCGCCCACAGCTCGCTCTGGCAATGGCCGGCCAACATCATCAACTACCCGGATGGCAGTTCCCTGAATGGGCGGGCCGCAAGACACCCTGGTTTGGGCTTGGGGATGATCGGCCGATACGGGTTGAGCCTGGCCTTCTTTTTCTAATTGGCTTTTGTTAATTATGTCAAGTTTTGCCGTTTGGCCGGGCGGGGTTTGGGTCACGCCAAAGGTATTTTCGGCCATAGCGAAGCTGACCGACAGCATCTCAGGCTGCAACCCGTTTGGGGCGAAGCGTTGATAAAATAACTGATGGCTTTCATGATAGACAGGTTCGGAACAATTGACGAACAGGCGCATGCTGCCTAAGGAAAGCCCCTCTGAGTCCCGCTGGCGAATCCGGCGGGCGCAATGATTGTAGGCGAAATTGGGCAGCCAGCACAACGTTCCGCGATGGTCATGAATGGCCTGAAAAAGCAGAGCCGGATGCTGAACCCAATCGAATGGTGACATCAGAACCAGCGGAATGCCTTGCACCAGAGGCAATAAAAATCCGGCGATAAGGCCCATATCATGGTAGAGAGGCAGCCAGCTGACGACCACATCCTGTTGGTTAAGCTGGATGGCCTGGCCATAATTGGCCAGTTGATTTAGCACAGAGCGATGGGAAAGAGCTACGCCTTTCTGCAAGCCAGTCGTACCACTGGAATGTTGCAAAAAGGCGATCTCATCCGGATCCGGCTGGTGGGCTATATAATCGCCGGTTTCAGCCTTGGTTATCGATTGAGACAGATGTTGGGAGCCAATCGTCTGACAAGTGACACGCCTTTGCAACTCCGGGGCGAATTCATCGGTGGTTAAGATCACCCTGACATCCGAAAGCCGGACTAACTCGGCCAAATTTCGCATGTATATCTCGGCATCTAGCTTTTCTGTGAGGGTAGGAAACATGGAGGGGATGGCGCCGACGAGCAAGGCTCCCCAGAAGGCGAAGATGCTTTCTAGATTTTGGGTATGGGCGATAACGACCAGGTCACGGGGTTTGAGGTTGATTTTTTTCATACCCGCGGCATAGGAATGAACCGCTTCCTGAAATTGTGCGCGACTAATGTGAACGGCCGGCTTATCTGTCTCAACGTAGATGATGGCTTCGGGTCCTGGGTTGAGATCCTGGCAGAGAACGAGGGCGTCGAGTAAGGTTTGGAATTTAGGGCGAGAAGCGGGAGTTAACATGGGAGGAAACGTGAGGCGCGAAACGTGAAGCACAAGGAGTAAAACGTAATTCGTAACCAAGAGTTAGTCAGTGTCACTTTACGCCTTACGGGTGACCGCATAATCCATATCTCAGCCGGCCACTCTGGCTACCATCTGGTCCAGCGTATCCATCTTGGCTACGGTCAGTTCGGCATCGGGGATATAGACGCCGAATTCGCTTTCTACGTAGACGGCAAACTCAGCCAGAGCGAAGGAGTCCATCAGACCACCGGTGATAATGCCTTCGTCATCGGCTAAATGGTATTCTTCATCACGGATCAGTTCATGAGTGATAAAAGTCCGTAATTTTTCTCTTATTATCTTTTCGTCCATAATAACTTGATAATAACTTGTCAGAAATTAAACGTAATGATAATACGCTTAGTTGGTGGAGCTGCCAAAAAACAAGCACGGTTCAGTCAAAGTGGTTCATTTCCAAAGCAATTGAAGTTCGTTAATGGCTCTAGGTGGACGAAAGTCCGCCGGTCGGCAAGTTGCCACTTCATCCGGCTAGAGCCTTCCGGGAAGATTAGCTGCTTACAAAATGAACCACTTAATAGAGATGTGACTAAAATACTTGATGCGGCCGACCTTACAAATTGGTATGCTCTAAAATGTAACACTTTTGGATTTGGTTCGTCTATAACCCCTAAAGGACATGTATGCCTGTCGAACAGCGCGAATCGCAATTAACCGACCGAGCACGTCAAGGCGACAAGGAAGCATACGGTGACTTATATGAATTGTACCTGGATGAGATTTATCGCTACGTCTTTTACCGGGTTAGTAACGAGGCAGATGCGGAGGATTTGACTGAACAGGTGTTTTTGAAGGCCTGGGAGAATTTACCGGCCTATCGAGGCGAAGTGCCCTTCAAAGCCTGGCTTTACCGAATCGCCCGTAACACAACAGTGGACCATTATCGCACACGAAAGCAGAGCGTACCGTTGGATGAAAACGATTCTCTGATCGAAAAGAAAGACCAACCCGAGGAGAAAGCCCTCTCTCGAGAAACGGCATTACGGCTGAACGGGGCTATTTCCAAACTATCCCCTCTACACCAAGACGTCATCATTTTGCGATTTGTCAACGGGTACAGCACGGCCGAGATCGCTCAAATACTGGAGCGAAGTACTGGCGCGGTGCGCGTATTACAACACCGGGCATTAAATGCGATACAAGGATTTTTGATGGCGGAGGATATCGCCAATGACTGAGTCCCAGTTAGAATTCAGCGAGGTTCTAGATAGTTGTATTGAAGAGATCAGAGCAGGACGGCTCACCATCGAAGCCTGCCTGGAACGTTACCCAGATTTTGCCGGCGAACTGCGGGATCCACTGATAGCGGCAAACATGCTCCGTGGTGTACCTTTAGTAAAACCGTCAGAGGCCTTCCAGCAGCAAGCTCGCCCCCGATTGATGGCCCAGCTTGGCCCAATGCCGGCCAGCACTGTTTCCCTTTTCGAAGCGCTTCGACAAAAATGGAACAATTTATTCCTTATTCCCCAGTCACGGAGGTTTAGTATGGCCTGGATGTTAGCTCTCTTATTAGTTGGATCGGTTTTGATTGGAGGAGGTACGGCCTATGCATCCGATGCCGCCGTTCCGGGGCAACCCTTGTATGGGCTGGATCGATCGCTGGAAGAAATCCAGTCCGAACTCACCAGTGATCCCGAAGCCTTTGTGGCCTTGCAACTGGCCTTCGCCGACGAGCGCCTGTCAGAAGCACAGGAACTTGCCAGTATTGCAGAAAGCGAAGGATTCCAGGAAGCCTTGGATGGTTATGGCGAATCCATCGCCGCCATCGCCCAAAGGGTTGGTTCGGTCGAAGATATAGACCTGGCAGCATTAGGTACCCTAATAGACGAATCGCTATCAAACCATGATGCCAAACTGGCCGCTTTGTCCCCCATGGATGAAGATAATGGTCAGGGCGATTGCGACGTGAATGTGGAGGAGGATTGCGACGAAAACGACCCCGTGGACGAATGCGACCAAAACGGCACAATAGACGATTGCGAAGAAAATGGCAACGCTGACAATGGTGACCAAGATGGCGACATGGACGATGGTGACAAGAGCGAGAACAGTTTTTGTTTTACTGGAGAGCCTCACCCGGTCGCTCTGAAATTAAAAGAACAATATGCTCCTGAAGAAAATGATTCATTCGTCGATACGGTGATGGGCTGGTTCTGCGGTAGTGATGATCAACCTGGGGTTGGTTTCGGACAAATCATGCATGCCCTTCAAATCGAGAAACTGCTTGCTAATAAACCGCCAGATGACGAGAATTTACCTCTTACTGCAGATGAAATACTGGCCTTGAAGGTAGAAGACGGTTTGGGTTGGGGTCAGATCTGGCAGATTTACAATCTGAAGGGGAAGCCCACGGACGATGGTGATCCGAATGATACAGAACTGTCAGAGGACGATGTACGGCCGGAACCCCCAGGACAAGCAAAGAAATCAGATGGGCAAGTGCCCCCAGGTCAGGAGAAAAAAGCTGATCAGCAAATACCGCCTGGACAGGCCAAGAAAACCGACCGGCAAGAACCTCCGGGACAGGCGAAAAAATCTGACCAGGAAGAGCCTTCCGATCAGGATGAAGAATCTGATCAGTCGGAACCCCCTGAGCAAGGGGAAGATTCTGACAATTCAGAGTCTTCTGAACAAGACAAGAAATCCGACCAGCAAGAGCCTCCGGGGCAGGCGAAAAAGTCTAACCAACAGGAACCTCCTGGACAGGCCAAGAAGTCAGATCAACAACAAGGCAAAAAGAATAAAGATAAATAAACGGCCGGCCACAACCTATGTTTTAGCCCAGGTAGGGGGGAGCCTTATACCTGGGTTCATGTTTTCCGGCTCTTCAAGATCTGATCGAACGAATGAGCATGCCATTGGAGTCCATGCAGGGTATTAAAATCATTCCGTGCCCAAATATTCCATGATTATGTCAACAATTTCATCAGGCGGCCGGGTGATTTCGACGGACAGTGCTTTCCCGGCCGAGGGCTCTTCCAGATCATCAAATTGGCTCCGTAACATACTGGTCTTCATGTAATGATCCTCCCTGGCTGACATTCGCCGCCAGATGAGGTCGTAATCACCCTTTAAATAGACGAAGACCAGGCCAGCATTTCCTTCGGCCAGCAAACAACGGTAATCTTTTTTAAGGGCCGAACAAGTTACCACGGCCGGCCTGTCTTGGGATAAGTGATGGCTGATTAAGTCGTGCAGCGCGACTAACCAAGGGCGACGGTCTTGGTCGTCAAGGGGGATACCCTTGGACATTTTAGCCACATTATCTAGCGGATGGAAATCATCGCCATCGAAAAATGGGTATATTAGTCGTTGGGCCAGGGACCGGCCGACGGCCGTTTTGCCGCTGCCAGAGACGCCCATAAGGACGATGACGGGTGACATCAGATTACAAACCGCTCAGGAATGTTGCCGAGCATCCTGTCAGACACGATTCAAAACAGGTAAAGGATTAAGGGCCGGGCATCTCATTAGCCAGTTGTAAGATCTCCTCAACCAGCATTTCTGCCAGTTGCTTTGTGCCAGCCGGGGTCAGGTGAACCGGGCTATCGGTGAATTCAGACGGCGAGACAGTGTCCCACAAGTCTAAGTAAAACCAACCCTGGTCATCGGCTTCCTCTTGCAGCAATTCCCGGTAAGCGTCATAGGCCCAGCGTGGATACCAGGCATTGTAACGCAGGTGGCTATTTTGGCCATCGCTGATGAAGATGGGTTCATTGACGATAAGAACCGGCACTTCGCCAGCCAGTTCAAGGCCGCTCTCGAGGGCGTCCAGGGCCAACAAGTCACTTGTTAGGGGCAAAGGTTCCTCGAAATCCAACCAGGCGACGTCTGGCTCTAGATCGACGGCCCGCAAAGGGATCTCCTCTGGTATAGCCTGGTCCACACCCGTTGCAGCCCAGGAGAATCCAACACTCTGCAAGCGTAACAGGTCGGCCAAAGCCCTTCGTTGGCCAATGGTGGTGCGGCTTAATAGGTCCGGATCATTCAACTCCTCACAGTCCGGATCCAGCTCCAGACCATGGTTTTTGACCAGCGATCGAACTCGCTCGGGGTTGTTTTGCACCAGAGGTGGAACCAACTGTTTGTCCTTGGGAAA
>Ga0209536_100005230_pt1 | contig 20272 bp, 24 predicted proteins | sample DeeMarSeWOR28_12_FD_187461 | JGI IMG/M metagenome (GOLD analysis project Ga0209536, IMG submission 187461) | Marine sediment microbial communities from White Oak River estuary, North Carolina - WOR-2-8_12 (SPAdes) (version 2) | ecosystem: Environmental > Aquatic > Marine > Intertidal zone >...
ATAAAATAGAATAATGATTTATTTCCTCTAGCACACACATAGATTGTAGAGGTAATATTCGCTTTCGCGTTCTACTTTGGGCATAATTTTAACTAGTTCCGGACAAATTGGACAAGCTTTCTTTAGAAGCGATTCTCCATTTACGCCTTTTAACCCAATTGAAAAGATTGGACTTTCAATACTATGTTTAAACACACCAGCATTATCGACTTTTGAAAATTTCTATTCGCCCAAAACTTAGGTCCCAAAAAAATTAAATAAAGTTTTCTTGCGTAAGAAGCAGTTTTAAAGGTAAAAATATGACTTGAAAAGCGAGATCTGCAGTACTATTTAATATTCTCATAAAAGAATAATAATTAATGAAGAGTTGATAACCGGGGGCATATTATGGAATCTAAATCGTTTGATGTTGAAAAAACTGCACTCGAATTAGTAATGAATGACAGTATAGAGAAAAAAAAGCAATTAGCCAAAAAAATCTTTAACCGTGCAACCAAAGAAGGGATTTATCTCTCAAGCATTCATGATTTTTACATGGCTCGTGGTAGGGGAGAATTCAGTGGTTTCACAGTCCCTGCTATTAACATAAGGAGCATGACTTATGACTTGGCTCGTGCCATATTTAGAGTAGGAGAAAAAAATAGTTCGGGTGCCTTTATTTTTGAAATTGCCAGGTCTGAGATTGGCTATACGAATCAAACACCGATTGAATACGCAAGTATGGTTCTGGCAGCAGCAATAAGGGAAAATTATTCAGGTCCAGTTTTTATCCAAGGAGACCATTTTCAGGTTAATGCAGCCAAGTATAAAGAGAACCCAGAAAAAGAAATTGACGCTTTGAAGGAATTAATTGGGAATGCGATTGGTTCAGGTTTCTATAATATTGATATTGATTCATCAACTCTTGTGGATATATCTAAACCAGATTTGAAAGCACAGCAACTTCTAAATTATGAGGTTTGTGCAAGGCTAACAGAGTTTATTAGAAATATTGAGCCAAAAGGGATAACGATTTCAGTTGGTGGCGAAATTGGCGAGATTGGAACTCAAAATTCGACACCGGAAGATTTGCAAGCATATATGTCTGGCCTTAAAGATAAACTCAAAAATTGTTTTGCTGGTATAAGTAAAATTTCAGTCCAAACAGGAACAACTCATGGTGGTGTAGTACTGCCTAATGGGTCAATAGCAGAGATTAGTCTTGATTTCGATACGTTAAAAACTCTTTCAGAGATTGCTCGCAAAAAATTTGGATTAGCTGGAGCCGTGCAACATGGAGCATCAACTCTACCACCTGAAGCGTTCCATAAATTTGTTGAATGTGAAACCGCCGAAGTTCATTTAGCAACGCAATTTCAGAACATGATTTATGAATCACAATACTTCCCAGATGATCTTAGAAAAAGAGCGTATGAATGGCTAAAAATAAATCTTGCCAACGAAAAAAAACTGGGTCAAACTGAAGAACAATTTATTTACAAGACTCGAAAAAAGGCATTAGGACAATTCAAAAAAGAAATTATGGCTTTGCCACAAAAGACACGAGATACAATTGCAACTGAAATCGAAGCAAAATTTGATTTCCTATTCAAGCAACTTAACGTTGTTAACAAGAGACGACTAGTGAATAAATACTGTGAACAATAGTTGAAGTTCTATAATAGTAATCGGAAAAAAATTGATGTAAGCAAAGAATGTACTAAACTATTATACATTCTATTCTAATGTAATCAACTAGATGAGATGATCACAAAGAAACAGGGATCAATTCTAGCTTATTTTGGTTAGAGTGATGTCATAATCGTGTTTTTTTCCTTGAGTAAGGAATTGAAGGCTTGGATTTGGTCTCCTGTTTATTTTGTGTAGGCAGATCTATTTTGCGTTCTAAATCTTGAAGTAGTAAGTCTCTGTTATTTGGTTGGTTTCTCCAGTTTTGTTCAATATTTCTTCGTTCAATTGCTGTAATCTTTTCTGCACTTCTTAATTGATTTAACAATGATACAAGGTAGTGATAGTCTTCTTTTTTCTTTTCTTCCTCAAAGCTAATGCTTGGCTTATTTTTTAATAGAGTGACAGCATTTTTTGAAATGAGTGCGTCGAGCTTGTTTTCGGTCCAATAATATAGATCAAAAAATTGGCCGTATGGCACTATTGTGGCTATTCCATATTTTTCTTGAGACTTTTTTCTAAAAGTATCCACTAATTCGGAATTGTCGTTTAATATTTTTTGTAGTTCATTCATTACACGGAGCCATAATCTAAATTCCCACCTTTGGTTACTGAATCCTGGGCAGTTTGATAAAATCATTTTTGTTCGAACAACAGAATCAAAACCTGGAGTTTGACCCCATAGGAGCATTAAAGGTTTAGTTATTGTCTCAACTATTTCTCCGATGAAATTAGATTTGTTGTTTTCATCTTTTATTTTGCTAAATTCATTCCAGATTCTTCTTAAATCATTTTCAGGGATCAGGTTAAACTCTGTTAAGTTGAAATTTCTTATTCTATCATAAGAGTCAGAAATTGTTTCTAAAGATTTTTCCATTTTCTTAAAACAGAGATCAAACTCGTAAGGTTCATGCCATTTCCAAAGTTTTAGAATATGTCCAAGCTGGATTGCGGTTTTGGTTCTGTTTGCTCTATCAAGGATATGGCTGTCTTTATTTTCGATTTTTAGTTTATATGACCAAAATCTTTTGAAAGTGTAAGGATAGTTGGCATTATCCAACTTTTCGAAAGTTGAATATCTTTTTTCAAATTCCTGAATATCAATCAAAACTAATCAACTTGCTATAATTATTTTCTTTAAAGGTTATCTAAAAATTTGCCTCGCATATTCCAGCTAATACTTATTTAGTTATTATCTCGAAGCATAATAAAAAGGTCTTTCTCCAATTCTATCTGTAAGTCCTAATTTCCGAAGAATATATTGCATAAGCATTAGGATTAACAATCAGAAATACTTGAAAAATGCGCGTGCATAGTCTGGAATTAGAAAGGGTATACAAATGTCTAACTCAAAACAATATGATGTAGTATTACTGAGCAATGCATACGGTGGGGTGCTCACTTACACAAAAAATTTGATCAAAGAAATTTCGGGTAACCAGTTTAAAATGAGCGTTTACTTTATTGCACAATCTATTGAGTTACAGAAAAGTGATTTTAAACAGAATATTAATTTCCTAACATTTGTGAATATTGTTCCAAACCCATTTATGATATTCCGCTTTTTTAGTAGCAAAGCTCATTTGATTCACGCAAATTTTGCAGGTGTTGGAATGTTAGCTGTTTTCTTAAAGTTAGCATTCAATATCCCTTTTGTACTAACATTGCATGGTTTTCCGGAACCTTGGAAAAATGGGAGAATTGTTGATAAGATTAAATATTTAATTGAAAAAAAGTTAATGCGTTTTGTAGGTTCACGTGCATCCAGGATAGTAGTTGTATCTAATTATGAACAAAAAAAGCTCATGTCCAATTTTTGCTTAAACTCAGAGGTTATCCATAATGGAATCGATCTGTCATTAATCAAACCTTTTGACAAAAATTGGGCAAAAAAAGAAGTAGGGTTTAAAGAAACAGATTTTGTGATACTTTTTGTTGGTAAATTCATTCCAAATAAGGATCCATTGACATTAATAAAATCGATAAAGTATGCTTCAGAAAAACGTGAAGAGCTCAGAGTTATAATTGTGGGAACTGGAAAACTTAATGAAAAAATTCGCGAGGAAACCAAAATACTAGACATTGAGGATCGAGTCAAATTCTTTGGTTTCATAAAAAAAGAAGAGTTATGGAAGTGTTATAGCGCTGCGGACCTGTTTGTCTTTCCTTCAGTAAATGAACCTTTTGGAATAGTATTGCTTGAAGCTATGGGGTTTGGTTTGCCGATAATAGCTTCAGATTCAGGGGCATGTCCTGAGGTTATTGGGAATGCTGGGATCCTTTTTAAAGAAGGAGATTACGAAGATTTAGGAAAAAAAATTCTTAAAATGATGAGTGATTTAAAATTAAGAAAACAATTAACCGAGATGGGTTTGAAACGGGTTAAAGAACTCTTTTCTATTGAAGAAAATATAAGAAAGCACGTTAACCTTTACCAAAGCATACTTAATTCAAATTAATTCCAAAAGAGTAGTATTAATCATTCGCAGTCAAAGAAATGTTTAATCATCTGTGTGATAGGGATATTAATATGGTGAAATAATTGGGAAAGGTTAGAGTATTTAGGTGTAAAGTGTGTCGAGATCCGTATATAGGTGAAAATCCACCTTCACAATGTCCCTTCTGTGGCGCATCTGCAATGTATTTTGTTCATGCAGAAGAATGGAATAATGCTGAATATGAAATAGAAATCAACGAAATCTCTAAGAACAATCTTAAAGCTGCTTTAATGTTAGAATTGAGCAACACAGCTTTCTACCTCTGTGCTATGAATGCAGCACTTACAGCCGGAGATGAATACGGATATGCGAAGTTTAAAGCTCTAAAAAAGGTTGAAAACGAACATGCTGCTGCAATTGTGAAGTTTCTACAAATCAAGGAACCGCAGCTTAAAGAAATTCAATGTTCTAAAGATTATAAAATAAATACAAAAGAAGGATGGGACCGAGAAAATCGGGCTATCAAAGAATATGCTAAGTTTGCCAAGGAAGCGCCAGAACCGCAATTAAGACAATTCTTTAATGCTTTAGTTGAGATTGAAACTGATCATCTTGATCTTCATGCAGAAAATTTAAAAGATTAAACTTAAAAATGATTTAAACCAAAAAAAGTGAGCCCACAAACCAGTTTTGCGGTTTTCACTGCAGTGTTACATTTTTATTTACGGCAGTTTCGAAAATGATTTAAAAAAAGAGCTACAAAATTATTTTAAAAGTGGGGAAAATGAAAATTTTACTTTTATCTGAAAAAGAAATTGCTGATTTGCTAACGATCGAAGAAGTCATGGAGGTTGTGGAAAAAGCCTTTATAGAAAAAGCTTTGGGTTATGTTCAGATGCCTCCAAAGGTTTATCTCAATTTTTTCAATTACAACGGTGATCTTCGGGCTATGCCTGCTTATCTTGAAAGGCTTGATGTGGCATCAGTGAAAATTGTAAATTCTCATCCTGAAAACCCTAAAAAATTTGGAATGCCTACAGTTACAGCGGTTATACTTCTTTTAGATCCAAAGAATGGAACAGTATTATCTATAATGGGCGGAACCAACATAACTGCCATAAGAACTGCTGCGGCTGGAGGTATAGCACTCAAATATCTTGCTAAACGAAACTCAAAAATAGCTGCTTTCATTGGTGCAGGAGTGCAAGCGAGAGCACAACTATTTGCGCTTTTATCAGTTTTCCCTAATCTTGAAGAAATAAGAGTGTGTGATTTACTGCTCACGACAGCAGAAGCTTTTGTTTTTAATGCAAAAAAAATATGTCAAAAATGCAGAAGTGTGATAGTTCAGAACGAAGCTGAAGCTGTTCATGATGCAGATATAGTGATCACTACAACTCCTTCAAAGAAACCGTTGGTATTTGATTCATGGATTTCTGAAGGTACTCATATCAATTGCATTGGAGCTGATGCACCGCTAAAACAGGAATTAGATCCAGCAATTCTTAAAAGATCAAAAATTGTTGTCGATGATTGGCAGCAGGCTTCTCATAGTGGAGAGATAAATGTCCCTTTGTCGAAAGGTGTTTTGTTGGATAAGAACATATGGGCGGAACTTGGAGATGTAATAGTGGGCAAGAAATCTGGTAGAACCTCAAATGATGAAATCACAATTTTCGATTCAACGGGTTTGGCAATTCAAGATGCATCAACCGTCGAATTGGTTTATAAGAAAGCTAAATCAAGAAAGATTGGTAACTATATTAAAATTTGACTTCTCTCTAGAATTTTCTTATTGTGCCTGAAAGCCTCTTGAAGATAATGTAAACCGGATTGTTGCTTTTTAAAATTGTTTGTTTTTTGGGCATTTACATATTTTAGTGTCTTTACAAAGAACTCTATGTATTGCTGTTTCGGCTATTTCTGATCCTATTTCGGCTATCCTCCGTGCACCCCAAATTAAGAAACTTATCTGAGCCACCACACACGCTTCTATCGGTTTTTTACCTTTGAAATATTTGCTTACCGAGAAATTTTTTTCGTGTAAATAGGCAGAACTACATACTCTTTCTTGTAATGTGTCTTCTATTTGCTGAATTTGTTTGTATGTTTCTATCGCTTTATGTGCCAGTAGGATATCCATCGAGAAAAAACTGTTTATTGCTTCGTGACATATACCATAAGATTGTTCATTCATCTCAATAATTTTTTGAATTAATTCTTCTCCGATCTTTTCTTTGGATTGGTTTAATGCAATGACTTTTTCTGCGGTTTGATGTGCCCAGTCAGCGATAAGACGTAAATATTGTGCTATTAGTCGGTACCATATGATCAAAGAAGGGGTATCTATTTCCATCTGAGAAGCTATTCCTTTATCTCGTTGACAACTATTCAATAGACGAACAATTACCCAAAACATTGTATACGCCTCTTTGTCTCTGCGGATTGCTTCAGTTGCAAGTTCTACATCAAAATTCTTTACTGAATCCATCATTTCCCTATGCATGGTGGAACTGATTATGAAAAGTCTTCTCAGCAGAGTGTTTATGGGAAATTTTGTTGTATCAATTGAGCATTGGATCAGAAGAGCGTTAGGAGTTTCCTCCATTATACCCATGCCCATTAATTCTCTTGTAACGTTTCTGATTTTGTTTACTTGATCGCTGCTTAGCCTGCTTGAAGAAACTATCTTTATGCTATCATACCCCAGAGAATAGATTCCCATTAGAACTCTACCCATTAGTTCAGGGTCTTTACAGAAATCTCCATTCACTTCAACTGTTGAGTCGGGCTGTCGTTCTATTTGTCCCGCAGTCATTAGTTTAAGTATGTTGCCTTCATCTTCAGTAAAGAATACAAGTTGCCCTTTTTTTAACCCAACTTCTTTAACCCAATCGTTGGGAAGTGAAACTGCTAGGCTTGAAGATCCGACACGTTGTACTTTTCTAGATTCCAAATGTTTCTTCCTCATTTTGTATTTACAGTAATACTATGTATATATACATTTTTACTTTAATCACATAATGTATATACTAACCGGTCGCTTGTTAATATTTCAGAGATGAAGAAAATGTTCAAGAACGTATCTATATTAAAAACGAACGAAAATAATGCAGTTCAAAAAGAATATTTTGTTCAATGCGAAGGAAAAGATGTTTGTGTTAAGGCTAACAGGGACTACACCAAAACCCACATGTGGTTAAAGAACACTGCCGAAGGCCATCAAAAAATTGGGGTAACCGATTACGCACAGCAACATCTTAGGGAAAAGGTTGGTCTAGTAGAGATCTTTAAGAACACTACTGTTGGTGAAGAAGTTGAGGTCGGAGAAGTCTTTGGAACCATCTATGCAAGACCTTGTGCTAACCTAGATGAGATGCGATGTGAATACGTTGCTTTTGATCTTATAGCCCCAATAAGCGGCAAAATAATTGAAATAAACCAACTTATAATGGAAACTCCAGATCTTATAAACGCTAGTCCTTACGATGATGGCTGGATAGTTACTGTTGACCCTAAGAATCTAGGTGACTTAAGTCAACTCATTACTGCGAATGCTTACAAAAAATTGCTTGAAAAAGAAGAAAAATCTCCCTTCAGGGTCCTTTAATATCAACCATCTAGGAAGCTCCCCAAATGCAGAAATCTCTAATTCTTCCATCTACGTCAGATACTCAACTAAAGCAGTTCATCTTGAATGTCACGGTAGATGCTACTAGAAAAGATTTAATTCATGTGCTTCAATCAGTCCAAGAAAATTATGGATATTTGTCCAAAGAGAGTATGAGACTAGTCGCAACTAATCTTGGAGTCTCTTTTAGTGAAGTCTATGGTGTTGCAACATTCTATCATCAATTTAGGCTGCAACCTCCAGGGACTTACGTGATTCAGGTTTGTATGGGAACGGGCTGTCATGCCAAAGGGAATGCAGACAACTTTGAACACCTTAAATTGCTTCTTGATTTGAAACCTGATCAGAAACTCAGCAAAGATAAAATTTTCAGTCTTGAAGCCGCAAGATGCTTCGGATGTTGTAGTTTAGCACCAGTAATTATGGTTACTGATAGCACTATCAATGACCAGAGACTTTTTGGCCATGTAAACCCGAAAGTGTTGAAGAAAATTTTGGGGGAATATCGAGAAAAAGCCAAACAAAAGGAGATTGAGCAAAAATGCGAAATGATTGTTTGCCAGAGGAAGTAATCTACGGAAAGACAGGATTTAAAATTAAGGTTCCATTGGCTAGTTGCACAATTGCTGCTGGAGCCAACGAAGTTTTAGAAGGTATAGCTGCTGCTGTTGAATTAATGGGTTTAACTGTTGAGGTAACTCCAGTAGGTTGCATGGGACTAGATTTTATTGATCCTTGGATTGAAATAACAAAAAGAGGTTATCCATCCACAATTTATGCAAATGTAACACCTGATATTGTTGAACAAATTATTCGAGAATATCTAGATGGAGATTATTCAAGTGCATACGCGTTCAGGTTCAAAGGCATCTCCGGAAAAAATGTTCCTTTATTAGATGAACTTGATGTTTGGAAGAATCAAGTCAGATGGATCTCTGGGAAATGCGGAATAATCAACCCTGAATCAATAGAAGAATATTTAATGGTTGGGGGCTATAAAGGCCTCAAAAACTGTTTACGCATGACACAAGAAGAAACCATCGAAGAGTTGAAGAAGTCAAACCTAAGAGGAAGAGGCGGTGCGGGTTTTCCAACATGGATAAAATGGAATATCTGCAAAGAACAGCAAGGAGATATAAAATACGTAATAGCTAACTGTGACGAAGGTGACCCTGGAGCATTCATGAACAGGCTTCTAGCAGAATCTGACCCCCACCGAATCCTGGAAGGGTTAATCATAGCAGGGCACACAATCGGAGCCCACAAAGGTTTCATTTTTGTTAGAGCAGAGAAACCACTAGCCGCTAAAAGATTGATGAAAGCTGCTGAAGCCGCCAGAGAGAAGGGTTTCCTTGGTGGAAACATTCTTGGTAGTGGCTACTGTTTTGACATAGAAGTGTTCCTAAGTGCTGGTGCTTTCGTTTGTGGTGAAGAAACGGCGATGATCGCTGCAATACAGGGTGAAAGGGCTAATCCCATTCAGAGACCTCCGTTTCCAGCTGTTAAGGGTCTCTGGGAGATGCCCACAATAATAAACAATGTTGAAACGCTCGCACATGTAGCAACAATTATGGCTGAAGGATGGGAAAAATTCGCAGAACTGGGCATCGAAAAAAGCAAAGGGACAAAAATGTACTGTGTAACAGGTGCTGTAAAAAGAACTGGAGCGTATGAAGTTCCAATTGGAACTCCAATAAAGACATTGCTATATGATCTTGCTGGAGGACCACCAAAGGATATGACAATAAAAGCTGTTCAGCTTGGTGGACCAAGCGGAGGTTGTGTTCCATCACATATGTTTGATTTGCCAATGGATTATGATAGTCTTCAAAGTGCAGGAGCAATTATGGGTTCTGGTGGAATGGTTGTCCTTGATAACACTAATTGTATGGTAGATATGGCTCGTTTCTTTGTTTCATTCACGGCTGCTGAGTCCTGCGGTAAATGTTCTGTTGGAAGAATAGGAACACGATTAATGCATGAGACTTTAAAAAGAATTGCTAATGGTCAAGGAACTTCTGATGACATCGAATTGTTAAAGGAAACAAGTGAAGTAATGCAAAAAGCTTGTTTATGCGCCTTGGGTAGAACAGCATCAAACCCAATACTTTCAACACTCAGGTACTTCGAAAAAGAATACTTAGATCACATCAAATACAAGAAATGTGAAGCATTAGTTTGCAAGCCACTTTTAACATATTGTATTGATCCTGAGAAATGTAAAGGATGTCTAGTATGTGTCAAGAGCTGCCCAGTGAAAGCTATTTCAGGGGAGAAAGGTTCTACACCGATAATCGATCAAATCGAATGTGTCAAATGTGGAACTTGCTCAGATGCCTGTCCGTTTGATGCAATTGTGAAAGTGCCTGGAAGAATTTGTAAACAGTTCCTAAAAGTGGAGGAGGGTCTCTGTCAATGATCTTTGCGAAAATTGAGCCCTATGAAGAGATAATAAAAAAATTAGATAAAAAAGAAGACAAAATCGCTATAATAAGCTGCAATACGTGTGCTAGAACCTGTGGAAACGGAGGGATAAACAAACTTAACGAATTAGGCTTAAGGCTGATTCGTGACGGTTACCACATAACTGATGAAGCTGTTATATTGTATGCCTGCTCGGAACCTATTCTGAGAGAAGCCAAACTGGATCTAGAAGCAAACACGATCATCGTTCTCTCATGTTCCGCGGGATGGGCCTGTTTCACAAGGAATTTCCCCGAAAAGAAAGTATTGAAGGTAACCGAAGACATTGGTTTGGTCATGACTGATAGTGACAAAGAAATCTTCAAAATAGTGCTACCTTACAAAAATCATGAGACTAAACTGGGTAGAGAATACAGGATAAACACTGGAGAACCGCTTATCCGTGAAAAAATCAAAGTGAGGTGTGTGCAATGATAATCTCTGTTCGATCATTATCTTATGATCAACTTAAAAGAAACTTAGAACGTGACGATAAAATCGTAATCTGGAGCTGCGACACCTGTGTAAAGCACTGTGGAATTGCAGGAATGGAAAAGATGATTGTTCTAGAAGACTTACTTAAAGAAGATGGCTACACCGTCATAAAAAAGGAGCTTGTCAGCGAATCTTGCCAGATTAACCTCGCCAAGAAGCATAAGGATGCCAATAAAGACATTTTCAACCAAGCCACCGCCATAATCCTTCTCACATGCGAAATTGGATATCAATGTGTAAAAACCGTCTTTCCTAAAGTAAAGGTGATAGCAACTGCGAAAACGTTTGGGTCTGGAAACTTCAGCAACAAGAAAGGGCCAATCCTAACTTCGCCTCTACCCGGAACCAATTTAGAGCTAGATCCAGAAGGTTACACTCTCAATAATATAGTGGAAGAATTCAATCTGTATCAAAAGTTCTTTGACGCTGATAAAGTACCTAATCCCGAAAAGATCATGATAAATGTAAACGGCAAACAAATGTTAGTAAAGAAGGATGCTATATTGCTGGATGAACTGGAAGCTAACAGGATACGAGTCCCACATCTATGCTACGATTCAAGTTTAGGTTCTATTGGAGCATGCAGAATGTGTCTAGTAAAAATTGATGGCAAACGAGGTTTAATTCCTTCCTGCTGCACTCAGATTGAAGAAAACATGAAGGTCATAACCGAAGACGAAGAACTAGATAACGTTCGTAAATCTGTTTTGCAAATGATCATAGCTGAGTGCGGAGAAGAGATTCAGCAAAGTAGGGATATACGTTATTGGATGCGGAGATACAAACTAACAGAAAACCGGTTTAGGCTTCCCACAAGAGATAAATTTGTGGATGATTCAAACGATGTTCTTATCATGGACCCAAACCGTTGTATACTTTGTGGACGATGTGTTCGTGCTTGCACCAATCTTTCAGGTCAGAAAGTTATCAACTTCGCTAACCGTGGAAGCAATATGGTTACAGTTACTGGATTAAACGATTCTTTTGGAAACACAGATTGCGCTCACTGTTTAGCATGTGCTCACTATTGTCCAACAAACGCGATAACACCTAAGTCGATATCTAAAAAGATAGCAGGGTATCCATTCTGGACAATGATCACTTATCCCAAAAAGATTGTAGACAAAATTAGGTGTTAGTACGTGAACAATAAAATTTAGCATCTTAATTGTCAGAGACAAGAAAATTAACCAATAAAAAACCAACAATAGATTCGAATAAGCGGAAAAAATCAAGCATATCACATTTTGTTAGTGTTTGTTTCTGAAGGGATAATAAATGATATCAAAGCAAGTAGTTACTGAAAAGAAGTTTGTCGGTGCCGATTTTAATAAATGCACTGATTGTAGAGTATGTGAACTTGTTTGTGCAATGGAGAACGAAAATACTTTTGACCCAAAACTTTCCAGAATCAAAGTGTTGGGTTTGCATCACCTTGTTAACATTCCTGTATCTTGTCACTTCTGCGAGGATGCTCTTTGTGTTATTTCGTGCCCTCGTGATGCTTTGATGCAGTGTGAAGAAACAGGAGTGATAATGGTTGATGATGCAAAATGTGACCTTTGTGGTTGGTGTATTGAAAGCTGTACACATGGTGCCATATTCGTAAACCAAGAAAAAAAGACTGTCATGATTTGTAACCTCTGCAAGGGAACACCAAAATGTGTTGAATGGTGCCCTGAAGATGCTTTAAGCCTTATGACCCAAAAAGAGTCTGTACACAAAACAAGAGAAGTCACAATAAATAAGTTAATTCCAGATGCATGGAGATGAACAAATTATGGTTTTAAAAAAACTTGCGGAGTTAGGCTATAAACCCAAAAAGCGCACAGAAAATGAAGAAACAAAGAGCGAAACCGCCGATACAATGAAGTATATTCAGAGTAGTGAGGAAAAAAAGCAGATTTTAAATCTTTTACTTGAAGCTCTTTCTGAGACTGACCCTCGAGAAATCCTCATTTACGGTATGTATGTCAAAAAATGCTTCAGTTTAATCGTACCCACTAAACAGAAATTTCGGATCGAAAAAACAATGCAACTACTTAGAAATACATTCACCAAAATATAAAACATAAAAATGGTTTTTTATTTTTCAAATTATTTATCACAAAAGCAATAATATCAATGTTCAAATAAAAAAATCCAATTCTTGTTCTGATGATATCGCATTTTTAGGTTTACTTTTAATACTTATTTAATCATTCTCGCACAATCAAGCATTTCATAACAGGTTTTCACACGCTCAATCTAATGCTAATAATATTATTTTTCTTTAAATTAAAACCATTTATAATTTTCAAGGTTTTTAGTAAAAAGTCTAATTTTTCGTTTATACTCATTTTTTTATTGGCTAATTTTAATCATTATCTTTTGGTTTATAATCTTAACTAAATATGTAGACAAGTTCTCTATGTTTGGACGCGAGAGTGCTTCTTTAGGAGGAGAAACCACGTTACCAGTCGTAATATCAAATCTTGCTTTATGATTCGGGCACACAATAATGTTTCCTTTTAACACTCCTTCTGAAAGGTCCCCTCCGAAATGAGTGCACTCACTGCTAACAGCATAAAATTTTCCATTCACATTGGCTATTAAAACATCAATACCTTCAACTTGGATTTTTTTCATCTTTCCTGCAGGTATTTCAGAAACATCAAAAGCTCGCACGTATCTTAAATTCACAAAAATTCCTCTTGATATAATTATTGGAATGATTTAAGATAAATAGATGCATTTTATATTAAATTGATTTTCAGCTTATGGCAGAATTTTATCGGAATTTATCTACCGAAATTGATTATTGGGCGTCTTTGTTTGTGTTCATAACCGCAAGTACATCTAAAACCTATTATTTTTTCGCCCTTTGATATTTTCTCAAATTTTTTAGCTTTACATTGACTAAATTGTCTATGGCTCTTCCATAAAGTTTGAACATCATTAGAAGATAATGCTTGAAATTTCTTTGCCGAAAGAACAAACCATGAAGCCACACATCCGAAGCTAACCCAGACAGTTGGTACAAGAAACATAGGATTAGTAATAAACGTCTTTAAATGAGTCAGAATTTGAACCAATATATCCTCGATGATCTTCAACTCCTTTATTTAAGTAAAATACTCACGGGTATTTTATTTCGATTTTTTGCAGTCAGGTTTTTCTTATTCATGTATGATGTATTAATACGTAATAAACGTTTTCGTAATTATGCCCAACACAAATACAACAAGCAATATGCAGCAAAGAAGAAACGATAAGTCTAAGAAAACAAAAAAATGTTCAACTAAAAAGGAATTGAAATCAAACAAATTTCGCCCAAATAAAGATAATTCGGGTCTATACGATTTATTTCCTTTATAAACCAAAAATAGTCATTTCAATATTCACATCATATTAGCAATGGAGATCCAAAAGACGTTCCGAATCTTATAACAGATTAATATGTCAATGGGTTTTTTGTTTCTTCAAGAACCCATTCCAGAGCTTGTTTAGTTCCATGCCAAGCAATACTTTTCAGTTCGCTATATGGGCCGTCAAATAATCTTTGATTTTTAATTTTTTCAAGTTTTTTTCTAACTTCTTTTTCTGTTTTCATTTTCCAGACGCTTCCATTTTGAGCGAGGGCAATGTTTGTTTTATTGTTTCCTTTACTTTTTTACCCGGCGTGACTTGAAAATGACGTATATGAAATTCCTTTAATAACTCAGATGCCCCGATCCCAAGCTTGTTGGAAAGTACCACATTTACGCCTTCATCCACTAACATTTTAACAACGATGGGTCCAGCTCCATGATTATATGACTCTGCTGAATTCTCCATAACTTTGGCACTAACCATCTGTTCATTTTCAACATCTACAATTGTAAATGTTTTAGCTCTTCCAAAAACGTTTGATACAACATCATCCAATTTATTATGTCCATTTGTTGGAACGGTTATTCTATAGTTTCCCAAATATCACCTCTCCAAATTTTTTAATTATTTTCGAGATCCTATTGGTCGTTTTTTCTAAGGATTGTTTTTTGTAATTCTTCAATTCTAGCCGTTACATCATCCAATTCTCTTTCGAGATCCCCTTTCTGAACATCTAAACTTAGTTTATAATTTTCTAATTCTGCAATTTCTTGTCTTGGTGATTTGGTTTGTGCTAGGGGTGGATAGACATTTTGGTAAGCAGGTTGAACTGCTACGGGTTGTGGGTAAACAAATCGTTCTCTACCAAATCTTCTTCCCCATCCTCTACCACATCCTCTACCAAAACCTTTTCCGTATCCATTTATTGGGTTCATGAATCCAGGAACTGAGTAACCAGCACAATATCCGGCTGCCCTTCCTGTCATTGGACCTTGACCAATTGGTCCTGTTTTATCTCCTGTTGGCAATTTTAATACACCTCTTTTTTGTGTCTATGCACAATATACATTTATTAGATAATGCACAGAAATATATAAATTTATCGCAGAAACTAGAATAATTGATTAAAATGCCCCAAAGACGAAGATGCAGACGAGGAAATAGAGGAAGATTGCCCAAACCAGTTACAATACCAAACGCATCCAAGGTAGAAAGATTCATTCCAGAACCAAGAACAACCTCCGAATCCATTAACATAGAACCAGCAGAAGTCGAGGCACTAAGATTAGTAGACCTTGAAGGGTTATCTCAAGAAGAGGCAGGATTAGAAATGGGTGTTTCAAGAGGAACTGTTTGGAGGTTTCTGCAAAGTGCAAGAAAAAAAGTTACGCGAGCCCTAACCGAGGGAAGACCACTAACAGTCGTTAACGACACCTAACATCAAAGATAAAAAAATAAGAGCCCAGACAATTAGAACTCAAATAAGCAAGTTTGTGTGTGTTCCCATATCTCTTTAATTGCTTTTGAAACATTGTTTTTTGGTGCAAATTCAATTATGGGTTTTCCCGCAACCATAGCCTCCGTAACGATAGGATCAAAAGGTATCTTCCCAGCAACCTTAATGCAGTTCGATAAACAAAACTGGACTATTCGTTCTGTATTTTCTTCGTTTATGTCAAATTTGTTCACACAAACAAGACCAGGTATCTTGAAGTGATTAAGCAACCCTAAGGCTCGTTCCATATCATGAATACCTGATAGTGTGGGCTCTGTAACTATTAATCCCAAGTCTACTCCTCCCAAAGAAGCTATTACAGGACATCCGATTCCTGGTGGTCCATCATTAATAATCAGTTCACAATTCTCTTTTTCAGCAATTTTTTTGGCGTTCTGCCTAACGAACGCCACAAGTTTTCCAGAATTCTCAGCTCCCGGATTCAATAAAGCATGAGACATAGGACCGTACGGGGTCGTTGAAAGGAAAGCATTACCTGAAACCCTTTTTGCAAGCTCCACTGCAGCAACAGGACAAATATATTCACATACTCCACAGCCCTCGCAAAGAATTGGATCAACTTTCTGTTCAGCAATAGCACCAAAATGGCAAAGCTCTTCACACTTTTTACAGTGGATGCAGAGTTTTTCATCTATTTCAGCAACTCTCGAAGCTTTGAATTCATGTTTCTCCATTACTTCAGGTTTGAGCAGCATGTGAAGATCAGGAGCGTCTACGTCACAGTCAGTCACAACGGTATTTTGGGATATCGCCATAAAAGAAGCGGTCAAACTTGTTTTTCCTGTTCCACCTTTTCCACTCAAAACTGTAATCTCTTTTACCATTATCTTCACCGCTGTATTTTTTCCCAAATATTTTGAAAATTCTTTTTCCACTCTGGCATCTCTGCTACGAATGGAACTCCACAAGAATACAATTTTGCAATTTTCTTATCAAAAGGAATCTCCATCAGCAAAGGGATATTTTCTTTTTCACAATATTGATAGACTTTTCTATCACCTATTCCTGCACGATTTATCACAACACCCATTGGAACATTAAGGTCTTTCAAAACTTGAACAGAAATCTTTAGATCATGCAAACCAAAGGGAGTTGGTTCTGTTACTAGAATACAATAATCAGTTTTGTGGACTGATACAACCAAGGAACAAGCGGTTCCAGGGGGTGCATCTATTATAACTGTTTTGTCATTTTTCATTTGGTTTTTTACTGCCTTTATTAGAGGAACAGCCATAGCGTCTCCAACATTTAATTCGCCATAAACTATTTCGACCCCTTTTGCTTCTCCTTTTTTAATGATGCCTAACGGTCTTTCCTTTTCAGTTATAGCATTCTTGGGACAGACTATTCTACAACCTCCACAACTATGGCATAATTCTGGAAAAACCATAATAGTCTTTGACGCAACAAACAAAGCATTATAGGCACAAAACTTGGAACATTTTGCACAGTAATCACAAAGCTCTTCTGAAATCATTGGAATATTAGTGCAAACTTGTTTTATTTCATTAATTGTAGGTTGCAATAAAATGTAAGAATTCGGTTCTTCAACATCACAGTCTAGGAGTTGCACATTTTCTAAGGATAGTGCCATGTTAACCGCAACAGTTGTCTTTCCTGTGCCTCCTTTTCCACTGGCTATCGATATTATCAAAAAAATCTCTTCTATTAGGTTTTCACTTTGTTTTTTTCAATTTTTTTAATGGTAGTCCATAAGGCTGTTAGAACAAGTGTTGCAAAGTGGACTTCAACGCTGAGCTTTTTTATTTGACACAATGATTCTCTCTGAAAAGCGAATCGCATAATTCTTTTATTGATGTTTAGTTTGATGACAGCCTTCCGTTAATTCTACAAGTTCTCCTCTAGTGTATTGTTGAATAGCGTCTTTTACTAAGTTAGCACTTGTTCTAAGTATTGCAATTCTTGCGTTTTGGAAGTTTTGTATAACTCTTTGTCCCATTCCCTGTGCAATCATAAAATCTGGTTTAAGATTTAAGAGAAAATCAATTCCTTCACAGAAATGTTCACCTGGACTTGAGACTGTACTTTGTTTTATTATCTTTCCATTTTGATCTAAATCAATAATTTCGAAATATGGTGTTCTACCAAAATGGTCGCAGATTTGAGCATTCAAACCGTATTCGTTATAAACTGGAATAATTATTCTCAAATTTTTTTCACCTCTCTCTTAATTCCTCTAGGATTAAAGGGAAAATTTTCAATTTTACTCAATTCCCCTTTTTTGGTCTTTGTTAGTTTTTATTCCGAAATGTTCTCCCACTGTTGGTGTTTTAGTCTCAGAAAAAAGACCTTCCCTGTATTTCTCAACAACTTCTCTAACTTTTCCTGAAGCACCTGTAACAATTTTTATTCCAGCTGCAGATAGAGCTTGAAATGCTTTTGGTCCAACATTTCCAGTTATTAAGACGCTAGTTTTTTTGTGTGCAATTAATTGTGCTGCTTGTATTCCTGCTCCACTTCCCGAGGCTAGAGCCATGTTGGGAACTGGTTCAAATTGCATGGAATCAGAGTCTATAATCATAAAGTATTGGCATCTACCAAATCTTTGATCTACTTGTGCATCCAAATTATCTGACACTGATGTTACACATATTTTCATTTAATTAGAGCTCCTTCTCAAATTGTATTCACGATCATTTGGGTATTTCTTAAAAATTGACATCTTTTTATTCTCTTCCTAAATTTTTTATTATTGTTTCAAAACTTTGAGTCCATTCCTCGACTTTGAGATTTGGAAAAGACCAGCTTGCATGGGGATTATAGTATCTGTTCAAACTGATCGTCTTTAGATTCGCAGAAAAATGTTTTAATCCTGACAAGATTACGAACTCCATATAATATGGAAGTCCCATAAACAGGGCGACATCATATGGCCCTTTTTCGTCCAAGCCGTTCCATGAGGAGTCTTGTAATCGGTTACCAATATCCATTGCATTCATTTGTGTTGCTTTTTTAAATCCTTGGTTAATCAATTCCTTTATCGTATCTGCAGTGGCGACAATGGGAATATCGAGAGTGTTGCTAAGTCGGATGGAATAGTCAATCATTTTGCAAGTGTCTTTGTCGATTTTTGTGGACAAGGACCCAACAATAATGATAGGGTGTTTTGCACGTTTTATCATTGCAGCAGCTACTTCAGGTTTCATAATAACCAGAGCCTTTTTTGGCCCTGCAATTTCTGCTGTTTGCCAAGGTTCTGCTATTGCGGTCATTGTTATCAACCTTTTTTCCTGACCATTCTTTTTAGCAAAGTTGGGTCTGGAATTCCAGTTTCTTCCCAGTTCTTATCGTCGAGGATCTTGAGAATTTCCGGTTTCATAGTGATGGGAATATCCATCTTATTTCGAACAAACAGGTGAATGTCATCAGGCATTACACCATAGTAACGTTTGTGCAAATCGATATAATGAGTTAACTTCATGCTTCGTCCTTTTGAAGTATCATTGGGTCTCAAACAGAGCTTTGCTATCATCACAATTGCTTCTGCCTTTGTCTCAGCGGTAGTAAATAGGTGCTCAGGAGTTGGACCTGCATAAACTTGGTCACCCGTTCTAGCATCGTATACATACCAATCTTCCTTTTTGTCTGCTCTTCCAAGAAGCATACGTCTATATTTGGACCCATGCGGACCCACGATTACAGGCACTCCAAGTCTCCAGAAACCAGCAGCTATTGACGCTGCCTTCTGAGACATAGCACCCCAAGCTAGTCCAACAGCTCCAACTCGGTTGTGAATATAATCAGCAATTTCCTCGTAATTACCTCTTAGATTCCGTTTCGCAAAGATGCTCGCGATTTTTATTGCTGCTCCAGCTATGTGAGGGTTAGAAACACATGACCCAACGTTCAAAACTCCTCCAGCTTCAAATCCACCAGGGTATTTCTCGTAAACGGTTCTTCCTTCTTCATCTTTTACCATTGCAGCAGACATTGCTGCACATCCAGAGAGGACAACTATGTATCTGCGTTTCGCGAATTCTTCAACAATTTCTGCTACTGCTTCGTTGCCATCAGGATAGTTTGCACAACCTACGATAGCCACAACTCCAGGAATTTCACCGAGAACTATAGGACCTCCAACGTTTCGTATTTCTACATCTTGGATAGCTCCCCGTCCAGAGCGCATCATGAATTTTTCGCTCAACGATTTGTCTTCTCCTGCCCTCACCATAAAGCTATGAAGAGGAAAATCTTTGGGACAAGCGCTATCACATCGAGCACATCCGACACAGTTATCGAAAATTTCAGCAAACGGTTTAAGATTGCCTTCAGCTGCTGCTTTCATCGCTTCAGGAATTGGTTGATCGTTTGGACAAGCTCTAATACATTCGTTACATCCAGTGCAGGCTTGACCAGCAGTTGCTATTTCTTCAATACTAGGAATTACACTGAACTTGTTTCTTTTCGGTGCAACAGCCATAACAGCTTCAACTGCAACTTCTCCTACTTTATCAGGATCCAAAATGAGCACACCAGGAACTTTGCCTTCAACTAAATCAGACACTAACTCTTTTGATGGATCGCTAGTTCTGTTATGGAGATTCAAACAATTTTTTGGGCTTGAAGCGATTACCGGAGTCTTGACTTTTTGTGCCTCTTCTAATGTATCTGCTCTGATACATTGTTCGTCAACAACAATTAGGTCAGCCAATCCGCTTCGAATATATTTTAGTTGCCAAGAAATTGGAC